>Ga0068618_1000255_pt1 | contig 13810 bp, 17 predicted proteins | sample InSIn2SAF170_2_FD_77423 | JGI IMG/M metagenome (GOLD analysis project Ga0068618, IMG submission 77423) | Clean room microbial communities from NASA Spacecraft Assembly Facility at Jet Propulsion Laboratory, Pasadena, California, USA -... ...
TCGTACTCATCAATTTTTATTCACAACAATATAGAAAGCAATCAGGGAAGCCATCGCCATCCTCAAATCTCACCCTGAAGCAGAACTCGTGGGTATCGTACAGCTCGTCGACAGACAAGAACGAGGGCAACAAGGTTCCGGTTCGACCGTACAAGAAGTCGAAAAGGAATTCAACGTGCCCGTCGTTTCCATCATCGCGCTGGACGATATTGTGCAATACATGCAGGGACGGGAAGATATGAAGGACAAGCTGGAACAGATGGTCGCGTACCGTGCGCAGTGGGGTATCACACCGTAGTAAGAGGCCTCACCCCTCGGCGGGTCGGGCTCAAGAAGCACGCTGGTCTGGTTGTACACATTCAGAAAGTTGTGCAAAATAACAACAGCAAGACAACCTAGGCATGCCCACCCGCGGTCCTTCCCCACCCCGTAAGCTCAGTCCCCAACAGCTTCCCACCTTCGCCTTTAAAGTACGCTACGACCTCGTTCCGGGACAAGAGCGCTCGACACATGATGAAACGCTGCATGTACGGGTTCGTGCTCGATCGGAATCGCGTAGCGGGGAAGATCAGTCCGGTAGCCATCAAGTGATTCCATGCCTACATGCGCACGCACAGACAAGTGCCGAGCCGGGGCGGATAACAGGGAATCTATGTCAGCTTGTGAGGAAGGTCGAGGGCGCCCTGCAAGCATGAGTACTTACGACTTCCAAGAGGATACGTACTCCAGAGGTAAGAACATCATCGATGATGACAATTTTTCCCTTGAGCGGTGCACCGACCATATCACCACCCTCCCCGTGCTACACAACCGGCGTCACGGTCAGTAAAAGCATCCCCACCCAGCTCAGCCCACCCAACCGTGTGAACAAACTCACATCCTTCTTCTCCTTCCTGTTGTAACAATACGCCTTGTCCCTCCCATGTTTCTCGTAAAGCGTTTGCGCAGTAATAGCAGCCAACGAGATACCCTTGTACGCCGGGCCGAAGAGAACGTCAAAGTCTGGTATTCTCGAGTTTGCGAGGATGGCTGCGAATGCCTGTGCTGTCCTTGAAATCAACGAGCCGGAGTATAGGAGGCCTGCGTTGAAGAAGTACGGAGACTTCCTGAGTAGGGGAGAGAAGAGGATGTCAGTCTTGTTTACAGCTATTGGGTAAGCCAAGGAGCACCGTACTGACCTTCCACTCTTTAATGTGAATTCACCGAAAAGTAATACACCCTTCTCCATTGCCTTTTCGATGAACTCGACCTTGTATGGCTCAAGATTGGTGTGATGCATTGCTGTGGCCGATTTGTAAGCGTCAAGGACGGACATGGTTGATGGGCGGGCAGGTGTATGGTATATGTCGAATGCTAGAAGAAGGGTAGTAGGGTACTGTAGGAGGTTTCATGAAATGATAGTGGTGTGATAGTGTATCGTTTAGCGCATGTTTCATACTCGTATCTGCGCTTTTATTTTGAGTTGAATCGGTCATCGCCGGAGCACCGAGCGTTGTGCGGTGCCAATATTACGTCGGTTCTTCCACTTTCTACGTGTTTCACACAGCTGTCAATCTTGTTGCGCATTGACCAAGAGTACATATTCAACGGATTTACCAGTCTCCTGTAAGCCATCCTCCGGTCTTGCCCTTTCTTCCGAACCGTCATGGTTTCCTTGCATCATCTCGGCTTGTTGGCATTAACCAAGATATGCTCTCAACCGCACAATAGTCTACCCGGTATATTCCACTACTTTGCGACAGACAGTTTACGACAAGCTTGCGCAAGATTCAATACAACCGCCATGTCAAGTATCAGCAACGAACCGATTACTGCTCCTTTTGGGACGTGGAAGAGTCCGTTGGAGAGTGAAACGGTTTACCAGAAGAGTTCTTCAATTACTGGATTGCTGGTCGATGTGAAGACGGGCAAGGTTTTCCATACCGAGGTACGGCTTCTCCAGTGTATATCGTAAAACTGGGAGACCTGACGATTCCGATCCCGTCCGTCTCTCCTTCTCGTCCTCTCACAGTCTCGACCGTCGGAAGCTGGACGATCAGTGCTCCTGGATACATTGCTACCCGACAACCAAACTGAAGGACACATACAAACCGATCCCGTACCCATTGTCCCGTCAACGAGTAACGTTCGAACACGAGTTCATGAATACGGTGATGGCGCAGCGAGGGTGTATAATGGATTTGCGTATTGGAGTGAATTCAAGGATGGTCGGATTTACAGAAGGCGGTTGGAAGCGGGTATTGCGTTGGAAGACGTCGAAGCTTTAACTCCAGGTGAGCATGTCAACACCCTTTTACGTATTTCAGCCCAAAAGTCTGACAGCGAAGCCCGGGTACCCAGCATCCGACGTTTACCGGTATGCCGACTTTGATCTCCACCCGACCGCTCAGGACCTACTAGTCTGTATCAGGGAAGACCATACGGACGACGAGCCTTCAAAAGTGAAAAACAGTCTCGTCTTGATCAACTTGACGAGCAAGGATATTCAAGAGATCCGTCCGGCGCGAGCTGATGGGTTTTACGCGTTCCCTCGGTTTGGCGGGAAGGAAGGCAACAAGATCGCGTGGATTGAAGTAAGTGGACTGACAACTGCCTTTCCTTTCCCTTTGCTCTTCATTCTCATCTTGAGCCTTTCGCAGTGGTATCATCCGGATATGCCGTGGGAAGGCACAGAGCTCTATTACTCGAATTTCTCTGTGCCTGAGAAGGACAAACCTATCACGCCGCTTGAACCGGTAAAGATCGCAGGTGAACACCTGAACATCTCCATCAACGATATCAAGTGGGATTCCAGTGCCACCCCACACGGAAATCCGGATAAACTCTACTATCTTTCCGATCAGACTGGGTTCGTCAACCTTTGGTCGGTCGATTTGAGTAACCCTGGCGTCGTTCAACCGGATATTGCAATGTACCCGCTCGCACATGATCTTAGCGAGCCGTTGTGGTATTTGAATCCATCATGGTACGCTATCATGTCCCACAAGGACGCATTGATAGCGCCAAACCTCGATGGGGTACGTTCGCTCGCACACGTGGACCTCGCCAAGAAACGGGTGTCGCCCATTACCAGCGATTATCGGGATATCACCCAATTACAACGGATCAACGAGAAGCAAGCTGTTTTCCTCGCGGGTCGATACGACGAGCCGAGGAAGATTGTGGTAGTTACCCTTGGATCACGAGGTGGCGATGCGACGTTCCAAGAAGTCGAGGTATCGACAACGAAAGGTGGACCTCAACTTGACCGTGCTTATATCTCAAAAGGCGAGCTGATCACATTGACGGTGCAATTCCCTCCGCCTTTGTTTTCGGACGAAAATGTGCGTAGCAAAAACGTGGATTTGCATGTCACTCTGTACCCGCCTACGAACCCAAAGTATCAAGCACCCAAGGATGAATTACCTCCAACAGTCGTTCAAGTCCACGGAGGACCGACTTCTCGAAGTTCACCCGTCTTCAATATCCTTTACCAGTACTTTACCACTCGCGGCTTTGCTGTGCTTGATGTCGATTATGGTGGGTCATCGGGATTCGGTAGGGAATATCAAGATAGGTTACGAGGCCGATGGGGTGAGGTTGATGTACATGATACCATACAAGCTGTAGTTGAACTTGGGAAACTGGGCAAAATTGATGCGAAGCGAGTCGCAATCATGGGTGGTTCAGCAGGTAAGCCGGTCTTTCTCATCCATTATCTTCTCGAGCGACTGATGAGTGGATTCTTATTTTGATTGGAAGGCGGATATACGGCGCTTGCCTGTCTTACAGATAGTAAGGTATTTTCTGCAGGAATATCGTTGTACGGGATTTCCGATATGAAGTTGTTGGCTGGGGATACTCACAAGGTAAGCTAATCGTTCTGCAAAAGTATTGTCCATCGTTAAGCTAATCATATGATGGTCATGGCTATGCACTTTAGTTCGAGGTAAGCTGTCGTCTTTACGCTGCGTTCAAGGTCCCTCGTTTGAACGCATTTCCTTTCCGTACGACAGTCGCAATACATGGTCAAGGTATGTCAGATGCAGACTTCACCTTTTATCGAATGAGAATAACATGACGTGTCTGCCGCAGCTAATGGGAGGAACGCTGGACGAAGTAAGCTTGTTCGGAGCACTGCTGCGTCTCATCATACTAAAGCCTTCTTGCGGTAGGTCCCGGAAATATATGAGAAACGATCGCCCATCACAAAGGCAGGCAACATCACGGCTGAGCTGCTGATGCTACAGGGGCTGGATGACAAGGTATGTCTTACCGCTATTTGCAAGTGGACTTGTCGAGTACTTACTGATGAAATGCTTCAGGTTGTACCTCCTGGTCAAGGTTAGTTTCGTCTCCGATTGTGACTGAGCTTGAGCTGATTATCTCATGACATATCCCTGCTCAACAGCTCGTACGCTCGTCAAAAAGATTGAGAATGCAGGCGGTCACGTCGAAGCCGTCTTTTACGAGGGTGAGTTTGTCCCTTAGGGATCACTATGTCATTACTTGAGCTGAAAGCTGTCTTGATGTATCCTATCAGGCGAAGGCCATGGTTTCAGAAAGGCAAGTTGGCTTGTAATTACCAGGACTCCATTCATGACCAGTGAATAATCATCTCGCCATTTACAGCTCGAAAACTTGAAAGACAGTCTCATGCGGATCGAAGGCTTTTTGAAAAAGACTTTCAAACTGAATAGCGAGAATGTAGAACAGTGAGGAAATATCCTCCTATTCGAACGAGATGCGCTCGTAAGGCAGAGAAGCGCTGTCGATGAAACGATGTGACGAGGGGCCTCGAATTGTAGATGAAGGTTGCGAGACCATCTATGATCTACGCCGTTCTGAAGTTGTCGCTACAATTCTATTCAAAATCAAATTATACAACGTAGGGGTATATAAAGAATACAACTCTTTGCTCATCCAGTCAAACTTCACAACTCGTCCAAGTCGCCTTCCACACCCGAGTCATCGTCCCTACCGGCTGCTCGACCGGCAGCCCGGTATCCCACAATAGTCATCAAATCGATCAATCGGTCGGTCTGGCGGGAGAATTCTGCCTGTTCAGCGTGCTCTTCTGCATCCTGGGCTGTGTCGCCCTCCAACGGATCGATTTCAGAGTACGGCTGAGCATGAATACCAAGCATTTGAATGTCTTTAGCAGCAATAAGCAATGGTTGATCGGTTTCCGAATCGGGCTGGATATCGAATGCGGGCTGGGCGAGCAAAACTCGAATTTCGAGACACGCCTGCCGGACGTACAAGCTCGACCGCTGTCTTTCCTGTCGATTCGCCTCAGATTTTGCGAGCAACGGAACCGAACGGATAAGCAACAGGTATCGCAAGCAGACAGCGGCGATGGTGTCAAGCTCTTGAGCCATGTTCGAAATGTTTGCTTTGCCCCGAGATTCGTGTTTGTTTGTCGCCCCCGGGCTTTTGTAACCCGGCAAGATCAACCCCAACACGAGATCAACCGAGATTAGGCCTCCGATGGCTGATCCGTCGGTTCGTCGCAGTTGCTGAGCGATCAACATGTTGGCAAGTGCACGCTGTCGCACCGGTTCCTGACCGACAATGTAGCCCCAAAGACCGATAAGTACGAGTCCCAACGTGTGCGCTTCAGTGTCCCTCTCGATTCCAGTCAACACACTATGAATCCGCGTCTTGAATGCCGAGTCTGCAAGGGACGAGATCGTACTAGAGTGCTGCAGATTATCGGCAATGACGCGGAGTTGCGTGCCATTCGACTGATCAGGATACGAAGCGGCTACTAGCCTAACATAAATCTGCGTGAAAAGTCGGTCGAGGTCTTCCAATACCAGTTGATTGGCAATTCCCTCAATTGGCACCGACGTCGGCTTGATGCGGTCGAGCAATGCGTGTGCCTGCCGTGGCTGTAGCGCAGCAACATCGTGAATAGCCCGAGCATCACTGTCAATCGCAAGCTTTCGAGCCAAGGACCATGCCGTCTTGCGTTCGGAATCGGATTTGCAGTAAAGAGCGTACAGCATCGCGCATGAGTCGCTGGTAGTAGCAGCTCGAGCCAGTCGTAAACGGAGGTGTAAATTGGCGAGCCAACCCATATCCAGATCTATGTATGCCACCGCAAGAGTCAACCTCAGTAGTGATGACGCTGTAGGAGGTAGCATCAAACTCACCACTCCCAACAAAAGCACCAAGTAATCTGTGCCAGTTCTTCGACACACGGAGCCGATGTCCGACCAGTGGTATTCGCGCAAAAACCTCTTCCGCCAACCCGGACACCGTGCCTACTCCCAAGTCTCGACCAAGGCGTTCCCACTTGTCCCGCCCCTCGGACGTGTCTACTTCATTCTGCCCATCTTCCGCTTCATCGTCCCCGTCCACAGCAATGATTGACGATTCCCCGCTCCGTGCTGCAATCGTCGCACGACTCCTCCGCGCAATCCACAAAGCAATCACCGTCATCGCAAGACCAAGCAGAACAAACCAAACACCATCCAATATCGTATCCCCATTCGGCGCCCTATGAGACGGCAATGCTCGTCGTCCCAACTCCTCTGCGGACTTGGCAGCCGCGAGGAGTACTTTCCCGCCCGTACCACCATTACCGCCACCGGAAGAGGTATTTCGAGCGGATGAGGACTGAGTGGTAGCGGTCGTAGTGGAGCCAAATAAGGACGTGGCGCGCGGGAAAACCATGTAAGCGAGTCCGAATGAGTAGAATGCAGAAACGGCCGTTGCAGATGTCGTTGTCGTCGATGTTGTTGTGGCTGCACCAGCGGCCCGAGATTTCCGTTTTCCTCCGGCAGTCGCTGCCGTATCGGTCTTTCGTCGTGCCTTGCCGCTCGGTTTACCTTCCGCCGCATCAACCGCCGATGAATGCTCCTTCTTTGTGCGTTTCTTCGGTCGTTGCTCCTCGTCCTCGTCCTCGACCACGTCTTCCTCGTCCTCTTCATCCTCCTCTTCTTGCTCGACTTTTACCTTTTGCGGTCCAGCCGTAAGAGGTGCAGCATCATCCATCCCACTCGCTTCGGCCCGAACCCTAGCTTTATCCTCCAACAAGGCCACATAATCCCTCCTGACCCTGCTCGCCTCCTCCTCCGTTCCTGCCATCCACCTGGCCCACTCCTCATCCCCACACAAACGCCTAACTACCTCTTGACCCCTCTTCACTCTAACTTCTGCAACCCGCTGTTCCGTTTCGAGGTACTCGATGTACAGCCGCGCACCATACATGACCGTCTTCTTCGTCGGTTTCCCCAACCTCTCCAGCCCACCCATCAAACCCTGCGCGTCCTCCCGATCCGTGGTGGCGAGTTCCAGCGGGAGGGATGTCTTGTATACTTGTCTCAAACGCGGGACGGCGTCTCGAAGGGTTTCAAGCGCGTTTTTCACGTTGTAACGGTACCGTTTTTCCACCTTGTTGTGCAGTTTCACACCAGCCGGCTTTTCCGTCGTCGTTGAAGGCGGCTGCGGTGGTGGTGGTGCAGAGGGCTGTGGCAATGTCCCGCCAACAGCCGTCTCAACTACATTGACCGACCCACGTCGTTGATCTAGCCCAGCAAAGTGAAAAAGAACCAATCAACACCCTGCTCGTACACCTTCACCTTCCGCTCAACTTACCTGGAATCAACCCACCCTCTACCAAAGACGCATTCAGAAGCTGCTGCTGACGATGATGATGGACATTCAACAGCTGCGGTGCCAACGTCATCCCCTCACCCACAACAAACGGCTTCAATGCCGCTCCTCCGACTTGCCTTCCCGCTCCGCTTCCGCTTCCGCTTCCGCTTCCGCTTCCGCTTCCGGTACTACCAGACGGTATAGCATGCGCATGTACCGGTGATCCACTCGTACCGCTCGTATTCTCCGGCGAGAGACCGACGGAGGAAGCGGATGATGATGATGCTGATGATGACGATGATGGATGGTTGGAGAAAGGGTGAAGTGAAACGGAGACGGCGCCGTGTGATGCTGTTGGTGATGATGAATGTGCTGCACGACCACCACCACCACCTCGACCGCCTCCTACAGTGGAAGACGTGGACGCAGGACTGTGCGCGTGTCCATGATGTTGGTTCTCCGCGTGATGGCCGGACTCGGCAGCAAGCTGGAGTTGTTCGTACATGTATTCGTCGGAAGGTTTCGAAGGGTGGGAATACAGGCGTGGATCATGTATGGTGGAAGTGTTTGGGAACGCGCTGCCGATGAGCGTTGTTTCCATCCCGGTTTGCAGACGAGGGTTGTTGCCAAGTGAGGAGAGTGAGTATAGGTCGTTTGTCGTCGACGTCGTTGGAGGAGGAGGAGGATATCCTGCTCCTTGTTGTTGCTGCTGGTGGTACGCTTGGTATTGTGGAGAGGTAGTCATCTCGCTGTTGTACGCGTACCCTCCGACGGACTCTCCATACTGCCCAGGAGGCGGAACCATCTGCTGCCGTTGTTGAGTGATCCATCCCTGCTCTCCCTGCTGCTGCTGCTGCTGTTGTGCAAAAGCAGCATACGCCGCCGCGAGTTCTTGCTCCGCTATGGATCCTCCTTGACGTTCACTCGCCTGAACAAGCGGCTCAAACGTAGATGTCATGAACGAATCAGCGGATGAGGGAGCAAAGAGAAGACGTGCTAATGTATCGTCTGATAAGCCTTGTTCGGTTTCCCCGTCGTTGTTGGTAGGATCGAACGAAGCATCACCGAGGTGGAATCCGAGCGATGCGGCGAGTGCGTCAGATGTGTTCGAAGGAGAAGTGTATGATACCATTCCTAACGTTGTTGTCGCTGCTGTTGATAACTTGGGTAAAGGTGCTTGTAATGGTGTTGCTGTATTTGGATAATAACCTATCTGTTGATCCTGTTGAGTCCAGTGTGAACCATCTTCGGTCGCCGAGTGAGGATCCGAAGCAGAGGCGGTCAGATAGTCTATTAAATCGACCGGTTGATGATTGTGCTCTTGTATCGTTGTATCGTCAAAATCAAGGAAAGGGTCCATGATGGATGGCTCTCTTGTTCGGTTATTCGACTAAAAGGCTGGAAAAGAAGTAAAAGGGGAAAGGGCAAGAGTGACCCTAACTAAGTAAGACGGTAAGCGCAAGGAGGGACCGTCGTACGATCGGGCACACAGCAAAGGTGGAACGATTCACAGCAGCCCCCACAAAGTAAACAAGAAGAATGCCCCGGTGACCTCCACCTTCATCCGGCCGCCGGAACGAGATTTCGATTTCTCCTCTTCTTCTTGTTACTTGCGTTTCCTTGATGAAACTACATAGTCAAGCTCCAAACACATACATTGCCAGACGGTCAAACGGCTCATATACCAGCAATGTCAAGACTTACACTAGCACAACAGCTCAAACAGCTCGAATCAGCCGCTCCGATACGTACGTCGCCTTACCGTATTTTACCTTGCTTTACCTTTCCTCTATTCTTCTCGCGCTCTTCCTCGCCTTCCTATTCCACCTCTTTTTCGACACGAGCTGAACCATTTTTGCATTTCGATCCACAGAGGAAGCAGATCCGGAAAATGCATACAGTTCGTTAGGGACGTATAATCCGAGACACGGAGAAGAAGAGGAACAAGGCGAAGAGGATCAGGCTAGAGCGCATTATGGAGACGTTGGGTGAGTAGCACGTTGCCCCTAGAGAGCGAAGAATTCAGTTGAGCGCTGCGTGGGACCGTATTCATGCGTCATGCTAACCCCGAAACTCTTGGGAAAACAGCAAATCATCCTTGCGCGACGCAACACTCTCCACGCTCTCCCACCTAGACGCGAAATACAACTCCACGACCTCCCTTCCCGCCGCTCATCGGGGCACGAAAAAAGTGAAAGTGTTTGATGATGATTTATCTGATGATGAGGACGAGGGCGAGAGGATCTTTGCCGGTGAGGATGGGTTGGATGGCTCGGGGAGTGAGGATGATGAGGACGATGATGATTCGGAAGAGGAAGACGAGGACGAGGACGAGGACGAGGACGAAGACGAAGAGGAGGATGAGGAGGACGAAGAATCCGAGGCCGAGGATACAAATAACCAACAAAGAACTACACACCGCGCACTACCGTCCGCCACCACCACCGCTAACGGCAACGGATCCGACAAACTTGATCCCGTTGCTGCTATCCGTGCGAGTAAGAACAAGGAAATTGAAAAAGGTCGAGCGATCATGCGTCAACAGGTACGCTTTTCCTGCCCCTGCCCTGCCTTCTTCTTGACCGCGCCCTTTTCCCTTCCCGTACGGACGCACGTATGTACACTCCACGTACTGATCTACCCTTCTGCGCGCGGTTTCCTTGTCTTGTTAGAAACTATTCGATGATCTGGTCGCTGTCAGGATTTCGTTCGCAAAGGCTTGGCAGGCGGGTAGTAAAGTTCCATCGATGCCGTCGTCGTCGAGCGCAGGAAAGAGGAGTATCGACGATGTAAGTTGTCCGCCCACCCGCCTTTTTCTCCCTGACATGTTCGGAGGACACGCTCTCGGTCGGTTTTATTAACTTGTTTTTGCTTCTTCTTCCTCTGCCGGAACTCGGTAACTAGCTCGATTCCGCTGAGTCGGATGAACAGGCACAGGCAGAAGCAGGTCCAGCACAAGCGCTGGACACGATGAATGTCACCCTTGCCGACAACCGAGCGCAGATGTTACGTCGTTTGCATTCCCTCTCGGAAGACTTGTTTAGCGTTCGTGAACGGATTGGAAGGGCGTTGCCTGGTATGTCTGCGCTTGACGTTGGTGCGGAGGGGGAGGAGTGGAAACGGAGAAAGTTTGATAATGATGTAGAGGAGGAGGAGGAGATGGATGATGTGATTGGATACCAGACGTACTGGAAATCATGCGCCGATGATTCGTTGGGTCTGCTTGACTCGTGAGTTATGCCTGAACCTCTTTTGCTTGTTTATCTACACGCATGCATAACAACTAACCCTGGCTCGTGCAGGTCACATGATGCTCTTGTAACAACCCTTAACAAATGGTCGACCAAGATCCAGGCAGCGTCGATTCAGCAGGCTACACTTGCAGGGAAAAATAATGGGAACAAGTTCTCCGCGACATCGGTCGGAACGGGTGTATTGGAGGCTATTGATGGGTCATTGAATGCCAAGGCGAGTCTTCCCCATCCCTCCCCTTGTACCTTCCACCGTATTCCTCGCTGTTGAGCTAACGGTTCGCACCTATTCCGGCGCCTCAGGCAATGTCCCTGCCAACACCAAACGACATCTTCCCCGCCGAGGAACAATTCTACAAGTCGCTCTTACGGGAAGTCATTGAAGCTCGTGCCGGTGGAACGGGTGGATCAGGGATCGATGTTAGTCATCTACGGAGTGAGAAGAAGAAGAAGCGGGACGCCGAACGGGGCGCAAGTAAAGGTCGACGAATACGGTACGTTGTTCCCTTTCCCCCTCACCTGTTCGGTTCTTGTGCGCTGACGGAGCGCATCGCTGCTCAAAGGTACACGGTCCATGAAAAAGCACAAAACTTTACCGTGCCTACTCCGCTGGAGACAACGTGGGCCACGGAACAAATCGACGAGTTGTTCACGAGTTTGCTCGGTGGAGCCGGGATGGAGGGTGCTGGAGCAGATCAGGATGATAGCGGGGTTATGGGAGCTGTTGTTGACGGCGATGCCGGGCTTGCGGGGTTGAGGGTGTTTTAGTTGAGCTCCCCGAATCCACATGCAGGGAGTGACTTTTTGTTGTACGCAACTGATGAAGCAATGCCGTTGTTGTGCGATAGAAATGCTCTTGTTGAGACAGTGCTGGAACGAGCGGTCCGATGTAACTTTTAGTGACTTTGTGTTTGTCCGTGTTGTAATTCCGTCAGAACCAATGGGCATCTAGTGCCTTCTTTACTTTGTGACATCTGGGACCCCTTTTGCTCTTTCGTCTTACGAGGCGGATAGTGATGAATCAATTTCGACCCTCAAAATTATGTGAATACTACAGGGCATTTCATTAAGCTTACCCTTCTGTACGGTGAAGGCGTCCGTTGTAAAGGGAAACTTCGGGCTCAGCCGATCGAGTGACTTCTGCGTGAAAGCGTTGAAGAGCTGCAAATATCTATATCTTTCCCTGCTACATCTGGTCCATAGGTATCCATCCCCACCTGTGTATTGATACGGACCAGAACCGTACTATCCACAGCTCTCTCCCAGCGACTGTCAACTTTCGAAGAACGTCCGAGCATCCGCTGGACCACAAGCTCCTTACCGTCAGCGCTGCCTATCATCCTTTGTCTTCGGCCGATAACATTCTGCTTTATCCTCTCGAGAGCGGAACAAGCACCGCAGCACCTATCATATCAGTCACACCGGGATGAGCGCTCCTTATCCAACTCGACCGTCACCTTCAAAACAGCACCTCTCCCAACTCCGTAAACGGCGACACTCGGCGGTTTCAAACAATGCGTCAGAAGACGAAGACGGTGATGAGCCTCTGGCTTCGCTGAATCCGGCAGTAAAAGCCAATACCGCAGGGACTGGAGCAGTCGCTACCGCAGGAGCTACGACGGCTGGAGGGAGGAAACGTGCTGCAAAGGCAGCTGGGTGGAACCCGGCAAGTGTCGATCTATTGACAGTTGGCCATGCAGTCGATTATCGCTATTCCACTGAAATCTCGCAGATGGTGAGTGACCTGGTTCAAATTGTTGATTCATATATGGCCTTACCCAGCCAAGTGAGCTCATGTTGGTGCCTGCTCCCTAGATTTATGTATTTTGCGAGATACAAGATCCGGTACTCGGAACTGTGCACTTGATCGAAGATATCGTTCGTGGACAGCTAATCGAATTGGTAAGCTCTGCGGTTATGTGTGACTCACTGAGTCAGTGACCTCGAACTGACTCCACCATCTATCCTTTAGATTACTCGAGCACGTCTTATTTCCCATCTCCGAGCATCTCGGTACCTCTCTCCGGAAGACCTGATCTTCTTGATCCGTGATGACCGTGCAAAGGTTAACCGACTGAGAACGTACCTCAGTTGGAAGGAGGTGCGAAAAAATGCAAAGAAAGATGATCAGGCCGCTCGTGGAGGAGCTGATATCGAGGTCGAGGATTTAGATGATGTCGTCGGTAAGTCCTAGGACTCGCTCATCAAAAGCTCGATAAAATCCCTCAGACCAACGCTAACATGCTTTGCCCCCGTGACCTGTCAACTGCAGAGAAGAAACAACCAAAGAAGCAAGTGATCAAGCTGCCCTGGGAGTTGATTACTCCATTTCAGGAACTCTTGCGCAACTTACCGAATTGGAAGGGGTCAGGAATGCCGGACGATGAGGACAATGATGACGAGGAGCTGGAAGCCTACGAGGACAGTATTCAGCGGCTCAGGGTATGTCCATGTCGTCCCTAAAATCCGAGAATCACCTAATTCGCGATTCTTCTCATCCAGGAAGCGGACGCTGTAACAAGAAGAATGACCAAAGAGCAATATGTTTTCTATTCAGAGTGCCGTCAAGCATCTTTCACATATAGAAAGTGTAGGTTATACTCCGATAGGACCGTGATGTGAATCAATCATTGACAACGTTCTTCCGTCCACCCAACAGCCAAGCGGTTTCGTGACTTTATCAACGCCTCTGCATTTCTCGACGTCAAGCCCAACGAGGATGTGATGGACATTCTCGGATTTTTGGCCTTTGAAATGGTTCGGACGCTATGTATCGCCGGCCTGCAGCTACGCAACCAGGCCAATAGTATCACCAAGGCGGATCTCGAGAAGGAGAGAATAGAGGCAGAGAGATTGTTCAAAGAAAGAGAGGAAAAAGCAGAATGTTATCGGCCGAAGACAAAGGATGATAGGCAGCGCTGACGGTAAGGAGCTTGTGGTCCAGCGGATGCTCGGACGTTCTTCGAAAGTTGACA
>Ga0068618_1000257_pt1 | contig 13794 bp, 17 predicted proteins | sample InSIn2SAF170_2_FD_77423 | JGI IMG/M metagenome (GOLD analysis project Ga0068618, IMG submission 77423) | Clean room microbial communities from NASA Spacecraft Assembly Facility at Jet Propulsion Laboratory, Pasadena, California, USA -... ...
GCCGGGCGCGGCGGGGGAGGGGGGAGAGGAGGTCCCGGCGCCGCATGCGAGGTTCTTTATCGAGAAGGGGAAGAGTCGGATTACGGTTAGGTTTGATCCGCCTGTGTGAGTGTCCCCTACAGTCTCCGTCTTGGATTTTGTACTTTGACGACCTATCTCGCCCTGATCTTTCCCCGAAACCAGGAATGGTCCTGTGCCCTTCTACATATACGTTGTCCTTGTTAACTCCTTGTAACACCATTAGCTCGGGCAAGTTCATCCTCTTAAAGCTCTGGAGCCCACTCGCACACGGCGGCAACATCGACATCCAGAGCGTAACCGCCTACGGGTTCGCAGGGCCAAGATATTTCCCAGCCATTGAGTTAAGGTAGGGGACCTCTGTGTACAGCTCTGCCTTTGTCGTTGCAGCGAGGGCCGAGAAGTGAGGGATATGGCGGCTGGCGATGCGTCTGGAACACTTTGTGGGAAGGGGGATTTCTGATAGCAGTCACTGTGCACTACCGGAAATGGTGGGATGGCATCTAGAGAACTAGGTACCCGCGGCCGAGCGGCGCATTAGAATGATCTGCTATGGTTATGAGAACTGTTACTGGAACGAGGCCGAGTCACGTGCAGTGGTTTGACTTGTGCTGAACGTAAAGTTCTGAGATCATCTACTAGTCTGGACACGCTACAAAATGAATAGAGCTGGGGGTCGGGTATCCCAAAGGCCTCGCGCCACTACCCTACCCAACCGGCAATCGGTACGCCCCTTAGAGTCGGAGATTGTAGGGGACACTCACACAGGCGGATCAAACCTAACCGTAATCCGACTCTTCCCCTTCTCGATAAAGAACCTCGCATGCGGCGCCGGGACCTCCTCTCCCCCCTCCCCCGCCGCGCCCGGCGCCTCCCGAACCTGGAACCGGCTCGGCGCGGTCCGCTGGATGGCTCTGACATACCCCAACGGGCCAGCCGGCATCCGCTCCACCCAGTACCTGGTCATGTTCAGCGGGCGCATCTCGTCATCCTCGTCCGTGTCGCTGTCGGACTGGGGCCGCCATCTGCTGTCGCGCCTCAGCCGGTCCGCGATGGTGGCTGCGCTGGACTCGTCCTCGTCGCTGGGCTCGTCGTCGGTGTCGGTGCTGACGGTGAAGGGCTGGGTGATGGGTGGGAGGTCCACGCGGGGTGTGGACGGCTGTGCTGGGGCGCGAAAGGCCGGCCAGTCGCAGACGTCGTAGGTGCTGTTGCTGGTGTCGGATACGGTGGGGAGGAAGAGGTCTTCGTGGCTTCGCGGTCGCGCGACTCCCCTTGGATGCGCGGCTTGGCGGAGCTGGTTTGCACGCCGGCTGTATGCTGCTTGGACTTCCGGGTCGCGGAGGCTTTCCAGCAGCGTGAGCTGTTCTTCTCGGTTCCGCGCAGGTGCGGAGCGTAGTGGGGGCGCGGTGGACGGGTCGAGGTACTGGATCTCGTACTGCGAGGTGCTGCTGAGCAGCTTGTCTTGGGTCATGGACACAAAGATCATCCCCTCTTGCACGCTATATGTATTGTACACGTCAGCCGCAGCGCCGTACAGGGTGTCGGAGGGGACCCACGGCGCGGTAAAGCCTCGCCCGGGCGCTTTGATGACTAGCTTTTGCAGGTCAAAGGTCGTTTCGCCTTGGTGTCCGAGCACAAGATTGCATCTCGAACTCTTCGTGCAGTAAACGCTCTTGTCATTACTGAGCACGTTCTCGGCCCTGTATAGAGCGGTGGAATCTGCTGAGTACTCTCCGCCGTCACAGCTGACGATCTCCATCTTCAGCCGGCCGGGGACGACCTGCCCAAAGTAGCCGTACTTGACGGCCTGGAAGCCTGTGTCGCCGCTGTCATGATCCAGCTTTCTTCGCTTAAGTCTCGGTCGGTCGGTGTCTGGCTCTGTGGGAGCTTCGAGCCGGGAGATGTCTGGCAGCTGGAGCGGCTCGTCGAGAAGACTCGTCAGGTTGGAGCTCAGCTGAGCGAGACGCTCTCCGGCCTCCTGCAGCTCAGTCAAGCTGCTGCTCTGCTCACGGTGCTGTCTGAGACGGCGCAAGCTGTTGAATCGCTCGCTTGGCGCAGCTCGCGGCCTGCGTCGAAGGGAGTTCGTAACAGACTCTGGCGGGGCAGGGGGAGCGGGGTTTGCGTTCTGCTCGGCGTTCGCGTTCTGCTCGGCGTTCCTGGCTGCCATCTCCCTCCACGATGGAATCCGCGGGGTAGGTCTGGACGAGCGGGCTCGGCGCGGTGGCATTGACGGTGACTCGCGATGCTCACGTCGATGTGCAGCCTCGGCTTCGAGATGGACTCGGGTCCGCTCACGTTCTCGCTGGAAGACCTGGCGAAGCTCTTGGATGCGTGCAGGGAAATTGTCCCGGTGTGCGGGTGGGTTGGAGGTCGAGGATGCTGGTGGGAAGTCGAAGTTGCCAGACATGGCGGACAAGGGCACGGCTCTGTTCGGTGGTTGGCCGGGCCTCGTCATTGAAGGATAGCCTACCGCGGATTGAGTGAGAAGCGCAGGCTTACCCAAACTGGAGACAGTGGGTCATGAAAAGAAACAGCGAAAGGCAAATGTGGAAGTGGAAGCGGTACTGAAGCCCTTCCAAGATAGAGCGAAGACTCTTACAGGTAAGGAAGTGGTGCAAGAGAGGGTGAGAGTGAGAGTGCGAGTCGTCGTCTGATGTGCCGCACTCGCTCAAGGGTAACCCCGACCCCCGCTAAGCTATCTAGGTATCGATAGGCAGGGATCTTCAGGGACGGGCCGAGGCTTGGGAGCCTAAGGCGAACATCTGAATATCGCCATCTGAACTGAAGAACCAGAGGGAGCATTTCAGCGTTTCACTAGACCTTCCTTCAGCAAGCCCTCTCACGTTCGGAACACTACACTCAGCATATCACTCTGTCGAAGGCCGCTCACACAACAACTGCGTCTTCCAACATGTCAAACGGCGCGCTGCCCGCCGAAGACGCTGCCGGCGAGGTAGTTGCAGCGATAGCTCAGGCGCAAACAATCAGTGCAGGTACACAATCTCTTTGCTTCCATGCGATAGAGCTCCCGCTGAACTTCATGATCAGATGAGATCGCTCTCTACGACCGCCAGATCCGCCTCTGGGGCGTCAAGGCGCAAGAAAAGTGAGCTCCAAACGGACCGCTCGCCGCCATGCTTCGCCGCCTAGGAACCGCTAACGGAGGGGTTTCCACCAAGAATCCGAACAGCCAATATCCTCCTCACATCGATCAAGGCCCTAGCGAGCGAAGTGGCCAAGAACCTAGTCCTTGCCGGTATTGGCTCCCTTACAATCGTGGACCACGAAGCTGTCACCGAAGACGATCTGTGCTCGCAACTCTTCGTGTCAGAGGCAGACGTAGGCAAGAACGTAAGCCTCCGCAGTCATCGTCAATCCACATCCCGCTGACCGTATGAAGCGCGCCCAAGCGGCCGTCACCCAGCTCCAGAAGCTCAACCCGCGCGTCACCATCACGGTCGACACGTCCGACATCCGCAGCAAGCCCCCCGAATTTTACCTCCCCTTCGACATCACCATCGCCAGCGACCTCGACTTCGCAACCCTCTGCACCATCAACGCCTCGACGCGCCTCGCGAACCGCCCCTTCTACGCCGCCGGCGCCCACGGCTTCTACGGCTACATTTTCGCGGACCTCATAAGTCACACCTTCGTCGTCGAGCGGGAAAAGTCCAATGTCCCCACCGCCCTACGCGCCGAATCCGCCACGCGCTCCGTAATCGGCGTATCCACCAAGAAAGAGAACGGCAAGACCATCGAAATGGCCACGAAGCGTGAACTCTACACCCCACTGCTGCTAGCCAACACGTCCCCCCTCGCCCCCGAGATCCTACGCAACCGCCGCAAACTAAAACAAACTTCCCTCCTTCTCCCCTGCCTCCGCGCGCTATGGGACTTCGAAAAAGAATCCGCCCGCCTGCCCTCAACAGACACGCACGCAGACCTCGAGCGCTTCACGCTCCTCGCGATGGAGAAACACAAAGAGCTGCAGCTGCCCGTCGAGACCCTCAAATCCGACTTCCTGCGCAGCTTCCTGCATAATCTGGGCAGCGAGCTGGCGCCCGTGACGGCGTTTCTGGGCGGGCAGCTCGCGCAGGATGTTATCAACGTGCTGGGCCAGAGGGAGCAGCCGATTCAGAATTTGCTGCTGTTTGATGGAGATGAGAGTCGCGGGCCGGTGTATGCACTGCATCCAATTTTTGGGGATGGGCTGGAGGCGGTGATGCCGGTTGAGCCGGTGGTGCCAATGGTGGCGGCGAACGGAGGGCCGGCCGTCGAGCTGGACTGAAATCTTTGCTGGGAGATGGCTGGAGATATGGCCGCATTTGCTTGGCGAGGGCCTTGGCGTTTTCGGGGAAAGGAGATACCAGAAGGCGACGGTGGTTCAGTCGCATGCGACATCTAGACACAGGCTTATCCGGCCTGGGACACTCGACAGTGTAGACGGGGTTAGTTCATCAGGACTCATGAATCACATGCTTCCCGTAATCGGTCTACAAAATCGAAAACTGCCGCTATGCCGCACCAATCCGCTCACACTCGCAGCCAGCAACCCCAAACCCTCACGCCAAAGTAACTCCAACGTCCCCATACTGGCAACCACCCAATTCATATCCAATCGCTCTCCCGCCCACTACACCGTCCCCGCAATACTCAAATCCCTAATCTCCTGCAACACCTCCTCGACCCTGTTATCCAACGCGCCCTCCGCATACTGCTCCCTAATGTCCTTATCCAGATACTGCTGCACCTGCGCCATGCGGCTATACGCCTCGGCGCAGAACCTCAGCTGGATCTTGACCAGCGCCTCAAAGCTCGGATCCAAATACGGCACTCTCAGATCGATCAGCTGGGGGATCTCGGTGATGAGCTGCTCGTTCAGGGCATCGTAGGCGGCTTTCGCGGCCGTGGCTTCTTGCTCCGCGCGGGGCAGTTTGGTGACGTCTTTGTCGGGCTTCTCGACGAGCCGCTTCACTTTTGCGCGCAGGTTGTCGTAGTCGAGGGACTTGTGGGACCGCTTTTCGATGCAGGCGTTTATGTCGGGGAAGTAGGCGCAGAAGCGGGATATGGGGTCCAGGATTGTGGTGCTGGGGTGGGAGCGTTAATGGTTGTTCTTCTAAAGTTGTGGATTGGGCATTTCAGAGGCCTGGCGTCCGGTGGGGGTGTCGGGGGTGGCGGAGAAGGGGTATGATGTGGCTCACCGGTACGGCCCATCAAGCGCCTTGATGGTCTCGGCATCCAGGTCCTGCACTGCCTGCTTGTAGCTCCGCGACACGCCGTCCCTGGCCCCGGCGTCTCCGTAGAAAGCATCGATCGTCTCCGCGATGCGCATCTGGGACGCAGTCATGGCGCGCAGGGAGTCTAGATAGCCCTTGGCTTCTTTCTGGAGCTTGTTGGCGGCTGTCTCCATAGTTCGGTACCGCCGCAGCTCGGTTTCGAAGTCTCGGTCGTTGGTCTTTTCGACGTGGCCCGTCTTCATCATTACTTGGGTTGTCGCGCGGGACACGCCCTTCTTGAAGCCTGTAACATATTAGCGGGGGGCTTCGCGGGTGTGGATGCGGAGACCTGCCTGCCCAGGACATCTTGGTTGCTTGTGTTGTGCTCCTCTGGTAGCTGTAATACTCGGTCGAGGTTGGAGGTGGTTCCTGAGGATGTGTGCGCGGATCAGCCGGTTGATAGGACGCTTAGTTGCGGACGATAGTGTACTGAGGACGGTGGTATGAAAGTTGTCAAGCGGGTGCAATCAGCGAGAAGTGACCAGGGTGTGCGTTGCGCGAGGTGGCTGTGTGGGTGGATTGCTGCGGGCTTGGGGGTGACGAATGTGTTCTCGGTGGTGGTCGCTGATGCGGATGTCAAGTCGATCCCGCATCGCGGATCACCGCCCATGTTTCTCTCAACCTCACGGCGCATAGCACGATGCGCCCGGCCATGCGCAAGGTCGTGTGACATTCGCAGGCACTTTACGAACCAAAGCAGCAGGAGAGATGTGAGTATCTTGTCAGTCCTTGCGCCGTAGTGTCCCCTGCGTTATTGCGGTATCAAGGTTTTCTGTTTGCCCTGCGTACAGCGCTGATACTGTTACCTAGGACCCGTCCAATGTAGGACCTCCCCAGGTCATCTTCTCAGGCATTCAACCAACAGGAGTGCCGCACATCGGCAACTACCTAGGAGCCCTTCAGCAATGGGTCAAACTCCAGAATGAAGCGAGCCCGAAGACGACATTGCTCTTCTCGATCGTCGACTTGCACGCTATCACCGTAAACCAGAACCCCGGGCAACTTCGAAGCGCATGCCATCAGATGTTAGCGGCGCTCCTCGCCGTCGGCCTGGACCCGAAGAGGAGTATTATCTTCTTCCAGTCCGATGTCGACGCTCATGAGAAGCTGATGTGGATACTGAGCTGCCGGGCTCAGATGGGCAATCTGTCTAGGATGACGCAGTGGAAGGCACGTGTGATGCAAACACCCTTACCAGTATCACACTAACATATGCCCCTAGAGCAAGCTGAATCTCTCAGACAACGCTCCGCCGGTCGAAGCCCTCTTGAACACCGAACTCGAGCTTGGCCTCTACTCATACCCAGTCCTACAAGCCGCGGACGTTCTCGTCCACCGCGCCACACACGTGCCTGTAGGACACGACCAGGCACAACACCTAGAATTTGCCCGCAAGTGTGCGCGCACATTCAACCACCGCTACGGGACCATCTTCCAGCTCCCTGAAACCATCCTATCGCCCGCAAAGCGCGTCATGTCTCTCACGCAGCCCCATCTCAAGATGTCGAAATCGCACCAGGACCCGCGATCCCGGATCCTAATCTCGGACTCGATGGAGGAGATAGCGCAGAAAGTCAAGACGGCCTTGACTGATTCTATTTCTGGTGTCTCGTACGATCCGATCAAGCGGCCTGGCGTGTCTAATTTGATAGAAATCATGCACCACTCCCGTGCAGACGGCGCTTCTTGCGAGGATATAGCGCGGGATTGTCAGGATCTGACGATGCGCGCTTTCAAAGAGCAAGTGGCTAAGTGCATTGATGAGCATCTCGGCGAGATCAGGCAGCGGTACGCGGAACTTATGGGTAAGGAGAAAGAGGGATATCTGCGGGAAGTAGCGGAATCTGGGGCTAGGAGGGCGCGAGAAAGTGCAGCCAAAACCATGCACCTTGTAAGAGATGCCGTAGGTCTCGGAGGGTTTCAGTCGTTTGTGAAGAAGCTCGATTGAGTCCGGTCGTCAAGTGCTGATGGCACATGCTCGTGTAGAGTATTTTGTATACGTGTATATCTATCTTATATATTAAAGGCACTCTTCTCTGCTTACCCCCTTTGTCCTCGTCCTATGGCTGTTCCCACCTCTAGTTTTGCTTCGCGCAACCCTACCAGTCATTGGGCTTTCCTTACCCGCTTCTTCCGATGCTCATCCGCGCTGCGTGTAAGATTGAGGATGAGCTCAAGGCGTTCAACGTGCTTGCTTTAACGTCAGCCTACAAAGGACACGCGTTCTCTTAGGGCTGTGCATGACCGTGTCAACTGCTGCTCGCTCTCTGCCGGCAACGAGTAGGACTTCAATGCCTCTGGAAGTGCTATCAGCAAACGGTTCGGCTCGAGAGTCGATATCAGCGGAGGACACTACGCGTATCCCTCTTGTGATATGGCATAATATCGTAGGGCTGTCGATCCCCCATCCGAGTAGTCAGCCATGGTGGACATCATCGTCCGTGCTTCTTTGTGACACCTGCCAAACTCGTCGAACGTCATTTCGGTCTTATGTAGCAGAAGCTCGCGTGCTCGATAGCGAAAGGGCCTCGTATTGGAGCACTGAAGCACAGTTGTTAGCGTCATCCTACTGGAATGCGGTTAGCCATCCGAACCACGGCTTGACGCGCCTGTTGAAGACCCTGAAGTCCGTCAGGATCCTTCTCGCTCACTGAGCTGTAAGACCAGCAGCCGTTGCCCAGACTTGATAACGGGGATCTCCGTATATACGAGTAGCCCATGGTTTTGCAGGCCCCTTCAAGCAAAAGTCTCCCACCAACCTGCAACTACCAATCCAATAGCGCTCCTCCCATGCAAGCCCTTGTTCGCTTAAATGCGAAGTTCTCTCACGAGCGCTCCTTCGACGTTAGTGGCGGGCAGCTTACCGAGGTTTTGGAAAACCCAAGTTTCACGTGAGGATCACGCTTCGAAACAACGCCACGGCCGACCTGACCATGCTGGAGATCCGGAGCCTTGCAAGCAGTCGGTGTCGAATTAGTTTTCATCGCAGTTCCTAACAAGCCGTTGTCCAACGTCTCACTCAATTCTTGCACCACGGCTCACAGGACGAGTCACCGTTGAGGCTCGAACGGAGAAGCACAACGCCCAGGACACCATGCTGTCCAAACCACGTGGGGACGTATGTAACAGAAATCCAGGAACCAGGGGCTGGCGAGTTGCGAATGCAGGCACAGAGGCCTATCGTCGATGAGACCCCCATCACAGTAACTTTGTGCGGCTAGCATCTCCGGCGAAGCTTCCATTTTCTGCAAGCCTCTTCCGGCAGACGCACCTCCATCCCGCTGTCGCGATGTTCGCAACCGCGTTTGACGACTAAGGCTTGTCGTCTCGCTGCGGGCGCTCCCTGGATCACGCGGGTATTGCCATCCTAGTCATGCTATCGCCTAGCATCAGTCCTGCGACGAATAGAGAATTGTACTGCGTGAGATGGATCATCCCCAGATTCCTTTTATCTGGGATCTACGGTGCTTGGGCCGAGTCAGTAGCGAGGTCGTTGCCCCATATTACCGTGCGTAGGCTCCCCCAAAAGAATGGGTGCGCAGCCATATCAACTCACCCTGTCCAGCGGTCGTGGATTTTGCGACTCTGGAGATAAGCTACACCTTCATGCGCCGTCCACATCATGAGATCGCCCTGAAATCACACTGAGTGGAAGCGGGTATATCATCGACACGCAGAACTAGAACATATTGCTTTGCATTTTACGGATTTCACATCGGACGGGTGCGGCTTGCCAGCCGTCAGGTCCAATTCCACGATGTCGGCACTGGCAGTGGAATCGTGGTCGTGGTTTGGCCTCTGTGTATTGGTTGTTACCGCGCGACTGTAAGGCCTCCCGGTCCAGTTTTCGCTCTGAATACCGACGATTGCAGGATATCCCGTACGATCCTTCATGGATCAGTCAAGAACCTCCAGATTGACGATGCGTTGATTGTTTTCGCTACCGTAGGCATCCGTCATCCCGCAGCCTCTCGACAGGCACCCTTGCTGCGGCCTCAAACAGACGCTGACGAGATGGTGCAGTGTATTTACACAGTCTTGATTGTGGGTATGCAGGTCATCGCCAACACGAACTCCAACTTAATCCCTCCCGAGCACGGCCTTGAGTTCGATCCCGAAGACATCAAAGAGAGGATCCATGGCAGCAAAATGGTTCTTGTGGTGGAGCAGTGCATGTGTGTCACGATATGGACGATCAAGGCCTGCCTCCTAATCATGTACTCGCGATTAACGTGAGTTGCTACCCAACATGGCATTTTGTTCAATCCGTGATGGCTAATGCTATTTAGGACGACTCGCAAGCAAGTACTCACCTTGAAGATTGTCGCCGCCTACGTTGCGTTCAGCTTCGTATTCATGGAAGTCTTCTACCTGGGAGTGTGGTGCCGACCGTTCAGCGAATACTGGGCTGTCCCACCCGGAAACGGTATGTGACAATGTGTAGAAGCCAATTCTGTTGACCGCCTTCATGTCTTGTCCTCAACGGCTAGCAGCGTACTGACAACCACCTCAGTCCAGTGCTCCGCAGCCACCAATCACTTGATCACCAACGCTTTCTTCAATATTTCATCCGATCTCATGATCATCGCCATTCCTCTCCCAATCTTCATCCAAGTCCAGTTGCCGCTGAAGAAGAAGATAATCCTCTGCGGCATATTCGGACTCGGGATGTTCACAGTAGGTCTAACCCTGCACCGTGACCCCACAAGTCTAAACTCCCGCTAACATCGCTTAACTAGATCCTCTCCGCCGTCCTTAACAAATTCTACAGCTTCACCCAACCCTTCGGCTCCCTCTGGACCTTCTGGTACATCAGAGAAGCCTCCACCGCCATGCTCACAGCCAACATCCCCTTCACCTGGACGCTGCTCCAGCGCGCCTTCAAGCTGCGCTCCTTCGCGGGCTCAGGCCACCACCGCAGCCGCTCACGGACGACGTACCATCAGTTCAACGGCACTGTGGCGTCCCGCTTCGGCCGCCACAGTACGGCTGGGGAGTTAAACCGCGCGGAGAGCCAGGAGAATATCAATAAGGGCGAGGTTCCGCTGGAGATATGGCAGAACACGCGGATTGAGGTTTCGTCGACGGAGAGTCCGGGCGTGGAGGAGATGCCGAGTATGCCGGTGCCGGGGATGGAGAAAGCGGTTCTTCCGGGGAAGCGGTATCCGAGTGGTTAAGGGGGTTTTTCTGGGTTTAATCTGGTTGGAGCTTGGATGGACGTGTTTGGAACTGGGATAGATATGTTCGGTATACCCTGTTAATTTATGTCTGGATATGCTGTTTTCCTCCGTTTCTGCTTGCTGGAATGGTAGCTATGTTGCTGACAGGAGTTCTTGATAGTGGGTTGAGAGAATGTGCTCTCATCCTTCCGTGCAGCTGGATGGCAACGCTTCTTGTGATATTCCTGACACTTCCCTCAGCTCCTCAGCTCATCCTGCAGAGCGGGCTTGGCTAGCTTGGCGGTGAGTCAACCTCCACCTCAGGCTTACTCTTCAAGTATTAGAGTATCACCACGATGGGCTGGAAGGCCGGTAGCTTGCAGTGTCCGTTCCAGATGACTCGAGGCTTTGTACAAAAAAGAAATGCATATAAGCCTCTGCGTAATTCCTGCTTGCCATACCGCGACAGCACCGTGTTGTAGCATCGGACATCTACTTGAAGTCTCGTAGAGTCGATCATTCTCTTTCGTCAAGTCACAGCTGAAGATCTCGTATGCGTGTCGACTGCAGGTGGTATTTCAGCTCCTGACTCACAAGGACACTCTCGAGTACCTATCCTCTACGTAAGAAGAGCTTCCGTTGTTTAGCTACGTCCTCCGCGTCTTACAAAGGCTTCGTAGAGAAACAGTAGTAGCCAAATTTCATCACGCTAAAGGTCCACACGTTCTACACTCACTTTCGTTACCGGATCGCTCTTCAGTAGACTTCAAGTACCACCTGCAACCACCAGCCGATCATGCCGCCAATAACCACCCTCACTGAGCTCTCGTCCTATCTTGCCTCCGCCGGCATCAACTATACCTCAGTTCAGCCCCTCTCAGGCGGCACGGCAAACTTCGTATGGCGCCTTCAGACCAGCGACGGCCGGACCTTTATCGTGAAGCATGCGGAGCCCTACGTGGCGTCTATTCCGAGCATGCCGTTCCCGGTCGATCGCATGGACTTTGAGGCACGCGCCCTTGAGCAGATCCCCCGTTTGTTGGGAAAGATGGAGATTGAGGTCCCGGTGAAAGTTGTGGGGCTGGTGAGGTATGATGCTGAGGCGAAGGTTTTGGCTCTGGAGGATGGCGGGGAGAAGGTGAGTGGAGCGTTGCAATGCCCAAAAGCTCACTGAATGCCTTAACTACTCGTCGCATTATACACGCATCTCCGCAATATCGCACCTCACAAGCTAACTTCAATACAGACCCTCAAAGAATCCTACACCGACCCAACACTCAACACCGTACAGCTGGGAGCAGCCCTCGGTAAATGGCTTGCCAATTTCCACGCCTCAACCACGACCTTCAGCTCTCTCATCGGCGACAACCAAACCGCCAAGTTCATCTACCGCCATTCCTACAACGGCCTCGCAGACGCCCTCGAAAGATTCGGCTTCGATCGCACGATCGGCGAGCGCATCAACGAGCGCTATGGCTCCCTCCTGCAGACCGACGACGAGTGTATCTGCCACGGAGACTTCTGGCCGGGAAACGTGCTGCTTCGTAGACATGGCGATTCCGTAAGCTGCCCCGCGTTGTCTCATTGCCGCCCAACCCCTTTCACACATGCAAGCAAGTAGATCTCCAGCTAACAGCAATGCCCAGCCGCCAACCCTCACCCTCGTCGACTGGGAAATGACCCGCCGCGGCACCGGTGCCACGGATGTGGGCCAATTTGCCGCCGAAGCCTGGCTCCTCGACCGTTTTCGCGGGCAGCGTGGTCTAGCGTCTGCTTTCCTACGCAGCTACGCCGAGGCCGCGAAGCCGAGTGAGGAGTTTCTGAGGCGCGTGGTGGTGCATTTAGGAACGCATATCACATTTTGGCCGACTAGAGTGGTGTGGGGCTCGGAGGAGGAGACGAGAGAGGTTGTGGGCATTGGGAAGGAGGTGTTGGAGGGGGCGTTGGAGGGGAGATGGGCGCTGGATGACGTAGTGGGGCTTGGGCAGGAGTAGGATCTGGGCTGAGATCTTAGTAGAGGCTCCCTTCATCTTTGAGTCCTTCCCGCGCAACGATACCGAATGGTGTCTGTGCTGGAACACCAGTTCTCAGATTTGATGGAAGCGCTTTATATCTGCAAGTTTAGACTTGGCATCACTTGTTTGCGTGTGAAGACGCATGATACATCCATACAAAGACTGTGCGCCCCTCCGAACCGGGCACCAGCTTACAGCAATCCCGCAATAGCAAGGCCCGCTACAATCACTGCTACCGCTCCGCAAACAGCGCTGCCTGGCGCAGCGTTCGTACTTTGCGTTGCGATAGGTGCACTGGTCCCACTCGCCGTCGCCTGGGTTCCGTTCGGCGCCCCCTGAGTCCCGTTCGGCGCCATCCCCGTCCCATTGCCACTCCCCCCGGTCGACGAATTGCCATCTGTAAACCCCCTAGCCTGCCCAACCAGATTCGCCTGGATGACTTCCAAAGCGCTCAACTGCGGGCTAAGGCCCCTCTCCGCGTTATCACCTGGACGGTACCAACGAGCTCCGCACTCAGGATCACAGGCCTCTGCAGCTGCCTCAGCAGAGACGCCGAGAACCGGAAAGATTGCGTCGGCGGTGAAGGGGGCCGCAATGGCGGTGCGGGAGAGCCAACGCGCGAAAAGACCTCTAAAGGCAAGCTGGTCGACGTTGCATCTGCCGATGGGCTCGCAGGCGGGCTCGTAGATGACGCCGGGAGTGCCGCCGGAGGGCTGGCTTTCTGAGTTGTAGGCGAAGATGCGGATGTTCGCGCTTAGCAGGGAGTCGGTGCGTGTGCGCCATGTGTTTGAGCTCGTCTGGTAGGCATCAACGATGTGTCTATGAAGAGAGGGTTGGAGGGGTTGGAGGATGGGCGAGTGGTGTGGAGGTGCTTACCATGTTGTACATGACGGCGCTGCCGTATATGAAGAGGCCAGCGTTGGCGCTCCACTGGATATGATTGATCTGTGTGCAATTCGTCGTGTCGTCGGTGCCGTCGAAGATGTGATAGTCATCGTTAATGAGTCCAACGTTGGTGGCCCATTCGTAAGCTGTCGTAGCCCAGTCTGCATATGTCTGGTTGCCGGTATACTGGTAGAGGCGCGCAGCAAGTTGAAAGAACGTCCCAGTGGAGATGGCGTTTTTGTAGTTGTATCCGCTGTTGAATGTGAAGATCTGCCATTTCAGGCCTCCTCCACACGTGCCGGTATCCCAGCGGGGAGCTTGACTATCGAACACTGCTTGCGCTAGGGCAAGCCACTGAGGTTGGTCAAGAGGGGGCCTGGGAAAAGAACGTTCGGCGGCGGTTAAAGCCGCGAGACCCCAAAAAGCTTGATCATCGTTACC
>Ga0068618_1000260_pt1 | contig 13752 bp, 18 predicted proteins | sample InSIn2SAF170_2_FD_77423 | JGI IMG/M metagenome (GOLD analysis project Ga0068618, IMG submission 77423) | Clean room microbial communities from NASA Spacecraft Assembly Facility at Jet Propulsion Laboratory, Pasadena, California, USA -... ...
GAAGCGATTGCGGGAGTAAAGAAGGAAGTCGCGAAGCTGGACCCAGCTGACCCACTGGATGCAGGAGAGCTCCGCAAATTGGTCCGTCTGAAAGAGGTCCTCCTGCAAGTAAAAGGGACAGCAGAGACTGCTTGGAGCGATGTATAGAGACACAACTTGACATTACAAGCCCATAGTACCTGTCCGCCTACTTCCCAACCTGATCCTGCCACTTGAACGCCGGCTTGAATCCCAGCTCCTTCTTCGCCTTCTCAATCGAAAGCAGAGTGTCATTAGGACCAGATGTCTTGTTGTACTTCACCTTCGGGAACATCGCCTGCACCAACTCGTCGTTGCTCTTCCGCATGCACGTATCCTCCGCAGCAATGAGATACTGATGGTGGCCCTTCATGCTGCTCTTGAGTGACAGCTGCACGCTTTGGGCGCCGTCACGGGCATCTGATGCAAGATGTCAGTCGACAGATCACGAATGTCCTAGCAAGTAACATCACTCACCAATATACCCCCAGCAATTCCAATACCTCGCCTTAGGTTCCTCCTGCCAGCTCTCGAACGTAGCATACTCATGCGGCAACATGACATTGCTGAATCTCAGCGAGATGACCTTGAGCTCCGGGTCCCAGCGCGTGTACTGCTCGGCCATCGTCTCGCCCATAAGCTTGGAAAGCGAGTAAGCCGACTCCGGACGACGCTCGTGCTCTTCGGTGATAGGGAGAGAAGCCGGCGGGTGCGGGTCGAAGGGAATGCCAATGAGGGTTTCCGAGGAGGCGAGGACGACGTTCTTGATGCCTACTTTACGGCAGGCTTCTAGCACGTTGTAGGTGCTGCAGACGGCTAAAGTCAGCATAACTTCAACGTACCAACGCCGATACCTCCTTGGTCTGTATATCTTCTAAATCATACATACCCCATAGTATTAGTCCTAAACTGCCTACTAGCACTCGTCTGTCCCGGCGACGGAATCGCCGCCAAATGCACCACCGCATCGATCCCACTATACGCCATATCCGTACTCATGAACGTCTCCAACACACTGCCCATATCCTCGAGATCAATCTCCACCAACCTGTAAGCTCCGCCGAGCCCGCTCTTGCCATCTTCGCTGATACCGGCGGGACGACGGGTGTCGACGGAGATGACTTCCCAGCCCTCGTCGGCGAGGTGACGGACGGTGGCGCGACCGAGTTTGCCAGAGCCGCCGGTGACGATGACGCGGGGTTTGCGGTCGCCGCGCGGGGCTTCGCCGAGGGCAAGGGAGCGGGAGAAGGAGGAAGGTTCGGTGGATGGCATGTTGGTTATGTAGTCTTTGAGGAGGTATTGAATAGTAGATTTGTTGTCTTTTGAAGGTGCAATAGAGAGAGATGCGTGAGCAGGAGTATTACTAAAAACTTTTTTGTACCTACCCAGAGCCTACCCACCACCTTTCAGCCTATTCTTCCATCAATGGTCGTCAACAAGCACTTGCACTGCTGCAGGTACCGCGTTTGCCTGTGGTATATAATCGTCATTACTGCAGTGTGGTGGGCTCAAACTTCATCATCGACCAGACGGGAGTTGTTGCGGCTCTACGTACCTTCCTCTTGCGGGTCTAGCTCGATCAGCCTGCTGCACTCGTGCCTTAAGGCATCACTTTGTGTCCGGCTCCACTTAGCAATATGGCTCTCGAAGACGATCGATGTTCTCTTACTGAGGGCAACCAGTGTAAAGGGACAGATGTTCGCTCGCCTATTAGTAGATACAGCGTGCTCTGAACAGCGCTTCTGACAGTGATGATGGATACAGCGTAGCAATTTGGTACTGGTCCTTGCTACATTGCTCGAAAGCGCACGGCACAATGCTACATAGCTTGGTCTCACGACATGGACTTTATTGAGGTTCCTCATCTTTAAACCTCTCCTGCAACCCCTTAACATCAACCCCACAAACCTCAGCCTTCGCCACAATCGCCTTAGCCTTGCCCACCACAGGCACATCGATCATCTTCCCATCCAACGTCCACGCTCCCCTCCCCTGCGCGTCCGCCTTCGCATCCGCAATCACAACCCTGACCGCCCATTCAGTCTCCTCGGGGCTTGGAGAGAACACTTCCTGCACAGTAGCAACCTGATCAGGATGGATACACTGCTTCCCGTTGAACCCAAACCTTTTCCCATTCTCGCTCTCCTCTCTCAAAAACTTCCTTCCTTCTTCGCCACGGAAAGTGGTGCTCACTAAATCAAGCGTAGACGGAAGGTTAAAAGCCCTTGCCGCCGTAACAATAGCAGAGCGCGCATACATGAACTCCTGCAAACCCGGCGTCCGCGTCAAGCTAAGATCAAGCGCAAAGTCCTCCGCCGCGAACGTCAGACCAGAAAGATAAGGCGAAGCCGCGCAGATAGATTGCAAATCCATCACACTCCTCGCACTCTCCACCAACGCCACGATCTTCACCGGATGCCTCGACCCGGGAGCATGTCGCTCGGGAATTTTCTGCCGTAGGACGTCCGTGACGAAGTGCAGGTCACTCGCGCTATCTACCTTCGGCACAACAAGGCAGTCCAGGTGTTTGGCTTGGAGGATGGAGGTCAAGTCGTCTAAAGCGAAACCGGAGCCGACGGAGTTGATGCGGACGGCTTGTTCGCGGATCCCAGGGACGCGGTCGCGGTTGAGGATCTGGAGGATGTTGTGGCGGCCTTCGGGTTTCTTGGTGGGAGTGACGGAGTCTTCAAGGTCGTAGGCGACTGAGTCGACGGATTGGAGACCGCGGGATTTCTCGAGGAAGCGCATGGAGGAGCCGGGGACTGGGTTGGAGGGTTAGAGCGTGGCTTGGACATATAGAGTGAGATTTGTGTTGTGCAGCAGTGGCTATTCGTTGTCTTGCTGTCCACGTACTAGTGATCGATGGAAATGCGCGTTCACTTACCGTACAGCTGTGCCCGGCGAATGACTTGCGCTGTGGTGGCCATGGTGGCGATTATTGATGAGGTTGGGTAGCGCAAGTGGGATGATGGTATAGAGAGGGCGGCAGGCTTCCCTACATGGTTTCCTCTATGGTACGATATCTACAGCAAGTTCGCCAGCTCGCAAGAGGATGCGTGTAGTCAACTCAGTGGTTGTTGTCCGGGAATAAGTGACCTCGGGATATGATAAGTCTCCGCAATCGCTTCGCTTCGCTTCCAATGCTGCCATGATTTTCGTCTTCCTGGCCATAAGTTGTAGCATGAAACGCGGCTTCTTCGGGAAAGCATGTGCCTGGGGAGCTTCGCAGACGTTACAGCTGTACGAACATCTCATTGCGCCCAGTCAACACCCGCCACGAGCATCACGATCACGCCAAATGCGATAGTCCACCGCAGCAACCAACATGGCAGACATCGACAACCCTACCCCCGGCACGCTCAACTGGCGCCTGAGCGCTCACCCCATCACCCTCATCACTTTCCTCTCCTTCCGAGCTTGTATGAGCATTTCTCCAAACTCTCTCAAATAATCCTATATACTGATGATGGTACAGCCTCCCTCCTCATCTACCTCCTTGCCGGCCTCATCTTCAGCACACCCTTCGTCCTCATCTTCATCATCACCACTCTCCTACTCGCCGCCGACTTCTACTACACCAAGAACATCGCCGGTCGCCGCCTCGTCGGGCTGAGATGGTGGAACGAAGTCAACCCGCAAACGGGCGATAGTCACTGGGTCTTTGAGTCTGCGCCACAGCCGAATGAGCCGGGTGGGAAGCTGGTGAATGCGACGGATAAGAGGTTCTTTTGGTTGGCGTTGTATGCGCAGCCGGCTTTGTGGGTGGCGTTGGCGGTGGTGGCGTTGGTTACGTGGAAATTTATTTGGTTGACGCTTGTTGGTGAGTACTTATTGCTGGGTTTGGAGGGGAAGGTGAAGGGTGAGGCTGACCTTTGGTGTAGCGATTGCGATGACGCTCACGATTACGAATACGCTTGCATTCTCACGCTGCGACAAGTTCAGCCAGGCGAGTGGAATCATGGGTACTGGTTTCTACTCGGCATCACTGGCACGAAACGTAGGCGGCGCGCTGGTATCGCGCTTCTTCAACAGATGAAAATTGTAGCATGCCGCGTATTCTGGCTATGGACACTTTACTCACAGAATTGACAAGAAGCATTGCAAGTCCAATGACAAGAGCACGCGCTCGTCCAGAAACCCGCCCTCACCACATCGTAGCATCAGTCAACCCATGCACTTCCTCCAAATGCTCCTTCAGCTCGCCCACGGTGTCGAAGACCTCGCCACAGGGAGTGGACTGGACATCCATCGGCACCGTGCAGACTGATCCACTCTCCTCGCCACCGATTGACAGGTTCGCCAGGTCCTTGTGGATTTCGATGAAGCCCTCCTTCGGAGTGCCTTTTCTGCCAGGTTCAGGGCCCGCCACGTCAGCATCATCTTCTTCTTCTTCCTCGAAACCCTCGCCCTCTCCCACAACGTCTCTCGATTCCATGTGCCAGCCGTCCCCCTCAGCCACCAGCGCAGCAGCCGCACGCTCCTCAGCTTCAGTCTTACCCGTCCACTCCGGTTTGGGTAGGGAAGGTAGGTCCGAATGGCTCTTGCGACGGCTTATCGTATACCGCCCTTCCTTCCACTCCGCATCATTCATCCTCTTCTTCTCTTCCCTTTTCTCCTGCTGTACTGTTTTGAGATCCTTCACCGCAACGCGTTCCAACAGCTCATCCTCCTCCGGCGCTCGAGCAGGGAGCTGCAGCAGCTGATAGAAGTACTTGTATACTCGTTCGAAGAGGATACCACCCTCATCTCGGTTGTCAGTGGGCCAGATGTCGGCACCATAACGGTTTAGGAAGCTGCTGGCTAGACTGCGGGCCTCGGTGTTCAATACGTGAAAGTCCAAGGGGAAGGCGCGGTTGGGTAAGATGGCGAAGGTGTGACGTAGAGCTAGCTCGCGGAGAGAGTTGCGGTCGACGAGGTGCAAGTGCCTGTTGGGTGTGGAGAGGCTGGTGTAGGCGGTTCGCAGGAGTTTTTCTTGTTCGGTGAGGAGACTTTTATCCATGATCGGCTTGTCGGCTGACATCGCCTGGGTGTGAGGAAGTAAGGTCACAGGGACGCGTGGTGTAAGGTAATGTATACATGCTTCTCCTTCTGTCCGATCTGCTTTTTTGTGCTGGTTGGAGCAAACTTGTGAGATTTGTCCTACCATTGTTCTGAGTTGAAGGTCTTTGCTAATGCCGAGACAGTATGCCAGCAAGACTGCGGGTTTTGGACAAACGTTGCACATCTTCGAGCCCCACGCATTGAGGCAGCATCTTCCATCCAACGCCCTGAACGTTGGCGAGCGCTGGCCTCTTCCGTCGACCCTGCACTCCACCAGTTGAGGGCCCCTGAGCAACACGCTCGACTGTCGCCAGACCGCTCACTCTGACACCCTAATATCCCTTGCCATCTCCCGCAACACCTTTCTCACCAACAGCGCTGCCATGCATCAGAGACTCCAGGTCCTTCCAAAGCGCTGTAAGCTTGACAGAATGCCCCTGTTGTTGTATGGCACCGTCCACCTTACGAATAGCGGCCGCACACGAAGCCTCCAGATCCCTGACATCGACCTCGATGTCTGTGACCATGATAAGATCCTCATGGCGAAGCTCCCTACGAAGGAAGCAGGCCTTTAGCTTCAGCGAGACATCTGGTCCCTGGTCAAGCCACGCTTTGAGGGTACGGCATGTTGTAGAAAAGACCTGCGCCCCACAGTTATATTACCACAGGTTCCCGAGATCAACGTACACGCTTCCAGCGCAGGCCAGGTTAGCGGCGCCGAGAGTCGCGAGGAGATCATCCATCACGGTCGTGGAGGTGGTGTCCTGCAGACTGATCTCGCTCAAGTCGACCGCGAAGGCGTTCATCGCGTAGAACAGTTGCGCACACTCGGCTCGGATTTCGCGACATGTCGTCGTCAACGCTAGGACATGTTGTCTTGTCTGTGGCCTTGTTACCAACCTTGTTTGCGAGGACGTAGACGTCGCGAGCTTGAACTTGGCTTGGGGAGGACCTCCCCATCTAGGAAGTTGATGAGAGAGGCGCAGTGGCGTGTCGTGAGCGAGGCTGAGCTCGTAGATGCAATTGCGCAGTTCGGGTGGCAGTTTGCTGAGTGGTGACTTGTCCATCGTTGCGGGTGCCGGTGCAGTGATGTGCAAGATGTTTGTCGATGGCCAGGAAGCGGCACTCCAGAACATGTTGGTGCGTGGCGTGTGTAGCCAAGTCGAAGTGTCAATAGTATGTGCGTCGTCGGCAAGAATATTGGTTCTATGGGTCGCTCGTGTTAGCTGACAAAGCGACGTTCGGTGAATCGTGGTAGAACTGGTGACGTGGCATGTGAAGGAAAGTATACAAACGCTTATTTGTGAAAGTGCAACGCTGGCTTCTCGCCAGCCCGTACCTCCGTCTTCCCAGTCAAAACGTGCCAACTACAAAGGCAGCGACATCGCCAGCTGGCATTCAGCTGGAACTCTTTGAGCGGAGAAGCAAAGGTACCATGTATAGATCAAGACTTCAGAAAGCTCGAAATCGGACTCATCGCCACAACCAGCCCCTGAGACCGTCTAGCGCCCAACCCACCACATTCCTAATCCACATTTCCAAACCAACATTGCCACCCCACTGCGTCCCACGCCGCACACTTGCCAACGCTCCAGCAGCCTCCTCACCTCTCAGATCTCGTAGACACGTTGCAAGCGTCGATAAAACCTTCCCAGGATCCCGACGCCCATGCGTCTTTACAGCCTCGTCCACCTGCTCCACAGCCCGACTACACGAGCTGACCAGATCCCACGTATCGAGTGCAGGTCTATGTTGCCGCACGCTGGCGCGAAGCAAACTGCTTTCACCCTTAAGCGCAGCTGTGGCACCTTCTGACCGCGCACCTTCAGATCTCGATACGCTGCGAACAGGCGATACTGCATGCCAGCGATTAGAGGTGAGAGGTCGAAGGTGGTGTGCTGAGCAAAGGCTAGGGCATTGCGGCCGATGAACATGGTAAATTCGTCCTCGATGTCAATGAACTTGTGGCCGTCCCTAGCTTCGGGGTAGAGTGGGCAACAGCTTAGGTCGACGGTAAAGGAGTGAACGGCGAAGAATAACCTTGAGGCCTCCGCTCGTAGTTGTCGACAGGTCTGCGGCAGGGCCGGTAGGTGCGAGACACGGTTCTTAGCGGCGCGTTGTAGTCTTTGGGGTTGTCTCCAGGATGATAAGCGAATGTGATTGGGTCCGTCTGACGCAATGCAAGATCGTAGATGTGGTTCCGGAGCTCAGGTGGGAGCCTTACTAGTGGCGACCGGTGCATTGCTGCGAGGGTGCAATGTAGTGGAAAGTCTGAATGTTTCGCTTCGGGAAGAGGTATGTGGTAGTGTTGATCTACGCCCTGTGTTTGCTACGTATATAACTGCAGAAGGCATGTGTGCTGATTGACAGGCTTTCAGGAGATGCTGCGAGATGCTATGTCACAGCCTTGAGTACGCAAAGTCTGCAGAGGAAATTTCTTTTGAAACGGCAGCTGACGCAGCAGAACACCGTAGAATGTGGTTGGAGGACTGTGCAAACGCTGTTCTCCGGGGGACAAACGCCCAGCGTGCGAACACACATGCTGCAGGACTAGCCACTCAACTTGAAAAAGGGCTAAGAAAGAATGGACTCCAATCACTCTTCCAAATCCCGGTAAAGTCCATCCAGGTCAGCCCGCTGTAACGGTTTAACGTATTCGAGCGTCCTTCAAGAACATAAGATGAGCCCATAAGAAGCCTCGTTCTCCGGCCTCGCTTCTTGCATTCGTGCAGAGTAAGTCGCAATCAGACGGTCGAAAGATGTGTCCAGTGCATTCAGATTGAACTCCATATATTCGACCGCGTTGGATCGAAGAATCCGTTGATGACGGCGGAGCACAACTATTAGATGCACAGCTACTGAAAGCGAAACGCACTGCATATTATTTCTCTCCATCCATCGCTGTAGCTGCCGTACTCGCGCGACCAGGGTTCCGGAATCGGCTACGACGAGCTCACCGATGTCCACGATAATCTTGCGGGCGACAGACACGTGCTCGACGGCCCTCCGCAGCAGTGAAACTGTTCACAGCTGCGTATGCGTTGAAGGTGTTGTTGTAGTTGTAGTACTTACGCGAGTGGAGGTCGGGCAGGAGCACGAAGTCGTTGCTTGCGAAGAAGAGCTTGGAGCTCTCGGCTCTGATGGCTTTGCACGTTTGGGTCAAAGCGCGCAGTCGAGATTGGGTGATTGGCCACACAGAGGGTCTGTTGAACCTGTTGTTTGGGCACACGGCGTGCACTTCGATCGGTTCGTGGTGAGATAACGCCAGCTCGTAGATTCGGTTGCGCATCTCGGGCGGGAGCCTTACGAATGGACTGCTGTCCATCGTCTGGGAAGTTCTGCTGAAGTTGAGTCTGGGTGTTGCTGAACGGCCGTGTCTGCTTTGATCGGTGGTCACGATGTTCCCAAGGAAGCCTTTAGTGATAAGAATTCGTAATGATGGATTATGAGAAGTAAGGGCCCGTGCAATGTGTCACACGATGCATGTAAGAGTCTGATTCAGCCTAGGCTGTGAATGAGCTTAGCATTACACACTGTAATGGGCCGGCAGCAATGTTTGGAGTGGCCACAGGGTCTCCATAGTTGAATCTAGTACCCTCTTTCTCTCCGCACAACGTTCAGCAACTTCTCACCCTTCTCTTTCCTCGTCAAGTTCTCCTCCAGTATCTGAAAGCTCCGCTCGGTGTACGACGAGCCGGTGCCACTCACATGCGGCGTTACCGTCACGTTCGGCAAGTCCCACAGCTCACTGTCTTCCGGCAGCGGCTCGGGATCTGTCACATCGAGCGCAGCGCCAGCGAGCGTCTCATCCTTCAGCGCTTCGATGAGCTTCGGTTGATCTATGATCGGGCCTCGCGCAATGTTCGTCACGAAGCCCGGTTTCTTGCCGTTCTGACTCAACGTCTTGAACTCATCCGTGGACAGGAAGTGCCTTGTCTGATCTGTGAGCGGCACAGACACGATTAGCCAGTCGATATCTTGCTTCAGGAAGTGCAGTCTGCTCTCCTTATCCAGCCCGCTGTACCATGCCTTTGGTATCTCGCCGTCCGGGTCGCCAGTACCAGGCACGATGAAGCCTTGATCCTTCTTACTCTCCGCTGTGTCTTTCGGCGTCGCGGTGTATGCCAGCACATCCATACCCATTGCCTTGGCTACTCTTCCCACTTGCCTTCCTATGCTGCCGTAGCCTAACACGCCCAATCTCTTGCCGACCATATCGTGCACGTTATGGTAGTCAGCCATACCCGAGCGCTTGCTGCCCCACTTGTGCTCTTTCTGAAGATCATGCAACTGATTGTACTTGTGGCTCTGGACCAGCGCCGTCATAATGCACCACTCCGCTATCTGCGGGCCATGGATGCCGGAGCTCGTTGTGATTGTGACATCGGTATCGGTGTAGAGTGGGTGCTTCTGTATCTGGTTGCTGCCAGCGCTGGAGAGTTGTACGACCTTAAGGTTCGGCGCGTCCGAAGGCTTCTCAGGAAAGGTGAACAGCGTGTAGAGGATTGTCACATCCTTCCATATGCCGTTGGGCAGCGATTGGAGGTCTTTGCGTTGCTGCTCGACATCGGAGCTGAAGGTGACTTGATGATAGGTGATGTCGATACCGTGGAACTTCTTGCGCAATGAGTGAATAATCTCCTTTGGTTCTGGATATGGCAGTAGGCAGAGTAGGTGCTCTTTCGCAGGTCCGCCGCCCATGATGGCCGTCGTGTTGTTGACTTGTACGAGAGGAGATGCGAATTGGTTCTCGTAGCTTGATGTGGTAGTCCGCTTTCCCTTATAATATAACGACTAGAAAGTGAGACGACTGGAGTATAGGAAATCGTGAATACTTACCAAGTCAATTGATAGCTAGTATGTTGCGGTGTCGTCGATGACGAGGAAGCCGATACAGGCCCTTGCCCTTGCCCGCCGGCTTAGGACCTGCCGTTTCCGATATCGAGCATTACTAATCAGGCACACGGACCATACAACCTTACGCGCATACTTCAATGTATTCAATCAGGTCTGGAATACTGATGCTTCTTGAGTGGAGGTATGTACGTGGAAGCTGAATAGGTCCGAAGGTGCGCGAAATGCAATTGCTGTTGCAAAGCTGTTCCAGGTCCAGCACTTGGTCCCTGGTTTCGATGCCAACCGTTTACGCTGCAAATGCTCGCTTAGATGCTCGAGTAAGATCATGGTCGTTGTCGGGTGTAATTTTACACCGCAAGAGCAGACGCATTCTCGGACACACTCGCCGGGCCAGCCTCACGCGCGACATCTGGCGGCATATCCAGCTCTGCCATTGCCGCCGTTCGCTTGAGACCAGCTGCTATCTTCTTGATCTCTGCTTGCTCAGAAGTCGTCCGCGCATCTTCGGTTCTTTTCGCTTTGTTCGCAGCCTTACGCTCAGCTTTCGACATCTTGGGCTTCTCGTATTCACCAATTTCCAGAGCCTTGTCGACGGCTTTGGCCTGCTGCAGGAAGTCGTTGTCGTACTTGAGGGCCTTGACAAGCTCTGCATAGCTCTTGGTGTGCGTCATGGCCTTGTAGGCGTCGTTCTTGCCTGGTATCATCTGTCCAAGCAGGAATTTCGTGTTGCCCCATCGATTCTCGACCTCCATCGAAGTCTTGACATAATCCTTCACAACCTCCTCCCACGGTGCCTTACCGCCATCTGCTTCCGGTCTGAACACGGATGGGTTTGTCTCAGCCGCAGTCGCTATCATCGCGCCGTCACAGCCATATTCGGAGATCAGATCAAGAGCCTCGTCGCGAGAGTACACATCGCCGTTCATCAGACATGCTACACCGGCTTCGCGGCATACGTTGGCCACCATCTTCAGCTGATCCCGGATTGCGCGTTCTCGTGGCCGCATAGGCGTCGTTCGACAGTGAACTGTGAGGCCAGTGATACCCGTTGCCACAAGCCTCCGTACAAGAGTCCCTGTCTGCTCTGCCGTATCTAGAATGCGAATCTTGACGCTGATGCCAATTTCATTCGGAGCGCCGACTTCTCTGACAAGCGCTTCCAAGATTGAGCACAGCTTGTCTGGTGTCTTAAGTAAGGCTGCACCCATACCACCAGTCGTACTGAATGGTTTCGGACAGCCAGCATTGACATCTATACCAGCAACATCTGGAGCGATGAGCTTGGCAGCTTCCACGGCGGTCTCTGGATTCGAGGTGCCGATCTGATATATGAGCTTGCGGCCTTCTCGCTCCGGATGAAGGCGGTAGATGACACTTTCCCTTTGATCAGGGTTGACTGATGGATTCTTCGCGCCATTTGATGACAGTCTCGTGAAGTCGACCGTCTTCGTCGTCACGTTTTCATGCCGCGTTGTGCCTATCAAGGCTTTGTCTATTGTCTCCGGTCCCCAGACAAGATCTGCTCCATATTTGAGCGCGAGCAGCCGAGACGGGCATTCGCCGCTCCGAACCATAGGGGCGAGCACGATCTTGCCGCGGTAATCAACGCCGTTCTTAGGGATGGGGACCCTTTTCGGTGTCGTTGTCATGATGGCGTTCGTTGTACGTGAAATTGCATGTCGGAGCATGGGTGTTTCTTAGCAGGTATTGCTGTAGGGAGTCAGATCTAAAGAAGCTTTCGATGAACGAAGTCGTGTTAGCGTGTGCGGGACTGGCCTAGCGGCGAATCGATTCCGAGGGAAGCGATCAAGGGACCTCATCTACAAGATGAACCGCCGAAGAGCGAGAGGGACTTGACACGTCACCATAAATCTTTCATAATAAAGATGCACATGTATGGCGATACACGGCCTGGCTCTCTGGAGCATGAGATAGCTCGGCATCAGCTGACGATTGAGGTATTACACACGTAGGGACATGCGTAAGACTGAAAATCGAGCGTCTGCCCAACGACCAGCATCACGTCAACGTATGCTAGACACTCTTTCCAGAAAGCGGAAGACCTTTTTGATACTCTACGGAGGTACTCAGAGCTCGGCGTGCCGCATGGATGACAGAGATATCACGCCCATTCCAAGCGGACTACTTGCAATAAAGCAAGCAGTCATGGCCAATCAGACTAGCCGTAAGTTGGCTTTCCGCTCTTGCCATGCTGTCTGGCAACTTACTGTTGTCTCTTCCATGTTGCTGCAACCCAATGCTTGCTGAACGTGCTATGGTCTGTTCTTTGCACTGAGCGTCCAGCCTGGCTGCTTGGCTCTTCGTTTATTATTGTGCTTCAGGATTCGGGTTGGAGGAGTTGTTTCATCAGATAGCCTGAATCAGCGTATCCATGGGTGTTGTCGAAATAGCTAGTTTGCGGATCATGCCGTAGTCTTCCGCTAGCCGGTACGTGAGCGGGAGAGAGGCGCAACCTCCCAAGGGCGCTCAATTCTATCTTTCTTCCACTCACTCTTCCACGCCGCCGAAACCGCAGTGACTGCTATGCGCGCGTGCTGTAACACCCCGATGGACTGTCGCGCGTCGCACCTGTTTTGACCTTACTGTCGGAGAACCTGGCCAATACTTTTACTTTTCGGCGATTGTGCCGTGTTGTCTGGACTTGGACGCCCCATATCGTCTGGCGTGTAGTCCCTTTCGATATCCAGCGCACGACACAGACGCGCTTCTCGCCTTCACGCTCCTGCTACAGCGCGCCGTTCAACGACGAATCATTTGATGGCCTCATGATCGCATCAGCTACAGAGGCCTTGTGACTATCATGGCTCAGACACCCTCATCGGGGGCTGCCTCGTCATCGCAAGGCCCCGGGGGTTTCCGAGTGTCGACGAACAACTTACCGGACAACGCTCGCGCTGCTACACCGAATTCTAGGCAACCACACGATATGGCTCCGTCATCTTTCAAGACTGTCAATGCACGGGCGGTTTCTCAGAATGCAGCCCGTTCCACGCCACCTACAGCCCCATCAGCCCAGCTAAGCGGCAATCCCGCTGTCGCACGGGGTGGATCGCAAACAGCGCGGGCTTCCTCCAACGCACAACTAGCACCTTCTGACATCGACGGTCTTGATGGCACTATGGCAGACGCTGCTACATACGGCACGCGATCACGTAACCGAGGAGGAAATGCTCGGCCCAACTACGCCGAAGATCAGGAAATGGACCTTGATTTGTCTTCTACCGCTACGACGAAGAAGAAAGGCTCAGGTGGGCAGGCACCTGCGCTTCTTAACCCAGAAGCAGTGGAACGAGTTGCAACTCCAACGCAGTTCACTCCCGTGAACAGCAAGACTGCCAAAGAGTCTACTCCGAGCGCTGCAGCACCTGCCGCTGCCACGTCACATATTTCGAAAAAGCGCAAGGCTGCCGGCGCTGTACCAAACCATTCGCACACTCCTCCTGCTTCTGCGACGCCTGCGCCTGCGTCTGCTGCAAGCCGGAAATCAACAACTTTAGGGTCTTCGAGCCTGACGCGTGAGACGAATATGATGACATTCACGAAGCACCGGTCGTGCCTCAACAAGAAAGGCGAGCTGATAGCTGATGATGGGACGAAGCTGGCTGTCAACGGTAAGCCTGATCACCCTTTCGTGCTTCTTTTGCAAGATTGCAGCCTACCCCGCTTCGCGAAGCCAACCTAGCCCAGCCCATACCTATACCCGTACCATCGTCTAATGAAGCGATCAAAGACCTGCGTGAAGTAGAAAGAGTCCCGTTCTTTGCGGTAGGCCTCAAGATCTGCTATCTCTGACCGGTGCTTGATTGCACATTTACC
>Ga0068618_1000261_pt1 | contig 13739 bp, 14 predicted proteins | sample InSIn2SAF170_2_FD_77423 | JGI IMG/M metagenome (GOLD analysis project Ga0068618, IMG submission 77423) | Clean room microbial communities from NASA Spacecraft Assembly Facility at Jet Propulsion Laboratory, Pasadena, California, USA -... ...
ATCCGACACATTCAGATCCACACTTTGCTCTGTTTCCACAGTCCTCACACTCAGACCCTAACCCTGACTCCGAGGACCGGGATTCTTCGCTAATACCAATGTCACGCTTCCAGCCACGAATCTTACTAGGCGCGGGTGGACCAGAGAGAGAGGTGTTGGGACAGTTACTCGCCACTCAGATCGCGGGGTTGGTTGTTAGTAGGGACAGAGCGGAGGGAAGGAAGTTACTTGTTGGACTTGGGTTTGAGAAGGTTGAGAGGGATAGGGAGTTTGTGTTGGGAATTTTGGAGCTGGTCACGAGGGTTCTTTGAGGGGTGATTTACCGTGCAGAAGGGGCTTTATTTGATTGATGCTTGGGGTTTATGAGCATGCTCCATGGTTTGGGAGGAGGAGTGGATTTATAATGGTCAGTGCGGTGCGGTGCGGCGCGGTTGGGAGGCGCGATTGGAAAGAGAGAGATGGATGAATGATCGGCAATTGAGGGGGATGTGCTTGTTCGGTTTGAATAGGGTGGGAGCGGGGGTCTGTGGTATGTAGTTGTGAGATGGCGTACATCTACGTAGGCTGACGTAGGTACATGTATCTAGGTATATAGGCGGACAGTCCCTGTGGTTCTGTCCTGCTTTTAAGGAAGGTGGGTCGCCTCAAACACAATACGTTTATTGCAGGCAGAGTTTTTGGAAATCCTAACCAACGCACTCTTGTAGTATGCAAACTACGTAGGTCTTGAACTAAGTTGTTCACTTTCCTACTGTACATTTATTGCCAAGTTCTTGTTTTTGGTACGTACGATATGATTATATGTCTTGCTATACCAGATCCACTTGCCCTGATGTTGACCCTACAATGGATGAGATGAGATGAGTTCTATTCCCGCATTACAGTACCTACTTACGGGGCCCGGCTACTTTTCACGATCGTTCACAAGACAAGAAACATCAAGCTTAAGAGAGTCTTGTACCTATTTCACCTACCACGGATGCTGCCCGCCCTGATGGTTCAAAAAGCCACCATTCTCCGCATCCTTCTCACCATTCAAGATCGCAACCATCGCGCGGGTCCCATCAACTGTCGGCTGCGCACCATTCTCAGCCTTATTCATCGCACTGAGATTGGAGACCGTAAAGCCAGGACAATAACCAAACACCTTGATATTATCGAGCCCTGCCTCGCGAAACTTCATGAACTGCACCGCGCTCACCATGTTCAGCGCCGCCTTGCTCGTTTTGTAGGGATAGCTGAGCGGGCCGGTGTTGCGGGTTGGGTCGAGCGTGAGAGTCACGGAGCCGACGCCGCTGCTTACGTTGATGATTCGGGGAGTTGTGGTGGATTTCTGTAGGAGGGGGAGGAATGTGTCTACCATGATGGCGGGGCCGGTCACGTTGGTTAGGAAGCATTGCTGCATGTGGTCGGTGAGGCTAGTGCCGGGTGCTGCCATGGCCTGGGCGGCGTTGTTAACGAGTGCGTCGAGTCTTTGTGTGGAAGTCAGCTACGTGTCATTTTGCGAGCTGGTGGGAGATGTAGGTGTCGGAATCTTATCGTTGGTTGTGCTGACTGACCTTCCATGTTGCTTCTCGACTTGCTCGGCGAGCATGGCAATGGATTCTGCGTCTGTCACGTCAAGCTGAAGCATTTCGACAGTCCCAGGGTGCTTCATGGCTTGTAGTTCTTGGAGGGCAGCCTCGCCTTTCTCGATCGAGCGGCTCGTAATAATGACATGTCTGGATGCATCTGCTATCAGCAGAGATGCCAGACAATATCCGATTCCGCCATTTCCTTTTTAGTCTTGTCAGCGAAAGAGGAAATCCCGCCCGGACATTTTGTGAAGCTCACCTCCAGTTATGAGCGTAATCTGCTTTTCAACGGCAGCCATACTTTCTTGAAATTTTTGGAATGCCTTTCTATTTCCATAATCATGAGAAGCCGTAGTAGGTTGATTGGAATTAATATATGAGAATTCGGTTCAAATATTCCTCCGTCGTGCCCATTAGCTGGAAGCATTCATCACAATGCTCGGACTTTAGCAACCGTAAAGTCGCGACATTCCGGAGTTAATGGTTCTTCCCACCAAACCACCGACTGGTTGGTCATCAAATGGAGGTAGCTAAGAGTCCCATATGGAGCAGCAAGCGTCCAAGTATGTAGTGCTTGCACGAATACGTGGTTCCTTGGGATAGATTGTCTGTTGACCATTGCTGATCACAGCGCTTCAAGGAGAAGTGGTCAGAATTTGGCTTCTTAGTCATTTCTCACGTAAGTAACTAAGTACCCAGTACCTGGCATCTACCCGTTACATGTGCTGTACACCTTTTTCGGTATATAACTAACAATCCCAAATGTACTTGGGCCAATATCTACTGTACAGACGGCACGGATACACTGGGGCAAAGCTCATTAGCTCAAACCCTTACTGTAATGTGAGCTGTCGAACTCTCCTTACAGTACAGTATTGTACAGTAGATTGTCCAAATAGGTATGTATGGTATCGGGTTTTTGCAATCATAAGGTGGTGCCTAGGCTGCAACCCGCCAGTCTGGAATAATTGCCAAAACTACGCCCGATACCTTGTACCAGTAACTGTGGCTGCGCGAGAAGGCTATGTGAATAACAAGCGGATTTAATGAATGCGATATACTTATGAGGAAGATGCTTGTGGGGAGGAAAATACGATGGAACAGTTGACACAAGAATCATTCTTCATTGTTGGATGCTATCTAAACCTGCAGCAAATGAAAACAGCCTGTTTAGATCCAGGCATTGATAACGCCACGAACACCATAACCCCTTTTACAAAATTGGTATCCTAAGATTTTGCTAACATTCAGCGCAAAGAGCGCTCGCCATTTCAAGCAGTTGAAATACTGTACAGCACAGCTTCGCCCTTCATTCTTCGTGACATCTTCGTAGCCTTCGTGAGGCAAGACTTTCAAGTTGAGTCTTCTGAACACTGTCCGACAACATTATAAAATTTCGTTGATGGATCCTCTCCACTCTATGGTAAGGCTTCCTTGATCTTCTGCTTCTGAGCTGTTGTCAAGGTAGTGGGAAATTTGACTTTGATTTCGACAATGAAATCACCTCGACTTCCAGGTCTCTTGCTTATTGGCATACCTTGTCCAGGGAAGACTTGTGTTGAGCCCGGTTGAGTTGGTCCACCTCCTCTGATTGGCAGTTGCTTTCCGTCTATCGTAGTGACTTTTCGTTCCCATCCAGTTAGTGCCTCCTTGAGATCCAATTCGATACTCGTCGTTAGGTTATCACCATCCCGCTTCAAGCTCGGATGCTCCTTTTCTCTGACAATGAAATGCAAATCTTGCGTACCGCCATCAGTATCATCGCCGACGCCAGCGAACTTGATCTTCGACCCTGCTTTGAGACCTGCTTTGATGTCCATATCCAAGATCTTCTCTTCCCTGCTCATCTGGCCACTGACAGGGTCGAACTTTCTTCTGTTGATCTTCATTCTCTTTTTGGTACCTGTGAAGAGGTCTTCAAGCGACACAGGCAAATCTTTTTCGACGATGCTAACTTCGGGAGTCTGCGGTCGCGGCGGTTGACCTCGAGGTGAGGAACCAAATCCTCCTGCTGTTCTCCTAGAACCTCTTCCTCTACCTCCACCCATACCACCCAGCAGGTTGAAAATATCGTCTTGATCTTCACCGCCGAAAGATCCACCGGCGCCTCCACTGCTCCGAGCGAATTGTGCGAATATGTCTTCTGGATTACTAAAATTGAAGCCGCCATTTCCGTTCGTACTAAAGTGGAATGATCGAGTGCCGCCGCTGCCACCAGGACCACCAAAGCCTTGAAAGCCACCAGGGAAGCCACCAAAACCTCCGGGCATGCCTCCATCCTCAGCTCCAGGTGGTGGACCAGCTGATCCGCCTTTCAATAAGAAGTCGAGACCATATTGATCGTATACTTTTCTCTTCTCAGGATCGCTCAAGACTTCGTATGCTTGGCCGACTTCCTTGAACTTTTCTGATGCTTGAGGATTATCTTTGTTCTTGTCTGGATGCCATTTCAAGGCTGCTTTTCGGTAAGCCTTCTTGATTTCATCTTGTGTCGCCGAGGGTTTTATGCTTAGAGAATCGTAAAGTTTAGTTTCTGCCACCATATTGGTAGGTTTATGAGGAAATGTGATTAGGTAATCCCGAGATGTGAAAGAAAGGTACTTTTGTGGTTTTCCGTACAGGAGACAAAACCAGAAATATAGTGTAGAAAGGCTTTGGACGAGTAGGTAGGTGAGGAGGAAAGGACCAGGCTAGAATGCTCGAGATGCTTTCTTTGCGCCAGTTAAGAGGAACAAGTCAGCAGGGTGTTTGCATGAAAATAGCTAGAGCGCCTATAAGCACGCAGGTATTCGTAGCACATGAGAAATAGTGAAATACTCATGTCTCAATGAATGAGAAACACCATATGCGTTTCCAAGGGATTCAGCTCCATGACGTATGATTGGCGGAGAGGAAGGCCTTCGGCGAACCTTCTCGAAGCTTCCACGTTTTGATTGGCTAGGCGGCCTCAGCCTGAGGCATATCGCTGCTTGTCACAGCATGAAGGCAACTTTGCCGAAGCTAGTTCAAAGTTCCAGTATTGTGTTTGTCGAAAGACTTGCTCCGGTCAAGAACATAGTCCAATCAAGCTGTAACACAATCAGAATGGCGGACGTCGCAGTTCAGGCGCCGGTTGTCGCGCCGTCTTCTCCATCTAGAAAACGGTCAGCTGAACCAGAAGAGACAACCTTAACAGCATTGACGACAAGGAATGGAGAAAATGGAATGGAGGGACCACCAGCGAAGAAGACGAAATTGATAAAACGGAAGCGAAAGCCTGCACCTCCACAAATAGATCCTGCGCTTCTCAAGACTGGACAACCTCCGCCGCAGACAGGGACAACTTTTAATATCTGGTACAACAAATGGGCTGGCGGTGATCGGGAGGATGCATATTTGTCCAAGACTGCTGCGATTTCGCGATGCAAGGTGAAAGAGCACTCAGGCTGGACACAAGCAGACAAAACACCTGGATCGTACTTTTGTCTCTTCTTTGCGCGAGGGATTTGTCCAAAAGGCCATACTTGTCAGTATCTGCATCGATTACCGAATGTATACGACATATTTAACCCGAACATTGACTGTTTCGGCAGAGACAAGCATTCTGATTACAGAGATGATATGGGTGGTGTAGGTTCTTTTCTGCGCCAGAATCGAACCTTGTACATTGGACGAATACATGTGACAGACGATATCGAAGAGATCGTCGCCAGACATTTCCAGGAGTGGGGAGAAATTGATCGAATTCGAGTTCTAACCGCCAGAGGTGTTGCTTTCGTGACATATGTGAACGAGTCGAATAGTCAATTTGCGAAAGAGGCAATGGCGCATCAAGCATTGGACAACAGTGAAATTCTCAATGTTCGTTGGGCAACTATCGATCCAAATCCACTTTCACAGAAACGAGAGGCTGCCAGAATAGAGGAACAAGCTGCAGAAGCCGTAAGACGAGCGCTAGGTGAGAAGGCTGTCAGGCAGATCGAGGGTAAGGAATCAGCGGAGGAAATAGCGGCACGAAGGATTGAGGCTGGTTACGGTTTAGAAGGATATGAAGCACCCGACGCAATATGGTACAACCAACAAAAAGAGTTGGAGGGCATGGAGCGACAGACGCAATTAGAAGGGCTATCGGAACAAAGGCTGCTGGAAGCAGGTAATCAAGAGCAAGAAGCAGCTGAACAAATGGAACCGAAGCCGTCAAATGGAATCCTTGGAAGTTCAACTTTGGCTGCGCTGCAAGGTCATACGCGATCCGCTGCTCCAGCCCCAGCACCGCAACCAGGAGGACTGCTGGTAGGATACGGTAGCGACGACGACGATGATTGAAGAACAGCTTGAACAGCAAAAGTAACCCAATGTGGTTTAGAAAGCATTCCCACAAATCGTGTGATACAGCTTTATCATAATTTCGAAAGAGATAACCTTGGTCGCAGACACTGATCGTGTATTCGCTTTGAAGCTGAATTTGTTATTTTCGCTTGCTATGGCATTTTTCTGTTGGAGAACTTCGAGAGCCTCCTGAACTTCAATCCTTTTACAACTTTTCAATCCTGACGTCAACAGGTACCTCTACAATCTGATCAACTCCCTGATAATCAGGGATATCCAAGCCATACTTCTTTGCAACATCTTCGCCTAGAAAACGGCCACCGATGAAATGCTTCTTGCCCTTGAAATGTCCAACATTCGGCTTCGCAGCAGTTAAGCTAATCAGATAATCAGGCATAAACTTGCTGCCAATACCCTCATCCTGTGGGCCGCCGTCAACATCCCACGAACTCGGTGTGTCGACTGCAAGCACTGGCTTAACACCAGATTCCATCACCTTGATTGCTTCATCAAATGGTTCTCGCACAGGTGGTTTGAAGCTAAACCCGAATAATGCATCAACAATAAGGTCGGTCTCTTTAGCAAGGTCCTCAAATTTCGAATCGTTGTCGAATTTGATATGCAGGTTCTTCAGCTGCTTCTGCAGACCTTCAAAGATGGGCTTTGCTGTTGGCCTTGGGTAGTACACGGTTGGTGTGTACCCGTAGAAATACAAGTGTCGGGCAGCGACCAGACCATCACCTCCATTGTTACCAGGACCACAGGCAAGGAGGACACGTTTGCCAGCAGATGGAGGATGAACTTTGTATATTGCTTGTGAAACGGAGAGGCCTGCTAGTTCCATAAGTTGGTCAAGGCTGAAGCCACCAGACTCTGACATGAGGTCGCCGTCTAGATCGGCCGCGGCTTTCGGGCCGAGAGTCTTGAGTGTTGCAACCATTCTTATGGCTTGATAGGGTGTAAGACGTTTGATGTGTGTATTGTGACGAGGAAGACTTTGGAGTGTTCGGGTTAGTGGTCTCAAACTCTTGAACATGTGTAGTTATTCTTGGCGGAGACGTGCTTTGATTCTCGTTCTCGAATTAAGTAAGTGCGTCTCGACCAGAGATCCTGAGAACAATTCTAATTATATTTGCGAGTTCTTTGTCGTAGAGGAACAAGTACAATATTCACATTACCTTAACCTTGCTCCTCATGCTTCATGGTCGTGGGGATAATAACTGTCGTCATACCCTATACCCGCCAATCGGAGAGTACGAGGCTGTGGAAGCACGACGAGGCTCCGCATTCGTGAACTTCAAGTTCGAAGCACAGATGAATCTTAGCCATATCTGAATTCCATTAAGCAGTTTCCATCAAACAACAACAAGCACATCCTCGCAATACAGAATTGCTGTCAGCGGTCCTTACCAATACTCACTAGGTGTCACGTCTGCTTCAACACACATCCCAGCACCCAAACCACATACAACGCTCTCTACTAAACCACAAACTACAACCATCAACCCAACCCAACTCCCCTCCAACAACCATCCACGCTCCTTTCACTACACCTCTCCCAAACAGAAACAATGGTAGTGAAAATCCGCCTCTCCCGCCTCTCCCGCCGCCACCAACCCCTCTACAACATCGTAGTCGCGCAGGCCCGTTCAGCCCGCGACTCAAAACCAATGGAAGTCCTCGGGACCTACGACCCAACACCGCGCACGCCCCTATCCTCCCATGACACGCCCGAGACAGTTTTTGACGCCGCGACTCAGAAAATGGTGCCGTTCAAACCACGGAGATATAAAGATATTAGGCTTGATGTAACACGCACGAAGTACTGGTTGGGGGTGGGGGCACAGCCGAGTGAGGGCGTGCAGGATATGTTGAGGATGTTGGGGCTTTGGGAGGCGAGGCCGGAGACGAGGGCTGCTTTGGGGAAGGGAGATGCGACTGCTGTGAAAAGTAGGTGATTTTTGAGGTTGATTAGGGGAGATTAATTGTTGTGGTCGGAGTTTTTATGGATATGCGTGGTTGCAGCTTGATGGTCTTGATGATGAGTATCATTTGAGAGGGTGCGAGATCATCACTGAAGGACTGTGAAAGGCAAAAGTTGGCACATAACACTTCGCACACATCGGCACATGAATGGCATTCAAGCTAGAAATTGCTATCAACTCCAAAAACAAGAACTTCTACACAACCATCGCTTTCAAGACTCCCAGAGCTACCGGTCAATCTCCAGCACATCTTACATCACCACAGGAAGTCTATCCACGAACGATAGCAGCAGGCGACCTTCCTTGATACTGTTCGATGTTCTATAAGTACCCGTGTACTCAAAGAGGATGGATGTTATACTGCGGCACCACACCTAGAGTGCTCGCTATAGTACTTTAGGTACGGTGGGTACTAGTACAGCAAAAGTTCGCGAACATTGAGGACTGACATTTTCTGGACGGTTTTCATCGAGAGAGACTGGCATGACAGGTGTTGAATTGCAACGGACTCGAACGCGGTATCACTAGCACAACGGATCTGTTTCGTTAGCCGTGAGTTTGGAGATACTGCATATGTATACCTTATTTGTATAATTTCAAAGTGCAAAGAGAAACGAAAGAAATATTTAAAAAAAAAAAATAAGAAAATTGAGCTGTATGTACTCCACGCATAAACATCTTTGCTGTATATAAGCGAAACAAAAACAGTAGATAATCATAACCATCAGAGCGTTTCTTTCCAATTCAATTCAGTTCAATGGTTTCGCAGACTGCATGAGGTACGATCACAACGAACCCTCAACAACGAGCCAGTCGATGCTGTACTCCTCGGATTTGTCTGTATTGTACTCTACCTACTGCAGCTGTCCCGGATGTGATCGGGGCAAATAAATTTCAGACTGTCAGAAAAAATCCTCGTGCAGATATACTTACTTGACTGAACGAATTAACAAGGTAATGCTTGCTTTGGTGCAGTACTAGAACCATAACCCAGCCATGTTGATCACCACCCACTCATGTGTACTCGGGCTTTTGTTTCAGTCTGGGCTGCCCCCAACCTGCTGACTGTTTTTTGGCAAGGGCAGGGTAGGGCATACCCTTTTTGCAGCCATGATTCTTCTTCCCAGAACAAGATTTTCACTTCATGATCTGCGACAGTGGATAAAGCTTGATGTTTGTTACATCTCCTTGGTTCAAACCTGCCACTCCGTGAGAATTAGGTGTTTGCTGTGCATACCTTTGCTTATCTCAAGGACGATTAGAGGGTTGCCAACACACGAAAGTTTGTCCGAAACAATTCCTAAATGTGGTTGAAATGAGTTTGCAACATGCATACTGAGAGGGGACTTGAGATTTTTTTTTTTTTTTTTTTTTTTCGGAAACAAGGGAAGAGGAGGGCTGGTGTGCGGTGTCTGATTTTCACCGCTACTTATGACTTGGCAGGTGTAAAAATGTAGTTGAAACTTTGAATATGTGCAAAGCTGTATACTTGACATGGATAGTGAACCATGATCTTTGGTGGCTGTGTTATGGAATACGAAGGTCCATAAATCAGTACGCCGATACCTCGAGCGATCCGGATTCATACCTACTGTAATATATGTGCAAGTGTCACACTCTTCGTGTGCTTCAGCATCCCTCACAACAACTTTTGTATCTGTATTGACATCCACAGGTCCGTACACAGCAAGAACTAGGCATTGTTTGTGTGCGGTTCTCTGTAATATGACGATAGAGATGGTGTATGAGGGCAGGTACCAACAGCATTCGCGTGCTCCACAGTCGTTGAAGAGCCTCTGAGCAAAATCTTGAGGCTTCAATGCGTTGTCATCAAGAAGACCAGGGGATGTGCTGGGGAGTGCTCCGGGATAGAAGACTGCTCGCGTGACAATTGACCGATCGTACGTCAAAGCATCGGAGTAGTAAAATGCATTTCTGAGGTCCATCAGGTCTCTGGATACCCTGGTCCATCTGTATGTCATCTGAGGTAAGAATTACATACTAGTGTCGTTCATGTCGACGGAAAAGCGCTGAGCTTAGAGTTGCCTGCTCGGTGTACTGTAGACACGGACAGATGCGAACTCCGCTCAATCTGGAGGGGCAGAGGTGCTGCAAGAGAGACATGCAAATGCACTGTGGCTGGCATTCACAGTATCTGCAAGCATGACGCAGTGGGTTCCAGAAGCTCTGCCAAGATTTGGCTGATGTAAGGTCCGTATGGCTTGCAGAGAGTTTTGACAGAATGTTTTTGTTGGGGTGGTGGAACATATGCTGGTACCGTAGGGGTATAATTTGATTTAACAAAAATAAAAAAAGGTCTGGACAGGTTCAAGGAGCAAGTGAGACCGTTGAACGTTTTGCCGGTAGAGGAAACGTGGAAACACCCGGGGTTGTCAGACCCTGTCGATGTTGTGCTCGGATATGCAACGGCACTCATAGGCGAGCAGCAAGGTATACTTAGCCGACATGTACCTGCCTCTATGCCTGCCTGCGTATACCATCAGTTGCTCTTTGGATTGTTGGCTGATACTCGGGTTTTGTTAATGCCACATCTCGCCGTGGGACGAAATGTTTCTACAGAAGCAATCGAGAAGCATGGTCTAGGCTTGGTGCCAGTAAGTTTCAACCACTGTAGTGATCAAAGGTTGAATTACTTGACGTGTACAGACTCCGAGAAATGAGCTCGTGGCGGGGTATACAGCAACGATCATGTCGGTCATCCCATCGCCGTCCGGAAGGAGACGAACGAGAATGACAATACCGTGTAACTCAGCAGTAGCTCTTGACATAATACTCCAGCCCTCGACATCGAGGCTTGGGAAGGCACCAATCAATCCTACAGCCAGTGGGTAAACATACCTACAGATCAACATGTAGGGAACTGCTATCACTTCAGTCCATTGGCAAGAAACATAGCTATGTACATGCAACACGACTGATTCCTTGAATACGTCTTAAGCGTTGTTTACAAGCAGCACATTGTCTGTATATGCTGGTGCATTGCATGAAATGAGGGAGTTAATTTACTTGTACAGTACAGTAGCCAAGACAGCAAGGTCAGCGACGGTGGGGATGAATCTGACGTGCCTGCAAGGTCAATTGCGCAATGCAGTGTTGAGAATGAGACAATATGGTTGGTCCATGCGCTTCTTGCTCCCTGCTTGTTATTCACCATGTCCTTGTCTGCATATCCGATGAAAAGGATATGCATTATGCAGCATGGTAGAAGGGCTAATGTGCTGTTAAGGCCTGGACGGGTCCTTGATATAAATTAATGCAGAAGTGGTTTGTACTTGCAGCATATGGCATTACCTTTTAATGTCATACAGGATACGAAGACCAATGTGGAAAGCTTCCCCTCGATTGGGTCTAGTGTGCGCATAATCCTTCTTGTGCCAATGCATACAGTACTACAGATCTGTGCAGGCATACCTTACACAAAGAACTCGAAGTACAGTGAACCCCAGAGGGAAGCATTGAGATTCTCGAAGCGACCTGTGCTATACAGTACTGTACTTGTGGCCGCTCTCTAGAAAGCCGCGGTAGCTCGTCACTTCTGACGTTGATATCGAAAACTCGAATAAATACTATCATTCCGTAGTTGGGTGACCTCGGCGAGTGACGGATAAATGGTCAATGTCCCACTAAACGCACTCAACAGAAGCGTATCACATGACACGAATACGGATGACAAGCAAGTTGGCTCTTGACGAGGACACCAGAGGAGCAAATCCTGGCAAAAGTATACGTGCTTGAAAGAGCTGAGCCCTGCGAGGTGAAATCTCTGCTACTGCTTCTCGCTCCCATGATCAATTGGCGGGTTGAATGATGATTACAGAACACCGATCCTGGTGCCACTGAACAGACCGTGCATGCTGGTTTCTTTGCCATCGAGAAGTCTCCTTCGTCCAGCTGGAACCACGGAACGCAATATGAATTTATGTAAGAGCAACATTCTTGACACTAAAATCTTCGATCTGACAAGACAGATCTTGACGTGCATAACAGACACGAACGCAGTCTGTACTCAACTGTAGCTACCTTGAAAGCATAGTCCGCCGGTCAAGCCCGAACTCGCGCATTTGACAATGTATTCCCGTTCGATGAAAATCTTTGCGACAACCAACAACGATCGATGGTCATGTTCTGCGAGTTATTCTGGCCCGTCAAGGTGGCTGATGGCGACAGCCATTCGCACTCACAGTAACGTCTAACATACCCGCCACAACGAACGCTTGTGCAGACTTTCAGGGGTGTCCAGCATCCGACTATCGTCAACCATACTGACTTGTGACCATCATGCAAGATGTGGAGATGACTGAGACTGATACAATGTGACAGTTGAAGCTGTTGAAGCTTCACTTACGGAACGAGGTTGGTTCTCGAGGTTCTTAAATGTCGTACGCTCTCCCACGAAAGGGCTGGGCGACTGACATGATTTGAGGGGACAAGTGTCTTGAGATAGCTTTTTCTTCACTCGGCACTGTCACACAAGACAGCTAACCCTTGTCATGGTTTGAGTCACAACAAGATGCCACTCGAGTGTTTCGAGTTCCGCTATCACAAGCTTACAGTGGAAAAATGAAACAGGAGGGTAGGTACCTAGTGGCGGCGTATCGAGCTTGGCGCCGCTCAAAGTTGACGCTTGTGGAAGCTGACATGAGTACTCCGTACCTACAGTGCGGAGTTCTGTCGAAGACCGTTAAGCCTCCAAAGCTTCCAAAATCACCACACTGGCTCCTGCCCCTCAGGAATTGTCTACCAATGATTATTGCTGACACACACATGTCGAGTTCACACGGTGAAAGCACCTGAAGCGAATAGCAACAAGCCTGCTTGTTCTCGTCCACAGATTGTGTAAGAAGCAAATCTTGAACTCGACAACGTGCTCGACATGCCGTGGTTACGGGACTGATGCAATTACCCAGGTAGGTCCTTTACTTTACACATAGAAGGATCAGGGTCCTACTGTACAATACAGGACACTGTGGGATAGAACCCTGCTCAAGCCATAAAAGCTACACAAATCCGACGACGAGCTCCAACGATACTTTAGTTGGCTGGAGTAGGCTAGAAGAAACTCAACGGCACACTGACTGATTACAACCCTTCATTTGTCGTATCAGGCTCGGACGAGACACAGTACAATAATCAACGAGATTGTTTGAGTTCAGAAAAGCACAATGGATAGGGACATACGATAGCCGTAGTTCCTGAAATTCCCTTCTTGCTGCGAGGCACAAAGCCTAGATGTTCTATGGACAAGAAACCTGGATAGTTGTGGGCGCCCGATCACGCTCAGCAACTTGACTCCCTACAGTACATTGTCCAGTTCTACAAGCAAGAACAAACAAGACAGATGCAAACTGACTCTTCATCAGCAGCATTTTCGTGAATCAGCTCGCTTAAGTTTCACTTTTACGGTGCCCACTTCGCCCAAGACACAATGACGCAGTTTCTGCCTTAGCATCATGGAAGGGAAGCAAACGAAATGGGTGACGAGGATCATTACCCGACCGAGTTCAGCACCAGAGCTTCAGAGAAAACTAGTCCTTGAAGAGATGTTCGTTACGGCAATGATGGGCAGGAGGCCGCACAATCTCCTGGCTTACGGAGTACACTTTGAGCTTCCCAGAAATCGCAAGTCTACACACCTTTAGCACAACGAAGCCAACACCATCAACCAACTGTAGCGAGATTGATCTCTCCACGTGCAACACTTCACAGTCAGAAACCTATTGTACGTGGATGGTAGGATCGTCGAGGGCTCGGTATGGATGAACGGAATCAGTTGAGTATACTCAGTGAGCTGCGAGAAGAGGGATCAGTTCGTCAAGAATTCCCTCTACCGTACGATGTACATAAAGTATTG
>Ga0068618_1000262_pt1 | contig 13708 bp, 11 predicted proteins | sample InSIn2SAF170_2_FD_77423 | JGI IMG/M metagenome (GOLD analysis project Ga0068618, IMG submission 77423) | Clean room microbial communities from NASA Spacecraft Assembly Facility at Jet Propulsion Laboratory, Pasadena, California, USA -... ...
ATTCTTATACTTGAAAGAGATTTTTTTTTTCATGTAGAGTAGGGTATAAAAAGTAAAATTGATGAAAAATAAGAGAAAAAAGTAAAATATCAGGTGAAAACCTCCTTTGAGGTGCTTGAGATTGGCTTATTGATTAAAAACCTCCACAAGGCAGTCAATGGGTTGGAAAAAGAGAAAAAATGAGAAAAAGAAAAGATCCTAGGTGAAACCCTCATTTGAGGCACCTAGGCAGACCTACTAGTTGAAAACCTAATTGAGGTGGCTAGTAGGCCTAGAAGAAAAAAAAAGAGAAAAAAAATAAAAATATTTTCTCCATGTATCTCTCTCTCATGAATAAAGGTGCTCTCCAACCTATGCAAACAACAAAAACAAGCTAGACACCAAAATAAAAGTTGATCACAAGCCTAGTCAAAAGAAGTCAAATACTAACTTTCTCCTCCTTTTCTCAAATTCTACAATAGGACCAAGGTCATTCTAATCTATCACCATCATCTATTTCCACCATCCATTCATCATTCCCAAACTTTTACAACTCATTTTCCTTGTTGTCCTACAATACTATAGGAATGCTCTGTTTTACTACAAGAAATAGAAATACATAGAGCAGAAAATTAATTTTGTCATATCTTCAAAACCATGCATCCGTTTTCCAAGATGTTTCAAGTGGAGATGCATATGGATTATGGTAACATGCTCAAGTAATTTTAGCAAATTCCAGTGCACAATTTTAGAGAAATCTACCTCCATCACCTATAGCCATTTTTTAATTTTCTCAATATTTGTGCATCCATTTACAATTTGTTTCATGGGGAGATGCGTATGGATGATGGTAACATTCCCAAGAAATTTAAGCAAATGTTAGTGCAGGGTTTCCAATAAATTGGCCTCCATTAGCTTCAGCCATTTTTAATTTTTCTCAAGATTCATGCATCCATTGGCCAAAATTGTTTTATGGGGAAGTTCATAAGGATGATGGAAAGATGCTCAGAAAATTTCAGGTCAATCCATTCTACTGTTTGGGAGATATGGACAAAACAAGGGAAATATGATGTTTCATGTAGTACTATGTCCTAGTTTACTACAAGAAAGACGCTGAAATCTATAAGAAGGTATGGAAGGTGAAATAAAGTGTGGGAAAGGTTATAATGGTGGAATAAGGTATAGGGAAGGTGAACATCACACATGGCCAAGACCAACACTCCAAGAAGGCTAGATTTGATTAAGATAGCTTGCTCATGGTAACTAGAAGACAAAGGTTTAGAATCGCAAAGCTATGAAGGCCTGTGCAGAAGAAAACAAAGGAAATTATCACCTCCAGAGGACCATGGATCGATCATCAACACAACAGCGACATGCATGCCTCTCCAACAACCATCAGGTAGGTACAAGTATGCAATATTCTTGACCTCTTATCTTAAGCATATTCAACATAGAAATTTGTTGTCAATACAAATTTCACCTCTCTGCAAATTTCACTTAGATATGGGAGAAATGAAAATTTCACTAAAGCCAGGATTGAAAGCCTGTTAAGAATCAACCTTATAGGTTGAATCCACGAATCAAGGAGAAGGTTAAGAAGGAAATTGCTAAAATTTTAGTTGTTGGTATTATATTCCCTGTTGATGAAGCTAAATGGATAAGCCCCATTTTCATTTAGGATAATAAGGATTCATATGAAATCTAGGCATGTGTGGATTATCGTAGTCTCAATAATTCATGTCTACATGATCCATTTCCCACCCCTTTAATCGATGAAGTCTTGGACAAGGTTGGGGGAAATGAAGCATATTCCTTTACTAATGTGTTCTTGGGCTATCATCAAGTATGCATTGTTGAAGAAGACAAGAAGAAGACCATATTCACCACTGAATGGGGGTCCTATTCATATAATGTCATGCCTTTTCGGTTGAATAATGATCCAACTATTTTCTCTCGTATTTTCGTTCTTGCTTTCTGTAAATATATACACAAGTTCCTGGAAGTTTACATGGATGATTGGACTATTTATAGCTTACTCAAGAATCACCCTAGCTTGTTGAGGGTTATGTTTGATAGGTGCAGGAAACTTCAAATATATTTGAACCTGAAGAAATGCATTTTTGTTGTGACTTTTGGAACCCTATTGGGGCATATTGTTTGTAAGAAGGGATTTTGTGTGGATTCTACCAAAAGTTGTAGTAATATTCAATATGCCACCACCCACTTAGGTTCGATAGTTACATTCTTCTCTAGGACATACTCATTATTATCAAAGATTCGTTCAAAATTACACTTCTATTACAGCTCTAGTAGAGAAGCTCCTTAAGAAATCTGAGTGTTTTGTGTGGTCCGCTGACCGTACTGTTGCATTTGATACATTGAAAGAGTAGCTTGCAAGTGTGCCGATTTTAGTCTATCCTGACTGGAATAAGCAATTCCACGTCCATGTTGTTGCATCCGAGATCTCTTTGGGCACTATCTTAATGCATCCGAGTGAAGAAAACTTGGACCACCCTATTATTTTGCAAGAAAAAAAATTTCTAATGCAGAGAAGAACTATACCACTATAGAAAGATAATCCTTAGAAATCGTATACTTTCTCTAGAAGTTCTGATATTACATGCTAGGAGGTCTATTTAACATTTTTACAAACCACTCAACATTGAATTTCTTAGTTAATAAGCTTGTGCTTGAAGGAATAATTTGTCAGTGGTTGTTATTGTTTCAAGAGTTCATATTTGAAGTCATTGTCAAGCCAAGAAGGTAAAATGTGGGGCTGGATCATTTATCGATATTGGAGTTAGGAGAGTCGGAATGGTCGATCGATGATGAGTTGCTAGATACTCATTTGTTTTGCATTGAAGTTGTCCCAGAGTATTTAAAGAGATTACTACCTTTCGTGCCATAGGTTAGTGCCCATCAGATTACACTACAGTGTAGAAAAATCATTTACTTGTTCTAGCAACACACTACCAATTGATTGCAGGGAAGTTATATAAGATGGGGTTTGATCAATTTTTTACGTTGTTGTATCCTTGATCATGAACATGAGGGAATATAGTGGGAATGTCATGCTGGAATTGCAGGCGAACACATTGGAGGTAAAGCTTCTGATCAAAAGGTCTTACAAGTTGGTCTTTGGTGGCCAACTCTTTTCAAGGATGTGAAGGAGTATGCAAAGACTTTTGATGTTTCTTAATAGGTTAGTCGACCATCGCGACATGATGAAATGCCTGTAAATCTGGTATAGGCACTTGTTGCATTTTAAAAATGGGTTGTTGATTTTCTTGGACCTATCAATCCTCATACTAATCATTCTCATGATCGATATATCATTATTGCAACAAATTATCTCACTTGTTGGGAAGAAGCTACTCCATTTAAAGACTAAACTATGGATACGACTGCTCAATTTATCTTTGAGATCATCATTACTAGGTTTGCTTCCCTCACAGCCTGACGAGTGATTAGGGTTCTCATTTTATTAATGAAATAGTTCAGACTCTATTTCATAATTTCATAATACAACATCACAAGAACACCCCTTATCATTTGCAAGACAATGGAATTCTTGAAGCATTTAATAAAATTCTAGATAGGGGACTCACTAAGGTTTGTTCCAAAAATTGAGATGATTGGGATGAATGGGTTCCTACTATGTCATGGGCCTCTAGAACTATTGTTAAGAGATTGGATAGGTATACCCCATTTGAACTAGTTTATGGCAGGGAAGTTATTGTTCCTTCTAATTTTATTGTTCTAAATCTCTTCATTTCTCATGCAACTATAATGTCATAGGATGAATCTATTCTCGATCAAGTTAATGAGTTGTTGCAACTAGACAAATCCTAGTTCCTTGCATATTTCCATCAAACATTTGAAAATAAGCACTAGAAGGATTGGCATGATCATCACATCAAGAAGAAGTCCTTCTCTATGAGTTGCCAAGTATTACTTTACAATAGAAAGTGTCACAAACATCTTAGTAAGCTCCAAATGCATTGGATTAGTCATTTTATGTATTGGATATTAAATAATTTGGTGTTGTTCGGCTTGCTCAGTTAGATGCTACTGTGTTTTTTGGATGGGTGAATGGAACTCACCTGAAACCCTACTTTTCTAGTTCAACTTCTAAGTAAAGTGATCTCTCCTTACGACAGTCGTAGGTATAAGTTAGGATAGTTGTGTCAATAGTTATCTTTTATCTATTTGATAATTTGTAGGTTTTGTATTTCCTGCAAGTGTCTTCCATTTTTAAGTCATGATCTGACACAACCAATTGTGGTTAGGGAGATTTTGTCATATCCTGTTTTGTCACAATCATTAATTATTGTCCTGTTTGTTAGCTTTCCCATTCATGACAGAGTTACTTACCAAATCTATATCCTAATTCCCAATAAGATTTATTTTTCCGTTATATTTTTTGTTATGCCACCACATCCCTTGGTATGTGTTCGTATTACTTGTCATTAAGTCAAAAGTTAAGTTGCATTTCTTGCATCTAACAGCTAAGTCTATGTTGATTTCGCTATATCTTCCCATTTCTTTTCTTCACCCTCATCTTTTTCCATCGTGCATTCTGAGTTTCCACTCTGGCTCCGCTATTTCCCACCCCTTAACCTTCTCTACCTTCTCATCCTCATGTTTGATTTGTGTACACCCATCACCCTATGAATATGGTTTGCTTAGTTAAACCCACTCTTAGTTTGTACCCTATTAAATCTCGTATCCACTGTCAAGATGATTTGTTGGGAAAGTACGAAAAAGCTCATATTGTGGATAATGACCTGTCTAATTCCACCCTATCCCATGAGCGCCAGACTGATTTTCTTATGGAGACCAATACCCATCCTAATTCTCATTCTACCATGAAAGTTAGAACTATTTTCTATCAATTAAAGTAGTCCACTCTTCTCCTTCAGTGACACTTACCTGTGTTTTGCACCACTGGTGAGATAATGTGTTGTAGAAAGTTTTTGATCAGCTAGATTCATGGGGGTTCTCTTTCGTTGGATCGTGAATATGCCATCCATGCAATTGACATTCACAACATCACTAGAGTATCTACCTATGGTGTTGATGTTAAGTTGACCTTTCATAAAATAGCTAAGCGTGGGAAGAAAATGGATGAGAACAACTTGTATAAGAAGTATGGTACTACTTGGAAAGGCTGGGGAGTGTTTCTAGATATGATTAACAACATGTTGATCTACTTTGTTGCTATAGTTATTTCCTCCAAGCTCACGTGACACTACACCAAAGAGGAATGTACATTATATGCCATTTATATTGGTAAAGCTTGTGTTTGTGGTGATAAACTCAATTGGTCCATCTATCTTCTTCAATAATTGTTTGAGGCTGCTCATGATGTCTATGCTTGGTCCACTTATTTTGTTTTTGGATTCCTCCTTATTCCACTTTCCATGTCCAAATGATGTCCTCTAGAGGGTCGTGACCTTGCTACCATTTCCAAAGAGGAACCCCTTTCTTATATGAATGAACCATGGCATAGCACCAAATATATTGTGAACAGGGAATTTAATGATCTCGCTTTCGGTCACGGGTACAACAAGATGGTTGCTAAGTCAAATTTTATTTCTTGGGTGTCGCTTCCCCTATTGGACCAATAATTTCCTCTAATTTGGTTTGGTATCCCTCACAATTTATGCTATCTTCAGCTGATGCATGTTTCCTTGGACACTTTTTGATGCAGGAGCATTCAAACCAAGGAAAAATCATTGTAAATAAGTAGACATAGGGGGTCATGTATCTTTAGGGAAGTAGTTTCCTAAGTCTCAAGTTAATGTAATATTTAGGCTTTAAGTGATTTAATTAGATAATGAGAGGAAGTTGTAAATTCTCTCAAATAAATGAGAACATGAGTGGTGAATAAATGACAAGGGTTAGAAGTCAATCAAGACTCTTAAAAGAGTTTCATGATTTGAGGGATGAGAGAGCCTTTAGGAATTAATTAAAGTATAAGTGGACAGTGGCATAAATGTAAGCCTACGAGTAAAGCTAAAAAGAGGCCACGATATTGAAGAACAGGCCTGTGTGAGATAGAAAGTCTTGAATATGTAATTGACTGTTTATATATATGTGTGTGTGTGTGTTTATTCCTGACTATGTCAGTGTGTTGAAGAGTATTTCATGAATGAATTTATGAACACATAGGTTCTGTAATAGAGGTTGTAGGCAGAGTAGAGGCAGATTACAGAGGAGAAGAAAGAGCCAGAGGTTCGTAATGGATCTTTGAATCCATTCAAACGATCAAGTAAAGTCCATATTCAGTGATAAAAATCACAGAAGTCAAGCTCAGGAGGGAGTCATAGCGGAACAACAAAAGGCAAAGCGAACCTTGAAGAAAACCCAAATCACAGAGAAATGCTGAAGAAACAGTGTAAATTCTAAGTAAAAAGGAATTGAAGAGGAATTGAAGAATTTATGCACAGACACTGTTAGATCACGAAGCTCAATGGCCTAGACAAAATCGCAATGGTTCAACCAGGTGATTTTCAATTCATGCATTTATTAAGTCTGCAAGCATAAATCTGATTTACATTGTAAATCAGCGGAAAACATAGTTTGAGTCTGAAAACCGGACTTGAAATTTTATAAAGAGTGGCTTATATCCTTATTGGGTCAAGAAGATTGATTGGATCGGTGCCTTGAAGTGGTATGGGTCCGACCATTGAGAAGACCGATTGTGATAATGCAATGGATCCTGGACCATTGGATCGAGAGGTAGATCGGCGGTCCAGAAGTGATCGCTTATCACATATTGAAGAGGCCAAAGGACTAGTGACAATGGAATAGCGAAGGGCCAATACACCGATAGTGATAAAGTGTTGATCGATGATCGGAGGAATCAGAGGTTGGAGTCATCAGCACAATGGAAGGATTCATACAGAGGAACAGACCCAATAATATTTAGATATGTGGGTGTCTAAGATTTGAGTTCTATCTTATATGTTCGGAGATTGTTTTCCTGTTGTTCCTGTGTATTTGTGTTAAAGTGATGTGGCCCTAGTTTTAAAGGAAAATCGCATATCAAAAAGCAGAAAGAGTATTGGTTAATGTGAATCGTGGAAGGCCGATACTTGATTGCGATAAAGGTGTATCTCGGCATCTATGTAGAAGCCGTACCAAGGCAGAAAGATAAGAAATGTGGGGTTTTTCCTTTGTAAATGATTTGTAAAGGAAAAGAGTGCCGATAGGAGCTTTTCTGCGATAAGTGTATATTAACCCATGTTTGAATGGGAAGGTTATATATGTAGGCTAATAGCTTAAACTAAGGTTTATGTGGGGTGATAGAGTCCCGATAGGAAGTTTTAGTGGGATGATTAATTTCATATAGAAAAGAAAGGGAGGATTAATGTTTAGACTTGTTGAGTTTACGAGTCATTCCAGATAAGACTAAAAGAGGGCCTTAACCATTAGAGGTTGTAGATTTGGCTCCCTTGTGGGTTAAATACCTGGGACAATTGTGTTTATGCATTTTTATGCATATTGTGGGTAAAAGTGGGAGTAGCCCTGCATAATTTGGTATTAGAGCATAATTGTAACTAAAACTGTTGGGGTTAAACATAGCAGAGAAATTCTATGTGAAAGAATTAAAAGTAGAGTTATGTGTTAAGGTGTTTATGAAGGCAAGGAAGGATCATATTCTAATCTAATAGAAGAAGGCACACAGAGATGATGTGTAGAAGAACTTGCAGATGCAAGAGACAACGGACAATTAATACAAAGTACAGGTGGAATGGTGAAATAAAATCATGCTAAGGTCTTGAAGGTGGTAATATGTTCTATTTTAAATTGAGAATGTGTGTTTTTATACTAATGCACAGGTGACAGCAAGAGAAGCTATGAGGGGAGAACTAGATGTGTTCTTGAAGATAGAGTAAGGAAAACAATCTGATGGAGAAGTGCCAATGAACCTAAAGAATCCAACAAGAGATTGGATAGAAAGGACATCCGAAGTGTTCTCAAGAGAGAGTGAGAGATTGCAAAAGCCTGGAAGGAGCAAAGGTGTTTCTCAAGGGGAGGTTCCAGACAGAGGACCCGTGCTTACCAAAAGATTAAGTGAGGAGAGCTTAGTGAGGTAAGACTACAACAAGGAGGACTATCTGTTGCAGAGGCTTGTTTCATATGAGTGAGGAGCTGATGAAGAAAGAATAGAAGAAGATGACTATTGATAGTCATAATAGAGGTTCAGAGAGAAGCCACAGTAGAAAGAAGATGAGGAAAGAGGATGCCAAGGAAAATGGCAAGAAGATGAGTCAAGTGGAGATTGATAAATAGATTTCCGAGTTAAAAGAACAACTTGATGCATTAAGGAGAATACTTGAGGAAAAATAGAGACTAGGTTGGGTTTTGAGGAAGAAACTAGTGGAATGGCATGAGATGCAGAAAAGGCTACAGCAGAGGCAAGTGAAGTGGCTGAGGAAAACACTCAAAGATGCTGAGCTAGAAATGGAAGAGTCCATTTGTGAACCAGAATAGGGAGAAAGTGAAGATGATGACTTGAAGATTGAAACTTCAAGTGAGGCTAAAGGGTCACATGGTTTAAAATCTAAGAATTTGTGTATGTTTGCAGATATGTAGTTAGGGAAAGATATCAAGCAACCAAGTGAAGGTCTTGAGGAGATTGAAGAGGATACCATCGAAGAATTTTTGAATCATATGAAGGATTTAGAATAGCAAGGAAATAGAGTGGTTGAAACATCAAGTACGACCATAGAGTCTTACGTTTTTAAGATTGATAGTTTGTCTATGTATGTAGAACAAATATAGGAGAATGTTAATGCAGATGGTGAAACAGGGATAGCTCTTGGGGAAGATAAACAATGAGAGACTAAAGGAAAACTTGAAGAAGAGACTATGTTAGCTGAAAACATAGTAAAAGATTATCAATTCACCATGATGATAGGCACAGTGGAAATAGCAATGGAATCTGTTGAGACAGTTAGTAAGAAAGAAGGACATATAATGAAAGATGTTAAGAAGGAAGAACCCTATGCAAAGGATTTAACCTTGGGAGAAAGAACACTAATAAATGAGTGTTTTGCAGAGGATGAGCAATCTGTTGAGGCTGTTAGAAGTATGAAGAAGTATCTTTTAGAAGATAAAAACTTTGATGTAAAGGAGGATGGAGAATGTCTCTTAAATGAGAGAAGCATTGATTTATTGCAGCAGAAAGAATTTAACAATGCATGGATATTTGAAGATGTGACAACACAGGAACAAGTTCTTGTGAAAGAAGGAGATGAAATTCAGTTTGAAGAGCTGATATGTGAAGCAACAATTGAGACTGTTGAACCTTATGATTTCCAAACTAATAATTTGTGTATAAATGTAGGAAACATAAGTGATGATGAAACACTTGCGAAGTGTCACAAAGAAATTACATTGTTGGAATATTTGCTAGAAAATTCAGAGTATGACAGTGTGATTACAGAAGAAGAAGTTCACTACAGTGAAAAAGAGAAGGAAGAAATCAATAGAGTAGATGATGTGGAGGAGAGACTACTGGACAGTCTCATGAATTCTTTTAAGAATTCAAATCAGCATACTGATCTGCTAATAGAGGAAAAAGAAACAGAACAACAAACTGAATTGTTTCCAAAGAAAGATAAGGCACAAAGGCCTTATGTTTTTAATTTTAACAAGTATTTTGTGAGTGTAGGTTTAGTTGCATAGCTGGAGGAAATTTGGCACAGATGAGCAAGCAAATAAAGATGAGAGAAGAAGATTCTGTGGAAGAATTCAATCCATGGAATAGAGATGCTCAATTGTTGGAGAGAATGTTGGGCATTCATGATTCAATACAAGAAGAGATAATAATGAAAGAGGGTAAGGATGATAGGAAGGCAGCAAGCAAAGAAGAATTTGGAGCTAGCAGAACAAAAGAAGAAGAAAAAGTAAACCAAAAACTACAAAGTGAAAGTAACCAGCAGCGGTTTAAATAATTAGTGGACAACAGCAACAACCTGAAGCAAAGAGGAAGAGGCAGAAGTAAGAAGCAGAACATGGAACAATCTAAGGATGTACTAGAGACAGAGATTGAAGAGTTATGGTAGCTGATGATGAAGCAGTCCAAATGAAGGAAAATGATAGCAGTAGGAAGGATGATCAATGAGAGTATGAACCTGATTGACAAGGAGAAGAAGATGAAGAAAAAAATAACAAAAGTACAATAGCAGCAAAAGAACAAGACATTTGGGAAATTACAAAACAAAGTATGGGATCCAAGAAGACAAAGATCAGAAGACACATGATCAGGATATCATGAATATTTTCTACTTTGGGAGTCTGATGCAAGAGCATTCAACCCAAGAGAAATCATTGTAAATAAGTAGACATAGGGGGTCATTTATCTTTAGAGAAGTAGTTTCCTAAGTCTCAATTTAATGTAATATTTAGGCTTTAATTGATTTAATTAGATAATGAGAGGAAGTTGTAAATTCTCTCAAAACAATGAGAACATGAGTGGTGAATAAATGACAAGAGTTAGAAGTCAGTGAAGACTCTTAAAACAGTTTCATGATTCGAGGGATGAGAGAGAGCTTTTAGGAATGAATTGAAGTAGAAGAAGACAGAGGATTTAGGAGTCGAAGCAGGATTAGTTCAATAGAACTTTCTAGCATAAATGTAAGCCTACGGGCAGAGCTCAAAAGAGGCCACGATATTGAAGAACAGGCCTGTGTGAAATACAGAGTCTTAGATATGTAATTGACTATATATATATATATATATATATATATATATATATATGTTTATTGTTGACTGTGTCAGTGTGTTGAAGAGTATTTCATGAATGAATTTATGAACTCATAGGTTCTGTAACAGAGATTGCAAGCAGAGTCGAGGCAGATTACAGAAGAGAAGAATAAGCAGAGGTTTGTAATGGATCTTTGAATCCATTCGAAAGATCAAGTAAAGTCCAAAGTCAATGATAAAAATCACAGAAGTCAAGATCAGGAGGGAGTCATAGTGGAACAGGGAAAGGAAAAGCGAAACCTTGAAGAAAACCCAAATCATAGAGAAACACTGAAGAAACAACATAAATTCTAAGTAAAATGGAATTGCAGAGGAATTGAAGAATTGATTGACAGACATCATTAGATCACAAAGATCAATGGCCCAGATAGAATCGCAGTGGTTCAGCCAGGTTTTTTTTTAATTCATGCATTGATTAAATCCGTAAGCATAAATCCGATTTACATTGGAAATTGGCACAAAACATAGTCCAAGTCTAAAAACAGACTTGAAATTTTATAAAGAGTGGCTTATACGTTTACTGGGTCCGGAAGATTGATTGGATTGGTGCTTTGAACTGGTAGGTGTTCGACCATTGAGAAGAGGGATTGCGATAATGTGATGGATCCTAGACCATTGGATCGAGAGCCAGATTAGCAGTCCAGAAGTGATCACTTATCCCATATCGGAGAGGCCAAAGGACTAGTGATAGTGGAATAGTGAAGGGCCGATACACCAATAGCGATAAAATGCTAACTGACAGTCAGAAGAATCGGATGTTGGAGTGATCAGCACAACGAAATGATTCATACAAAGGAACAAACGCGATAATATTTAGATATGCGGGTGTATAAGATTTGAGTTCTGTCTTATATGTTTGGAGCTTGTTTCCTGGTGTTCTTATGTATTTGCATTAAAGTGATGCAGCCTCGGTTTTAAAGGAAAATCGCATATCAGAAAGCAGAAAGAGTATGGGTTAATGTGAACCGCGGAGGTCCGATACCCGATTGTGATAAAGGTGTATCTCGGGATCTATGCAGAAGCTGTACCAAGGCGGAAAGATATGAAATGTGGGGATTTTCCTTTGTAAATGATTTGTAATGGAAGAGAGCGCTGATAGAAGCTTTTATGTGATAAGTGTATGTTAACCCACGTTTGAAGGGGAAGGTTATATATGCGGGCTAATAGCTTAAACTAAGCTTTATGTGGGGTGATAGAGCCCCAGTAGGAGGCTTTAGCAGGGTGATTAATTTCCAATAGAAAAGAAAGGAGGATTAATGTTTATACTTGTTGAGTCTATGAGTCATTCTAGATAAGACTAAAAGAGGGCCTTAACCATTAGAGGTTGTAGATTTGGCTCCCTTGTGGGTTAAATACCCGGGACAGTTGTGTTTATGCATTTTTATGCATACTGTGGGTATAAGTGGGGGTAGCCCTGCATCACTTTCTCTATGCATCCATTGTTGTTTTATATCAAAAAGAATGATTTCAACACTAAAGTTGGCACTTGGCTAGGGTTTATCGCATGGCAGCAAGATAAGAAAATTTTCTATAATTTCAATGTAATGAAACCTACTAAGAAAGGTCCTTCAACTTCTCGTAAGAATTTGGAAGATCTATCTGAGGGTCCTCGATACCTTTTTAAGAAAGATAAGGAGTGTGTGAGCTTAGCTTATGTTACTTCATCCGACATTGATTATTATGCATAGAAAACTCTTCAGGCACATCGGGTCAACCCTATGTTTACTACACCACTTGTTATTGCATCTACCATTCTGCCCGCTACTATTTTTACTCCCTTATTACCTCATCAAGTGCATAACACTCCCTCCGCCTACACTTTCAACAACCTTGATGCCGAAGCAGCTCACAAAAAGATAGAAAAGATAGACCAATGAATTCAAAATCAGCCTCTTCGAGGGGGCAACCTCCTTTACATTACACAAATGAACAATTCTTGGATGATACAAATGAGAAGACCTTCTTTCTATATATAGGAGTCTAAGGGCTCATAATATAATCAAAGCCGACATAACAATAATAATGTAAGGGCACAACAATAACAATAGTGGGCTTCTATGGGGCAAAATAAAAACAATAATGGAACTACATGGGAACAACAATATAATAAGGGGGTTGCACTAATAACAATAAGGGGTTACACTAGTAGTATATGGACCTAACATGCCCTCTCCTTCAAAAAGTGTTGTCCTCAATGCTTGAGTAGTTCTGGATGCTTCTGTATAAAATTATCATCCTCCCATGTGGAATATTGAATAGGTAAGTTCATCCACTTGATGAGATTCTCTGAAATTGATTGATTTTGTATTTGTCGAGTTCTTGTTTTCATGACTGATCCAAGTTCTAATATGATTTTACCTCCCTCATCAAGTTTCAAAAATATTCTTTGAACTGGAAGCTTGTCACCTACAACTTTCTTTAAGCATGAAACATGGAAAACTGGGTGCACTCGGGAAGATGCATGAAGCTCCAATTTGTATGCCATATTAACAATCTTTTACAACACCTTGTAAGGACCATAGTACTTTGGTGATAATTTATTATCCTTCTTAGCTTGCTTGAGGGACATTTGTTTGTATGGTTGTATTCATAAAAATACCTAGTCGCTTATATCAAAACTTCTTTCGCAGGGATGTTGATCTTCATGTTGTTTCATTCAATTCTACACAAAAGTGAGGTTATCCTTTTTCTTCTTGATATCTCCTTCTATCTTGAGATTTTGAGTGGTAATTCCTGCCAATGCATTACAAGATATGTTCATATTCATTTCTTCTTTCTCTAGGGTTGGTTCCTAGTGTATATCCTCTTCTTTTGACATTTCTTGAGTGTTTTCCTCAGCCACTTCACTTGCCTCTGCTGTATTGAATCATGAATGCCCAACATTCTCTCCAACAATTGAGCATCTCTATTCCATGGATTGAATTCTTCCACAGAATCTTCTTCTCTCATC
>Ga0068618_1000264_pt1 | contig 13663 bp, 12 predicted proteins | sample InSIn2SAF170_2_FD_77423 | JGI IMG/M metagenome (GOLD analysis project Ga0068618, IMG submission 77423) | Clean room microbial communities from NASA Spacecraft Assembly Facility at Jet Propulsion Laboratory, Pasadena, California, USA -... ...
CACAAGACCAAGCAGAACATCAAGTGTGTTGGCTGCGGAGAGGCGTTTGATGCAGCGGCAGGTCTTATGAGCCACATCGAAAACAACAAATGCAAACACATCACGAAAGATGATTTTCACAAACATCGGGCAGAGCAACAGATCGAGAGAGATGCATTCGATGAGATGACAGGTGGCTTGTATCATGGTGCCTCCGCCATGCCTGGTTCGACTTCAGATGTTGGCCGTGGTCCAAATTTGCTGGATGATCAGCGGGTGCCTATGGAACTGGGTCAAGATTGGCAGGATGCAGCGGCGGAAGATCTACGAAGAGCTGGTCATGGTTCATCTGTTGGATCTGTCGGTGTACCAGGTACAATAACAGAGAGCATGTCCGCGCTCGCCATCGACAAGTATCCTCCACTAAAGGCTGTCACCACATCATCAACCAGGAGACAACTGGATACCGACACAAGTTCAGCCACAACCTCGAATTCGCAGGGTAAGGACCTGCTGGATATCACCAAAGAAGCCGAAGTGAAGCCAGGAATACCGTCTATCGGCAACCACAACGTTTGGACATCACACAATCGACCAACGTCACTGACATCTCAAGGCCCCAATACACGACAGTCTCCATCACTCAACCAGAAGGCCAGCGGCATCAATCTGCTAGACTTCGACTCCACCGTAAACGGCACAACCTTCGGGCGCTCCTCCTCAGTCGCCACACGCGGCACACTCCCCACCCAGCCTCCCTCCATCCCCCCATCCGCTCCCCCTCCCAACCTCGACCCCAACGCCCCCAACGCCCAAATCCAACTCAAACCCTCCCGCCTGATCCTCCCAACCCACCTAGACCTCCAATCCTACTGGTCCCCCATCTCCCAAACCTACATCTGCCCCGGCACCAAATGCGGTCGCTCCCTAAGATCCGTCCAAGAATTTCACGACCATTTACTCAGTGGCGCACACGTCGGCGGAACAGTGCAGTGTCCGTCTTGTTTGAAGCGGTTTAAGACTACGACTGCGCTTGTTGCGCATGCGGAGAGCGGGAGTATGAGGTGTGATTTGAGGAATTCGGCGGAGTATGATCTTGTTATGAGGAGTATTACGGCGGGACTTATTCGGGTTGATGGGACTTGGAGTAGTGGGGGGCATAAGTTTGCTGCTGTGCCGGTTGATCAGTGGTAGACAAATCAGTATCCTTGGTGGCGAATCACGGAACTGTTACAGATCTGCGCTGCAGGAAATCACAATCCTTGTGCTGAAGTAAGTTGGCAGGCAGTATAAGCTGAGAGACACTGCATGTGCGGAAGAGAGTGGCAACAATCTGCACTTATCTCCCAAGCATTCATGCAAGCCAAAGCCGAGAGATATCTATACCAAGAGCTACGTAGCTACGTGAACTCACAACCAGGAATACACTGTGTGCTACACTAGAAGCAGAGCCAAGCGTTAATGTAGCGTTTCCCAACATTACAACTACATACATACCCAAGCATGAATCAATGCCTGCTCATAACATATCGAAGGATATACTACTGCATCGAAATCTAGTTGGAAACGCATAGCTGCCTCGATAAGTATCGACAATATACCCAGTGAGCACTCGTACCTTTTCTTCTCGATTTATTAAGATGGCTGAAATGAAGGAGAGTGAAGTTGAAGTGAATCTGTCTTCATGAATACAACTAATCAGCGTATGTAAGTATAGCACGCTATGTCTCATGCCGAAAGGGTATGGACGCAGAGGTTTATAAATGCTTGTGAGACGTGATTGCTATACTACAGCAACACTTGAATATGAATGTATATGTTATATGTATACATACATGAAGGTAAATAAATCTTCAGCGAGTTCGAAGCCAAGTCTTTTTATTTATTTAACAAAAGAAAAGGGGTAAAAGCTTCGTTTGTACAAGTGTTTCTTGAGAGCAATCTGGGATTTTAGTCTTCAACACAAGAACCGAGTAGGATTCAATCAACCATTTATATCGTCATGCGTCGTGGTTGTAGTCAGAGAACGGTGTGAATATGGATTATATACGCTTCTGTACTGCACTGAGTGGAACAGATCAATGTTCAATCGGCACTAGGCTTGGAGCCTGGATGGCTGACCGCGTTGAGCTGTGCACCCACCCCATAACGTAACTGAACCCCTTTGACGAGCTTTGAGCCCCTAATTTTCTTGACCTCATTGAATGTGATAACAATTTGAGCCGTATTTACCAGTTCTGGGTTGAGTGATCATCCATAGCTCGTGTTCGCACAGCCATTGGCTTCTTGACTGCCAAACATTGCCGACCCAGAAATTGGTGGTTTGGGGCCTTCTTGACATTGGTTTCTTGCGAAGGCCAGCGGGCTGCATAGTGCGAGAGGCTGGGGATAGATGTACCGCACAATTCTAGCACATTGCCCAAGGATGAGATGAAGCACTGTCCAATAAGGAAATGAGAAGCGATACCGAGCTGAAGAGGCTTTGATGGTGAATCAATTGGTGTCATTGCATAGCGCTTGTATTCGATAGAAGTAGATGGTGGCCTCCTCGGTAGGATTCATGTGTTGACCCTTGAGTTTGAAGGGATTTCGACAGTATCCACGTCATGTGCTTGGTTGAGCTTTGATGTGGTGTGGTGTGGTCGTGTCTCTGGTTGTGGATCTGGTAGGGCCTTGCGGTAAATTAGTTGATATGGCATGGCGCGTTGTGTCGTGTTGTGTCGGATTGTGTTGCACGACTCAACGGTCTTTTGTTTTGTCGAACGTTGGTGTGGCTGTCATCGACTTCGGTGGCTTTGGCACAGAACAACCCAAGATTCGAGTTCATGCTCGAAGACTGCAAGAGTAGCATTAAGACCAGCCAAGACGCCATCTCAAGCAACGATACTCACAGAAGAGCATATACTAGGGCCACTCTGTTCATCACCTACTGCAGCTCTCGTTCCACTCAGCTCTTCTTCGCATCCTTCCTCTCCCTCACAACCTCCTCATCCTTCCTCTCCCTCACAACCTCCTCATCCTTCTCCCTCAAATCCTCCGCCTTTTTCTCACCCCAATTCCAAACCTCCCAAATCTGATCAACAATCATACTCCCATACCCCTCCCCCTCATCCAATTTCTTCTGCTCCTCCGCCAACCGTCGTTCCTTCCAGCCCTCCTTCTCTCCACCCAACCAAATATCCTTCGCCATCTTCTCCAACCCCTCCTCCTTTCTATGCTCAATCCCCCTCCGTTGTAATTGCTCTTGTATACTCGGCATCTGCGCTTGCGCTTGCGAAGGTGGTTCATCCAGCAATCTCCTCCGCTCCTGATATTCAACTGCTACAAGTGGAAGACGCGCGCCAGGAAGCTGGTATAGTAAACCTGCGCCTGTGCGTTCTTTTGTAATGTGGTTTGCGGACGCGAAGAATCCGCCTGCTAGGAGGAAGGTGTACATGTCTAGTTTGCGGGGTGGGAGGGCGATTAGGACGGGTGCTATTATGAGCATGGCGAGGGAACTGTTGTGGAGGAAGCTGCTGAAGGAGTTTGTCATGCGGATTTTTTGTTCGAGGGTTGGTTCCCGTGGGGGATCGTTGGGAGAGGACATTGCTGTGGCTGGTTGAGTTGTTGATGATTGTGTATGCTTGGGATTGATGGTAGTGCAGGTAAAGGAAATAGCTAATGTGAGGATTGATGCTGTTGTTACTAAAGGTGAAGGATCCGCATAATCGACTGGAGAAGAAGAAAAGGAATTTGATGTTGAGCTACTTGGTAGATGAGCTGAAGTGTTGGAAGGAATTCATTAATTATCTCGAAATAATTTGGAGACGTGATGTATGATGCGGACTTCGAGGTCATGTTGATTACACGCTAAGAGTCCTTTAATGCCTTAACTTCCGACCTCTACTCCGTATAACACTTATAGCTTAACTCCCTAGACAGACCGGTAAATTGATTTCAACTCAAAAAAGAAAAAGCTGTTCCGCCCATTCTTGATGATGAGCAAAAGAACAAAATACATTCGCGACAACGACAGGATTTGAACCTGTGCGGGCGAACCCAATAGATACCACGAATCATAAGATTGGTTCGAGTCTATCGCCTTCTGTAACAAGGGTTAGATCCAAACCCAGGAGAGAACACCAGGAAAGAACACCAGGAAATTACTAACAACCACTCGGCCACGTTGTCGTCACGTGTGTGCATAATCCAAGGTTAAAAATTGACTATCAAACATATGACGACTCCCATAAGAGGTCTGTGTTTTATGCCAAGACTGTTGAGGTGAGTTCTTTACTGGCTCGAGTCGTGTTCAGCTTTGACGTTCACATCATAGTAAAGGGTCTCCAAAGGCCGACTGACACGAACTACTTACCTTTAAACCAATAGACTTAAGAGTATACATGACTTACCGAACGAGCAGTATCGATGCTGAAGTGACTGCCTAATCCACGACCTTTGTCATACCCAATCCTTTCAGCATACATATATCAACCCCAAGCTCACATTAAGCCGCGGTTTCAAACCATCACTAACCGTAATACCATCCTATAATATCTGGTCGATTCGCACACTCCAACTAATTCACCCACAAAATCGGCCATGCCAAAGAACCCAGCCCTCGAATACGAGGCGAACGTCCCCTCGTTCCTCGCACGCCTAAAAGCCAACCACTCAGCCCTCGACGGGCGACACAACGTCCAGATCCCCCGTGCTCGAGGCAACGCTGGACAAAACACTCGCTTAAAAATGGACGACGATGATGGAGGCGATGAGCCTGTTATGCTTGACGAGAGTGGGAATGAGGTTTCTAAGGAGGATGTCGATAGGATGGGGAAAGCTGAGGCTCAGGTTGGAGGCGTTGATGGGGAAGAGGTTGTTGGAGGTGGCATTGGTGTGGTTGAGGGTGGGGAGACGAGGACGGTGCTTGAGAGTAAGCAGCGCGCGGATGGGAATGTTAGTAGTGGATTTGGGAAGAAGCGGAAGGCTGCTAGGGTGGTCGGTGATGGTGATGATGGTGTTGAGGAGAACGGGGGACGGGATGCTAGTGACGGCGGTAATGATGCTGAGCCGGTCAAATCTATTGGTGAGAGTACGAAGGATTTACGCGATGCTGTTGAGCAGAATAAGGAAGGAGTCAAGAAGGCGAGTGAAAGTGGTACAGTGACGAAGAAGGGCAAGCGAAAGAAGGTCAAATTGAGTTTTGATGAGCCTGAATGATCTTGCCTATCTATTTCGCTGATTACAGTCATTCCTCATCATCTTGATCAGTACTATCGTTGCGTTTCGACTTTGCATCTTTATCTCGCTCCTCGTCATTCTCGCTTCGGCCCTGCTCCTGCTCGATATCACTTCCCCTCTCATCCTCACGAATTTCGTCTCTATCTCGTTCCCACCCACGTTCCGTCTCCTTGTGGGCCCGGAACCTCTTGTCCGACTCCTCCATAATGTCCTGTCCAGGTAACAAAATCGCGTGATCCACTGCCATCGGTAAGATACGGTGGCGCCCTCGTAGAACCCATGCTACAAGGTTGATAGCGGCCTGGACTGGAAGGAGAATGAGGGTATTCTTCGCATGTAAGAGGAAAAGGTAGCAGCGTCTAGGGTGGTGACGTAGAAACACGAGCGTGTGGTGCATCTCCGAGTCTTTGGGCACGAGTTTCGAGAGAAGCCAGATGGCGAGATGGAGGAACACCGGATATAGTGTGTTACCAGCAAGGGTTACCATTCCGGTGAAGATGAGGATGAGATAGTTGTTGTTGAGAGGAATCATGTTGTCGTTGAGGAGACTGAGACCGCAATTTGAGTAGGCAGATACGGAAGCAAAGATGGACCACCAAGCTGGATTGAGGTTGCCTGGTTGTGATGTCCGAATCACGTTGCCAGCGTTGGTATGGGAGACATAGGGAGTCATTACAATGACGATAAAGGCCAACCAGAAAACTGCATACGCCGGTAGAAGCCAGGTTAGAAGTCGTAAAGCTCGAAACTCAACACCACCGAGTTCTTGCTCTTGCTCCCTGGTCAGTGAGTGGAATCGACCCTTGTCGTCCAGTCGAGGCTTGAAGGAGAGATATGAGTGCTCCGATGCCTGGCCACCGCCGAATTTGCGCAACCAGAACCCGAAGAACGTACGATAAGGATGAGCATCCCAGGGTGTTGGGAACCCTCCATAGCCAGACATATGTGGTGGTTTCCTGTTATCCGTATGGCTCTCGGTCTGTCCGGATGCATTATGGCGACGCCTCGAGGATTGTGACAAGATGTGCCGACCTGAGCTCTCAGATGATGATTCGCTGTGCTCGATATCGCCAGCAATTCTGCGACTTGCTCTTGAATGTTGTAGAAAGTCGTTCATATACTTTGCGAAATAGTATCGGCGAATAAGGACCACTGAAATGGTTACCAAGGATAAGTCACCCATTAGCATCATAACGAAGAGGACAGACTGTTGGAAGCCGTTGAGTGAGCCAAGGTTGATAGTGGTGAGGCCGACATTGCACATAGCAGAGCAGCAGAGGAACAGTGCATCGATGTAACGGACTTGGAAGTCTGCCGTACTAGAACCCCATAGAACAGCTGAGGAGACCAGTATCGCAGCGATGAAGTAGCACAGATGTAGCCGGTAGAAATTAGGCCGGCAGATCGACTTCAGACATTTCCATGCCTCTGAAGCATAGTGTTGGACATGTCTTGAAAGCATGTTGGTTATCAAACACCAGTAGGCAGGCCAGAAGTCATCCTGGAGGGGAGCGTATATCGATTAATCAAAGATTTAGATTGACCTGGCCATTGAAGTGTTTTCAATGAGACTAACAATCGGGGTACACGTCGACCATATGCACTTACTGTAGCACATTTCCAGGGAAGCGACTTAGCACATGACGGCAGATTGGCCAGGTGTAAAGAAGAGGATAGCAAACACTTGTTCTGGTATCCGGGTGCAACCCATGCAAGCTACTACAGTAGTAGTAGAAAGACGGTCAAGTTCCGGAGGCAGCAGCGGCAATGTTGAAGCATGCCATTATCTGCTGTACTGTCCATGAATGGTCCTTTGCAAAGATTATTGGAAGCCAACCAATCTTGGACCACGAACAGAACGTTTACTGATTAGTCGGCGTCTGTGTGCGGTGGCGCATGACTTCCAAGGGTTTTTGACTCTACTCTCTGCAGCACGTTGACAGTTCCGCTCCCAAATTATGAGTGGCCAGAAACACTGTGAAAGCACTTCCAGCACAGTACAGCAGATCATGAACAACATGCGATAAAATAACAGTATACGGTGGTCATTCATTTCTAGCACTGTCACTCACTGGTGCGTTGGTTGTCAACATCTTCCATTTACACCGCCCGTTTCCTCATCCTAGAGAACTTGTACCCTGGTTCATTGATAAAGCATGCATCATCAAAAGCATTAACACACGAGCCTGGACCGTTGTTGAGTCTCTCTCCAAAATCGAAGTTAGGGTCGACATTTCCGCCAGTCGCTAGGGAGTTGTACAGCGTACATACCTGGTTGGGAACATCGACGACGAAAGTGACACATGTTGTCAGCTGATCACATTGATCAGCGCAGTAATTCATGTGGTTCTCCGCGCCAGCGTTAGCGAGCGAATACGTTCCTAGCGTCGTGACACCATCGGCATAGATAGGATTGTTGGAGCAGAAGTAATAGTAGCCACAGCCACACCGTTCATGGGACTGATACTGTTCAAAGTTCACACAATCGCTGGTAGGAGTGGGTGTTGCACTAGTTGTGGTGGTGGTGGTAGTCCCTGCTGCGGTGGTGGTTGGACTTGTGGTGGTTGGACTTGTGGTGGTTGAACTTGTGGTCATTGGACTTGTGGTGGTTGAACTTGTGGTCATTGGACTTGTGGTCGTCAACTTCGTGGTGGTAGCAGTTGTGGTGGTCGAGCTCGTGGTGGCACTGGCACTGCTCGTCGACGAAGAGGAAGTCTTGGTTGTCGTCAAGGCAGTGCTAGATCTTGCAGTCGGAGTAATCGTTTTCTGTACGTAGAACTCATTAGAATCTTCCAAAAAAACATCATCGTCTATAAAACTTACAGTCACTATCTTCGGATGCTCGAGACAAGAGCACAACGTGCTTAGGAACTCCACATCTTTGTTCTGGCAACTCGTCCAAGAAGCACACGCACCGGTACAGCTTGATGAAGTTTGCGAGGTTAACGATTGGCGACTTGTTGAGAGTGTTGTTGTTGTTTTGGCTATCGAAGATGTCGATCCTGTCGATCCTTTAAATGTGTTTGAACTGGTTGTCGACCTTGTTGTTCCTTTTGGTGTGGTTGTAGTGGTTGTAGATCGTGCTTTGTTCTGTCCTGAGCTTCCAGCAGCTGTCGTAGTTGTGATTGACAAGGCTGACCGCTTGGAGATGTTACCCCCACTACCAGCAGTCACGGTGATAGTTTGAGCCGGTTGTGGGAACACAGCGGAGCAAAAGACCTCGGCGGGAGCGTAGGTTGATAAGAAAAGCAAGTCATTATAAGGCTGCGCTGAGCAAATCGAGCCTGCTAAAGCAGTAGCGCATAAACTGAGAAGAGTCAAGGTAACGTGGGTGTATATCTGCATCATTTTGGACATAATAAGCTGTATAACGAGCAAGATAGATACGGGACAGGCATGAGATGCAGTTTGCTTTATACCTGCTTTGTTGAATTCAACTGTCCTCAGTGCCTTTCGAAGCTGAAGGTCTGGATCGCTAGTGTGCGCCACTGGCTAACAGGGAGTGTGGTCGAGAACACGAAGAACACGAGTTTCGGTATCTCAGCTCGCTTGCTGAACAGGAGAAGGTATGCTCGATTGGTAACCCAATGAGGAAGCCCTTCCGGTAGAATTGTACACAGTAACAACGTTCACATGTGTACAGTAGACACAGAAAATCATATTGTAGAATTACATGATTGATGGTCATAAGGAGAAAAACTCCAGACGAATCTGATCTGACCAAGGTCGTCTTTGTCTGATACAGGAAGACAAAAACAGGGTCAATTTGATTGTGCTGTTCAAGCGATTGCGATGCTCTTTCCGTGTGGTCGTTTACCGCCTCAAATGTTCCTTTCATGAGCACATGGATCTTACTGTGCAGTATACCAGTGTTGTCGGTTGATTGGTGATCCAATGTGAGTCGTCTGAGAAGTTTATAGGGGTGGGGTTGATCCGAAAATGTTTGCTGGAGACGCGCAAGCGAGGCCAAGGTCGATTTAGAGTTTCTCGTTAAGCTACTCTTGGTTCCGCCTTGTTCCAACCTTTTTTTTCAGCTCGCGGTTGCAGCAATGCCCAAAAAGAGTCTTAGCTTGTTGATAATGTCGCGCTGCCTAATCAGGACTTTACATTTTGTCCAGGGTCCGTATCTGGGTAGCGACTTGGCGTATTCCAAGTCATTTTCCGGGAAGACCAGCAGGTGGCACCACTGCAAAAGTCAGCAGCACGGGTGGACCGAGGTTGACAGCTAACACGACAGGTTTCATCAAGGTCTGGTGCAATACGTACCACGCCCGTGTAGTTACTGAACAAAACTTTGAGGCGTCGTTTAGCCCATCAACCACCAGCCGCTTTCGTTCTCCTTCATAGATACACTCTTTTGGTCCATTTCCAGCATTAAGTACTGCCGAACAACAAGAGCGCTAAGGATCAAACAATGCCCGGTACCCGGTTGTCGCCAGTGTGCTCGAAGATATCGTGGTTCCACATGGGGAAGTACAGTATGGCGGAACAGGGACAAAGTTGGATATGACTGACCAGAAGAGGATTTCGATTTGTGGAGCGGATTTACCGATAACAAAAACGCTAAACGGGCAAGTCATCAGTGCACCGACCTGTCAGTGTACCGAATTGTGCGGGTGCGAACCATCACCGACTCCCCTTGGACACGTACGACACAAGCATTGCGTCAAACAGCTCACAAGTCCAGGTTGCATGGACACAGCTCATACAGCTCAGTACCTCCCTCTACCAGTGTGATCTTAACTTTTCTGGTTGGTCGACCACAGCATTTATGGCAACTCGTACCATGCTTGAGCAATTGAATCAAATTTCTGTGGGGCAATGCAAGCTTTCAAGCAATACTCGTATGTAAAGTTGCCGATGTTAACCCCTCGTTACTTATCGTCTTCCGAGAAATCATCCCATAAAACCTTGTTAGATACAACGCACTTCTTGATGCTTCTCTGGGCGAAACCCATAGATATTTTCCTCGCGTCAGATGAGAAAGGATACTCGGTGGTTGGCTTCCAGTTTAAGACATCGGCCTCAGTTGTCTTTTTAGGAACCCTGTTCAAAACGGAAGGTGAACACTTAGATAGTAATCCAAGTGGGTCACTGTCAGCAGTCTAGCCGTGACCACCAGTAGCTTTGTAGACTGTTACGAGGTTGGCAAGAGATACTATGTACTTTTGAAAATTCTTGTTGGTTCTGTTATTGATGAAAGGCTCTCTCTGGTGCGTCGAATCGTTGGCGTCCAACGGCAGGTCTTGACCGCCTGAGCACTACCGCTAAGTCGTCTTCGTCATGGTACAGCGCAGCTGCTGTCGGGCTGTTCAGCCCGTTTCTTTGACCGACTGGAAAAGAGCTTCCGGTCAGAATCTATGCCTCTTTCGCCACCATTTTGTTCTAGGTAAGGGTTATCCAGGAGTTTTGAACAACCAGCAGCCTTGATCCATTTGGAGTTTCTTGAGCCAAGCAGAAGAAGGCATTCAAAAACTGAGAGAATGATGGCTGCCGGAAGAGTGCATTTCATTCGTGAGAAGCAAGATCAAATGGGACGCCCTACCCGCCGGCGAGGGCAAGTTAGACGAAAATTAGCGCATTGGCCCACCTGCACGTCATGCAAAGAATTTCCACAACTTTTGCACAAGTCCGTCTCGCATAGACATATCCAGCCATCCAAATATGCCTCCGCCGAGACGAAAACTTCAGGCTACCATCGAGGACACATTGACACCTCCAGACGATCTGAAAGAAGGGCAGTACATTACTCGAATCAAGGCCGCTGCCGGTAACAATTTATACAATGTCGAAACAGCCGACTCCAAGGTCATGCTCGTAGAACTCGAAGCGCGTTTTCGATCAAAGATATGGCTGAAACGTGGTGGGTTTGTCCTTGTTGATACTACAACGCTCGCTGGGCGTGACAACAAAATCGACGGGGAGATTGTGAATGTTGTGCGGGACGAGAAGGCTTGGAGAAAGGCTACATTCTGGCCAGCTGGATTTGTGAAGAAGCCACCGAGGCAAACCGACGACAGCGAGGAAGAAGAGTCGACAGCCGGAAAAATGCCGCCTTCTGACGACGAGAGTGAAGGTTGAGGAACGTGATTTCGAACCCTAACAGCGTCCTCAATCACTGATTACTTCATTGCTTCTTCAAGACCTCTATGGGCTCGACGGCCCTATCCATAGTAGGAGCCACCCAAGCACATACAGTCTGCAAAGCCATTAGACCAACGACTGTTGCTGAACTCCATACAGTACTTGGATAAACCAGCCAAGCCACCTCCTGTAGCGCCCATACGGCAAGCACAACCACGGCATGGGCTCCACTCCTCCACAAAAGATACGGCGTTGCCCAAGCAAGGTATGCATAGAACTGGTAGTGTATGCTGCGCGCGCACAACATTCCAATAACTATACTTGCAAGCAGGGCATCCATGACGAATCTTGGTGTCATCCTCCTCGAATATTCCTTTCGTTCTGCGGAGCTCATTGTTGTGGGGTTCAAATGTCTTCCGATAAAGTCCAATAGCCCGTTGCTGCTCGGTCGAACCCATTTGTACTGCAGGAAAGCTAACAGAAGGGTGGCGTGCATGGCAAGGAGGGTATACGCGAACTCCTTCGACAAGAACGTCTCTTCAGGCACAAATCTCCAATTCACAGTCCATTTGTAGAGGAATTGTCTGCCAAAATTAAAGGCTTGTTGGAGGTATATCGATGTCTTGTTTGCCCTCACGAACGGGATAGCGGCTGCGGTTTGTATGACCAATACCAAAAGTCCGTAAGAAATTGTCGTTTCCACGCTGGCACCCTGTATCAGTATCGTGCCCAGCGCTGGTATTGGTAGGAGCATAGTCATCTTAACCCCTAAAGCCACCGACCATGCAGTTATTGTCATCAAGAACCACTTCCTCGTTGCAGCATATACTGCCAACCAGAAGAAAAATGCAGCCCAACAGTCATTGAACAAGCGGAGGATGAATATGCTGTGTAGTCTCTTGCTGAGAATCAACGGAACGAGCAGCCATGGTGGTGCCCCGGCGCGTCGGTAGCTGGCGAGTACTAGAGAGAGCGTGGATAGATATAGCCCCGCATAGATGATTTGTGCTAGCCTTAGATCTCTGCCGTGGTCGGTGATGTAGTAGAGGGCGCTATGAATGTAAAGATGGATCGCGGGATAGACACATGGGCCTGTAGGACCGTCGAGTTTGCTGTAGTCGGTTTCATAATTCGGAGGAAGGAATTTGGAGGCTTGAATCATGTAGGTTTCCCAATCAATCTCAGTAACTGCGTGTCAGGGCATGTTAGTGAACGACGGAGACCACGGGATCAGACCTGGTGGTAGGTGGCATATCGACAGACGGGTTTACGGACATGGCACCTTAAGTATGATTCCTGTGCAGAAGACGACTTCCGCGAGCACTAAGCATGGTGCGATCCACCGTGTATGCCATGGATCTGTCAACAGCGACCCTACTGTGCTCACCACATCTGTCATGTCGAAAACATTCGAGTATTGATCAGCGAACCTAGGCCTGAACAATGTTCGGTTGCTTTTTCGGGAATGTACTGTAGATGTACTGATTCGGGTAATCCTCAACTACAAATCACGTCGACACGTACTTGGTATCAGCAACTTCTGAACGCGTGTTAGGTCTAACATCAAAACATTCAAGAGAGTTTCGGTGCTAGCTCACCGGCTCGAGACCGAAATGCCGACTTCCCCACAAAAGCAAACGCAGCCAACAAAGACGCAACTCGTCCGCTGAGCCGGCCCGGACAACTGTCGAAGATCAATAAATCTGAACGTCACTATCCCGCTCATGTATCCGAGCTACAATGATGATCTTGCGAGTCCTCTGAGATCAAGAACACCATGTCTGTTCGGACATCTTGAGGTTACCTACTGATAGCTTTTTACCGATGTGTACAGTAGCAAGCGTCATCTACTGAACGTCACCATAATCGTTTCCATATATTCCTCTTCTCGCTGCTTGTTGTATCAAAAGCTATTGCCGTTATCATATTTTAGCCTCATCCATCGAACTCTTTTTAATACTTGCCCACTGTGCCTGGCCGTTCGTGGTTTACCTACACAAGAGCAACTGTATTAGCATAGTCTACAACAGAAGAGTCATAACAGGAACAGCACAGTTCACCCATCATGGCTCCCTCCGAGGTCCTCCCCCTCGACCTGAACTGTCTCTCAATCCACGAGCTCGAGCTCCTCGCACGAGAGCGCATGGACAAGCAAACGAGAGACTACTACAACGAAGGTGCCGACGACGGCTCGACCCTGGCCGAGAACCAGCATGCCTACACCAAGTACAGGATCCGACCTCGCGTGCTCCGCGATGTTTCCATAATCGACACGACCGTTAACGTCTTCGACCAACAGAATGCGGCACCCTTCGGCATAGCACCCACAGCAATGCAACGACTCGCCCATTCAGAAGGAGAGCTCGCCACAGCACGGGCC
>Ga0068618_1000265_pt1 | contig 13637 bp, 6 predicted proteins | sample InSIn2SAF170_2_FD_77423 | JGI IMG/M metagenome (GOLD analysis project Ga0068618, IMG submission 77423) | Clean room microbial communities from NASA Spacecraft Assembly Facility at Jet Propulsion Laboratory, Pasadena, California, USA -... ...
AAAGGCTGGCCATCACGTTTATCAATGCCAAATTCTCGGCCTGTGGTGAACGAGTCAATGTTACGTTCAGCACAGCGGCTTGTAAGGCAGCGCTGGTGGTGAGTGCAGGCAAGCTCGATCAGGGTTTGACATGGGTGCCATGTGCAGTGCAGTACTTGTACTTGCACGGGTAAGCTGCCCAAGTAGGTAGTTTCACATGCGCCATGATGACCAGCAGGATGCACCATTTCGACCACAGTCGGCTTACCTGTAACAATTGTTGCACAGGAAGCAAAGTATGGTGGAAATCGCTTCCGTCAGAGTGCAAGGCTACCACTATATTGAGCATATTGAGAACAAGCATGAGCAGACTGCGTTACTCGAAACTCCTCCTGCTTGTGGTCTGCTAGGAAGATCGAATCAATTTAGTTTTATGCTGAACTAACAGTCACACCTTAATCTTTGCTTGCGAAAGTTTAACCAAAGTTCGGGTGCAGACTTAAGCCTGATAGCCCAGATCTGGCGATCCCAACGGCTGACAGAGCCGAACGTGCCTAATCCATTACGGGTCTAATGTACTGCAGCCTCATGCACGATCTGGCGTCATACGTAGCAAACACCATGCTTCTTCAATCAAGAACGGCTGGCGCAGGCACGACACTACAATTGCACAACCACCGCTATCACTTATTTAATTTGATATACGGTAATTCGCACAGACACTCGGATCTATTTAGGACCATCCCCGACGGTTCTCTTCTCTTGCGGATCGACGACACCAATATCAAGACTGCTATGGTCGGTTGGTTGATATCATGAAGCACATGCCACATCGCTTGCCAACGTGGGATCATGTCTACCGCTGACAGCCACCAGCCTATCTATCCTCCTGAACGAAGACCATCCGACATCGACGCGGCGAGGGCGGAAGATGGAGGCGACACCTGCCGAATATGTCGTGGCGAGGGTACTGCTGAGCAACCACTGTTCTACCCTTGCAAGTGCAGCGGAAGCATCAAATTCGTCCATCAAGAATGTTTGATGGAATGGCTGTCACATTCTCAGAAGAAACATTGCGAACTATGCAAAACACCCTTTCGCTTTACCAAGCTCTACGACCAGTCCATGCCCGAGAAGGTGCCATTACTGCTATTCTTAAGACAGGCTGGCCTTCATGCACTGAGAGCTGTAGGCAGATGGGCCCGCTACACCCTGGTCGTGTTTGTCTGGCTATGTTGGCTACCATGGACAATTCGTCAAATATGGCGCGGTCTCTTTTGGATAGCCGATGGCACTTGGCTGACTGTGCACGAAATGCAAACCGTTATCGAGAACTATGCCTCTCGGTCAGAGCACAACACCACCAGCGCTGCCTTACAAGCCGCTGTGCTGAACGTAACATTGACTCGTTCACCACAGGCCGAGAATTTGGCATTGATAAACGTGATGGCCAGCCTTTTGAGTTTACTTGACTTCGCAACAGCCCTACGCTGGATCTTGCGTACATTACTGAACATCGTAATCACTTCGGGAGCGGTCGGTAAATGGGGTGAAGGCTTGTTCTCTACTACTCCTCTTCCGCGACCTCCGTCACTCCTCTCTGATGTCCAAGCCATCAATTCAGTGACAGATTCGCCTGTGCTGAATAATGCCATCATTGACGTTTTTGAAGGCCAACTAATTTGTCTCATCGTTGTCGCTGCCTTCATACTAGCATTCTTGATTCGGGAATGGGTTATCAACCAACAGCCCCTGCTCAATATGCCAGACGCCGAGCAACAAGATGAACCTGCACCCGTTCGTCAAGAGGCTGATGCGCCTGTCCGAAGACGCCGCCGTGGCCTTCGTCGACCACCCGACCACAATCTGCAGCTCGAGAATAGACCGCGAGCCCAGCCGCACATCAGAAGAGCTGCAACTGACAACAATATTCTAGTTCATACTCAGGATGGATCGGATGTTGCGCGACCTGCTTTTCCTCCACGTGCAGCAAGTTTAGTGCCGGCGTTGCAAGAGATGGAGGATAGTATTCGACAAATAGGGAATCCGCATGGCCTCAATGATGCACTATCAGCTACTGATCCTGCTGAACAGATTGAGTCTCCTCCTCTACAACGCGGCTTGTTTGATCAGTTCGGGCAGATACGCCGCAATATTGAAGAAGAGAATGTTGCGTTAGCGGAGGAGCAATCTCCGACCATCCTTTCGCCTGCCGGAATCACGGAACAGTCCGATTTCACCAATTTCACTTTCGGCACATCTTCGAACAATGAATCTGATAGTGGACAAGCAGTGTCTAGCGCGTTTACGTTTCGTGCCGGAAACCAATCCACAGAACCAGAGCTATTGCAAGAAGAACCCAAGCCATCTGTCGTGGTGACGGAAGACGAAGGTGACTGGACTTTTGATTCAGACCATGAGCGAATCTCAACCCCTCAAACTTCTAACACCAGCCAGCATGTGGAGGTCCTGAATAACGAAGATGTTGTTGTGATAGAAGAAGACGAATCAGGTCCTGCAGGGACCCCCGATGCTGGGGGAATCGATGCTGCCTCTGGTCTTGTCCCAGTCAACGAACACCACACCCTTTGGGCGCAATTGGTCGACTGGCTATGGCATACGGACGATTTTGTTGCTGATGACCCTCTCATACAGCACGGGACTGATGCAGAAACAGCAGTTGACTTGAACGATCATCCTCCATTTCGACCTGTGCGTGATCGTGAAGGACATGATAACGTTCGAAACGTGCCACATGCACCATTACCACCTCCACCAGCACAGGCGAACCCAGAACCCAACGTACGGGATGGTCTCAATGTGGATGATATCAATGCCATCGACGACGCAGAAGATCTTGAGGGTGTTCTAGAGCTCATAGGCATGGAGGGACCGATCGCTGGAATGATCCAAAACATCATCTTCAGCGTCTTCTTGATCTCCTTGACATTATCGGCTGGGATCTGGTGTCCTTACATTTGGGGCAAGATCGCACTTCTCTTCATCGCTCACCCTTTCATTGTCTTCATCCAAGCACCGTTGTACCTGGTTTCGAGGATTGCTGATGTCATTGTTGACATATTACTTTTCGTCGTTGGTGGTGCTGGACTTACACTGAACAATGTCGCAAAACTAATCAAACTGATCGCTTTGCCAGCATTACCCTGGATCGCTGATTTATTTGATGGCCGGATGCTGGAAGAATACTCTTACTCGTTGTCATCGAGAAGCGGTGCCCGTTTGGAGAAAGCCCTCGCGGGGACAATCTTTGGTCTTCGGCCAGATCTACCAACATTCTCAATGCAATCTCATCATGTACTTCGAGTATTGACGAGAGCAATCAGAGAAATCAGCTCGACTGTTACCTCAAATTTGTTATACCAGGGTACCAACCTTGTTCAGTCCTTGACCTGGGATGGTGGCTTCAGGTTGCCTCTAGGCATGTTTGCGAAATCAGTTCTACCAACAATGGCTTCGCGGTTCGAGGAATCACGGAAGTGGTTCGACAAGTTGCAACATGACCTTCGACCACTTTCCTTTGCGAAAATGTCCGAAGTAGACTACTCACTCATGTCATGGAGTTCTTCAGAAAAGATTGTCTGCGTTGTATTAGGTTATGTTCTCTTCTCATTGGCTGGCTATGTCTATTTGCGAACTGCACATTACTTTCTGGGTCTCAAGAAAGAGGAAAAGGTGCCAGGAGTGTTAGCCGACACGTTGCGTCAGTCTGGGGGAGTGTTGAAAGTGATCATCATTATAGGGATCGAAATGATCGTCTTCCCGTTGTACTGTGGCACGATGCTCGATATCGCTTTGCTGCCTCTATTCGAGGGTGCTACCATACAATCTCGCTTCGCATTCTTCATACATGCGCCTATCACAGCGTTGTTCATCCATTGGTTTCTCGGAACATGCTACATGTTTCATTTTGCGCTTTTCGTCTCCATGTGTCGCCGGATAATGCGGAAAGGAGTCCTCTACTTTGTCAGAGATCCGGACGATCCAACATTCCATCCTGTGCGTGATGTACTCGAACGGCCAGTCGCAACACAGCTTGGTAAGATTGCCTTTTCAGCTCTTGTATATGGCAGTCTGCTGGTTGTATGCTTCGGGGGAGTCATACAAGCCCTCAATCGCCTTGGTAATATTTTACCAATCCACTGGAGTGCTCGTGAGCCAGTGATGAAAGTTCCTGGTGATGTTGTATTTTACAATTTCATGCTACCGTTCATCCTGCGCAAGATTGATCTTTCAGACAAAGCAACAAACCTATTTGAATGGTGGTTCAGAGCTTGCGCGGCGGGTCTTCGACTCACAGATTTTCTGTTTGGGATGGATTCGGAGCAAGAGAAACAACCTGCTGTGTTTCTCTGGCGTCACTTCCTGACGAATCTAACACTACAAGATATTGCTGACGCTCCTGGAATTCCGAGCAAAGCGACCGTCAAGTACTTTGAACGTCTAGCGAAGCATCCGGAAAGATTGTTTTGGTTCGAGACTATTCAAGGCAAAGCCGATGAAATGGCTGTTCGTACTGTGTTTGGATCAGATGTCAAATTCAAGCTAATTGACATCGTAGACAAAGAAGCACAGATTCTCATCGAGTTCGACAAGCATGCTGATTTGAAACAAGTAAGGAAAGATATCGATAGAGAGGACGAGAGAGAAAACACCAAGATCAGAATCAAGCAGGTTCGAGATTTGAAGATCGATGTGCTCTTCTTACGCAACAGTCCTGTTGATCGAGCTGCTGGAATGTACGTTCGAGCGCCAGCGAAAGATAGTGTGCGAATTCCAAAAGGCACGAATGTCTTCTTACAGGTTGACGAGAACAACAAGCGAGTCGACGATCAAGATGACCCCAAGACTGGGCTCCACGGCAGCAAGGATGACCGATTCGCGAGACTTTTCGTTCCAACACATTTCAGAGCTAGGATTTCCGCTTTCATCGTTCTTGTCTGGATATTTGCTGCGTTCCTTGGACTTGTCTTTACAATTGGCCCACTACTTGTTGGTAGAGTCATCATCAAAAGTTTCACCGGCATTACCGAACCGATCAATGACCTCTACGCTTTGACAGTTGGTATGCATGTTTTCGGTGGGGTCATCTATTTCGTGTATAATATCACTACTCGATGGAAGCCCGCGTTGAATAGGACACACGATCTCTTCACCAACACTAAACAGGTCTTCTTCAACCTTGTGTCAGCAATCCAACGAGTTCTAAGCATAGCATACCTTGCGGTCGCTGTCGGAGTTATCCTCCCGATTACTCTGTCCGTCCTTACAGAACTTTACGTTCACGTCCCGGTCTACGCATATGTTCTCGGTAATCGTGATAATCCCAGCACAAAACAAACTCAACAACCAGCGCAACCTATCGCTACCAGTGTCAATACACCAACGATACACCTCCTGCAGACATGGACTCTCGGCCTGTTGTATCTACGTATCGCCATTCGCATTCTGACGAACACACCACACACGAATACTCGTGCCGCCACCGCGATCCGTGCCATTGTCCGAAATGGGTACCTTCACCCAGATGTTCGTCTAGCGAGCCGCGCTCTCGTACTGCCAGTGCTCACAGTGTGTATCTTCCTGCTTGGATTACCACTGCTCGTGGCACGCGCGATCGTTGCCATATACCCTTACCAGCTGACAAGTGAAAAGAGGGTGGTAATGTATCGATACTCATATCCCACACTCTTACTCGCTGTGGTGGTCGTATTGATCGCGTATCGTCTAAAGTCACGCATCGATTCGTGGCACGTGAAAATCAGGGATGAAGTCTATCTTATAGGCGAACGTCTTCATAATTTTCCTGGTCAAGAGAAGGACGAAAAGAAGAGCCACAAACACCGAAAGCATGGCAGTAAGTCTCTAGTCAAGCCTGTCAAATTTCGAGAAAAGGGAAAAGAAAACGAAACGAATGCTGAGGAACCAGCCGGTCTAGACCACGAGCCGACCTCATGGTCCTGGCAACCGGACGATACAGCTTGGGGTTCAGAAGACGATGAACTCAGAGAAGCATTGAGACAGTCACGTCTACCCCTCCTGATATCAGGAGGCGAGAGCGCCAACAGTCGAACCAACGATGACACCAGAGATACCATGGCTGACGAAATCGAACAGTTCAAAGCCATAACAGGCCTCGAAGGTGTTGCAAATGCAGAGGAACTAGGAGATGTCACCAGAGCTGTCGTTGAGATGCAGCGCGAGGATGATCGTCCAGTCGAAGATGGTGCCAGCGCACGTCAGTAGTGATAGTGTTCGTCACGATATTGAGTGGAATGGAGTAGATGGGGAGCTTGCAAAACGGAAGCACGATCTACTTAGCAGCATACATAGAATTAAATATAATTTGCGAACGCAACCATCGTGAATGACATTCGTTCCAATCTCAGAAGACAAGGATTAGAAACATGGGTACATGATTATGTCGCGAGCCCAGTATTTGATACTTTTATGTCATTCCATTTCTGCCCATGCACTACGGTCGTCCTGCTAGACCGTGACTACTCTAAGGTAGACCCGGCCTATGTACTCACCCGCCTTGAGTTGCTGTAGCTCTGCGAGTGTCAGCCCTCATGCTAATCATCCACCTTAACCAAACCGACTGTGCTGTAGTGCGATATACATGTACATACGTACATATCATTGTCTACTCACCTACCCACCTACGCAAGCTACTACAACATCTTGAATCAATTCGAAGAAAAAAACAGTTTCTTGAACATCAAGTGATTTCATTTCATTTGTTGTTATGTTCCTCTTCGTTTTCTCGGTTGGTCCCAGCGACAACGGACGAGTATATTGCGGTTTAAGGCCTGGAAACTATTGGCTGGCTTTGTACGTCCGTGTACTCGTACTTTAGGACAAGGAGAGGAGAATGGAGTGAGTAGCACAGTCGGCAGTGAATTGGATGCGCTGGTTTAGTGGTTTCGTTAAAAGAGCGGTATGGGATGATACGGTTGACTGTGTGATCTCTCACAGTAATCGAGGACGTAGATGTTGGTTTTCGGTAGTCAGTTCACGGATGTTTGAGAGTATGTGCAATCAATGGATAGTAGCCAGTAGGATACGTGATGAATGGAGTGAAATGGGGCTGAGCATGAACTGATGTAGTAACAGCAAATAAGTACAATATCAAAACTCAGGCGAAGTTCGAATGATTAACAAACAGCGCTATTGTTCGTCAATCAGTTCCACCTTCGTTCTTCGTCATACATCGATCATGGCTATACCCTCATCTGCTTCACCATGTTCATCTCGATAATGTGGTTCCGCCAGCAACGAAGTGACATGTGCCCGTTGACTAGGCTTCAGAAATTCCGTAAGGTTATTGATCGTTGTTTCGAATTGCCTCCTGTTATTCGGCCGTTTGACATAAAATTGCAAGTCTTTGTATGCTTGTTTCCAGCTCCTATCGTGTCTTACTTGCTTTAACACACTATATGCTTTCAGTGCAACCCAAGAGAGTGGCAGCAACAGCGGAATTGTATAGAATTCGAAGAACTCGGCGACGGTATTGTTGGGTTTCCATAGTGCGGCACTTGACAAGCCAAAGACAATTATAATGCTACCAGCGAGTGCAATTCCTGCAATTCCGGGTTGAGCGTGTGAAAGGAAGGTATGGAAACCTTTGCGGTCAGATCTGCGATCTAGGCGTTGGTAGCCGTCTTCTTTAAGCACAGTCTTGAATGCCCGAAACCATTGGAAATACCTGATGTAGGCCAAGTTCACGGCACCCCAGCAAAACAGTACACAGAGACTGCCTGCATTGTTGAACCATGACATGAGTCTTGATGCAGAAATCTTATCATGCGCAAGTTGAGTGAACGGTAGCCATGCAAAAGCCAGCGATGACACTAAGACGGCATTTAGAGGCACGCCACTCTCAGTGACATAGGCGAGCCAATTCCACCGTTGGTTGCGAGAATCTTTGGCATTCATGTAAGCCATGCCGTAGAGCACTCGCGACGAGACATAAATTGTGCTGTTGGCTGCACTCAAGGCGCAGAACATCATGATTCCGTTCATGGCTCGTGCAAGTAGCTTCTCATTCTGTTTCAGGGCGGCAATAATGAGAGCTGAAGCTGTTGACCCGCCTCCGATCAGAGAGTAGGGTGCTGTCGTCTGGTTTGCGAGAGGTGCTACATATGATTCATTTGTCCAATCCAGGGCCATGATCTGTGCAATCGAAAAGAAAAGGTAGACAACAAAGGTAACAGGAGCGACCCATTTGGAAGGCTGGCGTATGTCTTTGATGTCGAATGCTTCGAAGCTGGTGACTGCAATAGATTCCACGCCAAGAAAGCTGAAGGCTATGAATTCGATGCTTAAGCACATTGCGGAACCAGGGAGGGCGTCAGGGCCTAGCCTGCTTACAACCCCCTGACTCCAAAAGACATTTCCATGAGCTTCACCAGCTACATAGTATAGAATCAAAATGATGACGAGCAGCAGAACCAGCTTGGTCAGACCGCCAGCGGACTCGACCATGCCAAAGTACTTGACCGGAGCTATGTTGAGGAGGGTGATAACCAAAGGAGCAAGAATCCAGAAGGTAACTACCTTTCCGAATTTCCAACCACTGGTATCCGGAGCATATAGGTCAAGGTAGCCGGATGCTGTGGCCATCTGGACTGGCATGAATGATGAATAGGCAAACCAGTAAGCGAAGCCAACGAGGCGTGCCAAGCTGGGATCAACGAACTCATGCACCAGCTCAACCATGGGATTGACTGTTGGGAATAGCTGGAGCAGCTCCGAGAAGGAGTCCATGGAGAAGATTGCCAAAACGCCAACCGTCAAGAAGACGATCAATAAGCCAACCGGCCCACAAGTCTTTGCGGCGGCGCCATAGTCGTTAAAAACTCCGCTGCCTATAACAACAGTGACGGCGATGCTGAAGATTTGCCAGGAGTGCAAGATTTGTTTAAGCTTCGGAGCATCGTCTGTTGAGCGTGACATCGCTGAGACTCGAACCAGTAAGAAATTAGTAGCGACTGCTAGGGATGATACGGCTATGGTTGATGAACAGTCGCTGTTCGTAAACGCAATCCGTCCAACGCAAAAGACGAATATGGAAGGCAGGAGGTGGGATAAACCTTGATTATGATCACTGTTGAATCGATCAGGCTATGAGCCAAGTATGACATCCGCCGTTCGCACAGTCCTCGCACTCTGAGGCAAATTGCCTGATTGGCAGTCAGGCAGCCTAGTAGGCGGAGTGGTGGTTCTGGCCCTCCACACATCTCGTAGTGTGGCACGGCAATGCCTTCTGGAAAGGCAAGGCCATTTCGGCAGTCATTCAGTTTTGATCCCAAATCACTCCAACACATGGATGCGCTCGCCAAAAGTAGATGAGCATGCTGGGGTGAAGTTGCGTCTACTAGTAGCACGAATCATTTATGGTTTGCGAGATGAATAAACATAGCGAGAAGGTAATTGGAAGGTTCGAACCGGAGCACATGCCTCGGCTGCTGCCGTCGGTGTCAACCAGATTATTCAGACCCCATGATCGCCACACTGGAACACCCCAGGCGAGCCAGACGAACCGGAGTTCATTGGTCTTTTCGTGTCCGCTTCGCTTATGAAGCCTGTGCTCCCTCCATTGGTATCTGTGCCACTTCCTGGTACTTTGTTGCTTTATCGTATCGTTACTTAGGCAGCGGAACAATGTTGGAGGTCCCTCTTGCACGTTCTCAACATCACAGAGGAGCTCTGCGCGACGAGTTCGAGCGTCTCTATGCCATGATCGGTGTCTCACAAATAACTGCGCAGTATGGATCCGCCCTCGATTCGGGATGAGCATCCAGCATTCCGGCTGAAAGATGCCTTGCGAAAATGCATGTACCGATACCGTGAATCACACAAGCGTTTCACAACCGCCCTGGCAATTCAACCCGTGTGGGCAAGTGATCCGCCGAGTCTTCGCACCCAGCTGGGACTAGGAGAGGACTGGTCGGATGAAGAGCTGGGATTTGTCGATGAACACCTACAGAGGATTACCTGTATATTTGCATGGATCGCCATCAACAATTTCGACCGAAATCTGCGCCGCTTGCTGCCAGTAGGCGGTGCGGCCCGTTTGGTTTTAGGGGATGTTCATCTTCCTCTAACACAGGAACAGTGTTACCGATTTTTTGGCAGAGACACCGGTCAAGACTTCTTCGACGGTCAGTTTTCATTTGCTGCCATCAGTATCGATGAGTACAACAAAGGTATTGTGGAGCAGTGGCCTGAAGGTCGCTTTCCTTTCTTGAGTGAGCCGGTTCCCATCGCCTCCGGAGCCTATGGCGACGTGTTCGAAGTCACCATAGCGAAAGGCCAGCTCCGATCCGCCCCTGGCCAGTCCAACGATGACGACCGGAAGGTTGCGCTTAAGCGCTTTCGCAGGGGAAGGGATTGGCTGAAAGAAGTCCAAGGCTTAGATATTCTGAAGGAGAGCATCTCGAGGCACAACCGATTGACCTTGCATTTGGCTGCCATGATTCAAGGAATTGACTTCTTTCTCTTTCTCCCTCTTGCAGAGCTTGGTGACCTTGAGTTGCTACTTCAGGAAGGGATTAGCATCGGAGACGATGGGCAGGAGGTCGCTCGCTACAATTTTCATGCAGTTTTTCCAGAGCTAACGCTGAAAGATCTGATCCACGAATTCGCCACCCTTATGGGCGCCATCGATTTCTTACACAATCATGTCTCCTCTCGGCGCAATGTGCCCGTCTACTGTGCCCACTATGATCTTCGTCCGAAAAATGTACTTGTTTTCCCACCAGAACCAGATTCTCCCGTCGGCGTCTGGAAGATTAGTGATTTTGGAATCTCCTCTTTTGAACAAGGTGATGGCCGGGCACTTGCGCAGCCGGCGTGGGCGCAGTATCCAACTGTCGGCGATATTGGTGCTGGCCGCTGGCAACCTTCTGGCACAACCTCGTCACCTGTCAAACTGCTAGGCCCACATCGTGCTCCAGAACTGTCCGTCAGAGGCTACCCCTCGCATATGTCTGCTACCGATATCTGGGCTCTTGGTTGTATCCTTTGTGAAGTTCTTGCATTCGGCACCGGTGATAGCGTAGAGGGTAGTCGGCGAGGACGTCTCAGCGAGTTCAGGTACGAGCGTAAGAACGACCAAGGGGTGAGCAATCTGGAAGATGACTCTTTCTATGCAAGCTCATACCAAGTTCTTGCGGCAAATTCCCTTGCAGTACAAGCAGCAGGACAGTCGACGTTTCAGCTGCGGCCCAAGGTTGTGAAATGGCTTGAGAACATCTCTAACTTCCCACATTGCGACAGAATTGTATCTATCATCTGGTGCATGCTGCACCCTAATCCGGGTCAGAGGTTGAGGTCGGACGAAGTTTTCAATCTCATGCGGGAGGCTTGCTCGAATTCACCAAGAAGTGGGACTTCCGAAAGTCATGAGAACCCCAGTGGCGGGACAGCCTCGTGGTTCGTTGCCGTTCACCTTGAAAACGGCGAGATGGTCTTTGATCAAGAGCCTGAGCTTAGGTCTAGTGCTCGACCGACTAATCCGACGGTGCCACCAGAGGAGCTACCGGGCGCCAGACTGGCCCAAAGCCAACGTCTGACTACCTCGCACCCAGAAATGCAGAGCCGAACATCACCACAAACTGATACATCAGAAGCGCCCGTCACCCCAGATGCATTGCCCGATATTTCGACCCCTAGTACTGGCTATTCGCTAGCTATGAGACTCTATGATCCGCGCGATAATGACCGCAACTCAGAAACGACATCGACGACGTCCTCTGGTCCGCCCAGGGATCGGCGGGTAACCCCAACATACCCTGTGCCTGTCCGATCAAGACCTTCTGGCACAGATGCTGCTGCTGTCAATCAAGCCCGTGCCAACGTAAGGCAGGTTGAAGGATACCCATCTCCTCAGGAGAGCACTCACCAGCGGGTTGAAGCTGAAGTGGAACTGACACAGAACAATGCGGAAGTAGTGGGAGTTTGCCCAATGTTACTGAGAACTATCACACCCGGCTCACCATCTGCTCAAATCAGAAACTTCACTTCCAGACGGGTTGTTATACCACTGGACGGTCAGATTCTGGTCTACCTCTGTAAAGTCGCTCAAAGCAGGGGCATGTTCAGGTCCCGACGGAATGAAAGTTTCGAATTGCGGATCCGCAAGCGTTCTGACTTGACTGATCCCCTTACCTGGCAAGCTCTTCCACTGAACTCCGGCGTTGATTGGTCAGAACTATCAGTCAGAAGCAATCTAGTCGGTGTACTTGGTACAGACAAGCAGGATGCTGGTGTATCACACGTGGCCCTTTTCGACTTGGAAACCTCGTCTGCTGTGGAGCTGCCCATATCCCTTCAAGAGATGTCTCAGCTTCAGAAAGTAAGTTGCAACCACGGCGACCAGCTCGCTTTTTGTAAAGCGAGAGAAGCGATCTTGTGGCGACGTGGTACCGATAGAAAGGTCCTTCCCAGCCCAGACAGCTCCAGCTTATCTCATAGGCTCATTAATGCTCAGTTCAGTCATGATGCACGGTATTTCTTTGCGTGGTGGGGCAGTCCCAATGGAGATAAATTGCAGGTGTGGGATCTGAAGAGTGGTACTAATCCCATCCAGCGAGCTGAGTTTGCCATATCAAGATCACCGAGTCGCATCCACAATTCTTTCATCATTCCTTGCGGCAATCTTCCAGGTTGTATACTTCGAGACAGCCAGGCGATAGTATCGACCGTGCTTGCTTTGGAGCCTGGCAATCAACAGCGTCAAGCTGAGAGGCAGGCTCACTTGAGCTCATGGGGCTTCCCACGATTCCGCAGGTTGTGCTGTGCAACAGACAGCCAGCTATTCTACCTGGATGAAAGTTCAAAGATCAAATGTCATAAGCTGACTATCTCAACCGGAATATCGACTCTCATTGTTGAACCAGAGTCTGCCCTGGACAACAGTAGCTGTCCGATCGATGACGCGACTGTACTCGCACTGCAGGAGCATCCAACGGAAGAGGACAAGCTCGTATTGAGGATGGCCAACCCGCAAGGTGCGATCTACGAATTAGTGATGGGTGAATAAATGTCGTTCTGGCTTACGATCAGTATACAACTTCCGGGCGCTGACTTCTATTCGCCACTACTCCGCTGAGCCACCTCTCAGTCCGGCTTTAGTTTGGCTTTACCAACCTTTGGTATCATTCGCACTCTGGTCTCAGCTAGCAGGTATTTTCGCGTCATGCTTCCTAGTACTACACACATACCTTCAATGTGAGCATTGAGCCCTTGTGGAAGCTTACGCGGGAAACGATGACAAAACATCAGGCAAAGCTGAGCCCCCACAAACTATGCATCAATCTTCGCTTATCAGCCTCTCATAGCTTGGTGTGTTCAGAACATGTCACAAGGCGGAAGTTTGCCAAGCCTTCCATTTATTGGAGCCCGCAAATATCACGACGATCTTGTACTGCATTGCAATCATTAAAGCTGATTGTTGTATTTGACATGTTTTCTGTCTTGCCCTGTGTTTCAACTAAACATTATCCAACAAGATGGGACATGCCGCGTCAAAGGTGGAGCGTAGCAGCGGATATAGCTCCCCACCCCGTCCTCCTACCACATACCGCTTATGCAACGACGGTGAGACGTTCATGAGCTCCAGCAAATACAAAACC
>Ga0068618_1000267_pt1 | contig 13631 bp, 11 predicted proteins | sample InSIn2SAF170_2_FD_77423 | JGI IMG/M metagenome (GOLD analysis project Ga0068618, IMG submission 77423) | Clean room microbial communities from NASA Spacecraft Assembly Facility at Jet Propulsion Laboratory, Pasadena, California, USA -... ...
CCTGCAATACCGTCTACCGCGCCCGCGCCGCGGTCTTCGCATGTCTAACATGGATGATTTTGTTGTCGGCATGGGAATTCAAAAACCTGCGGCGCTCGCTATTCAACCTCCAAGCCCCTGACTCTAAGAATACACGTCGACCATTACAGTTTCTGCACGATATCTACGCCAATAAATTCCTGTTCTACGCCGTCCTAATCGGTGCACTAAGTGTTTTCCCAGCAATATATATCCCTGGCCTGAACGAGACGGTTTTTAAACATGGCGCTATTACGTGGGAGTGGATTGCGGTTTGTATTGGTGTGGGCGTTTTTGTGGCGGGTGTTGAGGCGTGGAAGGGGGTTAAGCGTAGTACTGGGTTATTTGGGGAGAGGACGGTGGAGGATAGAGAGAGTGATGTTGGGATGGGGTTGAGAAGGAGGATTTTAGGGGGGAAGGGTGGCGGTGGCGAAAAGAGAGGTGTTGCTGTTACCTTTGGAGTGGGACGGAGAGAGGATGTTGTTGTTGGACAAGGAAGTGAGAAGGAGGAGGTCTAATTCATTACTTTACCTAGCCTAGTTATGTTGGTAATCGAATAACTTCTTCTCTATGGAACCGTTGTGAAATTACTTACAAGATCATGTAATAATGGAAAGCACACATGAAATATATAGAGATGTATGTACGTACTTACTAATGGCCGCATAAAATACATGTAGTATAATTCATACGTGTCATTTGAATAAAAATCTACAACTTACATACCCATCTACGTACCCACCAAAACCACCAGCACACCACATAAACCTTCGTAACCAACAAACCACCTAATCAAGTAACGAGCCTATCCTATCCGTTCCATCGACCTCAGTCTCGCACTGCGTAATCTCTCTCTGACTCCCTCAAGTTCCGCACCCCGCCATGTCACACGATTCCATTATCTGGTCCAAATAGATTTCTCATACCGTTAGAGGTGCCGAGCAGATCTGGCACGTAGAGTACAGTACAGTATTCCATAGAGCCACGGGGTCTGCGTCTTGTGTAGACTGATCCAGATTTGATGCTGTTTGGCAAGGCTGGCTGGCTGGGAGAACTACAGGCAGCATTTCAGGTTTAAGAGACGTTAAAAGTCGGGGGGCTGTGGTAGCGGATTGATGGAGGAGAGGATGGTGGCGTGGTATGAGGTACTGTATTTGTGTTGAGGCTAGGTGGGGTGGGGTGGAGTGGAGTGGAGTTGATTGGTGAGCGGGCGCCGCGGTGCGTATGGGGTTTCGGAAGAGGAGTCGTTGAGTGGGATACTGTAGGAGAGTTGGAGTTGTGAGAGTGGACTTGAGGGTAGAGAATTGGTTGGTGGGACTACAGTAAGTACTTCTGTACAAGAACAGCGTTCGGGTGGGGAAGGTCCGCCGGCTTCAGTTGTGGCTTCGCGAGGACCAGCTTGTGAGAGATAGTCTTGGGATGGGGGTTTAGTAGGTCACAGGAAGGATGTTGTGAGGGGCTGGAAGGATGGATCGAAGAATTCCCGGGACCCGACGAATGACGAGAATGTCATAATCCGTGCTGTCAAAGAGTGTTGGAAAGGGATTGAGTGTGATAGATGAATACATTGGAGTTCAGCTGAATGATATGAAAGACTACTAAGAATAGCAGACACCCATCGATTGTAAATTGACAGTTGGTAGTCGGTTAGCAAAGCTCATACAGCTTGTGCTCTGTTGAGTTGATGCTCAGATCAGATTCAAATTACGGCATTGTTAGCGATGCCAACGTTGGTTGTGCTCAATAACCTTGATCGCATGTTTGTGAACATTGCTTGTTTTGTTCGGAACTATGTATAAACAACTGTGTCAGTAGAGCAACCATGTTGTTATGCTTACCCTGTTCACTAGAGAATTAGTTAGCCAGACTCAATTTACGGTTAGTGCTGCCTTGTCAATGAAAAAGGGGGGTTTTGCAGCATGTAGACTCTTGTAGACAAGTAGGATATGCTAGGGTCACGTATACGCAACGTTGCTCATGGGCATAATGGGCATATCATTGTTTGGTAGAAGCCGCTTGTTGGGTGATAAACGATTGAGCCGACATCCGAGCTTAATTTGATCTGATCTTCCTCTTATTCCAGGACACAGACGTAGTGGTTACGAAAGGTCCATTGTCTGTACATCACTTGTGCGAAAGGCCTTCTACATGGAAGACTTGCCGAATGGCTCGAATGGCATGATAGCAGCCACAACAGCCTACAGTATCAAATCAGTATTGGTTCTAGAGCTTCAGAAACATGACTTACCATCACAATGTAAAGGATAGCGCAAATGTAGATAGGTGCTGCGGTGGCAGTATTGGCACTCGTAGCCACAGCTGCGGATACCAGACCCATGACTCGGTTGCAGGCAATAGCGATACCATTACCAGTAGCTCTATGGGCTGACGGTAGGACTTCCGGAGTGTATGCATAGAGAGTGCCATAGTATACATTCACTGTAAAGTAAATAGCACACGAAAATCCGAGATTTTCAGGTGCGGTCCGAACAGCTGTATAGGCGAAGAAGAAAGCACAGCTGACGAGGGCACCAACGACCATGGTGTATCTTCTTCCAAGTCTCGTTGTGCACATCCAAGCCGCAAGGACAGGTCCAAAAACGGAAACAGAATTGCTGATGAAGTAATTTCGCCAGACTGCGTATTCGGATCCGGCACCAGTCTTAGCACCACGGCTGGCAAGGTATTGAGGAAGGAAAACGTAGAATAGTGGGTAGGCAAGACCGATCAATGTCCATGAAAACCAGATCAGTAACGTCGAAATACCAAGTTTTCTCGTGGCGAACAGGCCTTTAACATGAATCCAGGTTTCACCGAGGCCACCACTGTGGGCAGAAGTGATGGTTCCACAGGCTGCTAGTTGTTCGACAGTCAAAGAACATGGTCGGTTATATTTTTTGGCGATTCCTTGAAGGTTTGCAACGACCTCTTCGTCTTTGCCCTGACCAAGCTGAAATTTTGGCGTTTCCTTGAGTCTGACAACCGTAACTCGAGCAATACTCATCAACAGTATGAGACCACCGTTGCCAAACCAGATATAACGCCATCCCATGTTGTTTGCGCGGGTGCAGGTAGCAGGGAGAGTAGTATCACAGCTGTACTTCGGGTTCGAGAACAGGGGCCACGCAAATGCGGCGGGGAAAAGTGGAGCCAGTCCCCACCACGCCGCTAATAAAGTGACCATCCATTGCTGCCTAGCAGGGAGGTATTCCAGGAAGACAGTAGTGTCTAAGACAAGGTTGCCGCCGGCACCAAAAGCGGCCATGGAGACGAAGAAGCCGAGCAGGATCCAGCTGTTGGAGGCGCCTGCGACAATGGCAAAGATGGAGCTGAGAAAGAGAGATACATTGAAGGCAAACCTGCGACCAATGATGTCGGCACTTCCTCCCTATCACATTGTTAGAGATCGATACGGAGACGTTATGATGGAGATGTGTACCCAGAACAAAGCTCCGACCAGCATGCCGGCGTAAGCCGCGAACGTCAAGCCGTTCGGGAATGATGGCTGAAATTCTGCGGCAGCATGGCCTGCAATGACTGATTGAATGACCAGAATGAGGGAGTCTGCCATGTAACCAAATCCATTCAAGAAGAACATCTTTAGATGGAAGTTTGTCCAACCAATTTCATTAATGGCCTGTCTTGGTAAGCTTCGGAACCCAGCAAAGTTATCAACTGTCGATGTCACTCACGTTATTGACAAGTCGCATCTTGCTGTCTAAGGCTGGATCAATATCGTGCATAGAGAACACTTGGCCTTCAATAGCTTTGGCATCAACACCACCGAAGCTGTTTCTCAAACTGCTTCTCCTGGCCTTTTCGTCAGGATATGCTGGAGGGAATTGGCCTCCCTCCATATCCTGCGCAAACACAGTGTCCTTCTCTTGTATTCTAGCCATGATTGCAGTCTTTAAGATACCGTGTAGTTCACTGATGGCTGGCTAAAACGTTAAGCAGGGCCTTAACCAGAGCCTTAGTTGAGTTGAAGACAAAATTTCTAATTCAGAGGGTCTGCTGTGAAAGGTTGAGGTGAGAATCACTGGAAGAATCAGCCGGCGTGTGAGAGCAGAGTCTTATTGCTTGTCGTTCAAAAAGCCTGGAAAGATAGGCAGTTCCACACGGCAGCAATATGGCAGGACCCCCAGACGGTTCGCGTGCTTTAGACCAGTCTTAATCATTGTAGCGGGGTAGGATTTGCGCTTCGGTGGGTACAGTAGGTTCAAAAGACAGTGGGATTGCTGTGTGAAGGATGACAGCAGATCGTGGGCAAGCGATCGCGTAGTGTAGCCAATGGGCTCAGTGAAGGTTGCAGGTCGCAGAACGTGTCAAATTCATTCAGTAACTGGTAGTGCGTGGGTAGGTAAGTTTGGGTAGGTAATTTTGGTTGCTGGTGTGCGCTGCGCACGTCAAAGTGTTTCACTCTCATTGGTTGACCGGTCAACTAGTGGCCTTCCTGATTCGGCAAACACTCATGGCTACCACTCTAGAACACAGCTCATTGGATTCCAAGCAAGTCTCGAGTTCAGTGTTGCAGTCGTTACAGTCGTTGCCCATCTCATACCCCAAAATTAACGAGTCTGGTTACAGTCCTGTCCTGATGCTAGAGGTGGAGCTTCAACCAACCCGTGCGACGAAGAGTATGCTTACTGAGCCTGCAGTTGGTGGCTGGTCGGCCCACTTCTAGGCCTCGGTTCACACAAAACCCACTTGAGGCATCCCACTGCCAATCCATTATGAGCACGTGGGCAACGTCGAAGCACTTTCTTTCATGTGAGTTTGTCGCACTGTTCTCTCTTCTTGCAGACTTTTTCAGGCCTAGAAGCCATTGGTGTGCAGCCCGCATTGTTGAACGTTCCGTGCTCACGACACTACCGTTTAGCCAGGCTTGACGCTAAAGTCTAGATGCATTGCGATCAGCACATTGATGAGGATATCAATTGATTGACGATCGTGCCGAAGTTGCGCTGAGAGAAGACGAAGAAGGAAAGTTGCAATCCATTGCATTGGGGGGTATCATTGTAAACAGAACGTTCGACTATTAGGACGAATGACTAATGGCTTCAAATCTCATAGAAGTAGTTGTCATCCAACCCTTCACGGGAAGGCACAGGAGGTGCTTCAATCCCCTCAATCCCCTCAAGAATTGCTTCCTCGTCGTTCCCTCTGACGTTTAGCAGTCGGACCTTCAATCCCACTTCTGCTATTAATTTGATAATCTTGTTGGTTTCAGTGGTGATAGGTTGTTGATCCAGAAGCATGAGTAGTCCATCAAGCCATTCAGATGCTACCACATGGTTCTGAGGCTGCAATGTCAGCAGTACAATCTCTTTCTGGTTTGCTCGCATGGATGCCTTGGACTCTTTCCTTCCATGGCCTGTGGCTCGTGACCCCTGCCGCGACTTCGGTTCGTAGCCATGAATCGTAATCTTTGTCGTGGTGTAGCGTTCAGTATTTGTGGATTCTTGGTTAGGATCGTGACTTGCCACAATATTTGACACGACCGAGGAGACGGTTGAGAGAGGTACAGTGTTGGTCAGCATGCCATACCGGGGTTTACCTTCCGGCCTTTCTTCAAAATCAGCCCAGTGTAGATACTTTCGGTCCTGTGAGAGCTGTATAAAGCGAAAGCCTTGAGTAAACTGCTCCTCAAGATCCGAGGCTTGAACTGGTCCACCAATATCGTGTCTACTCATCGTGGTCCTGTGAGAGAACCAAGCACCTTGCAGCAGACACCGTATTCTTTGCTCTTTGACAAATTGCAGAGCCTCATTTTGAAGCTCGTCTTTTGTTCCATGCAAATGCTGTCCCCAGAGGGCATCATAGGAAAGATCAAGGAGTTCCATCTGCAGCTCTCTCAAACGTTTGTACTCGTAGCTGGCTAATTCTTGCTCAACAGACTCAATACCTCGAGTCCGTCCAGCAGCCCCAACCACGCTTTCGATGAGTATTCTGACCAGCTCCATGATCTTCGGAAAGTCTGCTGTTTCAGCTCCGGTGTCCTTCCACAGTCGTAGAAATGCATGGAGTCCAGCTACATGCAATCTGCTCCAGTGCAATAATAGAGGCTTGAAGATCTCCTCATAGTTCGTGCGACTATCTAAGACGAGGTATGCTTTGGCCTCCTGCTCTTCGAACTTGTCAACCTCAAAGTGCTCGAACAAAATGGCGGTCATCAGGAGGCTCGCACGGGCTAGTGGACAGCGATGCTCATTTGGCAGCAATTCTTGCTCGGATAATATATTCTGAAACTCGTCCTGGTGCTTCCTCACGTAATCTGACATGTCCATCATGCCCAGAAACCCCATATCTTCAAAGTCCGGTTCTGGGTTCTCTGTGGTAAAGCCCAGCCTTCGCCACTTGTTAGGATCATGCTTCGGCTTCTGACCAGTTGTCTTTATTTCTTCTAGCTGCTCTTTCTCTGGCGGGTTGCTCGACAGATGTATTGCTTTGACCGTCCTTCGATGTTCAGGTTTTGTGATGTCTACCGGTACGTCCCTCCACTTGTTCAATAGTATCTTCGTCAACTGCTGGAACTCTAGTAGCGGACGTGCTAAGTCTTGCATAGCAGAGCTCTGGATGAGCACATAGACAGCTTTTATTACACCTAGATCTTGTATTCTCTTGATGAACTTGGGCCATTCCGCCTCATCATCGACCGTGATTGCATCTCTCATCAAGGTGTTAATTAGCTGTAAAGCGTTTGCACAGAGGGCGTGGTCAGCAGAGGATAGACGGCTGACTAGCATTTCGAGGAACTGAGGAAAGTGCGAAATCGCAGGCTTCAAGGCTCTGAAACCGCCGATATGCTCAGTCGACTTCGAAACATGTTCGTCGTGATGTGGACGTGAAACGATCGATACCAGGACAGCCATGGCGCCTCTCAGTATGTTAACGAGTGGTTGGCAAACTACCAACTCAACGGCCTGTGCGTCTGGTCAGTCCTCTACACCTCAGCTTGCCGTGCTCTCCTCGAACCTTACTTTCTGAACCACTTTCGCATCAACACCCTCCCAGCCATGGTCGACTTCCAACAGCCGCGAGAAGCTGGCTAAGCCGTAGGCCAAGGTATTTCCAGTCGATACAAGGATTAAATCCCTCAGTCTTGCAAGGCCTCCTTGAGCACAAAAACGTTCGGCAAATGCTGGGTCATTGGTAAGTGTCTGCAGTTGGAAAGCTGCCATCTTTCGTTTCACATCATCCTTGTCTGCCAGACCCGCCAGCAGGTCTGACATCTTAGGACCTCTTGAGTTATGGTTATTCATCATTTGTGGAAGGTAGCGATCGTGATGGAAGAAACTCGTTTACATATGTAAGGCCACATGCATTGTCAGCTCGCACAACCACGTAGCGGTGGCATCGTTGATCTGCAGATAATAGTGTGCACATTCAAGAACCATTGATCAACAACACCAGACAACCCGACATATGCAGCTGTCAGTGGTTCGGGCCGGATTTATGGATGAATTTGCCAGGAAAAGGCTGTCAACGCGATCGAGGACGCAGCCATGGCAGACGCGTTCGCTTGTGCTACTACTGTATGCGCCAATCTGCAGAGTTGGGGTGGTCACAAGGCTGCTTACATATGCAGGTTCTGGATTCTGTAGGCTTCCTTATTCCTCTTTCCATCGATCAGCCTCACATTACTACCTTGGTAAGACTCGACATTCGCCGTTCAATTGATGAGCTCGCGAGAATTTGGGCTTCGCGATGTCGCGCTGTCCAGGATGATTTTGACGAGCTTTCGCACTGCAAGCAGCTGTACTTTTGCCAACTTGTGGTGGCTGGCAAGATGAGATGCTAGTGCACAACCTATTACTCTCGAGAACGGAAACACTCAATATTGAATCAGCTTTGCACTTGACTTCCTACATTAAAGAAGTGCAGAAAACCGGCTCTATCGATACTTTCGATCCCTGACTGTGAAGGCTATTCCAATAAGTTGTCCCCAGCAAGGCTTTGGCTAGCCTGTGGTAAGTACTGCTCAAAGCATCGCATCCATCAGCACGACGACACTGAGACAAGCATAACTGAGAAACGTGTGGTCACTGTAAGCATGCAGGCCACATCAGTGAGGGACAGAATTCGGGCTGCTGAGCTAGCACGACAGCAAGCTGAAGGAGACTCATCTTCACCTAACTCTTCACGCCTCGGACCTAAGTTTGCTCTCAAGTCAAATGAACATGTCAAAGAAGAAGTTCTGAAGAGAGGTGATGGCGGCTGGACAAAGAACATGAACATTGGACAGACAACACCTTTCGCGATTCCGAAAGCTATTCCAGCTATTCAAGTCACAAAGGTGAAGACGTCTGTGGTCGACAAAAAGAAACAGCTCCCTGGGAGAATCACGGTGCCTGGTGCATTCGAGGCAAATGAGCTCGAAGAGGAGAAAGTAGCACCTCTCCCAAAAGCGGGGGTTTTGACGTCTAATGCCAGAAAAGGGTCTGTTAAGACTGGACCAAAATCTCCAAAGACTACGGATCCTGCTTTGAAGCCAAAAGCCAAACCTACTAAAGCACCACTAGGATTTCAGAGGGCTTCCACAAGCAGTACAAAGTTGGCACCCATAATAGTCACAGCAGAGTCTAACGAACGAGCAAGAAGCCAAAGCCGCGGTCAAGGTCCCACTTCGGCAACCTCACCAGCTGACAACAAAAGTGTTCTCCCAAAAGCATTCAAAGGAACCGTCCGCGTGAGAGCCAAGCCAGTACTGACAAAACCGCCCGACTCAAAGACAAGGAAGAAAGTCAACCACAATCAAAAACCACCATCGCCCACCACAAAACGCAAGGAAAGGACTAACCTACTCGATCTCGACGAAGACAGTCAACAAGATCACCTCACCACACCGCTTCAACCACATCCACGCTCCAATCACTCCGAGCAGTCCACAGACAACGAACTCGTTGACGGACCATCACAAACCCACCAGCGCCCTTCCATACAACCTCACAAACACTCTTCAGACTCACACCTCAACATCTCACAAACCCCTCGTCGATCAAGCAGTTCCTTCTGGCCCTCCTTCTCCCCGTCCAAACGACGCAGTCCCTCCATTCAACCCAAACCCGCCGACGACTCCTCCATCCTCGACAAACCACTCCCATCTCCATCCCCCAGCAAGGAAATAAGCTTCATGGAATACGCCTCGGGCAAGAAACTCGACACCACCTATCCACCCGACACGTCCCCAAAACTCAAGCCCTCCGAACGCCTCGGCTATGTGCGGTCCCGGAGTTCGAAAGGCGGATACTCGGAGCATTTCACGCGTGACAAGAGACTACTCAGACGACCCAGCGACGATGAGGTGTTGGAGTACTACTCTGACCATAGCAGGGAGCGACGCAGGGATGCTGCGACGAAGAAACGTGGTGATGAGCCGTGGGGGGTGAAGCTTGCGAGGGGGTTGGTGATATGATATGACTCGTCAGGGTGGATACGTACATAGTTGTTTAGCAAACGTTTCTTTAGGATATTCGGATGGAATTGGTTTGTGATACCCACCTAGGGTTATAAGTAGTTCAGTACATCAGTACGGTTTTCAACGTGTGAAGGTTCAAAATGACACCGTCGTTTATGTTTGAAAAGTACTGTACATACTAAATGTTGTATGAAACCTAGCAATTTCTAAAGATGTAGACCAGCGATGGTCTGTGTATATGAACTACGTAGTACGGTAATACTCATTAGGTGGTCCAGTTTACGAATATTATATGTTGATTGCATGAACGCAAGTATGTGGTTGTATGGTTAAATGAAGTTGAGCTGCACATACGACGCATACGACGTGTATGCGCTTCCTCGATTTCCCGACAAAGCACAATAGTATTGAACAGATCGAGTATTTACCTACGTATCCACGCAACTCAGCCCAAAAACACCATTCAGCGTCACCAGGCAATTCTATGAACTCAATCGGTCCAATATGCGCATGATGATAATGCGCCTAACATCCCAGGGTCATCAACAGACCTGCTCGAATGTCCAGTGCCCTCTCACTCACATGCAGATCACCACGTGAAATTCGTATCGTATAATCTCACAAATCAACGGATTTGTGTCCAAACACTGTCGGAGGTAGTGGTCGAAAAGCTGTGTATGACTGATTTTTGTTGCACGGTATCAGGCTGTATGGAAGAAAACTGCTCTGTGTTGTGATCGAGAATTTTTAGGATATGCATGGCGCAGTGTTGAGCGGCGCGTTCCAGGACGTGTAGGGTGGTTTCTCAGCGTTTCGACACCGATTTAACGGTAGGCCTGATGCGTATAGGATGCCTGTTCTTCTCACCTTTGAACTCGAGACGATAGCCGCGTGGGTGCACGAGCAATTTCGCTTGCATGCCTTTTTCTGAATGATCATTGCCAGCTTGCCGCTATGAAGCAGTCTGAGTTTGTTCAATCATAACATTGGTGGTGAAGTTGCCAGTGAAAGGTATCGGGTGGTTGAGACAAAGCCAGTTCTCATTCTACAATCGGTTGAGGATGTGTGTAAAGTTTGCAGAAGAACATATATTGACATCGTTGCCTATCAAGCACCTCGCGTGAGGCGAGGCCATCGGTAACACCCTGAATCCTGCATAAGTACAGTAGAATGTAGGCCTTGCGGAGTGATGCGGGTCTCTCGCACATCGGACAGGTGTCAGTAGAATGAATACCCATGGCGTAACGTGCACACCTGGTTCCAGCAGACTGCGAGACACCCATCGAAATTCTGGCGTGCTCAGTTTGACAGTTGAACAGAACACAATGTTCCGAGGTATGCCTGCTCGTTCAAAGGTCTCAATTCTGGTCCGAAATCTGCACATGGCGTTCTTGCGATTGGTCATCGTCAACAGTTATGAAAGAGCAGTACCTCGAACGAAGCGATTCCTGGTTATGCAACAGGAGGTTAGATACGCGCGGATAGCTGTTTGCTCGTTGTTTGAGATCCATTCAAAGTGAGGGTTCATCACCATGGGAGAGGCGACTTGCATTGTATGCGATGGTTAGGGGCACGTGGACATTGTGCTGGTGATTCGGCCTGTCCCAGTCACCTGGTGGTCGTGTTCACCTTCAAAGGAATGAAGGCGTGTTGAGCCCTCGACTACAGCATAGTCGTCAAACTGCAACGACTGCCGTGAGCATAACATCCATACCCGGGGAAAGTCATCGAAGCACAATGCTGGGTATGCTTGTGCTTGTGCACTACCACCCGAACCTTTGACCAGAGACAATTTCATAACTTCACGTCGTCGTCAACAATTTTAGTTTTATGATATTCACAAATTGGATGTCTTGGAGATCATTGAAACACTAATCTCATAGAACTTACTTGACATTTAACACATATAAGCACTACAGTAAGCATTGTGCCATCTTTGAGTTTCCGCACGTCGCATCCATACCTAGGGAGGGATCATGGATATGAAAAAAGCGCCATGCCAGTGTCAAACCGGAAGCATAGATTCTTCGAGAGAGAGCTGTCTTGAGCGCTGTGTCAAATCTTTCTTGAGGCTGTCAATCATTTTCGACCATCTTACTGTACTGTGCAGAGTACATGGAGGTGCAAGTTGGAAGAAGGGGAGAGATTCGACATTGCGAGAACTCTGTGCGCAACTGACTTCATCGGTTGATTAGGGGCATTGGGATGTGCCGTCGAGAGTGACAGCTGACTTAGCTTCGAGGAAGGAATCAGGCAAACAAGCTTGGTAGAGGTATTTCCGTTACTCCGTACGTGCCTTGCGATTCCACACGATAGGTGCAGTCCTTTACAATACAACTGCTGAACTTACGAGCCCTGGGCAGTCGGCTACTAAATCCATGGTCCATGTCTCGCTGTAATCACAATTGAAACATCCCCCAGAGATGCTGAACCTGCAATCTTATCACAAAACTCCGTACGTCACTCAGGCATTAAGGACAGCCCTATTCTGGGGTACACCTCAAATTGCGATACATGGATGCTCAGGCATTCCACCACCTACGCATGAGGCTGTTTTCACAACACCTTGTAAGGTGGCAAACAAGGCACGTTTTTCGGCTGGCTTGAGCCTAGTGTTTCAAGCTGCTGATCAGTCTAGCTGCTAGTGAGTGAAAGGGTTGTAAACAAACATGTCGTGGGCATCATGGAGGCTTTTCCAAGCGCTGTTAGGGGACTTTTCGCCATGGCGCCCCTACAAGCTCAGTGTGGCGTTATAGATGACTGTTTAAAGTCCCGATCGCGTCAACTACCATATATGGCCTAATGGAAAGCAAGGCAAAGTCTGTGTGTCGTGAGTGTGCCGATTCCTCTCTGTTCCAAGGCAGAAGTTTCGATGGTGTGGACGAGTGTGTTGGTGATGGTGCTTGAAAACTTTGTCATGCAAGTGCTTACATTGATACTGTGCTGAGTTGTATTGTGGAAGTGGGAGACATGCGACCAACAAACAGCTGCGAAAATGTACCCGGTGCGAGGTAGCTAGGTACCTACCTACCTTTCTTCTTGGTTCCAGGCCTCAGAGCGTTTGGGTACTGTAGTGGCGCCTAGCAAGTGGTCCTCCAGCACCCCCCGCACCGGGATTTTGTGGGCACGGAAAATACCCCGAAAATGAGCCAAGATCACCCGGCGATTAGCAATCATGCTGGCACACGTTAAATTTCCTGTTCCTGAGATTGTCCGATCCTTCGACACCCAGGATCATCATCTATGCAAGGTACTGTACATATTGTCTAGAGAGCTGCAATTTCACCGTTGAGGACTCCCGTACCTTGCATTGAAATGAGCTGGGGACACAAACAAGGGCTCCTGTACGCAAAAAGACTCGTTTTAACCCCTTCTAGGTGTAGCGTGCCATCAGATTGTCGGTGAGAAAGCGTGAAATGCGTGCAGTTGTGCCACGGGGATGCAGGCAAGTGAATCATCAAGCCCAAAATGGTCTCGGTCTAGACGGACTGGTCTCCATACAGCAAAACCGATCCGCGGTTCCTATCACTTTCGCCACAGATATCACTTGTTGTTAGCCCCGACTGTGACAGGCGCCACAAGCATCATCAAATTCTAGTGGCATCTTTGGTCTAGCGGCTTGCTGGGTTTGAGCCTTTGGTCAGACATGGAGGAAGATTGGAATCAGCAAGTTACCAACATTGAAGACATCGAGTGTACAGTAGCTTACGGAATCACTAAAAATCCGCGTTCGAGCAAGTGCATCTACGCGACTTCTTCGGTACAGGCCATAGGGTGGAATTTCGACCTGCCAAATGGTCACATGCAGACACGTGAGATGAGGACCAGTTCACAAGCAGGTTGTCGTTTTTTTGGCACTGGAAAAAGACGCTTGCAAGTGGATAAGGGTGACAGGATCGCGGTAGTGTTTGCCTTGGCTCTGGAGTGGAGTAACCTGCTTTGCCGTACGGGATTGGATGCCACAAGTTTCACTCCCTAAGCCCTAGCTGCAGTGAAGAGCTCTAACTTACCGCATGCGGCACGATGTTGACCTCGCCTGTTTTTCCTCATGCTCATCTTCGAGCTTACGGCGGATAGACACTAAACCTAACTGCACCGGTTGAGCACCCCGGCCCTTCGACTAAGACGGTCAAACTTCTTCACAATACGGCCAATAAAACTTCACGCTATAGATGACACTAGAATTTGATGATGC
>Ga0068618_1000268_pt1 | contig 13626 bp, 12 predicted proteins | sample InSIn2SAF170_2_FD_77423 | JGI IMG/M metagenome (GOLD analysis project Ga0068618, IMG submission 77423) | Clean room microbial communities from NASA Spacecraft Assembly Facility at Jet Propulsion Laboratory, Pasadena, California, USA -... ...
CCTAGGGTATTCAAAAATAACTCTAGACATTGCTTCTATGTATTTGATGGGAAAGTATCTATTGGAATGAAGGCATTAAGGCATCCCACATTGACCAGTGTGAACCTAACTCACAAGCTAATAATTTGGAAGGAATCTAACAAAACAGGATTGAATAACCACCACCAAGTACATTTCCAGCATGCACAAGATGTATCTAGTTCACGAAAGAAATCCTTTAAACCAACCAATAATGAAAGCTAACACATAGGTGAGGAATCCACCAATAGGATCAAATGGAAACCTAGGTTTTGCATGAATGCAAATGTATGATAATGTAAGCTAACATTGAACATAAGGGAAACTAATCAGTCAAAGACCCATGATACTGATCGATGTTGAGCAGAAGGTCGCCCATCAATGATGTAAATAGGGCCAAGGGTGTGACCTTAGGCCTACTCTCATAGACATTTGTCATAGTTGATAAGAGCATACCCATTAGCAAGAAGTCAATAGGAACCTTCTGAGATAACATGAATAAAGGGACAAGTAAATGATGTGATACCAAGAATAATTTGACATACTGGGTATGGTAGACTTAAATGCATCAAGAGACATCATAGAATAACTGGCACATACACTAACTTCCCTCCAACAAAAGAACAACACTTTGTGACATGTAAGGCAATGTAAAATGAACTTTATGTATGTTTGTGATACATGAGCCATCAACAAACTCTACATATGATTAGAAGAGTAACCAACCAGAGGAGTACTAAATTTGAAACAAGGTTTTGGCTTCCCTCTAGTCATACTATGTCCCAACCTGATGAAGGTAAGAATATTATTTTTTAAGGGCTTTGTTCAAGGGTGACACAATTGACTCTTTCTACCAACATTGATGAAGAAATTGTTCCATTCCCACTTTTTTTCTTGGAATATTTGATTTTTTTTTCATTTTCATATTATAAATCCAAAAAAGGAATAAAACAATACCTATAGTATAGTGAAGTGAATATGTTTCAAAGGCATGCAGACTAGTTCCTAGGACTATAACATTCCTATGCCCAATGTAAGGTTACAGATGTTGGTAATCGACACTTAGGGAATGTTCCCTCCAAGATAAAAATGGATTGAAGTTGCAAAGTCTAATGAATGCATGGATTGATCTTGCATAAAATTCATTGTCAAACTTGTTATATGAGATTCAAAGGAATCTAACTTAAGTACAAAATGGGTGCAAGTGGTCAATATGGATTGTAATAGTACAACCCAACACATGAGAGCCTCTAGGGTATAAAGTCAGAATGAGAAGGAGGAAGAAGAATGAGGCTTCAACGCAAAGTCATGATGAGACAAAAGAGGTCTCCCAAGCCTATACGAGATTTGCAGCATGGGAAACATATGCTAGTGAGGCTCTAACTAGGAAGCACACGAAAGGAAGGATCTACCACTATGTCATGAATTTAGGAATCAATATGTGAAAAAGGTTTAAAAGTTGCAACAGGTGGGGTAAACCTTATGGCTAAGTATTGTAGACTCAGGTCAAGATGGAAAAATGCAACATCAAACTGTCCTAACCTATATGACAGTTAGAGGAAAATATCTCCCATGGTAGGTCAGTCATTATGGAATTGAAACAATAGGAAAAACATACTAAGTGATAAAACAGGTCTTCATTATCCTAGAAAAAATATTTCCCAACACTTTAAGAAAGGTCAAAAACACATTTAAATTAAATAAAATAATTTTTTTTAGAACTATAGAAAAGTGGGTTGAGTTTTATTAATATAAAAATAAATTCACACCCACCATTTTCATTATTACCTTTTCAAGGGTTGAAAGGTGGTCTTTATGGAGAAGCGTTGGTAAGATAATTTTAGAAATATACCCACTAGAATTGGAAACCGTGATCTCTAGGTCACTTATAGTGACATTCTCTTTCATTTAATTAGATTTTGAAGAAAACATATTAGATTAAAGCATTTTTTTAAATTGATTTTAGAATTAATTCTGAATATACGTGTGTTGTCAATTACTGGGTCAGGTATACAACGCCTTATATGAGTTTACAAAATGAAAGTTGTGTATATAAACATCTATGTTGAATTAAAATTGCATATGTGTAGATTCAAAATTTAAAAGTTGACTTCGTCTAAACTTTTAGTATGGCGATTGAATTGCGTGAAATAGAACATGAAGAGATATATAGATTGGTATTAGAAGATCAAGAATCATTGGATGGTTTGAAAATTTGTGGCTTTCTCAAATTATTCATGATGCAAAATATGAGGGGTCAAACACGATTGTTAAACATGTCCATTAATTATTGAGATATAGAACAAGAGAAATTATCATTGATTCGATTCCTTTACAGATTGAGGTGGAAGATATATATTTTATTACATGCTTGTCCAAGAGAGGATAGGTGGTGAACTTGAAATATAAGGCCATAGGAAGTTCAATGTAGATGATTACACAATTTTATACTATGAAGAAATGATGCAAGCACTTGGGCCTCAAATTCCAATAAGAAAAATCACTAGCATGCAAATAAAAATTATCCTTTTAATGATTGTTAGTGTCTAGATCAACCTCACTTCATTAGGATTCATGACCTACAATGTTTCTAGTAGTGGAATGCCTAAGACTTGTAGTCTATGATTGAATTACAAAATTCTTAGGTAATAAGAAGAGCCAACTTACATCTTACTGACAAGGGAAGACAAAAAAACTTTTGTTATGGTACCATACTTTGCTCGTTTTTCTTCGAGTGGGTTTCGTATTGATACCCGGAGTAGCAACTTCCATCAATATTCCTAGGGACCCTCATATGTCTAGGTGGGAGGATATGTTGAGGAGAATTGGAGGAGTCTAAGTCACTCAAGTGCATTTTGATAATGAGTTCTTACCTATAGAGGACTACCCATATGCAGGTCTTGACTTCGAAGCAGATCCAAAGTTAGTACTTCTTGAAGGATCTACATGGGGTGACATAGGTAATGAATTTTTTAAATTTTTATTATTCCATTTTTCTGTTTTTAAGATAATTTCAAGAAAATAGTCTTTTTTCCATGGAACAAAGATCCCAACAATTTAAAATTTTAATGATGCAAATGTGGAACTGAGACCTAAGGGTTTTCCAAGGCATATGCATCAAGTTAGAGACGCGAAAGAAGTAGAAGCGAAGTCAAAGAGGGTCCTAAGATTTTTTCCAGATGAACTTGGAGAGTTTAGCTTGCTATGTTTCAATAACATATATGGAGGATATACTACAGGCTATACAAAGAGGAGTGGTTAGGGTACCATGTTATTGGGAGCATATTTTCTAACGAGTGGTAAATTCTATTATCTACTACCATGATGCTCATCCAAGGCAGGGACCTAGGGCTTAGATTTCTAGATTTACATTGATCAGATGGAGATATTATTAGGCATAATCCATAATTTTGTAGGAAATTTGTCCACATTTTGTAATATTTTTGAAACTTACCTATCTATATATACAAATATTTTAAGATTATATTACCACATATACAAATGAATGCACGATGTTTTTCTTTAATGTGATGAATTATTGCTATGCAAATCCAATTCATGGTTAGCTATAGAATAAAAAAATGAATTATCTAATCATGGAAAATGAATGTATGTCATAAAATTAAACTATCGTTCAAGTAATCTCACTCCTATAAATTCTTGATGCAATGAAGGATCCCTCACAAGGTAAACATTTTTTAATTGAGACACCACCAATTGTGAATCAAAATTAACTACCAATGGTTTAATACCATAATATATCACCTCCTAAATTAAATTAATAATGGAATTCTATTTAACCATATTATTAGAAGCCTCAACCTATACATATGTCGTTTTCTACCAACAACTGACTAGATGGATAATGGATTAGCCAAGCTATAAAAGCTAGGTTTTTGGTGTATTGACAAGCACCATTTGTGAATCCTAAGTACATCGAATTACCCATTGATTCCTTCCAAAGAAAATCAAAAGAAAAATTATCACCACGAAACCCATAGATAGATACTAGAGCTATATTCAATATTACAAAATAAAGTAGATGCTTAGGAAAGAGCCTAAGCATAATACTTATTGAAATAGAGCCCATTTCTAGGCTTGGACAACAATTCCCTTCGAAATAAACTAGCTCATAAGCACCCTTCTTCAAGATACATTTAACAATATATGGATTATACCACATAGGTTTGAATTTTCCTACCCCCAAGGTCTATTTATCTTGGTCGTAAAGAAAGACAAGATCACCTTCATAGAAATCCCAACGACGCACAAAATTATAATATCGTGCCTTAATCCTATTCTGATTAGCCTCATTTGATGTACCAAGATATCAACATTGCTCATCAATATTTTCTAAGTTATATGCTTCTAATCTCGAAGTGTAGGAACAAGTTGGACTACTAAGGAGACAAATGTTCCTACCTAAATTCCAACTGCAAAGCCAATTGATACACCATCTTATTCTAAAAGTGACTACCATGGTTAGTGAAGATCTCTTTATGGATACCAAAGCGTGAGATCACTTGATTGAAAAGGAAAAGTGTTTTTGTCTCACAATCATTATTGAAAGTAGGCACAAATTCAACCCAGTTTGTAAAGTAGTCAATTGTTACGATAATGTACTTATGTACCTTGGCTCAAACTCAATGAAATTTCATAAAATCAAATCCCCACTTAGTAAATGAATGATGTTGATGAATAGGGTAAAGTGGAGTTATATGATCATGCATTTTACGATTATAGACTTGACAAGTGTGGCAATTTTGACCATTTCAATACAGTATTTGAAAATCAAAGGCCAAAAATGCCCCGCGCACAAAATATTCTTAGTTGTTTCCAACCCATATAGATGATTGCGACAAGATCCATTATGACAATAATTTAGAACTGACTCAACATCCTCTAAGGCCATAGAATGTCTAAATATTTCTTGAACACCATGATGATATAGGGTATCACTAATAATAAGATAATTCCTAGAGAGGTGACGTAATTTCTGATGATCATCCTTAGAAAAAAGGCTAAGGAAACTTTGAAGTGTAGAGATATACTATGATGTCCCCATAGCAAGGATATTTTGAGGAGATTAGAAAATTATTTCATTGGTAAAATATTCTTCAAAACAATAATCTCCTTCACAAGGAATTTCATAAATCAACTCTACGAAAACCAAGGATTTCTTTGATTTTCATGAAACAAATTCAAGATCAAACTCCCGCAAAATCACAATCCATTTATTGCATTTCCCCCCAATCACTTTCCTACTAAGAACAAGTTGAAAATGATTTAACTCAACTACTATGATGGTTTTATTTAGCAAAATGCAATGATGGATTCGTTGAACATCATGAACTACTGTAAAAGCCAATTTCTCAACATGAGAATATTAGAGTTCGGGATTGACTAAGCCATGACTTCGATAATAAATCACATCCTCTTTAAGGGCATCATTTTCTTAAAACATAATCATTCATGTGGTATATTTTATTACCTTAAGATACAAATGGAAGTTTCTACAATAATCTATGGACTAAGCAGAGGAGAAGAAGTTAATGATTGTTTTAAAGAATCAAACGAATGTTGAGGAAATTCACCCGAAATGGATGGAACTCATTTCTTAAGTGAATTAATATTTCCTTTTTTTATCTCAATGTAATTTACGATGAATATTCGAAAAAAATTGGCTTTCCCTTTGAGACTTTGAATTTTTCGTATGCTAAACGGGGGAGGCAATTGATGTATTTCCTCAACCGTAAATGGATCAACCCTAATCCCCTCATTGGAAATGGTGAATCCCAACACCCTATTTGATGTATCAGTGAAAAAACACTTATGAGGTCTTGAATAGACCTTATAGTAATAAAACATTTCAAAAACCTAGCGAAGATGTTTTGAATATTCCACTCTCTTTCAAGAGCGAGATACTATATCATCCAAATAAGCTTCTATAATGTGCTTGATGTCATGGAAAGCATATGACATAGCTAGCTGAAATTAGCTCCAACATTTTTAAGGGAAAAATGAATTTTTCTCTATTCTAACATACCCTATTGAAAATAAAGTTGTATTATTTTGATACTTAGGAAGAATTATAATTTGATTGTATCCAGGTAATTTTTCCGTGAAGGAGAAAATTTCATTTCTAGCACAATCATCGATAATCTAATCTATGAATGGAGTGGATAAGTTATCCTTTTGAAAACATTTATTTAGATCCCTGAAGTTGATACACACCCAGACTATTCCTTTCTCATTATCAACTTAGATAAGATTTAAAACCCATTCAGTAAGAGGCACTGGGTAGATGAAACCTACTTTAAGCAGTTTCTACACTTCTTCTTTAATAGCCATAACTTTCCTAGGGTTAATCGGTCGAAGCCTCTGTTGTACTAGTTCCATATTCTCATAGTTATTGATCTCATGTTGAACAATTCTAGGGTCAATTCCAAGTATTTCCTCATAATACCAAGCAAATATATCAAAAAATTGTTTAAAGAGGTCGATGTAAATCTTTATTTCTTCAGGGGAAAAATCAGCTCCGATGAAGCCATTTTATATAATGTTAGGATTCTTGGAGATGTTCACAAGAATAGTTTGTGAAATAGTGGCCATATTACATTTGGAAAACTATGTGTTGGATCCAAAGTGTTTAGGATCCTATGAACACGTCCATGATAGGAGGGACCAGATAAACTTGAATAAAATTGTCGCAAGTCAGAGAGAAAATAATATCAATGATGCAAATCATCCCATGGTCTCTCTACACCTGTTATTTCTTTCGAAATTGTCTCCTCGGATGTAAAAACAATGTCAATACAATCCATAACGCTAAATGAGTCAATTTCATATATAGGTACCACATCATTATCCAAATTCTTAGATGGAACAAAGATCATATTTTAGTTTGCAACATTAATAATAGTAACCTGATGTGCAATTTCTATTGCACACATAGGTTAAGCCATTCCAATCATCTACCCCCTTTCTAATGTGACAGTAGCAAGAGGCAAGTTCCAAGGGTCTGTGAAATATTGAGCTGAAAAAGAACATTCATAAATGAGTACCTTGGATGATGAAACACCATTAATATATTCAACCAAAGGTAGAAGATCAAAAGTACCCATCAATGAGGAGTACATTCCAACCCCCAAATTCTCAATAAGTTGTTGATCATTTTTAACCAATGAGATAGTAGAGTTAGAAGAGGAATTAGGGACAATGGTAGAAAAGGGTAATAGATTGACCATAATAATTCTCTTTTCATGAGGAAAACATATGCAGAACAAATAGGAAACAAAAACATCCATTGCATATAGCCAATTTTGTCCCAACAAAAGGTTATAGTCCAAATTAACATGAACTATCTCTACTTCCACATTAACTACTTTTCTCCCAATTCCAAAATAAAAGAGGGAAAAATTGCATGAGGCATATGAGAATGTCTATCGAATGTAGTTAACAATGTTGGATATAGAACCACTTCAGGAGACCCAATTTATTTCCAAAATGACATGGACATCACACATGTGGAAGGTCCTTGATCAACTATGGTACAAATGATAATATTCTTTTGGTACATATATTTAATTTAAAAATCCATATGATGAGGGAGTTCTTTTTTACATTTGAAGTATCAAATTTCATCACTAGAGAATTTTTTGCATCGATTGATTTAATTGCAGTGAGTAATTCTCTCCTTTGTGCTGGGCACAATTAGAGTACCTTTGACGTTGACATAACATATGGTCTCTTAGCTAAATATTTAAAAATAGAATAGTTCTAAGTTTCCCTAGTGTTTGGATTATAAGTCGATTGTTTTGGGGAGAATTTCTACATATGAGGTATAGACTCAACTATGGGCTTCTCTATATGCAAAGGTTCTTGCATATTAGAAGTAGTTTTAGCTTTAAAGGATTTCAGTTCTCCATAATCATGTTATATATTTGAAATATAAATACAAGACTCAATCATGCATACATTGAATGGGGATTCCTCTTCTACCTTGATTCCCCCTAAAGGGGTTCCAATCTTAGCATTTGTGCAAGTAAGTAATTGTCTCACTTGGAAAAAAGGGTTGTTAAGCAAAACTTGGGAACTAGAAGGATGTTGTTGAGTTAACAAGCATTGAACATCTTGAATCTTAGGGAAAATATGAGTAAATGGGTCCCCCTTTATAATTTACAAGGAAATTTAACTTTCTTTTTGGACTCTCAATTTCCCTCACCAGTGTTCAAATTTGGTTTATTTTCATTCCCCTTCTCTCCCTTATATTTCTCTTTCCCACATCCTTTCTTCTTCCCATAAGATTATTGTTTTTTTTATGATTGGAGGACTAAACGAAGTTAACTACAATAGGTTGATAAGGAGGTATATATGGCATAGCTTTTGTTGTAAGATCATATTGTAAAGACAACTGATGCAAATGATTAACCTAAAGCCTAGAAACACTAGAATTAATCAATCTAACAACCCCATTACTGTGAGGGCCTGTTTTAGGTTTGGTGAGATCTATATTAGACCTGGGAGCATACGGATTTTTTTTATAAACACCACCATACTATGAATAAATTAGTTCTAATACTAGGTTGTAAAGGTAGCCTACTCTTATGTGAAAACTCCTGAAAGTGACACATCTTTTGAGATTTTCGGTTGTAACAATTTCAAAAACCACTCCAGAAAAAACTCATGTGGGATACAAGATTTAACCAATATCTTTCTTATCTAGCACTCTTGAATGTGATCGGATATATGAGTATCCTTATCTTATTCAAAATTTTCCAAAGTTTATTCTGGACATCGTAACATAAAGCCAATTGAAAGTGATTAAGGAACACCATAGCCAACTCACCAAACATAAAAAAATGACCCTCCCTTTAACTCAATATACCATTTTTTCACATTCACAATTAGGGTGCATTGAAAAAGTCTCAACCTAATTCAAAAATTAATGAGGGAATGCAGTGAACACCATGAATGGAAATTGGTTACATGGTCGACAAGATCTTCTCCAGACATCCCTTCAAACTTAGGTATTTTGGCTGGAAATTTTGTAGGGATCGGGAGCCATGCAAGATTATATTGAATCAAATCATAGTCAATTTTGAAAGATTAGTCAAATTAAGAGGGTTCAAGAATGGTAAGCGTGATGAAACTATTGGAGTTCCAAAGCTTGGAACAGTAAGACCTATATTTTGAATGACACTAGGTTCCCCAGGATTACTCGTAGAAAAACCTAGATTATAATGAAAACCTTGTCGTTTAGGAGTATGTGAATGGTATCCTCCACTTAATGAAAAACTTCAAGAAACCATAATATTTCCTCCAAATGAAACATTATAAGGATGAGAAACCCCTTGATAATGGTTTCATGCATTTTCTAGAGGAGGAAAGATACCAATGTGCTATCAGTAGGAAGGGTATCATGGTAAATTTTAGGGGCAACATTTAGCCGAATGGTGAAATTTAAGGGGTTTTTCATTTTAGAGGGGCGAAATTTTTATAAGACAACAACTTGATATAGTTATCCAAAATTTAATTTAATTTATATTTTATTTTTTCGTTTTAGCCCAAAAATGTTAGGTCCCTATAATACTAGTGATTACCCCAATACTGTTGTAGTTGTATCCCTTATTAATATTGTTGTTCCCCTATTGCCCCAATATTGTCATTATTATGCCCCATAGAATCCCTCTATTGTTATTTTTGTGCCTTTATATTATTATTGTTAGGTCAACTGGGTTATATTGTGACTCCTTAGACTCCTATATATAGAAAGGAGGTTTTGTCATTTGAATCATCAAAGAATCATTAATTTGCGTAATGTAAAGGAGGCTTCCCCCTCGAAGAGGTTGAATTCTAAGGTGTTGATCTATCTTTTCTATCTTTTTGTGAACTGGTTTCATAACATTTGGTATCAGAGCTTTGGATTCTAGGGTTTCACTGCTCCAAATAGGTCATCGTGGCATTTTCGTTATAACTCTTTTTCTGTGATGTTTCAAAAGAAAAAAACCCATTTGAGACAAAATTGCACTGAACCTTAGGTCCAAATTTCAAAGCTTTTCGCGCTATATTTGCGGATATATGATCTGAGGAAGTTAGTTTTTTTACAGACTCCTGAATTACATTCCAAATAGGTGACCTGGGGAAATTCATCATAACTTTCTCTATGGGAATTTGATTGAAATTTTGTAAGAAATTATAGAAAGAGGATGGATTGCAATTTCTTGTATATACTTTTTAGAACCAAAGGTCGAAATAGGGACACTTGGCACATCGTACAAGTTCTCTCTACTGAACTAGTCTATAATCAAGTCACTGTAGGAGATTTGGCATAACTCTTCCTTGGATAATCCAATTTGGATCAGACTAGTGGCACTAGAAAGAGGACATAGAGGGCTACTAAAATTCGCATTTTCATAACTGGATGATCTAAAATTACATAGATACATCAGAACAAATATCAAGCTCCTACAAAGTGAAAAAATGTGTGTAGATTTTTTAAAATTTTTGCTTAAGCTTGGTTTGAAAAATTATTTTGAAGGAATTCAAAGGGCATAATAGAGCATCATTATCAGTAATTGATGCCCCGAGGAAAGAAAATGAAAACACCTAGTAAGCAACCTGAAAGCTCTAGCTTGACTCATGAAGAGGAGGAAGAAATGCTATATGATATATAAAAATTACAAGACCAAGTGCAAAAAATGTTACTCTCACAAAATGTAATAGAAGCTAAGATAAATGGCATGGAAGCTAAGATGAATGGTGTAGAATCTAATATGGACAATTTGAAGATAGATTTGATGATAGGCATGGCAGATTTGAAGGAAAATTTGACAAATTTTCTACAAGAAATACTTACTAATGGTGAAAGGGTACTAAAGGAAACTCATAACGTGAACAAAAGAAATGTTAATTATGATTTCATAGACTTTAATGTTATATCGAATACATACCATATTCCAAAAATCGATATGAGGAAGTTTGATGGCAAGGATCCCGCAACATGGATATTACAGATGGAGCAATTTTTTGATCTCAATAATTTGCAAAACACACAAAAGGTATGTATTGCAACTTTATATTTGGAACCAAATCAGTTTGTATGGTATCAATGACTTTGGTCTCATAAACAAATTATCACTTGGGCAATTTTTACAGAAGAATTGACAACACATTATGAGGATACAAAAAGAAACACCTTTTTTATCCAATTGATAAGTCTCAAACAAAAGGGTTCAATAAAGGAGCACATTGAGGAGTTCCAGAAATTGAATATAAGGGTAAAAAATATTCCAGAGGAGAATAAGGTTGATGTGTTCATAGGGACTTTAAAGGATAATATCCAACACAATGTTTTCCTTTTGGAACCTGATTCATTAGAGAAGGCATTAAGGTTAGCAAGAAAAATGGAAAGCAAAATTATGGCAACCAGGAAGCATACCACTCACAAGTATAAAGATGGAAGTGTTGTTTCCCCTAGTCTTCCACAACCTATAAGGTTGACACCATAAAAATTGGAAGAAAAAAGAGTGAAATGTATTTGTTATAGTTGTGATAGCAGAATACACTAAAGGTCATAAGTGTGATGAGAAGAAACTATTCTACATAGATTGTAAAGACAAAGAAGAAAAGGAGCAAGAAATGTCAAAGGAAGAAGATATACTCTAGGAACAAAAAATAGATAAAGAAGAAATGAATCTGACCATATATTGTAATGCATTACTTGGAATTACCACTCCTCAAACCATCAATATAGAAGGAAAAATCAAGAAGAAAAGGTAATAGTGTTGATTGATTCAGGAAGTACCCACAATTTTATTCATTGTAAGGTAGCAAAAGAATTGAATTGCTTCCTATATCCAACACGAGAGTGTCAAGTGATGGTTGAAAATGGAAGAACAATAAATTGCTGTTGAAAGTACCATAATATCAAGCTATCCATGGGAGAATATGTATTGACTAACCCAATGCTTTCCATTCCAATGGGAAGTGTTGATGTTGTACTAGAAATCCAATGGCTACAATCCTTGGGTACAATAGCTTTTAATTTTCAAGAACTTTTCATGAAACATTATGTGGAAGGAAAGGAAGTTGAATTAAGGGATATTACAGGGAAACCAGGAAAGATAATCAATTCTAATGGTATGAAAAAGCTTCTAAAAAAGGAAGGAAGAAGTGTAATTGCACAATTATGTTCACTAGATGTTTCCACATCGAAATCATCTATTTCTCCAAATCTCCAAAAGGTATTGGAAAATCATTCCAATGTATTTGAGACTTCCAAAGGTCTCCCACCCATTCATGATCATGATCATGCTATTCATCTGATTCCAGGAAGTGTTCCTCCAAACATCAAGCTGTACAGATATCCCTATGCCCAAAAGAGTGAAATTGAACATATCGTTGTAGAAATGTTAGAGGCTGGTATAATTCAACCTAGTTTCTCTGCTCTAGTATTATTGGTGCAAAAGAAGAATGCATCATGGCACATGTGTTCAGATTATATGGAGCTCAACAAGCTCAGTATTAAAGATAAATTTCATATTCCTATCACTGATGAATTACTGGATGAATTGCATGGATAAATTTACTTCACTAAGTTGGATCTTCATTTAGGATATCATCAAATCAGAATGAAGACTAATTTTTTTTTGAAAATAGCATTTAGAACTCATGAGGGTCATTACAAATTTTTGGTCATGCCTTTTGGCCTTACCAATGCACCTTCTACATTTCAAGGTTTGATGAATTCCATTTTCAAACCCTTCCTTAGAAAATTTGTGTTAGTATTTTTTGATGATATACTAATCTACAACAAGTCTTGGAAGGATCATGTTGAACATGTTGACAGGGTGCTACAACTATTGGAGGAGAAACAATTATATGAAAAAAGCCCCAAATGTTTCTTTGGAGTACAAGAGGTGGAATACCTGGGTCATATTGTATCTCATGAAGGTGTTAAGGTAGACCCTAGAAAAATTAAAGCCATTAAGGAATGGAAAATCCCCACTTCCCTAAAGCATCTGCGAGGATTTTTCGGGTTGGCAGGGTATTATCGCAAGTTTGTTAAGACTTATGGGAGAATAGCAGCACCTCTAGCAACATTATTGAAGAAAGATGCACTTTCATGGACTCCAGAAGCAACAAAGGCCTTCGAACATCTTAAAGAGGCAATGTGCCAAGCACCGATCTTAGCTACACTGGACTTCACAAAAACCTTTATTATGGAATGTGATGCTTCAGGAAATGGAATTGGTGCTATTTTAATGCAAGATGAAAGACCCATTGCTTTTAAAAGTCATCCAATCAAGGGAAAGTATTTACACAAAGCTATTTATGAGAAGGAAATGTTGGCAATACTACATGCACTTAAGAAATGGTGACCCTACCTAATGGGAAGACACTTCAAGGTAAAAATTGATCATGATAGCCTTAAATACTTTTTAGAACGAAGATTATCCTCTGAAGAGAAACAAAAATGGGTCACAAAGATGTTGGGTTATGACTTTGAAATCATCTACAAAAAAGGGAAGCAAAATGTTGTGGCAGATGCACTCTCAAGAAAGGATGAGGATGTGGAAGCATTGTTGTGCACCATTTCTATTATCC
>Ga0068618_1000271_pt1 | contig 13593 bp, 14 predicted proteins | sample InSIn2SAF170_2_FD_77423 | JGI IMG/M metagenome (GOLD analysis project Ga0068618, IMG submission 77423) | Clean room microbial communities from NASA Spacecraft Assembly Facility at Jet Propulsion Laboratory, Pasadena, California, USA -... ...
ATTTGTCGTATGTGGACACCAGCATACGACAAGCAGCAACCTTTGATCATAGATCCATCTCTAATTCTCTTTGGATACCTCTCAACGATATTGAGTACGCATCCACATGTCAGAGTCGACCTCTATTTGACCTCCCATGGGACCAGGAAAGCGTCTACGAGTTTCTGCAGGACCGCGTTCCTCCTCTACCATCCAACAATAAACTCAGATCCATGGGTCGTGGGTTTACCACGGTTATGCAGAGCCCTGCTGAAGGAATACAGACCATTATTACGCAAGCACGGCTCATAAGTCTTCTAGGTGAGTTCAACGCAATCAGCTCAGACGGTCTCTCTCCGTCAGAACACGAACAGCTCTATAAAAAAATCTTACAACTCCAACACGACATCGTTTGCCACCTCTACGCAGATCCAGAAGAAGCCAACCTCATCTCTCCCATCGAGAAAATAATTTGCTTAGCCTTCCTAGCACTAGTTTCCATCACCATGATCCGCATCATCCCATCCTCCGGCCAAGGACGCGCCATGACGGACCACCAACACGCAGCCGTGCACAGCTGGTATCAAGCTACTTCGAATCCTCCAACACGAGCCGAACTCAAGCTCATGCTCTGGGCCCTCTTACTTTTCAGACAATATTCAGCAGACGATAACAAGTCCGAGAACTTCGAGTCATTGCTTCAATCAGTGGCTGAGTTGCTTAACATCGATACCTGGAGACAAGTTGAGAATGTGTTGTATGAGTTTCTGTATATACCTACCATGCAGCGGCAGGACTTGCATTCGGTTTGGAACGAGGTGTTTCAGGAGTGATGGTTACCAAGGATTGCATTTCCCTTCTTGGAGGTGTTTGACTTGCTTGGTTTGTGTTTCTTCTCACGTCGTGTACTTATACTAGCGAGGTAGAGCATCATTCTGCTACTGGCATTACTGTGTTAGAATATGGACTGTGACTAGGTTTCGTTTGGTAGTCACTTGAAAAAAATGACTGCAGACTTTACAACGCTTATCCTAAGCTTCGCTTTACTGTCTCTTATTAACGGACGAACTCTATGAGTCTGTGATCTCGCGAACGTTCTCCTGTACAAATCCAATGTGCTCTACCTATGCTTCTATCACTTGGTCTGGATGAATACCTTATGAGTATAGTACATGGAGCTTGTAGAAGTGAAATTCAAGTGCATAGCCAAAAATTTAGGTTGTATGTAGTAAAGGTAAGGTGAGTGAGGGCAATGTGAGATCAACTGGCAACTTCCCTACAAACGCGCTTGCCGTGCAAGGCTGATCAGTCTGTCACTGCACCTAATAACTGTGCGAATTCTTGTTTACGCCCACAAATGCCTTACACCACCGCATCTCATCGTCCACCAACTCACCACCGTGTCCTAGCATCTACCTCAAAACCACTACAATCTGTTACACAACACTCACTTCCACCTCCGGAAGCTGATCGTTGACCGCCCGATAAATGATGGCAGGACTCGACTCCTTCAGTAGCTCTCTGCCAATCGATACAGTAACAAAACCCCTACTCGACAACCTTCATCTTCGTGCTGCTTTCAATATTGCCAGCGCAGGCATAGATCTGCCAGATATCACGGTACAGCTCGGCGACTATGAATGGCGTTTACACAAGAGTGTAATCTGCGAGAATTCTGGGTTCTTTAGGAGAGCGCTTGAGGGACGTTTTCGGGTAAGACTTCACAAAGCCATTGTACCTGGAATTTGTTTCTCACAGTGCGCACATAGGAAGCTGACACGAAGGTTATTGCCTTGCACCAGGATGAGCCCTTCACCATTGGGCGTGCGATCGAGTTCATGTACGAGTCGAAGTACTCGATCCTTCCTTTCGAGCACGCATCGGAGGAGAATTTTGTGGATACGGTCGACTTACAAGCCGTGATGCGACCATTCGTCGGAAAGGTTTCCTCGTTTGATATCGACCTGCAAGCCGACTGTGTACACTCTGAGGAGATCCGCAATTGCCTGGTGATTGTCTTCGCTGACAAATACGATATGCCGCTGCTCCTGGAGTATGCGTTTCGTGCTTTGCAGCGTATAACGTTGAACGATACGTTTCGAGTGCACCATACGTTCTGGAAATGCGTGAACCTGCTTACTAAGGAGCGAATCAACCGTGATGAGAAATTGCAGGAACTTTTTGCTAACATGCTTGCGACTGGTGTTCCACCGTACCATGAGGAACAGTTGAAGGAATGGTATGCTGAGTACCCCGAATTTGCATGTCAGGTCTATCAGAAGCAACGACTTGAGATAAAGAGTTTGAAAGAAACCAATACCGCCAAACGATGGTAAAACATAGTCTGTGGGGAACAACACTGGCTGCAAATACCGGAGTGCATGGCAGAACTGGTTCGGTTGACGAGCAACCTTCGTTTCATTGTTTTGCTCATTGTTAAGACTGGCATACATGGAGTGATTTCGATTCTAGCATGGACCAAGAAGTTGCAATGATTTCGGGCTTCGTACTGAGAATGCTTCATGTGAAGCAAAGAAAGGTGTGTGACATCCTCGGATGTGACCACTAGAAGTTCTAGCAAATTGAGTTCTTTGTTGTAGACCGTCTTAAAGACTGAGCAACCATGATTCAGCGAGTGCTGTTCCACTGCAACACCGCAAGGCAGCCAGAGTTTTTGTGATAGTTGGTTCTTCCAGGTAGTCAAACCTATATTCGACTATATGATCGAATTTCTGTCGCATGCTTTGAAAGCCTATCTCAAGTTTCTTGTCCAAGTCATTTGATTCAAAACCAGTGCTTGTGCTTGCAGCGATCAGTGTGTTCGCCGGAACGAAGAGTTGACCACAAAGAACACGGTCGAAGTTTCCCTTTTAGGACGGTAACCAGGAAATACATCGTCGGAATGACTCAGTCGTGTTCCCTATTAGCTATTTGTGTGAGGTGTGCTTTACTTGCTCTCATATCTTGCAGGAGCGAAGGTTCAAATTAGTCAAAGCTTCGGAGGTGGTGCAGGTCGAGATTCATCCGTGTCTGGTTTGACGGACAATGCCTAGGTGAGTGCACGGTGCTCGACGATAGGTAATGTAGGATCACACTTTTGGTTCAGAGGTAGTGCCACTACCACTGCCACTCTTTTTCGACCTGATCTCCAGTTTCTTCGGTTTCCTCCTTGGCTTGGATTCTTCAGGAATGTCCTTTTGGACGGAGCTCTCGTCCGTTGGCGCTTCTTGTTGTGCTGCATCACCTTTTGGTTTGGATCTGATTTCTAGTTTCTTCGGTTTCCTCCTCGTCTTCTGTTCAGCGCCTCCTTCAGTCTTTGTCGTAGCAGATTCACCAGGCGTTCCACCTCCCTGCCCACTTTGCGTCTGTGCAGTTCTTTCCTCCTCTAAAGCATCAACGACTTTCTCGGGATCCGCATCTTCAAACTTCTCCTCCTTGTCACCCAGCTTAATCCATGGCCCACGAATGGCACCTACACCACTGCCCACAAGCATGCCTAAGCCGGCCGCTGGTACAGCAGTAACAGCTCCCAATACAGTCCCCAACCCGGCACCAAGTCCAATTCCAGTTGCAGCGCCAATCCCGCCGCCAAATCCCAAGCCCTGCCAGCCACCACTTTGCAAGCGTTTTGCCATCTTGCTATGGCCGTTGGCTTCCATCTCCTTGTCGAAAGCATTCCTGATCATTTCTTCACGTTTCTTGGAGTCAGTCATAGCGAAAGCTTTTGACTTGATGTCGTTGGCGATGGACTGTGCTTTCTGAGCTTTTTGTAGGCTTTCTATCGTTTTTACCATTTCCTCCCTGCTTGGCATCTCGCCACTATTCGGTATGGCACCACTGGAATCACCATTACTTGATCCATCGCCGCCGCTAAGGAACATTGCCTTTACCGTATCCATTTGTGTAGATTTCCACGGGCTGTCTGAGGAGTGGTCAGCGTCTTGCTGAGCTCAAGTAAATTTGTCACGTAGGACGATTTTCAAAACTTGATATTGTCGTACAGGCATCAACACTCGACGTCACAAGCTGGCATAATCCTGGTTATAGCCCCGAGCCCAAGCGCAAACAGAGCAGGTCTGCCGAGAACAGACAAGGATATGTTCTTGGCATGTCTACGAGCGACATTGCGTCCAGTGGAAGACAACCAAATAGCTGTAGGAAGTGTGTTTGGGTAGTTCATGCCGTCTGATGGCTGGTGCAACACTCCAGGTCTGCACTAAGGAAGGCCGATAATTGTCCCGTGCATGGCTCCTCTGTCATTGACTAAACTCTGCTGAAAGACCTATTCCGGTTTCGTCACGTTTTGAAGGAGCCGGATGCCTCCTCAGCTCATACTTCCAGAAATGCGTACTCGAAATTGTCAAGGTAGAGACCACCATGATAGGCTGTAGCGAGGCTCGATCAGCTCCGATTGTTGGAATCTACGCGTCGGATGAGTAAGTAAAGGTACATCGAGATTAAATGAGAGCAGTCCGAAGTAGCACCCTAGTAGGCAGAATCGGCATAATGTTGTTCCAGCACTCCTCCACCTCACTCATCTTTGCTATTCTCGCTCACCTCCCTTCTCATGTAGCCGTCGTTCACAACATAGACAAGATCAATCAATATCAGCAACATCATGAAGACCTTCCTTTTTATGTGTTCGTACTTGCTCATCCACGAGATTTTTGACAGTCCGTGACCTCTAGCTCAGGGCTCAGGAGGCCACGAAGCACGGAAGGCTTATATGTCGACAGAGACGAAAGGCAGATCCTGCAGCACCATCCGTGGTTTCTTAGGACGATGAACCCGAGACTTCTCATTACACTCAAGAATTCGACTCTTCACCGAACAAATGCTCGTTCCTGTTGCTTGATGCTGGGAAAGAATAAGGTGTTTGCAAACCCTCCCCCCTCGTCCGTCGATTTTAGTTTCGGTCTGCATGGGATGAAAAGTACTCGCAAGCACAACTGAGACGATGACCATCGAGGACGGAAATATTCTGGAGCTTCTTCCTCAACTGCTTGCTCAAGGCAAAATTAGTCAATGAAAAAAAAAGAGGCTGCAAGCCAATGAAAGATTTCATGGCCTTTGCGAGATTCGATTCTCGACTTATCAGGCCACAACTCCTAACGTCTATGCTTAAGTCAGCTTGAGGAAAAAGGGTGCTTACCACTTCCGGCTTGCCATCCGACCGAACTACCAAACGAAAGTACTCTACTAACTTTGAGTCAGAATAAAAGGCCTAGTGATAATCTGGACTCTTGGCAGGGCAAGACACAAGTGATCACGCCGCATCGCTTCTTCGTGTCTTCCGCGAGTACCGCTTGTACCGCTTTATTGAGTGGCGCTACCCCTACTCTTCTGTATCCTTGTTCTTGTGTGGCTCTTTTTGTTTGGCATCTTTTGATGGCATCTTTTTTCGGCTCTTGATATCTATTGTTTCTTTCTTGCCGTAGCATCCTCCTTTGTTTTTTTCGAATATGTCTTTGTTCCTGCCCTAGGATCTTTCTTCTATAGCATTCAGATTATCATTTTTTGTCAACGACCTGCAGATCGTCTCGGTTGACCTTGTTTTGTTTGGTGTCTTCTCATGGCCTTCTTTTGGGCTCTTGATCTTTTCTCTTTTGTGTCCATGCTTGCATTTGTTTTTGAAATTCGGAACCGAAGACTTGTCCTTGCGCGATCGAATGACAACTGTTGGAAGTGGCGGGGTACTGGGATGGAAAATGTGCAAGGTTGGTGAGCACCATCACATATCTGCTGACAATGACTCCGCCAGCAAGAACAGATTAAAAGGCCTTGGGTATCGTGTTCCTGCGATTCTGACAAGATTTGAAGGCGGCGGCTCGACTCTTCAGGAGCAATCTCGGACATCGCCCATTGGGAGTGTTGCCATAATGTAGAATGTGATTGACTGTGGGGTGCGCATCAGGGTAAGAAAGCTGAGAGAGGAGAGATGCAGAAATAGGTATTTATACACATCATTGCAAACGACAAATCAGTCACGTCCGGTTTGCGTGCGTGACACTATATCACTTACTGGCGCCTTCTTTTGTATGTGGAAAATTCCAAGTGACAAGAAGTGAAGGTCACTTATGTGGTCAAACAGGATGAGTCGCGCTTCAAGCAAGTAGGTACTTCCAATGCTCCTGCCTTTCCATAATTTCCATCTTTCCAGTTACCTTCAGTGAAGACTTCTTGATACATTACCACCTGAGAAGACTGATCGATATGGTGCCAAAACACGTTCACCCCAAGTATCAAAACGTTCCAAATAATTCGCAGACCTGGCGAGTATCGTCCAATGGAGCTTCGAAGAATGGTAAGTTATACCAACACGTAGGTTGTATCTACTTGACTAACATAAGGAGGTGCACTCGAACCAACCACCCTTGCTGTAGCTTCACCAGTCGACGTGTCAACCATAGCAACCTTGCCGCCCATGACCGCGGATCAGAAACTCAAGCTTATGAAGCAGAATGCAATAGCATGCAATCGCAAGTCCAAGGACGACATCATCTGCGAAGTCAAGACCAGAAACGCTGAACTTCAGGCACAAATTACGGAGAAAGAACTCAGTACATCAAACATAGCTCTCAAGAAACTGCAAAACGAGATTGTGGAACTCAGAGGAGCACTGGCAGAGGAAACAACTGCAAGAGAAGTGATTAACTCCCGACTCGCTGGCAAAGAACAGGACGTAAACCACCTCGAGATCATCATTGATTGGCTGCAAAAGATGATTGCAAACAAAAACGCTAGACTATGGAAGTACGAGGATCCGGTCGATGGGAAGGTTCAGCAGGTTAGTCGATTGGTCAACCTGGAGGAGATCAGAAGAGGGATTCTGCAGGACAAGATCGAGGCACTAGAGAAAGAGATTGCAGAACTCAAAGACAATATCATTCGACTTGAAGGCACCGTCTACCACTCTATCGCCGAGAACTTGGCTTTAGGACTTTCAGCTGGTCCAATGGAGTCTGACGAAGATCGCGTCGTAGAGCAGGCTGCCGCCATGGCCAATGCGAACATTGGTGTTAACGAGAAGTGAAGAGATAAACTTGATTGAGCTTCTAGCAGCAAGGACGATGAACAGGAGCAAGCATCGAAACCAGTTGCAAATTAGAGTCAAATGACGTGAGTTGCAGAGCACATAATTACTTTTCGTTCAAGCGATGTTGAAAACTTGAGCGCCATACGTTAGAGATCAGTTGTTGAAAGGACCTATCAGTGATATCCGCTTGAGTATGACCAGCACTTAATCTGCTGTTGACAGTCATAGGAGCAACCATGCCTCCCGCGTCGACACAAGGAATCTGTTAAACTCTTTTCAAGATATACTTCCCCGTGATACAGAGCTTGTCCCGTCAACTCAAGGACTGATCTACCTGAAGATGATGTCTCAGACGAAACGAAGCCTCAGCATTCCATCTGTTCTTCTGGTAGTGGTTGGAATTTCATATCATTGATCGCTGTTCGCTTCTCAACTATCTGTCTTTCCGGTGCCACAAACTCTTCTACTTCCACGCCTTTACTCGTTGTCGAACGTTGTAGGACTTTCGAAGCTCTCCTCCTTGCTGTAAGGCTATATCGATTTCTCGGATGTTCTTCAGGTTGTCGAAGACTAGATGTAGACTGACCTGGACAGAGATTGGAGATATTAGCTAGCCAAGACTAGTAGCTCTAGCTATCTGTCGATGACCTTCATGTGCTTGGTACATGATCGGGACTTCACGCCTGTCTAATTTATGCTAGCATACAGTATAATGGATGGGTACTTCATAAATGGCTTATTTATAAGTACTTCGCGGAAAAGGAGTATGAGGTTTTAAATACACTAAACCCAACTGAAACTAACGTCAACTCTCCCGTGGGGCACACTTTTCCACCGTACGTCACAAAGGAAACATTAACCTGTGGCATCTCGATATTGTGGTGTCCAGGATTTAGATGAGTAGTACTACACATGTTCGAACACACTGCCATCTACATCCACGTCCACATCTACACCTCCCTCTGACCCAGCTTCACGATCACAACCTCATGCTACCGTAGTGAAAATGGTAGCCCTCCTCCCAACAGTCATCCTAATTCAACTCCTAATCTACGCCGTCAACGCCGTTGGTGCAAAAACAATCAACGAATTGGTATAGACCTCGCTCAACCGACAATATTCATGACTAATGGAGGACTACAGTTATGGCAACTCTCAGCTAAACTACCTCTCTCCTCGTCCAACGATGCGAAAGAACAAGTCCGGCTACGACGAGAAGTAGTGCGGCTAAAGCGTGAGATGGCTACTATAAGCGCGCAGGATAATTTTGCGCAGTGGGCGAAACTTAGGAGGGAGCATGATAAGATGTTGGCTGCGCATGACAAGAAAGGTCCGTTAATTGTTCAGTCACATGCACATGCATGGATTTTGGATCTATGAGACTGACTATATGGAACAGCAAGCGATGTTTCTGGACACAGAAGTTCGTTCGACACGAAAGCTAATATGTTGAGGTGGACGCTGACTAGTGGGTTGCAAATGTTTCTGCAGTTCTGGCATTCGAGGACGCCGGTTTTTACGTACCCGTTGGGATGGCTGCCGTGGCCGGTTGAGTGGCTGCTTGCGTTTCCAAGGTGTCCTTATGGAGCTGTGAGCATTAATATTTGGAGTATGGTTTGTGGGACGGTCATTGCGTTGTGTGGTGATGCTATTCTAGGAGGGATGAAGGTTCAGAATAAGCCTGAGAAACAGAAGATACCTGTTCCGGCAGAGATGAAGGGAAGATAATTGAATAGAATTGAATTCTCTTTGCAAGCTTTGTCAGGGTATTACAATCGTTTCTCGTCAATGACAAAACATGCTCATTTAGAGGTCATGCCAGTCTAAGTGCTTGACTCTATGATTGATATTTCATCATGTAAGCTGCAATAGTATAGGCAAAAGAATAGGCAAAAGAGCCATGAGTCTGATCCTTTCGAGGGGACATCTGCAGTTGAACAACTGCTGCTTTGCCATAAGCTACAGACTCAAAAAAGGTGGAAGTGTCTCCGCGCAACGAGAATGAGCCCCATCGAGTTACTCAAAAACTATTACTAGTATCGAGCAATCGCATATCTGTACACATGCGACGAATCGCGCAACCTCTTTCTCCCTCTTGACCCTATTCCTTCAAGATTCCAATAATAACCCTTACCACCTCTTCCCCAGCCTCAGAATGTGACAAAAGTCGAGGAATGCAAACGATGGAAGGTCGAATCGAGAAAAAAGGATAGGAGAGGTAGGAGGCAGTAAGCCGCTGTGAATTTGCTTTTATGGCGGCGCCTTGCGGCAAGTCCTACAGTTGTAGGTGGTCCGGGGACTTTCTCCCAAAGCAAGTGTGGTATGCAAGTATCACGAAGACGCTTGCTGTCCGTAAGCTTCGATTGCGATTCTTCGTACGCGGAGACGATGGTAGGAGAGAAAAGTAAGGGCTGGATAAATTCGCGGATTGTAGAAAAGAAGTCCTGCATTGGCGTGCCAAGACTTGATTGCCTTAGCTTCATGGACAACCACTGGAAAGGTTCGCGCTCGGAGACGTCTCCGTAATCTCCACTTTGTGTTATGAGTTTCTATCAAGTTGTTCCTATCCATATACTCTTTCATCAGTAGCCAGGCAGCTTCTCGAGCTCTACAAGCTTTGGTCTAAGATTCCATTGACTATCGAAGTTCCGATTGAGTGGTTTGTACCTGTCAAGATGCCGCCAGCTCGGGGATTGAGGACGATTGTCGAGCCTGTCGTTCGAACGAATCCCGCTCAGATAAGGCTACAGAACTCGTCTGTGAAGCAATTTCGAAGCATCTGTACATGCCAAGCTATCTCGCAGAGAGAACAGCGACGGAAGGTAATATCGACTCGACAATGGCAAGCTGGCGAGACACTACAGCTACCTGTCAGAATCATATCTCCTAAAAGATATTCTTCGTCCAATGGCTCTGCGCTGAAACATACACCTCTCTATGCTGTGCATAAAGAAGCTGGTGCGAAGTTCGGTCCCTTCGCGGGATACGACATGCCGCTCGAGTATCCGGATCAGTCACATCCTGAATCACATCGATGGACAAGGGAGAACGCCTCGCTTTTCGATGTATCTCACATGGTGCAACATAAACTGTCTGGACCACTCGCTGAGGAATTTCTCATGACAATCACACCATCGTCAATCGACACCATTGGAAAGCACCATTCAAGTCTCTCATGTCTTCTAGATGTAAACGGTGGAATAGTCGACGATACAGTTATCACTCGACTAGGCAAAGACAGCTTCTACTTTGTCACAAATGCCGGTTGCCGCGAGAACGATCTCGCATACATCAAATCTCAGCTCAGATCCTTCCTCGAATCCAAAGGCATCCAATCATCCAAAACCGACGAAAATGTCAAATGGCACGTCCTAGACTGCCACTCCCTCATCGCGCTGCAAGGCCCAAAATCACAAGAAATCCTCCAATCACTAGTCTACAACGACACAGAAGACGACAGCGCCGCCTCTCCAGACCTCTCAACCCTCGGCTTCGGCCAGTCCCGCTGGCTACAATTCACAATCCCCAACGGTACGAACACACCATCTCTGCTCGTCTCACGAACAGGTTACACAGGCGAAGACGGTTTCGAAATCTCCATCCCCTCCGAAAACGGCGACAGCACCGAAAGCGCCACCGCGATCGCAAAAGCAATCATCGGAGACAACTCCAAAGTCCGCTGGGCAGGTCTCGCAGCAAGAGATTCTCTCCGTCTCGAAGCAGGAATGTGTCTATACGGCCACGACATTTCCACCGCGACCACACCGCCCATGGCAGCTCTAAGCTGGATCGTAGGCAAAGATCGCCGCTCCGAAACCGCAACACCAGCATTCAACGGACGTAGCACGATTCTCGAACAGATCAACAGCCCGAAATCCATGAAAGAGCGCCGCGTAGGCTTCCTGGTAGAAAAGGGCCCCGCAGCGCGTGAAGGCGCACAGATTGTGGACCCTGAAAACGATAATGCCGTCATTGGTGTGATTACGAGTGGCTGTCCGAGCCCGACGTTGAACGGACAGAATATCGCGATGGGTCTGATCAAGAATGGGTTCCATAAGAAGGGCACGAAAGTTGGTGTCAAGGTTAGGAAGGGTGTCAGGAAAGCTGAGGTCGCGAAGATGCCGTTTGTGGATAGTAAGTTCTATAGGCCGGACAGCAAGGATAAGGACAAGAAGGAGTTGAAGAATGATGCGATATAAATAGGGACATGTTGCGATTTGGGAAGGGAGCGTTAATCAGCATTGGTATTCACGAACGGTGGATGTAATGCACTCACAGCATTTTGAGCACACATCTCTTCCTACTCATCAACCTATCAATTACTACCACGATACATCCAGCCAGGACATGCCCAACACAGCTAATGAATACACCCTATGTACCTATCCAGTATTCCATCCGCTCTACATCAACAATTCAACTCCGTCCTCATTTCCTCCTTCCTCCACAAGTGTCATACTAGCACTCGTCGTCTAGCATGGATCCTTGCTACAGTTGTAGTTCTTGTTTGTCTAGCGGTGCTTGAATCAAGAAATGCCACGAAACGAAAAGAGAAAGAACGAAGAATACCTACCAGCGCTTTGCGCAAGACTCTATTCAATCTACGTGTAGTTGCTTGCAGAGTTAGTAGTGGCGGAATGGACGTAATTAAAGCCACTGAGGTAGATGGATGAAGGCAAGGCCTAGGTTTAGTAGGATGATGAGTGAAGTTATTAATCAGATCAAGGAGCGTTTGTTGACTCGACGGCCAAAAACCCAACTCAAGCCTGAGCCTAAGCCTGATTCATGTCTATCACATAGCTGTATTCCCGTTTAATATCTATATCTTCACAACAATAAGTCGTTCCACAGCGTGATCACTCAACCCTTGCACCGTCCACTCACCACTCCAAAACCTGTTCCAAACACCATCCCGACCAGCAAGCAAATCATGGTCAAGCCTTACTCCCTCCAGATCCTTCAAATCCTCTCCTCCCATCGCGCCTTGTTTGGCTCTCCATTCGCGTTCCGCCTGCTCCCCAGCCCGACGCACCAAAATATCCTCATCTTCGTTCTTGTACAGATCGCACTTATCACACTGCGTACATTTCTGTCCAGGCACTGGTCGGAAATGCTCGCAGAAGTGTCTGTAACCTTCCGCACCTTCATTCTCACCAGTCTTGCCAATGTTCTTTCTGCAGAGATAGCACATGCTGTATCCGCAGACACAGGTGAGTTTGTTGCAGCCAGAGGATTTGACGAAGGCAGTGCCGCATCGCGGACAGATTCGTTTGATGGCGTTTGTGCGTGCTGCTTCGACGGACTGGCGTAGACTAAGGAGGAGTGGTTCGTGGCAGGTGTGAGGTTCGTGGTATGGTTTTTTGCATTTGGTGCAGGATGTGCGACGGCAGGTTGGATGAAGGCATTTAAAGCGGGTTGTGCGGCGGGCATTCGCGAGGTGCGCGATGGAGGTGTAGAAGATTGTTTGCGGGTACGAGGGTGCTACCAGCCTGAGGATCACGTAGAGGCAGAGAAGGGCTGGGAGAAGAAACTCGCAGAAGAGGATAATGACGAATTTGTGGGTTGTCGAAATGGGTCGGAAAGACCATGAGACTTGTTTGGCGGATTGAGCGTCGAAACTTCGCAAAACCTCTGCGTAAGAGCAAAAGGGACAGCGTTTAAGGGGAAGTTGAGAAGTGTAGAGAGCGTTCTCGGCGAGACGGTCTTCGAATTTGGTCCAGAGTTCAACGCCGGATTTTTCATTGAGTATAGCCTGCTTGAGATGAGTGGAAGGAATGTATCCGTCGCAGGGTTCGGAAGTGGGAGCCAGACATTTCAGTGTAGCTCGCCGAGAATCAACAGACTGTGCCCAGTTTTGACCGAAAATGGCTTCATTAAGAGATCGTCTGACACAGTCAAGACAAATGATATGTGATCCAGTGGTGCAAGCCGAAATATTCTCGAAAGTAGTATCGCTGTAACAAATTTGACATTCGTAAAGAGCTTGTGCGTGTGCAGCTTCTCTTTCATTCAATTGAACTGCAAGGCTGTGGTCTACTTCCTCCCACAACTGCGCTTGCTCTTGACGAATGGGTGTCACAAATAGTTCTTCCAGCTCCTTGTTTAATTCTGTGCTTCCACTCGGTACCAACTCACATCCTACTCTAGCTCGTTCCCAAAGAAAGGCCGGCACGTTGTCTCGCTCTTTTCGTTTTCGGAAAAGTGATTGTAGTGTAGCTCGCCATGACTTACCAGCAATTTCTTGCAGCAAAGGCCTGGCATGGGTGTATGAGTAGTTCACCTCTGCTAGAACAGCATCAACCGCACTTTTGTTCAGCGAGCTAAACTCCTTGTAGAGCATCCGAGCGCAGGCATTCCTGTATTGCTCTGTTCTGAACTTCTCTTCGAGCGGGACGTGTTCGTCTTGATCCCTTGGTGGCACCTGCAATCTCTTATCCGTCCACTCAGCTTTGTAGCGGTACAGCTGCTCCGTGCATATCTGAAGTCGACTGTCACCGTCAAATCTTCTTAGCAGTTCTCGTAGCAGATCAAGTTTGACATCTGGAAACACCTGCGCAAGTACGGTCAAGTCACTATTC
>Ga0068618_1000272_pt1 | contig 13591 bp, 11 predicted proteins | sample InSIn2SAF170_2_FD_77423 | JGI IMG/M metagenome (GOLD analysis project Ga0068618, IMG submission 77423) | Clean room microbial communities from NASA Spacecraft Assembly Facility at Jet Propulsion Laboratory, Pasadena, California, USA -... ...
CCGTCTCGACTTCATTTGCTCGCTAGCTAGCTCTATGCAACGAAGACTGGACCTTTACTGACAAAACAACGATATCTTCGTCCTTTCGAACTGAGGGTTCTTCCCAAATATCTTGCGCCTACACCAAATGGAGAACAAATCTCAGATCCAGGTAGTAGGAGCCGGCCTCCCTCGCACCGGCACCTGCTCACTCCAAGGCGCTCTCCAAGAACTAGGGTACACGCCCTGTCACCACATGATGAGCGACGTGATTGACGACCCATTCCCATACCGTAAAGGCCGTCGATGGCTAGACGTATGGAGAACGAGAGACCTGGCCACCCGACAAGCTGCAATTCGAGCGATATTCGAGGATGGCGGGTTTAACGCAACTGTTGATTTCCCACCTAGCGTGTTTGTGGATGACTTGGTTGAGATATATCCTGACGCCAAGGTATGGAATTCCTTGTTCTGTTGCTTCAAGAAAATGAGCTGAGATGATACTGACGATGCGCAGTTCATTCTCTCGGTGCGGAAATCGCCGGAGGCCTGGCGGAAGTCCTTCGATGATACCCTTGGACATATGATGAAGCCGTGGTGGTATTGGGCCACGTATCTAATGCCAGTGCAGCGGTTCATGTTTGAACCGTTGAACGTCGAGTGGCAGAAGACTAGTGATGCGAGGTATGGTGGCGCGAAGATCTATCAGACTAAATCTACGGATATCTATACTCGACACAATGAGTTCGTTAGGAAGGTGGTGCCACAGGAGAGACTGCTGGAGCATGAATCGAGTCAGGGCTGGGAGCCGCTATGTCGATTTCTTGGAAGAGAGGTCCCTGAAGGGCCGTATCCGCACCTGAATGACACACAGGAACTCAAGACGTCCTTCATGTTTGTGATGAGAATCGGGCTTGCTTTCTGGTTTGGATTGGCTGCTGTTTGTGCTGGGACATACTGGATGGTGTGGACGTAGCTAACTGATGGAAGGGGAACTGCTGTCCGGTGTCCATTGTCCTATCTCAGATCGGGTTCCAGTCAAGTTTGAAACGAGATTGCTTGTCCTATTGTATTTAGGCTGCTGTTTATGGTAGCCTCACCGTTCTAACGCCATGCCTGAGGAAAAGCTGGGTTCATGTCAACCATTCGAGCATTATCAATCCTTGGTAAAGCCTTGAGCTCACACGCATACCGGTACAGATTGTCGAACTTGAAACAGAGAAGAAGTACTCGCCTGACCTGCTCTTGTTGGTGTTTAACTAGTGCTTTTCAAGCTAGCGTTCCCGAACAAGCAGCAGAAGTGCTGTATTCAAGTTCGTATCATGATCTTTGTTCTTTCTTTCGCTGTGTTTGGTGTAAGTAGAGTAATTCCAACCTTTGTATACGGCAATTCGTGCGAAAGACTTTCTGTATTGAGTCAGTGATCGTGTCTCCAGCCGGTGTTGGCTGATAGGTTGCCGCCTCGGCTTCGACGAATGGCAAATGTTGTGAGGAGAAACAACATGTGCCGATCCTTGCAGATGCTCATCGAAATGTGGTATAAGTTATACATATATCATGCTACAGAGAGACACCCATGTACATGATACCAATTCGCGCAAAAGCAAATCAGCTATCATAGTTTCATCATTGCACGCAAGCCAACATGTCTTACGAAGGCACAGCAGAGCAGGTTGACCTGAATCAATACCCTAATGCACAAACACTAGTCAACTCTTGCAAGCAGTTCATGAAAGAGGTCGAAAATCTGTGAGTAGACAGAACAGTGCCAGTGCCCTCCTATCTGACGCTTCAGAACACCTGGCCATGAACTCGAAGCATTCTTAAACAAGAATTATGGCCCAGGCAATCCACTTTACGAGGACCTGTGCAAGTATGTCAAGATAGGACTGGACGAAGGCTGGGTCGCAAACATCGAGATGGACGGTCGCAAATACCGGAGATCGAAAGTTCTGCTGCCCTCAGCCGAGACCAGGTATATGTCCATCACCACAGTGTACATGGACAGTGAGGAAGAGTATTCTGGCCAGTATCACCAGCACCCGTACGGCGAGATCAATTGTGTCATTCAAATGGACAAGACCGCCGAGCTGAAGGGCATGCAGGGTTAGTCATCATCAACCCACGAGCTCACTGCTCTGCTAAACATCACAGGCTGGCAAGGTGCAGGCTGGACAAGTCCCGGTCCAGGAACTCACCATTATCCTCAAGTAAAGCTGATGCTATGGTCTCGCTTGGCAGTACCTTGCTAACGCCCTCAGGTCCGCAAAGGTGCTCTTGTCGCCCTGTTCTTCTTGCCGGCGGGACGTATAAGCTACACGGCGACTCCTGATATGCCTCAGCCGGTCAGCGTGTGATGGGTTTCCACACCACTGCTGGGTATGATGATCAGAGGGTGTGTCGTTACCTTCTAGGTTTGTAGAGTATGTAGCGTACAACTTGATCTCCCAGGTCAGATGACAAACATCCCAACATTGCAATTCAGGTTCATGACATCCCGCTGCCTGTGTTTCCCTGCATACATGGTAAAGTAAGCGGGCGGCTTCTGGCGCATAAAGTGCCCATATGAAGCCAGTCACAACACAACGCTTCCTCGTCGAAGACTAGCGTCAAGCTTGTGGGCTGACTAAAAAGCTTGATACACCCCGGATTGAAGCTAATGCGAGTTAAATACAGTCAGGCATCGGTCTCGGCCCTTCCATCTCTATCAGGGCCCGAATGCTATCTTTCCTCTACAGTAAGTCGACGTGCATACGGAGTACCTGTTCACATGTTGCTGTACATACACACGGGCCCGAACGGCCTCATATATTCTCTCGGTTTTCCCTGAAGATTGGCATCTCATTTTCCAAATCTACTAGCATATCAAATCATACTTGCGAACTTAGCAAGAGCTCAATCTAGAGTACAACCCGACAGTACTACAAGTCATTGATTATTACATTAATAGCAGTACACCTTGGATCAATAAGTCCACATTCTATCTAGGGTAACGACGAGAACAAAGTCATCACCCACTGATACCTCGTCTGTGGATTTGGTCTACCACAGTTGAACCATGCTCACCATAGCCATCTGTGGAGCAGGTCCTGTAGGCCTAACCCTTGCTCGCCTCCTGCTTCAATCCTCAACATCTGCACAGATCGAAGTCACGCTGTTCGAAAAAGATGCATCATCAGCCTCTCGCCGTTCCCTTGGTGGAACTCTCGACCTTCATCCACCAACCGGACTTGCTGCCATGCGAAAGATGAATCTGTGGGACGCTTTCAAGCGGTATGCGCGCTTCGAGGGGGAGGAACTGCGAGTCTGTGACCAAAACGGGACGGTCTACATCCATCAGATCGATGCGCCGCAAATCGAAGGCTTTGAGGCACGCCCGGAGATCGATCGGGTGAGGCTGATGGAGATCTTGCTCGAAGCCGTTCCGGCAGAATTGATCAAGTGGGGAAAAGCGGTTGCCGAGGTGTGCGACCTGGATGGCGGACGAGGACTACGATTTGCTGACGGAACTGAAGAGGGCCCTTTTGATCTCATTGTTGGTGCGGATGGAGCGTGGTCCAAAGTAAGGAGTCAACTGACCGATGTCAAGCCAGCGTATAGCGGCATTTGTGGGATTTCAGGGACGATCACAGCAGAGAGTGCTGGTGAACATTGGCATCAGATCGAAGGCATGGTTGGGCGAGGTACTACTTTCGCTCTCTCCTACCGACGAGGTATGACAGGCCAGAGGTTAGGGGATAACACCATCAAGCCTGCCTTCTACCAGCGTCGAGAATTGGATTGGTTTGAGACTATCAAGGAGAAACATGGAAAAGATCAGGATGCTTTGAAGAAGACTTTGCTCGAAGAGTACAAGGAATGGGTCCCTGAGTTCCAATCGTGGATCACAGCTGCGAAAGATCTTTGGTGTATGGCACTCTGGGAGCTTCCTGTTGGACAGCGATTCGAGCACAAGACCGGATTGACATTGATTGGAGACTCAGCACATTTGATGACTCCGTTCGCAGGTGAAGGGGTCAATGCTGGAATGAGAGATGCTCTTGATCTCAGTGCAGCGATTGAAAAGGCATTGGAGGAAAAATCCGATATTGACACAGCTGTGAAAGAGTTCGAGGAATCGATGTTTGTCCGCATGGCAGAGTTCATGCAAAAGACACTGATCAACAAGAACGGTATGTATGCGGATGATGCGCCCTACACCTTCTTTACGGGGATGCTAGGCGTTGTTGCGGAAGAAATGCACTACGATCTCGAGAAAGGTTGGCTCTCCTGGCTGCCTATCAAAAGTACTGCATATGGGGTGTTATGGAGTATGGGCACATTTGGAGCGGTGAGACGGAGGGTGACAGATTTGATGAGAAGCAAGAAGTGACAGCAACGACGGCACACAATAGAAGGAAAGGAGCGGAAGCTGAGAATAAACAGTATATCACTGTATGGAGTATAGGGGTGACATATGATCAGGCGTTTCATTCGGAAGATACCCACTCGGCATTATGATATTGACAGTCACAAAAATCTCCAAAGTCTTCTTGAGTCGTGACCAATGTCGTCGGTTCATTTGACAAACTCGTAGCGGTATGTAAATTCATATCTCACTTATAATCTATTGCATCTAATCCGGTAGATGAAGGCAAAGAAGTCGTAGTCTTTCACGATCTCAGAATTCAGAGTACAGACTGGCGGGCGCCAAGCTGGATGCGGGCCAATCGCAGCTGCGGAGATGAGCCTTACCTAAGTAGTGATTACATTGATTTTCGGCGAAAGCTGTCGACCACCAGCTATCAACACGCCACACTTCCTTCCTACGTCTGCCGACAACTTTCAGCTGAGATCTTTTGTGTGTCACGATGAGGTCTCAGCTACTCAGCGCCGCTGTGCGCGCCAAGGGCGCCTCAAGAGTCACCTTTCACAGAGGGTTTGCCTCCACGGCACGGAGAAGAGCCAACATGGTCAAGCTTACAATTGATGGCAAAGAGATTGAAATTGAAGCTGGTTCGGCCTTGATACAAGCCTGTGAGAAGGCAGGAGTCACAATCCCGAGATATTGTTACCATGAGTATGTACAAACTTGAAATGAACCACGAGCTGGGCTAAAGCGATGCAGAAAACTCCTCATTGCCGGTAACTGTCGTATGTGCCTTGTCGAAGTTGAACGAGCACCAAAACCAGTCGCTTCCTGCGCTTGGCCGGTACAGCCTGGTATGGTTGTCAAGACGAACTCGCCACTTACACACAAAGCAAGAGAAGGTGTAATGGAATTCTTGTTGGCCAACCACCCGCTCGATTGCCCCATCTGTGATCAGGGTGGTCAGTGCGATTTGCAAGATCAGTCAATGAGATATGGTGCCGACCGAGGACGATTTCACGAGGTTACTGGCAAACGAGCCGTAGAAGATAAAAACATCGGACCTTTGATCAAGACGTCGATGAACAGATGTATCCACTGCACGAGATGTATTCGATTCGCCAACGAAATTGCTGGTGCACCTGAGCTTGGATCTACTGGAAGAGGAAACAGCATGGAAATCGGCACATATCTTGAACGAAGTCTCGATACTGAACTATCCGGCAACGTCGCTGATCTATGCCCTGTGGGAGCTCTCCTCACCAAGCCTGGCGCATTTACCTACCGACCATGGGAGCTTACCAAGTTTGAATCCGTCGATGTTCTTAATGGTATGGGCTCAAATATTCGAGTTGACGCAAGAGCTCTGGAAGTTAAGCGAATCCTGCCACGATTGAATGACGATGTTAACGAAGAGTGGATCGACGACAAGACGAGATTTGCTATGGATGGACTGAAGACACAGCGGTTGACTATTCCATTGATTCGAAAGAACGATCAATTCCAACCAGCTACTTGGGAACAGGCTTTGGTTGAGATTGGTGAACAATACAAGAAGCGAAATGTCGGTCAGAATGAGATTCAATTCGTCGCTGGCCATCTCATGGACCTTGAAACTCTCACTGCAGCTAAGGATCTTGCCAATTCTCTTGACTCGGAAAATTTCGCTCTCGACCAGCCAAATGGCGATAAGCCAATCGCACACGGCACCGACATTCGAAATAGCTACGCTTTCAACTCGAAGATTTGGGGAATTGAAGAATCAGATACAATGCTGATCATTGGTAGCAACCCACGATGGGAAGCAGCTGTATTGAACGCCAGAATCCGAAAACAATGGATGCGTTCACCATTGGAGATTGGTCTTATTGGTGAGGATTTCGAGAGTACCTTCAAATACAACAAGCTCGGTGAAAGCGCAAACGACGTGAAGAAAGCCCTTTCTGGAGAGTTCGGCAAGAAACTTGCTCAAGCCAAGAATCCTATGATCATTATCGGCAGTGGTGTTACAGAACACGAGGATGCCAAAGCTATTTATGAAGCTGTTGGTGCCTTTGTCGATAAGAATGCTAACTTCAATACACCAGAATGGAAGGGTTACAATGTCCTGCAACGAGCTGCTTCTCGAACAGGTGCTTACGAAATTGGTTTCTCAACACCATCGCAGAAAGTTGCTGAAACGAAAGCTAAGATTGTTTGGCTACTTGGTGCAGACGAAATCGATGAGAAAGATATTCCCAAGGATGCTTTCGTCATTTACCAAGGACATCATGGTGAGAGGGGTGCACAATTGGCCGATCTGATCTTGCCTGGTGGTGCATATACCGAAAAGACTGGTACGTATGTCAATACCGAAGGTCGAGTACAGATTGGTCGATCAGCTGTTGCAATGCCTGGTGCTTCAAGACCAGATTGGAAGATCATTCGAGCTGCATCAGAATATCTTGGCAAGCCATTGCCTTACGATGATATTGAAGCACTACGAGACCGTATGGAAGAGATCTCACCAGCTTTGAGACGATATGACAGTCTTGAACCACAATCACTGAATGTACTCAGCAAAGTACAACTCGTGGATCAGAACAAGGGTTCGAAGATTACTGGATCACCATTGGAGAATCCCATCAAAGATTTCTACATGACTGATGTCATTTCTAGAAGGTGAGTCTTCCTAGTATTTACCTCTGCATGTTCCATACTAACATATATCTAGCTCTCCAACTATGGCTCGTTGTTCTGCTGTTAAAAAGGCTGGTCCATTCGCACATCCTGAAACCAATTTCATGGCACAAGGCATGGTTGGATCATCAGGAGGTCAAGTTGCTTACGGATAGAGAAGGATAATCAGATGCATCGACCTCTATCTTTCCAGACTTTTCATTATTTTGTATCAGCGTTTCATCGCATCCAGGCGTTTCCATGGGTGGTGTGAGTAGTCCTACTGAAGAAGTGTACATAGGTTTGTATGTCAACAGAAAGAAAATGAAACAATCAAAAAAAGATATTTACCATAACTCACTCATGCCCGCATATTTCATGAACCGATGCAGGTATTACACCACATCCACCACAGCAATATTCCTCAACTATTCACGCTCTGCTCTTACGTCTTCCAAGAAATTTATCTCGAGAACTAACAAACCGGATTGCAGAGCATGTGATTCGGGGATCCTGTTCTGCTGAGATGATATATACTTGTTCTTGTACTGGGAGGTGTGGGTCGCTGAAGAGTGCTTTGTATGTGGTATGTGTGTATGAATGTGTGAGCGGGAACTCGGGTCCTTATGCAGGCGCAAGCAAAATATTTAAGAAAAGGCAGTGGGTATGTACGGTAGTCAGTATTGAACGTTGATGTTCAAGTTGACAATCACATTGCTTTTGATGGTATCGCTGTTAACGCTCAATTATAGTTTCTGGATCATTCATGCAGAAGAAGCACACAATACATCCCTCCTACACCGTATCCCGTTCTTCTTATCCGTTCATATAAAAGACTTCCATTCCTGCTCCTCCTGCCACTAATGTAAGGTGAACTCAATACCGCAATCCTTGATACCACTCCAACTCTCTTCCCTTCTCAAATATCCTAATTCCCTTCATATCAAGTCCCATCAAATCCTCAACGCCAAAACCCTTTCCTTCTTCTGGCAAATCCACCACCAAAGCCATCCATCCCCCAACCTCTCCCACCTCAACTCCCTCCTCCGTTCCTTGATGCGTCTCCGCTTCTTTAAGTCGTGCAGTTGTGATCTGAGTTGGTATTGGAATACCCTGCGTTTGACGGCTGTTGGGTCGTTGGCTAGATTTATTGGTTTTGAGGGGGTGAGGGTTGAGACGAAGAAGGTGGAGTTGTAGTCGTAGTCTGATGGAGAGGAGGAGGAGTTGCTGTGTGTGTGGGTGTAGGTGTAGTCTTGTGTGTTGTGTTGATACATGTTGCGTTTTTTTGGTGGTGTGAGGAGGACACCGCTGTAGATTTTCGTGATGTGTAGTGTAGTGTAGCGTTTTTGTTTAGAGTATAGTAGTGGTAGTAGTAACGGTTGTCTGAAGTTTGTGACTGGAGAGTTTTTTATGTTTCTACAATAAAACAGTCTACCATGCGTCTATATGCGCATACATATACCCCCTCGAGAACTAAGCATTGTCCCGAATCATCTACAGCCATTGCCCGACCCATATGCAAACTCACTCATGGTTTATCCATTTCTGGAGTGAGTGAGTAGATTTCAGTTGCAATTACTCGCTCATAATTAGTGGTTCTTGCCAAGTAACACTGTAGACTAAGAGCGGTCAATCGCGCATCTGTATACGTAGCTGACATAGTATGTTCGTGTACTTGAATGTGTGGGTGCTGAGGAGCTGTGTGTGATTATGTGTGAATGTAGGTGAGGTGGTTATTGGAATACAGATGTAGACGCAGGTGCAGCGGCACACTGGAGTACAGTGTCGCGCGGGATTTCTGCGTCCGTTTTAGTCACCACCTCACTTTTCCCCACTTTGGCTGTTCTATGCTTACAACAACAACCACAATTTACATAATGCCCCGAAGGCCTTTACAAGAGATCTCAACTAATACGCATAGAGGAAAGGACCTAGATTCGTTTGAACTAGGTCAAATATCTGGTTTACACAAGGCCGGCGTAGGAGTCAACGAAATAGGTGAGGAGTTACAACGGACACACTCAACAGTAAGTGGGGCATTAAACCGCATTACTACTCAAAATACCACCGCTCCACGAAAACGACCCGGACGTCCTCCCTCGTGGTCCCCTTAAGATCAGCGGGCAATTGTACGTTGTGTAAGGTATAATTCGAGACTAACACTCAAGGAAATCAAAGCCAAGACAGCTGTGAACAGGTCCATTACTATAATACGCCTGATCTTGAAGAAATACGGTCTCCTTCATTGGATTTGGAAGCGTCGACCTCATCTAACTGCTAAGTATGTAAGGGCACGCCTCCTCTGGTGTAAGATCAGAAAAGACTGGACCTAGGATAAATGGGGGAAGATTATTTTCTCAGATGAGTCCTCCCTCAAAAGGGGGGCCGGAAAGCGTCTACAGTGGGTCTGGGGCTATCGAGATGAGAAGTACAGCCATAGTCGAGTCAAACCAGTTAAAAAGGGTAGAGATATATCCTTCATGATCTGGGGTGCTATCTGGGTTAGAGGAAGGTCAGATATCGTTTTTATGGAGCGAGATAAGACCTTACCTCGCTAGGGATACACCGCCTGGTCATATCTTAAAGTATTAAACGCACAGAAAGAGACTATCTGGTCCCCAGGTATGATAATACAGCAGGATAACGCATCTCAATATACCTCGGAGGAGGTAACCGCCTGGTTCGAGGACAATGATATACAGGTTATAGAATGGCCTGCTAATAGCCCCGATCTCAGTCCAATTAAACACGTATAGAAGATATTAAAGGATCGCCTCAATAACAACTATCTAGAATTGATCAATATGGGCAAATCAAAGAAGGCCTTCAAGGCCTTCCAACGGGCTATTATAATTAAGTGGGCATTGATCGACCAAGCCCTCATTGACGATCTAATATTATCGATGGATAACCGCGTAAATGCAGTCTTGGAAGCAAAGGGGTGGTATACACGCTACTAACACCACGTTTTTGTCTATATAGACCAGATCACGCTATGAAGAAGGCTTCAATGCTACGATCAAGCATAAGTAATCGTTAATCCATACATTTTCACAACTGTGGTAGCAATTACTACGTGGTGGTGTAAATTCAATGGGTTTGCGGATTTTACCCGCGGACGTATTAATCCCGAGACCCACTGTAGAAAGATGAGAACACGTGCGATATCCGATTTGTGTCGTCTTTGTGGTGGTGTTACCATCACTATCACCATTACTATCATCGTTTCCATCCATCCACACAATGTCCATCCCTGCTTATCATCAGCACGCAGTGGTATACAGTACAACAATGTTGGGTACAGACTACACGCTTAATTACTGTAGGGCTGACTGGGGTTAGTATTAGAACAACGTCATTTCATTTTCAAATAACTTGCACTTCAGTCTTTGAATTACGCCACTTGCGGCTTTATTCAGTGTCATAATCTTTATTCAATGCTAATGCATGCTAATATCAAGTAAGGATGACGACTGTATAGAAAGGCACCTCCGATTCCAACTGCCACCACACCACAATGCCAGGTAGGCATGAACCTTACATCAACAACCCAACCTCATCAATATCCTCATCAATATTTCACCTCACATCACCTCACCTCCCCACCAACCTCAACATCCTCTCAAATCCTCGAATCCCAAAAGCACTTGCCCCACCAACGAACACTTTCACGAAGACATTCCCAAACCTCTCTAACCCTGCCATCATCACTCCTAACCTTGCTCCTCCTCCTCCGCTCTTGGATCCGTCTCCTGTCCTTCTCATGCCGGATCTCGACTTCATTGACGAAGCGGCTGTTGATGGCATCGTCCGTTGATGACAGGCCACCGAACCCGTACAACGACGACGACGACGACGACGACGACGACGACGATACAGGCAGTATGCTGCCGTTCGTGATGGCGTCGCTATTGTCGTTGTCGATATTGTGGTCTGGAAAGGGGTGCAGCAGGGGGGTGTGTTCACGTGCATGTTCACGCGTATGTCTGTATTGACATTCGTATCCACACTCACTACCAGTATCACCGAGAGACGACGATGTCTCGAAAAGTAAGTGCTGGCTCCTAATCTGCAGCACCCAACCGAACAAACGGGATTCATAATTTGGATCCATCTCAGCAGAGCCGAAGCCGGAGCCGGGTTGTTCTTCCGTGCGTGCATTAACACGGTGGAGAGGATATGTCAACGGCATGAACGAAGACATGTTGTCACTTTTCCGTGGTATGGGGAGGACGCCGTTAGTAACTTCTTTGTCAGAGATCAAGAGCGAAGGGCTATTATGGCCTGTGGTTTGGTTTAGTTTGGTTTGGTTAGGGTGTATGTAGTATCGAGCAGATTCTTCGAATTGTGGTTCAGACTCCTAATCTTCCTATATAATCCTATGAAATATACAGCGCACATACGCAGATATCTATATACGACCCCGAGAGCAGGATACCAGCAGGTCCTCAGCCCTAACATACTCATCCAAAGATCAGTTTACGTTACACGCTATCCATAAGAGGCACCGCACTGTATCGTACCAGATCCTCGGGTCTGTTTTCTCGTGGCTAGACAATTCTATTCGCCTGACAAATATCGAGAGGGTATATTGTAAATCTCCTGCTTTGAGCGAGTGACTGAAGGAGCGTTAGGTAGATGTAGATGTATCAATGTTTTAGTGATTTATGAAGTTTTCGGACTACTGTAGCATGATGAGATTGATAGGGGAAATTGAAATGTTGATTTTGGACATCGTTTTCCTGTGCAGTGGTCTCTTGAATCGTGAGTTTTTGTTGATGGGTGGTTAGATACCTACCTGTTATTTATTGGGGCGCGACAAGGAAATATCAAGGTAGGTTGAATCTGGCTGACGATGATAATGGAAGAATAGGAACAGCGTGCTGATGACAACTTTTGCAGTGTCACCGTATGATTAACAGGTAGGATGGTAAGTAGGTAAGCAGGACTGGGAATACTAGGACAATATTTCGCTAACTCTGTGATCGAATAGTCATACAAACATTGCAAGATACCATTCTCAAAAATACATACTCTACGCCAAGTAATCCTTCGGTAATCACCACAAAATCTACTGTAAGTATAGATAGAAATCCTCAGCTCCTGACCAACTGTATCCAATTTCAACTCCAGACTCCTATGCTTTCATCGTACATCTGTCGTTACATACTTATCTTCCAGTATCTCGACCGGTTGTTGTTCCTGATGCAGGTGTGTCATTGTTCCATGAAAGATAGGTATGGTCACCGAGTTTTCTGTAGTAGTTAGATAATGATCCCATACAAGAGAATGTTGAGATACGAACCTTGGCCGGAAGAGATTGGCAACAGTGAAGAAGGCTCCCAGCAATATACATAATCCTCCAATCACGAGATATGCAATTCCAAGAAAGTTGTTCTTACCACCCATGACTGTCCGAGTTGAAATAAGAATACTCTTAGTTCCACCATAAAGTTTGACAGGAAAGACTGACATCGTTAGTGAACGACCTCGCGAGAATGGGACCAACATACAGTCATATATATCCATTTGGTATGTGCCTGCCTTCATCACATCCTGATCATTTCTGAGAGCAAGTTTACTGAATGTAGGCAGACCAGCTGTTCTCATCCACACTGCGAACTCTTCATATGTCGACAGATCGGGAATTGGATTCTCGTCGGTGTAACCATCTGGGAATCGCGTAGCCCAATTTGGAGGTGGAGCGGCATAACTGTTATTGTATTGTGTTTGCTTATACAGCTTCAAATCGCTAGACCAGGCAATACCTTTGTTGGTCATAGTATAGTTTCCTGTGCTTTGACCACCTGAAGTGCTCACAATACTAGGACTGTTGATGGTATCATTGAATATAGAATTGGCAATCAAGCCACAAGGATAATATGGCTTTCCATTAGGATCGAGTTTGAGTGGAGTGCAAGAGCTTTTATCAATATCGCTAGCACTAATGAAATTCCCTTTCAATTGATCGAGGTCGAGCGACTTCACGTAACGTCTATGGTTTTGGTAGAAGTTCGTGAGACGGTAGTAGAGGTAGACGGGTGCGCCGATATCGTTAGGGAGAGTGAACTGCAATGTGCAGACTCTGGTATTCTCCTGTTGTACGCCAAATTGCGGCGTTACTGTCTGATTTGATTGCTTCCATTTTGGTATGCTGGTTGTGTTTGAAGACTTGAAAGAGGAATGAACGTCGCCGTCGGGGATAGGAAGGAAGTCGGCGGAAGCACTCGCGCAGTTCGTGTAATCAATAGACAACTCTTGTACCTTCACACCGCGTTAGCGTCGGTTGTCCGGCTTTGAATCACATAGCAAGACTGCACGTACTGTGGTGCTAGCCCATAGTAAGAGTCCTCCAATAGGCGCGAATATAATGCCAATGGCAAAGAAGATCGGTAGGACGGTTTTTGGTGTGAGAATAGGTCTAGATACAGTCAATCTCCGAGTCTGCGCGATATAGTAAGTGACTTACTGCCATGCCTTCAATCTCTGCTGTCGAAACGCAGTATCTACACGGGGTCAGCGCGGGACTAGCATCGCAGTGTAGGAAACGGACTGGCAGGTCTCTTGCTCTTCTGCTTTTTGGGCGCTTCATTGTTCGGATCATCC
>Ga0068618_1000273_pt1 | contig 13533 bp, 16 predicted proteins | sample InSIn2SAF170_2_FD_77423 | JGI IMG/M metagenome (GOLD analysis project Ga0068618, IMG submission 77423) | Clean room microbial communities from NASA Spacecraft Assembly Facility at Jet Propulsion Laboratory, Pasadena, California, USA -... ...
CCAAAGGTATGAGCTGATTCCATTCGGCTTCTCGATTCACACCGGTTTGACATTCTTGATGTGTGAATTTTTCTGATAGTGAGACTTGTCTACTCACCTGGTGTTCGCGTCTTGGACTACAGCGTCATTGTAGATCGCTCGAATTTGTAGTTTGTGGGGATCGCCAATGGCTGACGGGGCAACAAGGACAGGTCCTATTGGGCAAGAGCCGTCGAGTCCTTCAAACAGGAACAAGAATCAGTCAAACCGGTGTGAATCGAGAAGCCGAATGGAATCAGCTCATACCTTTGGAGAAGGACCACTGGCTATTCTTGAACTGCTGCGTACGTGCACTGACATCGTTACTGCACGTATACCCGAGCACGTAATCCATAGCTTGTTCTACCGAGATGTCACGCCCGCTTTTCGACAGCACGATGCTGAGTTCGGCTTCATAGTCGCTCGATCCATCCTGCGCGAACTTAGGCACATTAATTGCCGCTGGGTATGGTCCATTGAGTGCTGTCCGCGGCCGGACGAACAAGACAGGGACTTCGGGAATGGGGGCTTTTGCTTCTTTGGCGGCTTCGTAGTAGTTGAGGCCGAGGCAGCGGATTATTGGGACTTCTGAAATGTCAATCGGAGGGAGAAGCTGTAATTCCAAGCAAGCGTCTAGAGTTTAGCGGCGTTGATACAATACTGGTGATAGTATGCTACCACTCAGCTGCAGTAACTGCCATGCTCACCGTTTGTATTGTCATAGTCTTTTCTGTGACTGTTCCATCAAAGATCGAGCCTGTCACCAGTCTGGCCGAGATACTTTCTCCCTTGTACAGCGCAAGTCCAACATCTGAATAGACATTGGGGTCAACCTGGCCGAGGTGAATCTGGCCATCTTCTTTGGCTAGGAATCGCACTAGATGAGTCCATGGAGGTAACGATGGCATTCTAATGATCTGGCGTGTTCGGAAGTGAAGAAACCAGTAACAAGAAAGCCAAGGGTTAGAGATTTGGGATCCGCGAATAATGCTCAGAAGTGTAGAGGGTGGTGCTGTTACCTGCAGGCTGCTCACCTAGATTGGGAAAACATTTGTTGCTCTAATCGACATACTTTCTCGAAGCATGACACATGCCCGCGGAATCACCAGCATGTGAACCGAGTGTGAACTCCAGATCGTGATCCTGCCGCTTTGGCTTTAGCAATGGAATTTGGCCGTCAGGCTTGCATTGCGTGAAAGGTGAAATCTTTCAAGAGCAGCATCTCCTCCAATATCTCCAACATTGCTCCACATGCAAGGTACCACCTTCCCAGCCAATTAGGGACTTTGCCTCAAGTCGGCGAGTGGTTGTAAACAATGAATAACCAGATCATGCTGTTCACGATGGGGAAGCGAAACCATGCTAAATGCTTCGTCAATATTATAAAACAGGCGTGGAAGGTTGAAAGTGGGAAAAAACACAACTCGTTCAGTGTTTCTTATTCCACTCCCTCGTGCAAGCCACACAGCCACTGAGCTCGACTTCTATAGTATTACAACTCAATCCTCCTGCGTGAGTTGAGGAGTAAAACTAAGCCAACAGTACGAACCGTTTCTGTCGAGGACAGCCTGGATGGGAGACATATCCTCACCAGCCCTTCAGCACCGTCCGCATGAAATGATGGCCGAAATTCTCGAGACACACACTCTACCGAACCGAATTCAAGATGAAGAGGAGGTTGAAGAGCTGCTTTCGCGGCCACCGAAATACCTGCCTGACCTACTCAAGACGGTAGAAGGCGATATCATGTTCCTTGGCATCGGAGGTAAAGTTGGACCAACGATAGCGCGCATGGCAAAGCGGGCAGCTCCAAACAAAAAAATCTTTGGTGTAGCACGCTTCTCGGAGAAAGGCCTGCGGGAGAGGTTGGAGAGCTGGGGCCTGGAGACCATTAAGTGCGACCTTCTGGACGCCGATTCCATTGCCAAGCTGCCGGACGTGCCGAACATTGTGTACATGGCCGGCAAGAAATTCGGGGCGGATGAAGACCCTAGCTTCGCATGGGCTATGAACACCCACGTCCCGGCTATGGTCGCCGAACGTTTCAAGGACTCGCGCATTGTCGTCTTCTCCACTCTCTGTGTCTACCCTTTTGCTCCCATCACGGGTGGTGGATGGAGTGAAGAGACGCAACCCTCCGGATCTGGAGACTATGCCACTAGCTGTGTAGGTCGAGAACGTATGTTTTCATATTTCTCGCGAAGGCATAATACCCCAGGCCGCATTATTCGTCTAAACTACGCTATCGACACCCGATATGGAGTGCTGCACGACATCGCTGGCTGGGTGCGGAACGGTATTCCCATACCCATCGGTACAGCCTATGCGTCGGTGATCTGGCAGGGAGATAGTAACGCGCAGATCCTGGGAGCATTGGCCCATGTCACAACACCCACAAGTCCTCTCAATGTTGGAGGCGCAGAGCATATGAGCGTGCGTATGGCGGCAGAGGAGTTCGGCCGCATCTTCGGCAAGAAGCCCATCTTCGAAGGTCAGGAGACGGAGGACGGATGGTATAACAACACTCTGGCCGCTCAACGCCTGTACGGGTATCCTATAGTCCCCTTGGGTCGTATGATCGACTGGGTAGCAGATTGGATGGCCAGAGATATGCCTTCGCACAACAAACCAACGCATTACGAAGAACGGCGAGGCCACTTCTGAGGCTGAGGAGACGTGTGCCAAACCTGCTGGTAGATGTACGTATCTTGATTGGCGAGCGCAGTCGAGCTATCATCTCGCAATTTATAGATCAATACCACTACAGTAGCTTCAATTTGCTTTTGGCCATGAATGAGGCAGTTGCTGGTGAAGATAACCGGAATACGATGACTAACGCCCATTACCGCCCGGAGTTAGTGCGTTTATACCGCTAACTTCTCTCAGCATAACGACGATTTGCGGGGCTTTTTAGGCATGTACTGTAACCTTTGGTCGTGGACATGTAACCACACCACGATTATACCTTGCAGGTACGCTCAGATTAACTTGAGGCTTTTCGTACCCCGTGCCGTCTTCCCAGATTGCCACGCGGGACCTGGTCCACTACGTTATGGTCAAACCTTCAACCATGAGCTATCCGACGGTCTCAGAAGTCCGTTGCCAATTTGCACCTCGTTATTCACTGTTGATACCTTGCATCGCCGTGGAGGTGGCCACCACTATCAATATCGTGATGTCCCTTCGTGCCCGCGTCAAGCCGCTCGAATGAGTGATCCGGTGGATGATACAGTTCCTGCCGACGTTGGCGCCAACCAGCAGAGATTCAAATGCAGCTATTGTGATCGCCGCTTCAAGCGCCTCGATCATGTCCAACGCCATAAGCGCAGACACACCAAGGAGACGCCATACAAGTGTCCATGTGGGCAAGCCTACCCTCGACAGTAAGCTAGATCAACCATTAACAGAATGTGTCTTATGAAGATTCCTACGCTAACTCGCAAACAGCGATCTGTTGACCAGACATCAGAAATCAGCGCACAACATCGAACCTGTCAAGCGGCGGAAATCACAGCACCATGATCAACCGCAACAACAGCACGATGCTGTTTATCTTCCCCACGACAACCAACAGCAACAACACCAGCATGGCTTCGGAAACATTCAACCTCCATTCTTGGTCCAGCAATTCGGAGCCTTCAATACGACTTCAACCCCAGCTCAGCAGATGACGAACAAGACACCATTTCAGAGCTTGGATCAATCCCGATTAGCAAACGACGTTGCCAGCTACGATAGACGTTCCATTGATAGCTCTTCTAGGATAACGACAAATTCGACTGTGCGCAACACTCTCACAGGTGCACGTATGGTAGCACCTTTAAGCACAACTGAGTCTCAATCTGACATGGAAGTCATGCTCAGTGAACACCATGGGCTTACTCCAGGAAGTCTGCAAGCCGGAAACTTGTTTGGGGATGCTGATTTTCTCCTGAATGACCTCAACTTTTCTACGCCGAACATTCCACCAATATTGAGGAATGTTCCAGAAGAACGACCTGTCAGTCCAACTGCACCGACACCGGCGAATAATGGCAGCGCAGAAGTGGGACTCGGCCACGCAGTCATTACGCCTAATAAACAACGAGCCTACGTTGAGGAGGAATTTGGCAGAAGTGATGAAGAAGATGAGGACGATAACAATCACAACAAACAAGACACGAACATCTTCTCGCGAATCGGCTCCCCCTTGCCTTCCTTACGTAACTTGCCTGGTCTGGAATCGTGGAATCGGCGGGATCGAGAGCCACGTTCCGAGGCAGATCCAGGCCCGTGTTGGAAAGTCTCACAGGCTGAGTATATGGATCTCCAGGCTGACGTGGCGAAATACGCTCAGGTGCTACCACTGAACTTTGCACTTCCCAGCCGGCATACTGTCTCACACTACCTGGAACGGACAATCAACAGTTTATATAGACATCAACCTTGTGTTCATGTGCCTACCTTTAAGGTACGAGAATCCTTGCTCGAGCTGATACTTGCTATGTGCGCTGTGGGAGCACAGTTGAGGTTCGAAAGTCAAGCAGGCGTTTCTGCTTTCCACGCCTCGAAAGCAATCCTTCTGTGGAGGCTTCGGGATGATGGTGAAGAAAGTGTTGTGCCTATGCATCAGCCACCCCTGAGGCATCAATTGGCAGCTACAAAGACAAGTTCGATGCACTCTTTATCGCCGACCTCGACAGCGCAGCGGAGTTTCCAGCCTAATGATAGTGCTCAACCACAGTTCAGTGGTGTTGAACACCGATCTCAAGCTGCAATGATATTGCCTGCGAGAAAACAGCGTTTGCAGCGCATGCAAGCAATCCTGACATTGATGTCTTTTGGCTCGTGGGGTCCCAGAGAATCTCTCAGCGATGCAATAATGCTTCAGACTCTTCTGGCAATGCTTGTACGGCAAGAAGGATTTGGCTTGGGATCGGAAAGTACAATAGTAGAGGGTGGCACGCGCCTGGAACGATGGCATGCTTGGATCGAACTTGAGAGCTGGCGAAGGATCAAGACAGTCAGCTATTACTTCATCAATTTACAGAGTCTGGCATATAATGCAGTTCCTCAACTGACCACGGCGGAACTACAATGCAATACTCCTGGCTCAGCGAACGAATGGACCGCTACAAGCGCTCCTCAGTGGGAAGAAACTCATGCTTCTTCGACCATCACATCTGTGCCATTCCAGACGGCTTTTCAATGTCTATTTCGGCGTGATTGGGATGACGGTGTTACAGGGAATTCACAAGGGAGGCCTTCAATCTCTGCGCTTGGAAATTATGCCTTGATAATGGGCATCCTCCAGTGCATTTTCTTTCTGCGACAACGCCATCCTGTACCCTTCGCCTGGGATACTGACATTGACGAAGCAACAGGCTCCAGTCTACGCACTGGCGACATTCGCAGTATCATCCACGCGCTGCACCGCTGGCAGTTGCTGTGGGAGAAATGCCCAGAGTCGACCATCGAGCCGGAAACGTCTGCTTCGCCCATCTCTTTCAACGCAATTGCCTGTTTGCGACTCGCATGGATCCGCATTTACGCAGACCTTGGTCCCAGCCGCAATCTCGCCACTAGAGATCCAAACCTGATTGCGCAGGTGTTCACCTCTGGTCCTCCACTCCGACGCCACCCACAACTTACACCTGTGATACTTCAAGCAATCCACGCACTGAGTGTGCCCATTCGGCTGGGCATCAGATTTGTAGCCCGGAGCCAGACCATGTTCTGGAGCGTTAATCAATCAATGTGCGTCCTCGAATGTGCCGTGGTTCTGAGCAAATGGTTCGATGCCTTGGCTTCGTCCATCGATTATGGTCGTATAACCAAGCAGGAAAGGAGTATGCTCTTAATGCTGCGAGCCATGGTCTTAGAATCTGGATTCTTTACCGAAGCAGATTTGTCAGCTTTATCTATCGCGGCAGAAAGACGATCTCTTGCGAGCTCGGTGTCTCCAAGTGGCATTGGAGTAGATGTAGACGGCGTCAATGGTGCGGGCCACGCCCATACGTATCAACATTCAAGAGATGAGGGTGGCTCGACCGTGATGCCACCTGGTCCTGCCGACAACAACTCCGATCAACTCGGCACCAGTATCATCCACGGTGACTTTGACATCGACATGACTCAAATATTCGGCATCGATGCTGGACAGTGGATATTACAGGAGATGACTCTGCCTACGCCTCCATCTCCAGAAGTTGATGCATCCTCGTACTGGCACCGCCAAATTTCGAGCTTACGCGTGGCTGTGGCGCGCCTGTGGGCCGAGGTGCTTTCCGACAGTCATGTGTTCGATTTAGTTACGACAATCGGAAGAACTTTGAATATTCACTCTCGCGTGATGGCGGACGGCATGCAACCGATATCGATGGGACCACCAGCATTGCACTCTTTGTCCTAGATTTTGTGAAGTGTCTACCTTCGTGGTCTCAATGGCCTAGAGTAACGTGCCGGAAGCGGAGGTCTGATCTAAAACTTCATATGTCGAAATTGGAGTGCGCAAGGTCCGCCTACGCCCACGCGAGCTACAAGAATGGAATGCCACATTGGAGCTAGGTTCCGCGATCGATATCTGGCTAACATTGTCGAAATTTTTGCGAGTTCTTACGAGATTTGATCATCTATCCGACAGCATACCATCACTTACAACAAATAGGTAAGGGCAAGCAAGTAGTGGTAGCCTCGGTCCCGCCCAGCAGTTTCGAGGGTCTCTCCCTCTTGGGATCACAACATTCAGATGACATTGTTTGGCTGCAAGGAACCCCTCACAGATGTCAGGGAAACACTACCAAGCCCGCCCAATCAGGTATTAAGTAAGCACATACTTCAGAACACACGGGACAAAACCTTCGATTCAACACACCGACTATGCACACGAGCTCAAGACGGAGTCAAGCGTGGTATTGTTCAACTTGCCATACTGGAATGTTTGACTTCAGCGAAACGAACGTAGGAAATTTTGTGTCAAGTATGAATATGGCAATAGAACAGTTCCAGCCAAACACAAAGAACACGTGTGGCAGTTGTTGAGCAGGTTTAAGATCGGAATAGCGTTAATACTACCTAGATATTATACGCTGCATTTCTTCCGAGCAACGATGCATCAAAGCAGAGTCCAACGGGGTCATGCGACCAACGGGTAATGTGGAGGGTCGAGGCTCTGATAGAGATAGCCAAGAGCTACGCTTGAAGTACTTGTTATGACAGCAAGGTCTGTACTTGGTACGTGAGCGGCACAAGCAGTACTGTATTTGTGCACTGGCCAAGCAAAGTAACGCTGAAGAAGCTTTGTGGCCTCATAATTCAGGCCGCAAATGTCACAAGTGACTGCCGTGCGGCTTGGACGGCTCCTCCAATGCCCGCCAGTGTTTTCCGGAGTGGCTACCAGCTAAGCTTCTCTCGGTTATCTCTCGAAGCTAAGATCTCTTTTTATGGGTCAGATTGGCGCCCAGCGTTGCTTAGCAAGCTTGCCAAGCTTGCTGCCCTCGTGTCAGCTGCGGATCGACGTCAGAGAGGAATAACAAGCTTTCCTGCTGTAACCCCGTCATTTTTATTGATCGTGCGTGAGGCAGGAAACACAACAGAACACAGCATTACCATTCGTTACCCTTGCATGAAGTCCGCAACTATTTGCAAGGTACTTGTTAGTCGAATTGTGTATCAGTGGTGCCATCAAGAAGAGCAAGATAACATGACCTTGGTGGAGGTGACGACGGTCCGTACCAACACTTCCTGAACTCAAATGATCCGCTATCTGTGAGAGCAGTTATCTTCAAAACCTGCGCATTTTTGCTCGGCATTCCCATATATTCTCGTCCGCGCCTCATTTTCCGACAGTATCTTTCAATCGTTTATTACAACCCAGTTACCTGTGCTCATCACATTGTGTGAAGCGACACAATGACAATGACGTCCACCGAATCGGAGAGGACAGCCACAAACGGTAACGACAATAACTACCGATATAAAGAGAAGGGCAGGGATGATGTAGAGCACAGGCCAAGCGATGGGAGCCGTCAGGATTCCATCTCTGAAGGCGAAGCAAAATTCAAGCGATTGTACGTTCACTACGAGACCAATAAACAATGCTAACGTTGTTGCAGAGGTTGGAAGAAGTTGACAGTATGCTTAATTGTCGAGGCTATTGCTCTTGGCTCATTGAGTATCCCTTCGGTTTTCGCAACGGTCGGCATGGTCGCAGGTGTCATCCTGACAGTTAGCCTGGGACTCATCGCTATATACACAAGTCATCTGGTCGGCCAAGTCAAGCTTCGACATCCCGAGATCGACCACTACTCCGATGCCGTGGGCCTTTGCTGGGGCAAGTTTGGCAGAGAAGTCACTGGTGTGATGTTCGTTCTGCTGCTGGTTCTCTTAGTGGGTGGGCACACTTTGACTGGCACAATAGCCTTCATCAAGATTTCGGGTAACACAACATTGTGTGCTTTGGTCTGGACTGGCATCTCAGCCATCATCCTCTTCATCGTTGCACTGCCACCCTCATTCGCCGAATTTGCGATTCTCGGGTACATAGACTTTGCCTCGATTATCATCGCCATAGGTGTCACCATCATCGCCACTGGCATTGAGGCCGCAAAGTCCGAAGGCGGCCTTTCAGGTGTGGACTGGAGTGTCTGGCCACCTCCTGGTGTTACCTTTGCCGACGCTTTCCTCTCATGCACCAACATCATCTTCGCATATTCCTTCGCGGTCTGCCAATTCAGTTTCATGAGTGAAATGCACACGCCCAAGGACTATAACAAATCCATCTGGGCTCTTGGCTTGATCGAGATATTCATTTATACGCTTACAGGATCATTGGTTTATGCGTTTGTGGGCAAGGATGTTGGAAGTCCAGCACTTCTCTCGGCCGGCCACACCGTCTCACGAGTGGCATTCGGCATTGCTCTACCCGTCATTTTCATCTCGGGCAGCATCAACACCACAGTTGTATGCAGATACATAATTGCCCGACGATTCAAGAACTCACCAATCAAGTACACCAACACTTTCATGGGCTGGGTGGTCTGGATCAGTCTCTGCGCCTTTGCTACGCTCATTGCGTGGATCATTGCCGAGGCTGTGCCATTTTTCAATGATCTGCTCGGTCTGATATCCAGCTTGTTTATCAGTGGCTTCTCTTTCTACTTCCCAGCTCTCTTTTGGTTTGCCTTGCTCAGAGAAGGTCCATGGTATAGAGGTTGGAAGAACATCAGCTTGTCGATTCTCAATGGGTCAATCTTCATCATTGGACTTGTCATTCTGGGATGTGGTGCATATGCTAGTATAGAGGATATTATGCAAAAATATGCTTCAGGTAAGGTTGGCAGTCCCTTCAGCTGTGATTCATCGACCTACACATAAAGGACAAAATAACATGGAAATGGTGTTACAACTGTTTCGGGAGATGGGAGTTTCTGCAACGGACGAAAGGTCTGCTCTCAGCGACGGCGCTCTTGGAGCTGTGGTGTGGTGATGAACAGGTGTGGATGGATTCTCACCAACAAATGGTCTGGATTTTATGAGGGGATAACAGTCTGGATGGGTTTCTGAATTCGTTTTTAGGTGTTTCATACAGGTATTCTTATCCATATCGACGAGGTAACAGTCGTCTCGGCACAGGCATGATAGCCTGAGGTAGTCTGAGAATTAATCATCTTTATTAAGAACAGAACGCAAGTAACGTGATCACAACGAGCTTCATAGTAATTCCGCACGCGCACGCTCCGAACTTCCCCAGCCAATTTATCGTGGGGTTTGGCATTGGAGAAATGTTACCGACGGTCAATAGCCGACAACAAATATGCCAGCTTCATCCCACTATATTCTGTGGCACACAAAACCATAAGATACAGGTCTTGCGGATTATCAAGCTCTCGAGGCTACGTCCCACATTCTGAACCTCCACCAGAAACATCAGCACATTCTCGAACAGCACAACCATGAAGCTACTTTACCCAACTTCATTACACCTCGATATCGACTCCCTCAAGGGTTTCGCCCCCACATTACACCCCTACGACGTCAAAAAGCCCCTTCCAGAGGATCTGATCGATGCCGAAGTCCTAGTAACATGGACCAACAGCTCCGACAACCTCTCCGACGCAGCAAAGCGCATGAAAAATCTAAAATGGATTCAATCACTCGCCGCCGGCCCCAATGACGTTCTCAACGCCGGCTTCGACGCCAAAAGCATCAAGATCACCACTGGCAGTGGTCTACACGACGGTCCCGTCGCCGAACATACACTAGCACTCCTCCTCAACGCCGCGCGTCGATTCTTCGAGATGCGTGACTACCAAAACCAAGGCAAATGGCCCGGTCACCTTGGCGGACCCCAACCAGACAGACCAGCTGGTAAATTCACAACGCTCCGTGACGCACGAGTGTTGATCTGGGGCTTCGGCAACATCGCCAAAACTCTAGTACCCAGCCTGAAAGTCCTAGGCGCAGATATCAAAGGCATCGCCCGCTCCAACGGGGTCAGAGACGGCGTCCAAGTGTATAGCGAAGACCACCTCCAAAAACTTCTCCCTGAGACCGATGCACTAGTAATGATCCTCCCAGGCAGCGACAGCACAAAACACGTCTTGAATAAAGAACGCATCGCCCTCCTACCCAAACATGCATGGATCATCAACGTCGGTCGTGGCACAACAATCGACGAAAACGCCCTTGCCGACGCTCTAGACAAGAATGAAATTGGCGGTGCAGCACTCGATGTGTTTGAAACGGAACCCTTGCCTTCGGACAGCAGGTTCTGGAAGACACCAAATACGATTGTTAGTCCGCATGCTGCTGGGGGGAGACCCCAGGGTGCGGAGGGTTTGATCGCGGGTAATCTGAGAAGGTTTTTGGCGGGACAGGACCTGAAGAATATCGTTTAATCTTCGTCTTCCATGTTGACAAGGCTTTTGTACGAAGAAATCAGGGAAAGGAAATGTCCATCTTGTCAAGTTATATCAAGACCAATGCTATCCTGATTACAGGAATTCAGCTTCCCACTTCTACCTACAGTCACAGTCGCAATTCCCTATCCTCGCCCTCTCATCGTGGTCTAGAGGAAGCTGAGTTGGTCAAGCAAGTATTTGTCTAGGACAAGAGCTAATTTGATCAACAAGATCCTACTGAGCCTCCACGCTCGCTGCCAGAAGATTGTTCTTGAACCGTGGTTGAAGTGTACATACTAAGGTATTGCATGGTAAGCAAGCGTGACGTCACTCTATTTTCATTAACAAAAAGTGAATCATCGCGTGGTCAAACAATTTCAGCAGTCCAGACCCAACGCTGTCCCATCTGATTTCATAAAATATCGTTAAAGCCAGATAACGTAGTAAGACTGACTTGTGATGACTAGAGCAAGGTAGGCAATTGAGATTGATATCGAGACTCAGGTCAAGCACCTGGGGCTGCTCATCTTGCTGGATTTTGATACTCTCGTTCACTGTGGCAGGACATGCTTACCAACTTCTGCGCTTTGGCTCGTCCTCCGAATTTGCCAAATACTTCAGTCTTCAACCTTCGAGTATCCTGTTCGATTTCTCAGAACGCTGAGAAGAATGCTGCCGGCTCTCTACAGGTCCACCGACATGGATTCGGGACTGCTAAGATGCAAAACCCAGCATGAAAGTGGCAACATCAACATGACCATTTTCTACGCTCTTGGGAGATGCCAGAAATATGGATAACTCTCTCCCACCATAACATTTTATGAACGTGCAACTTGCAATTCGCCTGCATACCAAGCCTGAATTGCGCGAACATCATACCCCATCGCCACAGTATCAAAAACCTTCAAATGCTCCTTAGACAAAGCACCATTATTCGACAACCGAGCAACCCATTTGCCATGCTTCCCAGCCGCCTTCACAATTTTATCAATAGCATCAACAAACTCAGGCTCATCACCCCTTGCAGGAACGTAGCCAAGCAACGAAAGACCAAGATCATTCGGCCCAATAAAGATCATATCTTGGCTGACATTAACACACAAACCACATTTGCGAAATCCAGGGATGATGCGACCAAGGTAACTTACCGACACCAGGTACAGCACAAATCTCATCAACATTCTCAACACCCGATCTCGTCTCAATCTGAACACATGTGATAAGCGTCTCATTAGCCGTCTTCACATAGGTCCCGATATCGACACCATGAGCGATCCCCGAAAACAGTGAGCCTTGCCCTCGAAGACCTTGTGGCGGAAACTTCGCATAATTCACGACGGCCTTAGCTTCCTCAGCTGTATTGACCTGCGGCACGACGATACCACTAAACAACAACATTTTCAACCCACGCATGTTCTATTACCCAAACGATTATGTTCTTACTTACTGCGCACCAGCATCCAAAGCCCTCTTAATCAAATCCGGATGCGTCATTCTAAGCCTCACAAGCGGCGACACACCCAAAGCAGCGATGGCCGCAGTCGCGTTGTGCATGGAATCATCGCTGATATTGCCGTGCTCGCAATCGATAATTATACCCTTTTAGAAATGATTGTCAGTCAGTCGTGAAAATACCTATATATGAGATATAGGTACTGACATCAACTCCAGTCTGAGCAACAATCTGCGCTGCCCGAAAAGATGGAAGACCCATGAAAGTCATTATTGGTTTTGAGCCGGCTCGGAGTGCATTGAGGAGGCGGAGCCGTGGGTTTTGGATTGAGGTTATGTGTGCCGATGGGTAGGACATCTTAAGATGAGTTAAATCGTGTGAGACAGTTGTATTGTTACTTGCGAATGTTCTCTTGACAAGGGGCGAGAAATGTTATAGAGAGGGTCTTGTCCTTGGTATGTACTTTAGTATACACAGCAATACGTACCTAGGTACTTTTGAGGGGGAACCGGAGGTAGAACCTACAAAAGTGGAGCACCCGGAAATCATAACCGACTTACGCCGGCTCACGAAATCAACCTCGACCTGCAAGTTCAGTAAAGTCTTCATTCACAGATCGCTATCCCTCACTCCTTCGCCAATCGCGTCAGGATCATAACATTGCCACAAACCCACATAGGACTACATTCTCTCAACCGAGATCCACACACACAGCTCGATGCACCCAATCCACCTCCTTCTCCGTGTCGTTATGAGAGCTATACCTTTCACTTCAACATCTATCTAACACCTACGTTCGAGCGTACTGTAACAGGAATTCTCTCGCCACATTGAAATTCACAACTATACCGCCGCAGTCAAGCATACCTCGAAAACTTCGTAGCTCCACTCTCCTCCCATCATATCAAATGAGTCCTTAACCTGAACCGCCCCTCACAAGGCTCGTAACTCATGGCTCGCCACAATAGAGCGACGACGACATTGTCATATTCACATCTACAGCTATACCGCATTGCACTTTACCAATACTGCATACATATCGATTCATACATCGTCAACCAGAACATCACCCCCATTATCTCCCCATTCCTCGGTACACATACATACATACATACATACATACATACATACATACATACATACATACATACATACATACATACATACATACATACATACATA
>Ga0068618_1000277_pt1 | contig 13478 bp, 16 predicted proteins | sample InSIn2SAF170_2_FD_77423 | JGI IMG/M metagenome (GOLD analysis project Ga0068618, IMG submission 77423) | Clean room microbial communities from NASA Spacecraft Assembly Facility at Jet Propulsion Laboratory, Pasadena, California, USA -... ...
ATGAAGCTATAAAAAACTTTGCCCGCGATGCTGCGAAGGGTGGCTGCAACTCTGCACCCGTGCTCAAAGTATACCAAACCATACGCTCGCTACTGTCAGACTTACGCGAGCAACTACGCAAGCAACCGGGACGCTTTATTGACTTCGATTCCATGAAATCTCCTCGCCTGGATTCCCTCAAGGTCTCGACCACATTTACATGGCTGGAGTGTCTGCTAAATGGAACAGCGACAATTGAAGACTACATTCAAGCAGCACGACCGGGTCTACTCAAGGCTGAACAGGAAGTCCATATGGAAATTCTACAGCAACTAGAGGAACGCAAGGCGAAACCGTTCACACGCCCGTCTGGAAGACTCACAAGCGTACGTCCAGTAGCGATGGTGACTCAAAACCATACAACGCCTGGTGTTATTATGCCCAATGGGCTTTCCACGGGGAAGTAGCCAGTAGCAGTATAAGGAAAAGACTGAGTGAAACGGGGATTATGTTATATACGCCAAGGACAGGATAAGACGAGTAGCTGCAGCTGCCGTTGAGAGAATGGAGGATGCCGACCTGTACCGTATTCAGTGAGCCTCCACCTCGTATGGCGCACAGAAACGCAGCACATGTTATGACGGTCTCGCGTGTACTATATTTGCCACTACCTGTTTACGGCTGCGTCTCCTTAAACACAATTTGACTTCCGTGCAGACTGAGGACCCAACTTTAGCCGGTCGCAATGATCTTCATCGAATAATTATACCGGCAGTAAGACCATTCTGTTACCCTAAGACAGGTCAGTTGGAGAGATGAGTTAATAAGCCATTTTCCAGCCAGCGAAGACCGTATCGATCACGTAAATACAAGCAACCATGGCTCGAGCTGCACTAGAGGACAGGAAGCCTAAGATAGAAGACGATGCACCTGAATACATCGACATATCCTCCTCATCTTCTGATTCTGGATTGCCCGCCAACAGAAATGCAGCTTTGTTTCAACCTGACTCTGACTCGGATTCAGATTCAAGCTGCGACTCTGCTATTGAAGTCACTAGCAGACGTTATATTCAGGATGAAGCAGCGGACAGCGATAGCGATGCTGAAAATGTGAACGACGAGAGTGCCGATGTGAGCATTAGTGACGATGACAGTGAAGATGAGATGCAGCTCGAGCAGGCGACCCAAAGAATTGCGCCAAGGATGTCACCTTCAGTCGCGCCGCCAGGACGCGATCCAGTCCTGCTAGCGCTTCTAAACGATAGAAGACCTGAACAGCCCGACCAATCTCCTTTGAATTCCCTTCCTCGCGAGCTGAAGTACATCTTCCTGTCCTACTTGGACCGAGATCTTTACTCCGTTTATGCACTCTCTATGGTCTCAAGAAGCTGGTACAAAACATTGAATCAAGACTCTAGTACCGATGTTGACTGGCAAAGACGATGCAGCATGATGGGCGTACAAAGACGCTCACCCCACTGCAAGACTTGGAGAGAAACTTTTGTCAGACAACTGCAGAAGAGATGCTTGTCTTGCTTTAAGATCTGCAATACTGCTTTTGGTTACTTGTTACCTGGACAACCAGACTGGATTTCAGTCTGTCCACCTTGTCAGGTAGAACCCGGTCCTTGGCAAACTATACCTGAAGACGAATGCCATAGACGAAACCCGAAGCAGAATCTCGATAATCTTCCTTACAGGGTGGTCAAGAATACAACGCCCGCTACAGGTCTGAGCAAGCAATTGCTCAAAAGACGCAAGGCATATCTGAAATATTACCTAGCGTCGTCAATAGAAGGGAACCCGTATGATGCTGTTCCCAAACTGGAATTGCATGCAAAGAAAGCGCTTGACAAACTACGGAAGGATTTGGCAAGCATAGGTTTGAGTGAACATATCAAGCAAGAGGACCTCAACACGCTATATGAGTATGTTGCGCAGGCTAAACATGACAAGACCCTTCTATCAGTGCGCTTGATTAACATGATCACCGCGATCTATCGCTGGGAAATGCGAACCAAATCTATCCAGGAGCTCGTCCATGAAGCTCTAGACTACCTCCGCCGGCTGCAAGACTTCGAAAGGAATGAGCATGCTAGACTCCGAGAAGAACAACCTCATCTGTTCACGAGCCGAAATCCTGCATTTCTCCAAGGCATGGGATTAGATAAGCATCGCGTCTCGTTACTGGACAGCATCCTTACAGGGAAGGAACCCAAGTTCAGCTATCGGCAACTCTTGGAGGAATTGTATGCAAAGGAGCAGGCAAAAAAAACAGCGAGCGCAAGCCCATCGAAAAGGGCAGCTAGAGAACCAAAGGAACAGAGAAATAAACAAGCATGGCAAAGTGCTATCTAAGACCAAGAGGAAGCTGACTGGCGAAGCTAAAGCACTTCAAAAAGAGGAGAAGAGACTCGCTCGTCGAGGCGCCGCTCTGGACACGCCATCAACAGCTTCAGTACGGGCGTCACGAACTTCGCAGAAAAGGAAAGCAGAGGAGGATGAATCTACTTCAGCGCCGAACGGTAGCACAGACGCAGGGAAACGACCAAAGAACAATACACCGGCGCTTTTGCAGTGTCGAGTTGGCTGCAATAACTCTGCTTCGGGTAAATGCGCCTTCAAGCGCTGCGGGAAATGTTGTTCCGGTCCTTGTGCAAAGCATAAGCTCAAGAGCAAGATTTCTAATGCCAAGGCTGAGCCTGTAGACTAGAAGAAGCGGCTGCAGGTCTCCGCGAATGCTCGTATACAGTACCTCGCCAGGCAATAGAAGTCACGTGCATGCAGTCAGGCGCGTAGCTGCGCAGGGCTATCGAAGTAGATTCCTTAATGATGGCTTTGACATATAGCCTAAACCTTTATTGTCATCACTAGACAAAGCTCATCTTGCGACGAGTCAAGCGACTTTCAGGGCGCCAATCTGTCAAAAATGTCACTCGCACCGCTGTTGCCACGCCACAGCTACACTCATCTTCCGCTTGACTCGAAATTTCGCAACTACTGCACAGCTTATTGCCTTTCCTGAGCGCGCAGAGCAGCACTTTCTTGTGACTAAATAAGCATATCTCAGGTAATCTATGAAACATGCGACCCAGCTCCTGCTCTGTTTGACCGACAAGCTTTAGCAATTCGTGGTCGACCTCGATCATCCTTTTGAGCTGGAATAGCTTCAAGCGACATGAGATGGGCAGCATTGGGCACATAGACATTCATTAGCGTACGGCTACTGACTTGAACTATGCAGTTACCCCAGGTATGCAATTGAGAGGTTTTTACGTTACTAGCAAAGAGGATTAAAACAAGCCTGCAGATTCTAGCATCTACATACGACATTTCCTTCATGTTCATCACCTGTTTCAATTTTTGTGCCATTTTCCTTCATCATTCTGCTTATCATGGAGCATCATCCGCCTCTATCTTACAGCTTCTTGAGGATCTCTTCTGTGAATTGTTGAGTTGAAGCTTTTCCACCTAGATCACCAGTGATCATTTTTCCTTCAGCGATAGTCTGCGGCAAAGGCACGTATCAAGACAGTCAGCGATTGATACACATATGCCAAATGCAGATTATCAAATTCCGCCAGGCTCACCGACAAAGCAGCCTTCTCGATCTTCTCGGCGTGTTGGAATAAACCCATATGACGGAGCATCATAATAGAGGAGAGTAACAAAGCTGTAGGATTCGCTTTACCCTGACCTGCGATATCAGGAGCTGAACCATGTACAGCTTCGAATATACTAGCAGAAGCGCCGATATTTCCCGAGGGTGTCAAGCCCAATCCACCGATTAAACCAGCACATAGATCAGATAAGATATCACCATAGAGATTGGGCATGACCATGACTCTATCGGAATAAGGGGCCGGGTTCTGTACGATGCGTAGGCAGACTCTATCTAGTAAATCTTCATCGTATTTGATTGAAGGGAAATCTTTGGCTACTGCCCTGCATGCTGTTAGGAACATTCCATCTGACATTTTCATAATAGGAGCTTTGTGTACCGCTGTGACGTGGGGACGATTGTTCAATTCGGCATATTGGAAAGCGTATCGCGCTACTCGCTCGGATGCCTCGTATGTGATGAGTTTGATGGATTGAACTACACCAGGTTGAATCTCATGTTCGATTCCAGAGTATTCACCCTCTGTATTCTCACGAATGAGAACTGAATTGACGTTTTCGTACGCTGTCTTGTAGCCTTCAATAGATTTGCACGGTCTGACATTTGCGAATAGACCGAATGTTCGTCGTAGTGTTAGATTTAGAGAGACATGTCCTTTGCCGATGGGCGTTGCTAAGGGTCCTTTAAGAGCGATGTTGTTCTTCTTGATGCTCTTGATGGAGGCAGTGGGGATGCTCGATTTACCATCTACAAAGACGGGTTGTACTTCTATCTCTTCCCACTCGATGGGAACTTTGGCGTGTGAGAAGATACTCTTGACGGATTCACTGATCTCAGGCCCGATCCCATCTCCTGGAATGAGGGAGACGAGGTAGTTGCCCTGAAAACAGACATAGCAGTGTTGTAATAGTAGGTGTTCAAATGTTGTTCAGTGAGTATGCAGGGAGAGACGGAGTGAAGAGGAAGAGCAGCCCGATCAGCCTCTGTCTCTTCAGGTTTATCGGTGGAGCTTGACAGTATCAATTGAAGACCACACCAGACCTAACGGCCTGGGGTATGATCTCACCTTCGAGTTCTTCACACCAGTAAAAGTCTCCTTAGGAGATGAAGCTGACTTCTTAGGTTCAGCTTCAGTAGCGTATGTTCTGCTGCACCTTGCAGAAGCGAGTACGGGCTGCAGTCGAGGACGGGAGGGACAGACAGACACATCAGATAAGTGTTTATTGTAGATTGGAATAGATAAGACCCACCGATGCCCTGGTGAGAAGAGTACGCCTTGCTGATACGCTGAGCATGTTTGCTTGTTGTCTATGTATGTAGATAGATGGTGAAGAAGAGAAAGCGTGAAAGCTCGAGTACTCGAGGGTCCGGGTCAAAAGTTGAAGTCAAAGTTGAAATCCAAAGTTGAAGGCGCGGTGAAGGGTGGGTCCGCTCGAAGTGAAGCTTCGGAGATGACGTGAGGATGAAGGATATTAGAGAATAATCAGAAGCAGAAGGAAGACTGAATTGTAGTGCTATAACATTGTTGTAAATAATGTAGTAGCTTCATTACTGTACAAACAAACATAACTACCACTGAATAGTAATCTTCCATTTGAAATCATCAGACCCGCCCTGCAGTCACCATAACTTTCATTAGTGCCCGTCTGCGTCTGCGCTGTCCCGCTCCGTGGAAGAGATTCAAGGGACATTTAACTTACAGGACATTCTTCTATTCGCCTCTTTACTACAGATTAACACCTTCAGACAAATCATTAGTCACGCCAAACATGCTCGTCCAAGCTGCAGGTAAAGCTCTCCCTAGAGTTATCGCACAACCTGCCGTGAGTCGTGCTGCTGCTCTATCTTGCACGCTGATCTGATTTCTCGGGAGACGTTTGATGTCTTCGGAGAGGTTGGAGGGGTGATTGCGATTGAACGACACATGCTGATTGTATTTGATATCTATCCATACAATCAATCAATGTTATGTTACATCCTCAACTCAATTCACTCACTCACTCACTCACTCGCTACACTCGCTTCGCTCGCTCGCTTGTTCGCTTGTTCGTCTCGCAGCTCTCACGCACAGCAACAACTCTCGGACTCTCAAGTCCCCGTGCAAGTGCATCACCAAGGGTACACACTCGTTATGGAGGTGTATACAGTGTCACTTTAATCCCAGGTGATGGTGTAGGAAAAGAAATTACAAATAGTGTTAAGGATATATTTGAAAAGGCAAATGTTCCAGTGGAATTTGAAGAGTTCCCTGGTGTATCGGGTGAATCGGGTCCTGATGATACTGAATTCAGGAAGAGCATGGATAGCTTGAGGAGGAATAAGGTGGGATTGAAGGGTGAGTCAAGCGAAGCCGTAGCCCCCGTTAGGGGGCGGAGGCGAGCTGCTGCTAGTTGGGGCGAGATGCCTCCGTTAGGAGGTTGGAGCCTGGTGCAAGAAGACAAGCTCTCTCTGGAGCTGCAGTCTGGAGCCGCTATTCGCAACATGGGGGACGGACAGCTGTCCTGCACATGAAGCTATTCCCCATACCTGCACAATCGCCATGGAAGCCCGAGCAACTCTCAATCCGATAAGCCTAGCACTCCCAAGGAATGCCATGAGAGGGCTTCATACACTATCAGCAGTCTCCAGTCTCGCCTCTGCCAGCAGCCGGCCACTATCCCCCCTCTCACCATCCTCAATCTAAGCATCATTCAAACTGACACATTGCCTCCTTCTCCTTCCTTGCACTGCGCCTCAGGAATCCTCTACACGCCCATCGAACGAAGCGGGCATACATCCTGGAACGTCGCGATGCGACAAAACCTCGACATCTACGCGTCCCTAACACTCTGCAAATCCATGGACGGTTTCCCCACGCGTCATCAAAATGTAGATTTTGCAATTATAAGAGAAAATACTGAAGGAGAATATTCTGGTTTGGAACATCAAGCTGTTCCTGGTGTTGTTGAAAGTTTAAAAATTATGACTAGAACTAAATCAGAACGTATTGCTAGATTTGCTTTTGATTTCGCTGTTAAGAATGGTAGAAAGAAAGTTACTTGTGTTCATAAGGCGGTGAGTTCTTTTTTTTTTCCTCCTTTTTTTCTTTCTGTCTTTTTCTCTCTCTCTCTCTCTCTCTCTCTCTCTCTCTCTCTCTCTCTCTCCTGTTTTGCGTCTTCTTTCTCTTTCCCCTTCCTGCTGTCTTTATTACTGCCACCTGCCATCGGCGTTTAGACAGTGATAGACGGCAGGGACGCAAGGCAAAGGCAGAGAAGGACAATCAGCATCTCCAAGTACATATGAATGCTGACAACATCAATTCGCTTCTTCCATCGCCTCCCTCCCTCATTACCCCAACGATACAGAACATCATGAAACTCGGAGATGGTCTATTCCTCAATACATGCAGAGATATCGCTGAGGAATATAAGAGCTCTGGAATCGCTTTCAACGATATGATTGTTGATAACTGGTGAGCATTTCGATACAACCCCTGTCCCTAGGCATGTACGGCCAGGGCTTGTGAACGGACTCTCCGAGAGAGACGCAAGTTTGTTACGGATAAACTCAGTGCACATGCTGATTCTGCTCTGCTCTGAACTTATCTTCTCTCTTTCCTGCCTCTCTGTCACACAGCTCTATGCAGCTCGTCGCTAAGCCACAGCAATTCGATGTCATGGTCATGCCCAACTTGTGAGTTTCGGTGCAGAACGTAATGCAGCGGTTGTCATATGGGATTGGGATTGAGTATGCTGACGCTTCATCGGTGTGTTTAGGTACGGATCTATCATCTCCAACATTGGAGCTGCGCTTGTTGGTGGACCTGGTGTTGTTCCCGGTGCTTCAATCGGACGCGTGAGTGCCGTTTCCTTCCAAACTAAGCTAGAAATGCACTTGTTCTGACTGATTCTCATGACTTGCTGTGCATGTTCTACACAACAGGACTACGCCCTCTTTGAACCAGGCTGCCGTCACGTCGCCAAAGACATCCAAGGACAAGATGTCGCCAATCCAGCTGCAATGATCTTATCAGCTACAATGATGCTGCGTCATTTAGGATTAGATCATCATGCAAACACTATTGCAGCTGGTGTCTATGAAGTAGTTAAGAATCACAAAATTAGAACTCCTGATATGGGTGGAAAGAATCATACTACTGATTTCACTAAGGCTGTTATTGATCAGCTTTAGAGAGGTATATCGTAATGGAGAGACACAATAATATAGCTTGATTTGAGAAAAGATGGAGTTGGAAAGGAAGAAGGAAGGAAGAATGAAGGAAGAATTTAGACTTTGATCTTGTTCTTTAAACCGTTATACGTTCATGAAATGATGACATTCAGATTATCCTTCTTAAACTTGCTTGTAATATGAGAGACACAAGTTTATAAACTATCAGTGCTGTCGATAGGCCAAGAGTTGCACAGTAGGCGTTTTAATCTCATTTGTCGTCTTTATTCCACAAGCTGTCTTATGGGTCCTTGTCAAGAAATGAGGTCGCAGGAAGTCACGTGACCTGCAACCTATTTCGCATCTGAGTTCAATGCAAGTAACTCACTACATGAGCGAGACCAGCAATAGTCGCGCGTCTCTGAGCATCTTGCAATGTTGCTGGGCGGGATGGATGGATGCATTCAATCTACTTCCATGATAGAGTACGCCGCTTCAGCCGCCCTTCGCAAGCACCTCAAGCTGGATTTGCCACCACAAGGAACGGCCAGCATGCGTATGCACGAGCCACTCGTAGCAATTGAAATGCGCACAAAGGGGGAGAACAGGACAAACAGAGAGGAGTGCTCGAGGTTTGCAGATCTGAGATTGTCAGCTTTGCTCTTGTTCCGAATATTAAATTCTCAAGCTGGACACGCTGTTGATGGTTGCAGTTCTAGTAAGGTAGGGCAGGGCAGTATAGTTGTTCAGGTTAACGGGTCCTACAAGCAGGCAGGCAGTACGGAAAACACAGTCAAGTCAGCAGGATAGACTGCGTATTGGGGACATCAAGATCATCTCGCTTAAACAAGGCTAGCGCACCATGTCAAGCGCACCCTCTTCGTCTCATATGGCCCTCGGCGACCTTGTCGAGCTCACACAGACATCTGGCACGGCTTCAAACGGCGGCAATGGCGCCCAGACGCACACTCTCCCTTCGTTCGATGGAATACTCTCCTCTCTAGGTACTCGATTCAAAGGTGAACTACCTTATATCAACTGTGGTCATGATGTGCTCGTCGCTATCAACCCTCAAAGACCACTGGCGTCCCTCAGTGATGCCAGTGCTCAGGCCTACATCGAACGGATAATTGGTGATGATGCCGGCGACGATGAGGACGATAACGAAGATGGACCAACTAGTCCTCGAGCTAAGAGGAAACGAGAGAAACTACAACCTCATCCTTATGAGTTTGCTTGCAGAATTCATCTCTCTATGCAAAGAACTGGAAAGTCTCAAGCTGTAGTTTTCAGGTGAGTTGACGTTGGCACTTTTTTCCGGCAATCCTTTGGCTGATCGACGAGCTTCTCCTTCAAAATGTGAACTCTCACTCACAGTGGACTCTCCGGCTCTGGCAAGTCATTCAATGCCCGTTTGACAACTTCCACTCTCCTCCGCATAGCTACTCAGCATGCCATCGGGACATCTTCACACTCCAAAGTCCTCAAGCTCCGCGATCAAATAAAAGCAGCAGAAGTCCTATTAGATGCATTCGGTTCCTGCAAGACAGCTACTTGCAACAATGCAACACGACAAGGACGTATTCTCGAACTTCATTTCTCAAGTGATGATGCAGTAACTCGTATTTTATCAGGTAGCAAGCTATTAACATTTGGATTTGATAGAACAAGACTTATTGCTCCACTTGGAAGAGAAGAACGTTCTTTTCATGTCTTATATCAATTCTTAGCTGGTGCCTCAAATGAAGAACGTCAAAATGTTAAACTGTTATCTGATCCAAGCCAGTATAATTTACTTGCTAGTTCTGGCACTTATCGAATTGATAATGTGAATGATGCTATTGCATTTGATGAGCTACGAGCGGCTTTCAATACACTAGGATTCAAGTCTAAACATCTCGAAATGATCTACAAGATCCTCTCTGCGGTACTACTCTTAGGAAATGTTAGCTTCTCACTCTCAGATAGCAAGAACGATGATGAAGATAGCATAATGCAAGTCAGCCATGAAACAAGGGATGAATTCGAAACGGTAGCTTCATTACTTGGTCTACCTAGTGATGAGCTAGAAAGAGCACTAGTCAACAAGACAAGTTACGTACGAAAAGAAGTCATCACTAGTTTACTTAAAGAAGATGGCGCTGTTAAACAAAGAGATAGTCTCATATGCTCCCTTTATGCTATCTTATTCTCTTACATCGTCGAAAGTGCAAATCATAGACCTTATCCCGGTGATGAAGCTATCAAGAAATTACAAAGAGATAAAGAAGGTTCTTCTATTGTTTTATTGGATATTCCTGGTTTTCAAACAAAATCACCAAGTGGTGCTTTATTAGGTGACAATACACCAGGAGTTCGTGGAAACATTCGAAGAAATACTTTAATTCATACTTACGGAGAAGATGGTTATGATGAATTCGCTTTAAATTATTCGAATGAATTGTTACAACATTGGTTACATCGACGTCAATTCAGTGATGATTCGAATGATTTCGTTAAGACTGCTATTGGAGATGGAGTGAGATATCCTGAAGTAGATGCTGTAGATACTTCAGAAATGACACTCGAATTATTAAGAGGTGGAGCAATAGGTAGTAAAGCCGATTCTAAACCAGGTGGTTTATTAGGAGGATTAAGCAAAGCATGCAGTAATCTACGAAAGGGAAAACATGTTAAAGAACAAGAAGCGGATGAAGCTTTCCTAGATGGTTTGGAAGAGCGTTTCGTAGCTCATTCAAGATTCATTCCAAGATTAGGTGGTAATGCACCCGCTCACACCTTTGCCATCAAACATTATACTGGAACTGTTCCTTATTCAGCTGGACATTTCGTAGAAAAAGATTTAGATCTTCTAGATGCTGAATTTGTTAGACTTTTTAGAGCGTCAAGTTCGGAATCTTTCCTAGCCAAGCTTTTCTCTGGACCTAGTTTAGCTGCTGAATCACACCCTAGAGATCCTTCAGTCCTCGTAGCTACTCAAATCTCTTCACAACCTCTGAGAAGACTTTCGCCACTCAAAGTATCAAAATCAGCTTCTACTTCTGTTCCTTCCGATGCTCCTGAACCGGATATTGAACCTGTCACGATTCAGATCAACGAAACACTTACGGATGTACTGGCTCAGCTTAACGAGATACCTGTATGGAGTGTATGCTGTATACGGCCTAATGATACTGGATCTCCTGGTATATACGACGTTCGAAGAATCAAAAGTCAAGTAGAATGCTTAAATCTTCGACATCTCTTAGCAAGGAAGCGAGTAGATTACGTCGATAGTATTGAAATTTCCAAATTTATCAAGCGATATGCAGCAGTAGGAGCAAGTGGAGGAGCAAATTCAGAAAATGTAGAAAATTTCTTACAAGAGAAGAAGAAATTTGAAAAGGGAAGACAATATTTCATGGGTGCTACTTCAGTTTGGCTTTCTTGGGACGCTTGGTTCGAACTTGAAATGGGCCTCGTATCAAAAGATAGCCGTGATCTACAAGCTAAGAGGAAAATCCTGGCTGAAACTCAAAGATCCTTAGAGGCGAAACAAGGTGGTACTCCAGCTTTCCCTGATATGGACATCTCACCTTCTAGAGATACATTCGATGGAGTCTCAGGAGGAGGAGGAGGAGGAGAGACTAAAGGTGGTTTCTACGCAGGTGAATCGTCGGACGACCTGCTTAAGAATGCAGGCAACGCAGGTGGTTTACAGATGCCTTCGCTACCTTATGATAATTCACGTGCAAGTGGCAACTACCTCAGGCAAAGTACGATGTCACTCGCTCCATCGGGAATGGGTTTAGCAGGCGCAAGCGATGTATGGGGATCAGATTTCAAAATCGCAAATACTGCTGGTGGTGGTGGTGGTAATCAAGCTCCGGGTGCTGCTGGCAATGGAAAGAAGGGAGAGAAAGATGGAGAGGGTAAGAAAGGTCAGACTGTAGAGGAAGTACCGAGTTCTGGAGCAAGAAGAATGTGGTTGTTTCTCGTTTGGTCACTCACTTGGTGGATTCCTAGCTTCTTGCTAAGTTGGGTGGGTAGAATGAAGAGACTGGATGTTAGGCTCGCTTGGAGAGAGAAAGTCGCTCTTTGTATGCTTGTCATGCTGTTCTGCGGGTCATTGGTGAGCTGCTTTCTTCAACAAATTCGAAATGGGAAGATGTACTGACTCTCCTGAATGTATCCCCACTTTATCCAGCTCTTCCTCATCCTTGGTCTTGGCCTGGTCGTGTGCCCCCAATTCAACCATGCTTGGAACGCAAAAGAACTCTCCTATCATCAAGGCAAGTCCGATGTATGGGTAGCGGTAGCAGGAAAAGTCTATGATATCAGCAAATTCTACAAGGCTCAGCATTCCGATATTGTCGGTCTCGATGTCACTTCGGACGATATGCTTCAATTAGCTGGACATGATCTCACACCGTATTTCCCTGTGCCTTTGACATTGGGATGCGGCGACTTCGTCAGCAACAACAAGGTCTTCTTGCAGAATGCAAATATGACTCTTGATGTACCTACTGCTTTCCATTGGTCTGGACAACAACAATCAGTCACGACTTCGGACTTACATCGACCGGATTGGTACACTGCTCAATTCTTGTAAGGGCCCCACTACCATGTGAAAATCTCCCTTGCCTCACTTGCAGCTAATCACCTTGTTTGTTCGCCATTGACAGGCCGACCATGAAGAAATACTACAAAGGACCACTGGTATACACCAAAAAACAGTTACAGAAAGGCACAGACGATGATGGTCGAATTTGGGCCATGTACAAGAAAAGAGTTTACGATATTTCAGACTACATCTACACGATTGATCAGATGAACGACGATGATACCTATCGCTTCCTTCCCTCTGCTCTGACAGACCTCTTCGAGCAGCAACCGGGCACAGATATCACGCAAGCCATCGATGATCTGGATGAAGCATCTCTCAATTCGACAGCCAAAGCCCAAGCATTCAATTGCCTTGACAATGTGTTTTATCGTGGCGATTTCGACTTTAGAGTCACACCTCGATGCACCGTACAAAGTTATTTCTTGCTCGCTTTCTCTATCATTCTTATCGCTACCATCTTAGCAAAGTTTGTGGCAGCCCTCCAAATCACAAAGAAGCGTAATCCCGAACTTCAGGATAAGTTCGTCATCTGCCAAGTGCCCTGCTATACCGAAGGTGAAGAATCGCTTAAGAAGACTATCGACTCTCTAGCGAACCTGAAGTACGATGATAAACGCAAGTTGCTTTTTGTGATTTGTGATGGCATGATTGTTGGAAGTGGAAACGATAGACCGACTCCGAGAATTGTGCTGGATATCCTTGGTGTCGAGAACTTGGATCCTGACCCACTGCTCTGCAAATCACTTGGTCAAGGAAATAGGCAGCTTAACTATGTAAGTATGGGGAATTCGTCGCTTACTCGACGACAAGCTGATTAACGATTGGTTTGCATAGGGCAAAGTATACTCTGGGTTGTATGAGTTTGAAGGACATGTATTACCATACATCGTGGTAGTCAAGGTCGGCAAGCCTACAGAACGATCTCGACCAGGCAATCGCGGCAAACGAGACTCTCAAATTCTAGTCATGCGCTTCCTCAATCGCGTCCACTTTGATGCCGAAATGTCACCACTCGAGCTGGAAATCTACCATCAAATCAAGAACGTCATTCGCGTCGATCCAAAGCTTTATGAATTCCTTCTCACCGTCGATGCCGACACCGAAGTCAAGTCAGACTCTC
>Ga0068618_1000278_pt1 | contig 13462 bp, 15 predicted proteins | sample InSIn2SAF170_2_FD_77423 | JGI IMG/M metagenome (GOLD analysis project Ga0068618, IMG submission 77423) | Clean room microbial communities from NASA Spacecraft Assembly Facility at Jet Propulsion Laboratory, Pasadena, California, USA -... ...
AGGGATCAGAAGACTGAACGACAATCGTTTAGCCTAGTGGTGATCTTTCATTTCCACAATGTTCATGATCTCCCTCGTGAGAGCGCCATCGCAAACAACGATGAGTGTGATTACTTGGTCAAAAGCCTATCCGCGAATGGAAAGCGTGTCGAGGGGACCAATAAAGTCGATAGCGTTCATGTTGTTGTGAAGGGTGAAGAGGACGCGAATTGGCTCTTGCTCAGCTCCCTCTTCACGAATTGCACTCATCTTGACGGTGTTTCAGAGGAAAAGTTTGGGGTAGAAGAAGGAATCAATCTTGATGGTGGAAGTAGCTGTATGTGGGTGTGTGTAGTCAACAAAGGGATTCCAAGAATGAGCGCACAGTGTCGTGTGTGGTGTAACGAATTCCGGGGAAGCCACTAAGGCAGGGACCCGCCAAACCTGCTGTTTGGAGGGGTTTTGGCGGGGTTGTCGCAGCTAGTCCTGCCTGAGGCATCCTATTTATGTTATGCGAAAGATAAATTTATGGTAGCTAGAGAGTACAAAATTGAATTCAAGAAGGACATTTGTTTGAACATTAAGACTTGCGAACCTAGAGTCCTATCCTGTAGGAGCGAAAATAACATCCGGCTGGGCTGTAAACTGATCGCGAATAAACAAGCATGAGCCATTTTACTACAAACTTTGTATATACTTGAGTTGAGGTTAGATTGTATTAGTTGTTTTTGATGACCCGTGAACGTTCTGCGGTTCAGGTGGTGGCTGTTATTAGGATACTACGAGTAAGATGGCAATTACCTCAACATGAGGCATACCGTCACAATATGGAACCAGCTCAAGCCAGAGAATCCAGGTGGTCGAAATCCAGTAGATCCACTCCACACATCTGCTACCAATATATCATCGAGGGTACTTATCCATCGTCATGATTCTACAAGCTAGGTCTTGAGAATCTGTCTTTCACAATGATGCTCGGTATACAGCTTACAGTCGCACACCAACACGCAGTCATCACTCCAGACATTATGCTTACTTTGAAACGTCATACTGCTTGATTAACAAACCCAGGGCATCTTCGCTCAGAAGGAACGCTGGTGTCTCTCTTGACCCATCTCACTCACCCGTCCTATAGGGGAGTTGACCAACCGACTTAATAAACATGCGCCAATGTTAATGCTGCCCAACCTCCTCTTGACTCGGCTTCTCGATGTCCATTCTCTCTAAAATCTTTTTCAGACCTTCTCCGTTTCCACTGCCAGCATCTATCTCATCAATCAACGATATAGCCTTAACACTTAGCTCTTTCACTACCTTTCTGGTATACTCAAAACTGCCGGTACTCTCCATATACTTTACAGCATACCGCTTTACCTCTTCATCGTTTGTCTTCTGCTTCAGGATGTTGATTAATTGTAAATTCTGCGGATTGGCTCGTATCGAATGTATAACCGGGAAGCTGAATTTTCCTTCCGTCAGATCTTCACAAAGTCCTTTATTCTGCGTGTAAACACTTGATGAAAGGTTTAGGTAGTCGTCGCATATCTGGAACACCAGACCCATAAGATTCACGAGCGGTTCGCAATCGATCCGTCCTTTCTCGGGAGATTCTGCTTGCATGAGTTTTACAGCCAGTCTGAATAGTCCTCCAGTTTTGTTTTGCACCATTTCTAGATAGTCGTCCTCCGTTGGACACGTGAGAGTATCTCGCCAGTATAGATCCATTCCTTGTCCGCGATGCAAGTTCAACAACTCAGTGATGAATATGTGCATAGCCTCATCCTTGTGTTCTAGATTCTGCAGCTCTTGCATAGCCAGGAAATAAACGTAGTTGGCACTATTGATAGTCTGTGCCGTTCCGAAAATATTATGCGCAACAGGTATACCACGCCGCAGTATACTGTTATCCTGCACATCATCTATGAGCAATGATGATGTATGTAGCATTCCAACAACTTTCGTGATTATTGTCAAGGACAGTGTGGGCACGTTCAAAAATGCGTCAAATGCCTTTATGAGTGCCGCTCGGATGTCTTTGCCAGGATGCGCAAAGAGATAATCATATGGACCTAGAATGATTTTCTCTTTCTCAGCAATCCATTCACCAGGCTTTCGCTTCTCATGCAATGTATTTTCCGTGTTGGATTTTCTTTTGGAATGCCTATGTGATGTTCCATTGGTCAGTTCGGGAGGAGGATTGGACGGTGTCATGATCGACTTGGAGCTCAGCCAAGATTCTTCAGGTAATGGCTTCAGTACAGGTTTCGAAGGATGATGTATTCCGTTAACATAACCAGCTGAACTCGATCTGGCAGGTATCGCATTCGGAGAGGACGGGTTTTCTGGTATGTGAGATGAAACCGGTGGTAATGGCGGTTGCTGCATGGTTACTTCTGTCCATGTACCAAGTGTGGCTGAACGAAGACTCAAGTCAAAGTGGAATTAAGTTGCAATACTCCGTAAAGTTGTCCTAGATCCTGCTGACAACGCTTATTCACGCGCATTCGTCTCGAGCCGTTATCTTGTTCTCTGAGTCTGTCAAAGGCTGTAGTGGTAAGGTAGAGGATGAAAGAGACAGTCGGAGAGCGAAATACACAGTCCTTTCGTGATGCCAGTTGGTTCGAAATCAAAGGACATCTCTGGTGATTAAGTGCCTGATGCATCACATGCCACAGAAATCCAGCAAATTCACAACTTTCTTGCGTCACCATTTGCGGAAAGTGGACTTTCACTCGTATCGATACGTGCTACCCTGGCAACCGCAACTGTCAACAGAGTTGCAGATATTCAAACGGCCACGGAACTCCTCATATCGAGGAGTGGTAGGGATAATCAAGTTATTATCTAGCATTCTTAACATCCTGCCAAAGGAGTCAAATTAGACAATATCGAAGCTTCGTGACAGCAGTACCCACCATCCCCGCGCGGCCTTCCACGTTACATATCACTGAGTGAAGCAAATACCTCTACGACGTTCGAACTATCTTCTAAGAGTATATCAGCAAGTCTCGTCTTGAGCGTCCATTCACCACTCTCATCCTTCGAGGCGTCAAACAGAGGAACTTCAGATTATGGAAACTCTTCTCTCCCATTCGTTCGACTACCTTTCCTCTCCATCTCCTCAGAAGATCCGCAAAGGTCTCCGGCAGCTAGAAGGTCTCCTCGCTCAGATATGCATGTCAAAATCACAAGCTGTAGCGCAGAACAAACGCCATTCAATGCTAGCACTTGGCTCGACTACACCAACAACCTCGCCTAAGAAGCTCACCGATCTCCCTGCCGACCCTGCCTATCGCGAGTTCTTTAAACTGCAGCAGACTTTCCAATGGAATATCACTATGCGGCTGATCAGCACTCTCGAGCGTCTTTTGGGGAAAGAGAGCAACGGAACACACGACCTACTAGTCATACAGACCCTTGAACTCATACAAGGTGTGCTGTTACTTCACCCACCAAGTCGCGAGCTGTTCGCCCGAGAAATATACATGAACTTGTTCCTCGACTTGCTATCTCCGGAGTGTTGTCCAGCCATCCAATCAACCACACTCCTTGCTCTCGTCACTTCACTACTCGATTGTCCTATCAATACTCGCACATTTGAAACCCTCGATGGTCTCCTTGTCGTCACATCACTATTCAAATCGCGAACCACATCGCGCGAAGTGAAGCTCAAGCTCGTCGAATTCCTCTACTTCTACCTCATGCCTGAAGTTGCGCCTTCCAAGATGACAACGTCTGCAACAAATACTGCTGTACTGGGCGGAAGAGGAAGGGAGATCCATGCGGCATTCGACAGGCGGAGAGAAACGATCAACACCGCTGCTGGACAGAAGGACGTGAACGGGATCACGAGATCCACAGATGAAAAGCAGAACATGCTCAGCAAATATCTGAATAATGTGCAAGATCTGGTCGAGGATCTAAAAGAGGGTGGAGGACCGTTCGGTGGCGGGCTGTAAGAGAATTGATTTGAAATTAGCGTTGTGCTACAGAGACTGTCGCATGTTGAATCAGTGTGTGCCGGGGTGGTGGAAAAGAAATGTCGTGCTGATGAGTGCTGTCCACAAGTGAGCACTGTAATGCCCTGTTGACGGACGCGTGCCAATTGCAGACATCAAAAACGCGCCTCCATGCTGTGGCGAGCAACCACCAAGTAAACCACGAATCCAACATCACGACCGAATCACAGGCAGGCTAGTACAACCAGAAACAGCTGAAAGTTAGATTCTTGCATGCTATTGTGAGGGCAGGCGATGGTGGATGGGCTTTGGAACATATCTGAAAGGAAGCCAGACAGTTCTTCTGTGGACCGGCTGGATAGCTGTTGTCGCGCTTCATCGTGTTTTGCAGTGAGGCAAGCAGCGCGAAAAGAAATAGATTGTAGAAATATCATTGTATCAATACATCAATTTCAAGACGTTACTCACGTCGATGCTAGTATCAGACGCAGATACAGCTACAAATGCAAACATAAGGCAACACGGCGACCGGTCTCCGTGACCCACGTATCCTCAAGTGCAAGATTCAATGTTTTTGCCAGTAGAATACAGCAACAATCCACGTCAGCGCAACTCCCTCACCCAACCTTCCTCCAAACCCCTCCAAACCAAACCCTAACACCAATCCACTTCCTCCCCCTGATCCCCAACCTCTCCATCATCTCCTCCTGCACACTTACCTCATCTACACCCCCCAGCAACTCGAACCCCGCCCTCCTCGCTTCCACAACCGTCTCAGCAATAGTATGCGCATAACTCGTCGGACGAATTTTATCACCTGTTTTCGGATCGACGAAGCCTGCTTGACTGATGCGGCCCATTTCGGGGTGCATGTTTGTTAGGAGGAGGATGCCGTTAGGGGCGAGGAGGGTGGAGGCGGTGTGGAAGAATATTTCTAGGGGGATGTGTTCGAGGACTAGGGTTGATATTACTAGGTTTGCGGGGGCGGTAGGGGGTGGAACGGTGGAGGGGTGGGTGAGCATGTCGAAGGTTTGGAAGTGTAGGGTTTGAGGGGTGGACGATGAAGATGGTGGTTGGGTTTGGGAGGAGTGGTCCTGGCAACGTGAGCGGGCGATGTCGAGCATTTTGGAAGAGAGATCGAGGGCTGTTATGGAGGTTATGGAGGGGTGGTCGAGGAGGAGGAGTGTGTTGCGGCCTGTGCCGCAGCCTAGGTCTATTGCGCTCCGTGACGGAATTGTTGAGTTGTCCTTGGGATTCAGTTGTTGTGGTTGCTTGGAAGATTCTGACAGTAACGAGATGGCTCTTGGTAGTAGTGTCTTCATCTGTATGGTGTCGAGTGCTTGGAGGAAGTTGCCGTCTGTGTCGTAGACTTCTGACCACAGATCATAGGCTGTTGCGGTATCGAGGTAGCGAGTTTGGCTTTTAGTTGGGACATCATTGGTTTCTTGAGTGAGAACTTGTTGTGGTTGATGTTGCGCGGCGGATAGATCAGTCATTTTGCCAATATAGTACCGGCAAGAATACACGTTAAAGAGAATATGAAAATGAGAAGTTTGAAGCACCTACTACTGGTTCAATAAAGGTAATCACCTGAGGAGCGATATCGATCATGTGAAATATTGTGTTTTGGTCGTGACTCACGCATCATGGGCAGCAATTTTTCGTCGTACTTGAACCATACATGATGTGAAGGTTTGAGATTTCACCTCAACGAAAGCTTGTTTGACGTGCTGGTTGCTTGTAAACACTCACACTAGATTCATCGATGGAGAGGGAAGATAACTGACTACTTGGTAATCAACCGGACTCTATTGTGGTGTTGATGGGTGCAGAACGACACGACATGTCATCCGATGTTGGGAGCTTGGGAAAAGAAATGAATAAATTCGTTAAATCTCGGTTCGTGAGTTTATACCGGGGGTCCACTCCACGTTTCAACTCCATGACATTCAGTCTTCATAAGTGTCAACCATATTTGTCGTTGATCGCGGATGTCTTCACATGATGATTGGGGTTGACGCATTTAAAGGACAAATTAGGGTATAGCAGATGGTCTGGCACTCCGAAAGAAGAGCTGTCGACCAGGCGGGCACGGCATTCGATAATATCATGGCCGAGAAATGTTTATTGGAAATGATGGCATGGTTGTTCAATATTAATAAATTTAATGTCTGTTTATGCAAGGTCGCTAGAATAGCAATAATAAAATCATCACTGCATTACAAGACCAGTTGATTGATCGTGGCTCTACTCTACTATTGTAGATACCGTCTGCCAGCGAGATTCCCACCAGTACCAACTAAACGTTACAGCCCTGGTGAGCACATCTGACCCACTTTAGAGCATCCGTTTCCAGCGCCTGTTTCAAGAAGATGCAGAACCCGGGGAGCCAAGCTAGCTGTAAAACGTCTCCGGACTTCTATACCCAGTCCGTAGGCGAGTAGTGCAGCGATGGTGATCGGTAACCACCAGTAGTCCTGGAAGGTGTGATTGAGGCTAGTAGCACTTCCAGAGTGAAGGAAGCGGTCAGCCTTCTCACCTCCGAATACTATCTGTCCCGTGATTGTGTAATGACATTGTTCGCTGTTGGTAGTCGCTGATTGGCCTTAGAGATAATCCACTGCGATAGTAGGAGGTAGTATTTTGAGGAATTTGTGCTTGGCAAATCTGAGTATCCTTTTCTCAGCCATCAAAACACTGCTTGAGTACTCGTTCTCGGTGCCTGACTAAAGAATCATATCGCAACAATCCCTGGAGCAAGCTCTCGTTCTTCCACTCCAAACCGCTATCCCCACCGCTTGCCAAGTCAAGTAACGGATGTATATACGCAAAAAGAGCTATATCGAACAAGTTGGGTGACTCTGATTTGCTGAAGAACATGTCATCTGCCAGAAGTGTGGAGAGAGACCGGAAAGCAACCTCCGCCAGATCGTAGATCCCGCTTTCATCGATGAACGTCCTTGTCCGTAGTAACTCTTCCTTCGCAGCGGCCTTGAGCTGATATGCCAAGGACATCCGCACCAAGGAATTTGAAGATGCCGAGCGGACGTATAAACGCTTGGCAACCGCTTCAAAATTCTCGTCGCGGAGATAGAGATAGTACAGCCAGGCATTCCTGATGTTCTGATCAATTAAGGCCACGTATGCGTCCAACCGGATGTCCTGCTCCTCCTCTTTCGCGCCTTGTGAGACCGCCCATCTTTGAACCTTAGAGGAAACTATTGCTTGTGGTTGTGGATCCTTCTTGGATTTAGTCGCTGGCAACATGAACGGTAGCGCACCACTCGGAGAAGCATGATTGTTCGCGCTCACAACAGAAAAGGGGATCTTGTTAATCAACAAGTATGACTGCCATTTCAAGCAAGCTGGATTGAGTGAGAGTCTTGTTCGATCACTGTGCTCATCTAGCATGAAGATGTAGAGTAAGTTCCGGTTGCGTTGGATGGATATTCGTTGAGGAAGTTCGTTCTCATTGTAGGTAACTAGAGGAAAAGTATTGAAGAGTTGTCGAATTGGCGCAGGTAGTTCGAACCATGATCGCTGTTTTCGTGCTGTTGTGACGCTTTTTTTTGTGTCGTGTGACTGACCATTGAAATTCATATTATGTACTTTGGGATAGCCATTGGTGGTAGATGGGATTGATTCGTGCATTTGCGTGATGGTGTAGGAAAAAAGTGACGCGAGGTAAACAGACTGCGGTTCTTGCTTAGCCGCATGCAGCCTCACTTGACTGGATTAGGCACTTCTAGTGCACATCAGCGAGATAATCGAGGACCTCCCCACTTCACCCGTCCGCTGCTCACGCAGTTCCTCACACAATTACCTAAGTCACGAAGTTGATCATCAAGTCCACGAGCTTGACCCAATCCTCATGGTACTAAGAAAATCGCACTCACCCCCCAGTTTTCGCATCTATTTCTTTCCACTTCTCGAACCTTGACCTGTGTTATGGACTCAGACACGTTGAAGTCAGAAAGGTTGAAAAGTACGCATCGACGAAAAAATGGCTGGTCTTAGTGAGGGCGGAAAGGTGAGGAAGAGCACAAAAGGTAGAGGAGAGAAGAAAGAAATCGACGCAGAAGTCGCTCGAGCACAAATTGAGAACTATCTCAGTCAACCAAGCACTCCAAGCACCGAAACCAAACAGGAGAAGAGACAACTGCAGGGTGTCGTAATCAACGGCAAGACGTACACCTGCGCTACTTGTAAGAGTGGTCATAGAGTCGGTGTTTGTAAACATGCACGGGAACGACCGATGAAGGCCACCCACCCACCGGGTCGGCCAGCTGCAGGTGCTCCAAAGAAGGTTGTGTGTGACTGCCCCAAAGAGTGTACGTGCTCCAAGAAGGACTGCAAGTGTCCAAGGACTTGTGCGTGCACACAAACCATGTACATGTTGGTATACATCCATGGACCGGGTGAGGAGGGCATGGAGAACCCCACCCCTGAGGAGGAAAAGGGAACATGGCAGCTTGGCGAGTCGGTCGTCACAGATCTGAAAGGGAACATCTTGAGTGAGGAAGAAGCAAAGGAGAGGCTGGAACAGAAGGAAGCACAGAAGGCTGCTAGTGCTGCTAACAACCGATCCGGAAGCTCGTCGACATTGGATCAAACTCAACCTTACAAAGCGCAGCCCACAGCTACTGGCGGGTGCTGTACACACAAGCAAGTCGTACAAAGCGAAATTAATCGAGTAGCCGAGCACGGAGCTGTCGAAGCGCTGTATGAGTCGTCTCAATCCTTGATGCCCCCGCCTCGAGTCAATAGAGCAATGCGTCACGGGTGCAATTGTGGTCTTGCCTGTCGATGTGCTTTCTGCCCTGAGCATTCGGGCAACAGAACATCACGCGACATGATACGACAGCAGGTCTCGCATGTCACACAACATCAGAACTTCCAGCAGGATTTTGGACAAAATTCCACTCTCACTACCTTGAATACAAATATTCCTCAAAGTATGTCTTGTATGGGTGGTCAACCACAATTCGCACTAAGTCGACATCCTGCGAATGCCGGACTCACCAGCTTTGGACAAGATTTCCCTGCTGTGGGTGGCAGTGGTGATTACATTCTTTCTTACCCATTGCACCGGCAGTACCACCCAGTGACACCGATGGTGGCGGCTCCCAACACGATGATAAGCCCGCTGGTGCCAACGATGCAGGTTTCACACCCGATGCTGACGACCCCAACGTCAATATTTGGTGCTTCCAACACGATGATAATGAGTCCGATGGGAACAACGATTGAAGATTCCAATGCGATGCTCGGAACCCAATCTGTCATGCCTGGCATGCCCGAGCCCAATCCACTAATTGCGGTAGATCCGTTCACAAGCCATCAGTCAGGAGCTCACTATGATAACTGGGCTATAGGACAGCCTATCGTTGCAATCGGTGGACCGGACGGATGGCAGCAACAGAATATCTTCGACGAGCCACAACCTTTCCAGCAACTGGCAATGCCTGAGTTCGACACGCCAATGCCTGAGTTCGACACGCCAATGCCTGAGTTCGAAACGCCACTGCCTGAATTTGACACGCCAATGGGCGACCTTTGGATGTATCAGGAAGCCTGATCATTCAGGTCGACGCCAGTTTGAGAATTCGATAATTCATATGCATATAGCGCGCGCATGCACAGGAGTAAGGGAAAGGAGGTAGTCAATTAGCATGGAGTAGTGGGTCAATTAGCATGGAGTGGTGGTCAATCTGTTTGGTGCTTGGGATGGTGGTGGACTTGCATGGAATGGTGGTCAAGGTGCTTGGTGTTTGGAGTGGTGGTCAAGCAAGGTGTTTTGGTAGCACCTCAGGGTGCTTGGAGACGTCAAATTGTCAAATTTCAAAATTGTCAAAATATTTTGTTTATGTTATTGGCGCTAATCAGCAGCGGATGGTAACATCCTGCTTGCACACTGCCGGCACACACTCATTCATGATCATTAGATAGATACACTAATAGTGGTGAGCAATCACCCACCAAAAAAAAGTAGATAATATAATAATAATAATAGCGGTGCACAAGCACCCGTAAAAAACCCTGGCCGCTCTACTGTTCCTGTTGTTGGTATCATACTACTAACGAATTCCTTCACATTGTACTACGCTATTCTGCTCGTCACGTTCGTATGTGTTCAGGCGAGCTAATGAATGGTCTCATCAGGTATTCTTCGTGTTTGCTGCATTTTCAGGCCGTAGTAGTAGCTGTGGCATCAACACGGCCGCACCCTGCTCTTTTAAGTGCTGTGCATCTGCGTACGAATCGAGTGGTTGACGACTTCATCATTTCGCGGAATACGAGATTGTTCTTCAAGTCGGTGGCATGACGTGTATTTAGAGGGTCTATGCCCTCTGCCATTGTAGCACAGTTCGGAGTAGATGCTCAGGAGACATCGCTAACTCTGGAAATGAAGGTTCCGAAATCTGACACACAAAAATGGTCAATCTGGAACGACTCGCTTGCCAAATCCTTTCACCGCCAAACCATTTCGAGCGACATGATTTGAGCGCTAGCCACGTTTCTTCTCCTTTCGGAAGCGAGAACAACCAAATGAAGGTGTGATTTGTCAAGCTCACTGCAACCATCGCTTCTTTCTGACGAGTCAGGCCAGCCATTTCGCTCAACGAGGAAACTCTTTGCAGTGTGGCGTCCTTCAGATGATCAAGAGTTTCAAGCTAACCTGCTGAAGTCAAGCGTTGGACTTTGTCGAATGGACCTTGAAACGTCCTTCACTTAATGATTGGCTTGAGAGAGTGCAGGATGGTGGTTGCAAAACATGGTCAGTGCCTTGTTTGCATCAGAACTCAAATCGTGAACGAAAGGACGAGCGGTGTTGATCGCACAAGATCCAGTATCTTCATCACCATGATATCCTCTTCCCAGCCCTTGCTCTCGCTGGACTGCACGATTCGGTTATTTGACTCATCTTGCACTGGTGTAATCACAACAACATCACGACTAGCAAGATGGCACTGAATCCTTCAAATACACAACTACCCATAGATTGGGATCTTGTTTCCAAGTATCAGGTCCATGATGCCACTGCACAGCCAATCCAGTTTGGCAGCCTGTTCATTCCACCGACTAATATCAAGAACGAACAAGCTTCACCTTCTACACCAGGAACAGCGCAAAATCGAGTCCTTGTCGTCTTCATTCGCCATTTCTTCTGTGGCTTTTGTCAGGAATATTTGCGTCGATTGATCAATGAACCACTATTATCGACCACAAATCTTGCTTTACACAACCTCCAGGTCGTGGTCGTAGGGTGTGGAGCGCCTTCTTTGATCCCCTCATATCGAGCCGAAGTTGCTTTACCTATCCATTGGAACATTTACACCGATCCATCCACAGATTTATATCGTCTCCTTGGCATGCATCGTACAATGAGTATGGGCAGTCGACGTCCTAATTATGTTCAACGGAGTATGACTGGTGGCATGCTACGTAGCATTGTACAGGGTGTCAAACGCATTCCTGAAGGCGATGTCGGAGGGGGAGGAAGCCTCAGTGTAAACGGCGGAGAGTTTCTTTTCACGTTCCAGGACGATCAACAGACAGCCCTGTCCAGCATGAACGGCTGGCATCTAACATGGTGTCATCGTATGCAGAATTCACGGGATCACACAGAAATGCAAGATCTGCTCAGCATGATAGGTTTGACTTCCACTCCGGACCAAAAAAGCATTCCAATAACTCATCCAACACGAGCATCAACCATCCGTACACAATCAACACCTGTGTTGACCCACATCGAGACCTCCGCACTGAATGAAGACGGTGACACGGTCGCAACATCAACAAAAACTTCGAGCTTGCGACGATCTCTTTCAATACGACGGCAATCCTGGATCAACAGGACCGGACCTGTGACTAAACCAAGTAGCATAAAAAGGCGGAGCATGATAATACAACCAACTCAATCGACTGCTGTCGCCGCATGAAGAGTACGAACTCATCGAACAGAGACGAGCAGAACGGGTTTTAACGTTGCCGGAACGAGATGTACGGCACAGCAATTTTGTTGATAGTCTAGTAGATTGTCGCTATGCTAGCCGAATCATCACATCCAATCCTACTACCTGCTCTGATGTTCGATGGGATACAAGTCTCTCCCAATCCTTGTTACTATCCATATACGCATCAATGGAGTTCCCTAACCTCAACCATCTCAGGAATTCCATAAATCCATCGAATGAGCAATGTCGTGTATGCCATACCCACAGCGTCACATAACAAGATGAATTTGCTGTGCTTGGCTGCGAGGACTTCATCATAGTCATACTGCCTATAGTCGTCTTCTTCTTCCACTCCATTCGTCTTTGAATGATAGAAGCGAATTGCAAAATTGAGCATCAGCGGGACACAACAAGTCATGGTCACGACTTGAAAGGCAATACCTGCGATCATGTACCATTGCCTCCATTGATCAATTTGGTATCTTCCGGGTGGTCAGCGGCAGCCACACCATCTCGTACACCCCGGAGGCATATCAATCCAATGTCACAGCCTATGAATACCCGAGGGTATCATCTCAGTGCGAGTCTCGAATGTTGAGCTCCGCGGTGGATGACCGGGTGTTTCAACGTCACGTCACGTATATCGATGCTGCAATAAAAGGGGGTGTAACAATTAAACAAATGACGACCAGCTGTTATGGTTGTACCTCAGGTAGAGGACGGAGGCCGTTGATGAATTAGTGTTTATGATCATGGTGAGGGCTGTGTTGATTGTGGGCATGTACTGTGGGTGCATAGATGGCAGTGAGTGATAGGTAGGTATGCTGTGTAGGTGTGAGGACAGAGACTGTTTTGCACGAAGATGATGGAGAGGATTGAAACCGTTACCTAGGTATGTGTGAATGGATGGGTGGCCAAACAATTTGTGAATACAAGGAAACTGAAGTACGCAGCTAACTTGCCTAAATCGAATTGATGTTTTCTTTTTTAGCCTATTAAACCACCTATCTCTTCGCATCACAGATATGCATGCATACCTGCCAACTGACATACTTGCATGCTCCATACCTTGTTTTCTGCTTCTTACTACACTTCCCTAAGTAGCCTGTGCCCCATCATACCATACCATATCTCTTCACTCGCGTCGTCTTGCTGCTTGGTTCAGGCCTCATTCTCCTATTGTGCCACTTGCCTCACCAACTCACAACCACCACTCGCAACCTGTCTTGATCACCTTGCCACGTATCTATGATGGAACCTTGTAGACTGCTCGAGTTTCAGTCGTTTGCACATGGCTGCTGCTTCCTCGGACCGTTCTTGTGCCACGCTCAGCGTATCTGAGTATGCATCTGAGTTGCGTGTTTCCATGACTTCCACAGCTTCGGCCATCTGCCACTTGGTGAAGGCTTGTCTTGAGCTCTGTTGAAAACTCACACTATCTAGATCAATGATGATCAATCTTGTTTTTCGCAGAAGAACATGTTCGCTCCTGCTCATCATCTTTCGATCAGTCAATCATAGCCACCTCCAACTTGAGATGCGAATGCTGTAGATACACTTCTTGCA
>Ga0068618_1000285_pt1 | contig 13374 bp, 14 predicted proteins | sample InSIn2SAF170_2_FD_77423 | JGI IMG/M metagenome (GOLD analysis project Ga0068618, IMG submission 77423) | Clean room microbial communities from NASA Spacecraft Assembly Facility at Jet Propulsion Laboratory, Pasadena, California, USA -... ...
CCCTACGGCTCAGCGAGTTTGACCGGTTGACATCGCGACGAACTTGCATCCAGTCCCCGCCACCTCCACCAAGGCCCATATCCCTTGCTGCATTGCTCCCACCGAAAGCGGAGCCAGGGCGCATAACAGTACCGCCCTCAATAGCAGTCGGCCCCTTCCCACCCAGCAAACTCTTCGTCGGACTCCCCGCTCTACTACCAGGTCGACTGTTACTACCTATCGTCGACCTCGCCGACGCAGCCCCAGTCCTCGCAGTAGTCTTAGCAGATTCCATCATCTTCTTGAAGAAACCCGACTTCTTCGCCTTCGGCGCACCAAGTCCGCCCAGTATCCCGGCAGACTCCATGGGATTCTTCGTCCAGTCTGCGGTAGGCGTTCGCACTGGCTGGTTTCCCGAAGCGTGGCTCTCGTGGTAACTAGGGCCAGACGCAACGCTCTCGCTAGCGGCCATACTTCTGGAGCTGGAAGTGAGGTCATTCATGGAGCGTGTGTCGCCTAGGGTAATGGGCCTATGGGTAATGCCGCGTTGGCTTCCGAGACCAAATTTGCGGCGTGCGAGGCTGCCGGCGCTGGTAGCGCTGAAGCCTCCGGCGGAGTAGCCGGACATTATACTGCGGCTTGTGAGTTGGGTGCTGGTGCTGCTTTGAGTTGCTGAGGAAGATTCTGTGGAGTTCGTGACGTTGGTTTTGGTGGTGAAGGTCCTGTTGAGTGCTTCGCGACCGAGCTCGTAGGCGGACTTGCGGTGTTTCAATTGCGGGTGGCGTTGCTGAGAATGTAGTGGTCGACCTCCTGAATCATAGCTGGAGTGACTGCTAGCAGTCGTAGGACGCGAAGGTTGCTTGTACTGCGAGCCCTTCAGCGGTGGCTGAGGTGGCCGATCGGAAGCGTATGAGGCGTTTGACTGGGTGTGTCGGAGCTGGCGTTCCATACGGTGTACGTAATTGCCCAGCTCAGGCGGCCCATCTCGTGAAGACGGAATTGAAGGTGCCTGGTCATCGTCGCCATCATCATAACGATCGTCTGTAGCAAACCCGAGAGAAGACTGTGCCCGCTGGGTTTGAGCTTGCGATCGAGTACGGACAAGCTCGAACTCATCAGGCGACCAGATATTGCTTGGCGTTCGTGCCGGGCTTGGCTCTGCAGGTGGCAGGCCTAATTCGTTATCTTGGTATACGCTCATGTCGTGCAACGAAGACATAACGTCGTTCATGGCATCTCTCAGCGGTGACGGTGTCATATGACTGCCAGTATCTGCGCTCGGTGAGGGCGGTGCTGGGGTACGGTTGCCTGCGTGTGCGTATGGATCTTGCTCGTCATACATTGCCATCGAAGGTGCGCGACTTGGCTGATAAACTACGCGATGGGCCGGCGGCGGAGGAGGAGGTGGCGAAGAAGCATCGAAGTCATCGTCCGGTGGCGCAGGAGAATATGCTCTGTACTCTTGTTGGTAGCCGAATGAGGGTGCAGGCGATGGTGTCCTTGAGATGTACTGCTGTTGCTGGTAAGGGTTCGGAGATGGCTGTCTTGACCCTGGCAATATCTGTGGATATGCAGAGCCATCATGGTATGTAGATGGGAGCGGCGAATGCGGTCTTAAAGGCGCTGGAGACGGTGCCCGATAGCTCGGCTGTGGTGAAGCTGCGCGATACATTGGAGCGGCAGGTGGCTGCGCATAGCTTGCCGCATAGCTCTGTGGTGTCGGTGTAGGCGAAGCAGATGCTCCTGTTCTCATTGATGGTTGTGGGCTCGGCACTGCTGATGGCCTCCTTGAGTGTTTCCTCCGCGGTGGTGGCGCTGGTATTCGTGGCCCCTCATCTTGCTTTGGCGGCGCCGTTGTTCCCAGCCTCTTCAGAGTGCTGGTCGGCGCTTGCGCAGTCTTCATGCTCGAGTATGGCCTGAACTTGCTCTTCTCTTTGCGCAAATCTTTCTTCTCGTTCTCCGGCGTACCGTCTCGCTTCCCATCAAGACTACTACGCGGCCCGACCTTCTCATACGCATCGAACGGCTTCCTGAACACGCTCTTCGCTTTCACTGGACTCGCTGATGCTGGTCTTTGCGTCGCTTGTATCATTGGTGAAGGATTCCTGCTGTTTGGGGCAGGCTGAAAGCTCTCATCTAGCACTTTGACGAAATTGCTTGGGAACAGCCCAATGGCTCTTGGGTCTCTCCGTAATCTTCCCATCCACCATAGGCCATCGCCGGCATTTAATGCCTCAATCAAGTCTCCTTCGATGAAGCCGAGATCTTTCTTCGTCTCTCCTCCCCAGGAGTATGTAGCTTGGCACCAGCACGGAAACCGTGCCGGCATTGAAGGCGCACCCATTTCTCAGTCGACTGATGGGGTTGTAAGTTGTTACTATGCCTTCAGGATAAATTCGTATCTTGCCGTCGGCGTCGAGGTGCGGCGTGTGAGCGATTGGACGAAGCTGTTTCTATGCTAGCTGCAGGATGGGCTTTCGAAAGAATGGCGCGAGGCGGGCCGGCGCTCGCTGTAATATCAGCGTGGTGGTTGTATGATGGAACACTGGCCAAGGACATACAGGCCAGCAAGGTCGGCCAGTGTAGCTAATGTATACTTAGCTGTGGTTGCCAACCGGCCGGTTTGTTTGTTTTCGTGGGGGCGGCTAGTAGGCCGTTCCTGCAGTAGCGACAAACCTTATATCTATATCGTGCAACATACATGTAAGCCCCCGACGTCATGCAAGGCGCTCTCGTCTCGATCTCAACACAGTCGTACTTGTTCTTTCGTGCATTCATCGCTGCTTGTAGGGTAGAGTGACGCCAATGGGATAAATTGAAAAGACCGCGCGGCGCAAGGGGCGTTGTGACGCTGCCTCAGACACGATCGAACACGAGGAGGCCGGACATGGGATGTTGATACGACACGAAATGCGGCATAACAAGCTCCACCATATCCGAGCAAGTTCGAGAATGGTGTTGAGACATCTCAGTGCTGCGCAGAAACTACACAGGCATATCGGCAAGCTATGGGGTACAGTGTCGCGCTCCTGGTTCTATCTTATAGCCAGTGCTGGCGGCGAGAAGATGGCGCAACCAATACCACACAGCTAAAACGCTCGAGCAACCCGTCATTCTAGAAACATTGCACGGCCATGTATAGCGGTGATAATGAAGCATCCCACTACCAGCACGAGGGACCCTGGACCTTGCATGCAGCCTTTGGGGAGTATGAGAGTGTATAGCCTTTGAAAGACGTAGCTGCCGTACGCCTTGCACCACTGTTCCAGAGATCCGAACCTACGCTACAAGACAAGGTCTTGACGGATCAATACGGCGATATCCAGCGCTCTTCTCCCTCTAACAGATGAAGCAGTCTCTCTGCGACAGTCAAGATGGCATCGAACTCCAGCAACATATCACTCAGCCGAACAATCGCATGATCAAACTAACTCCACAGGACCATCAGCCTCTTATCAACCCGCCAGCGCCTACTTTTCACGCTGTCAAGCGCCGTTAACGATGCTTTCCTTGGAGCAAAGCCGGATGTTTTCAGCGACTTGGACATTGCCGGTCTTTTGGCGGATTGACGTTACCTGACCTTAAGGGTGGCGATTGTCTCTGGGCAGTGCTCTGTTGACTCGCTTCCCTCTCTCGCCTCGCATGGATATTCTGAAGCATGCTACCAGCTTCTTGATGGTCATGTTTAGAGTCAGTATTGACGGGAGGACCGTCGCTGAGCTACGCTTGGTCGAACCCATTAATGAGGCTAAGGCATAATGCCATCTGTCTAGTTAAGCCCGTCCCAATCTATTGACCCCTCCGGTGTCCAAGGCATGAACCTGTTTTCATACTCCTCGGCCAACCTCCGCTCAACTTCAGCCAACCTTCGCTGCTCGGCCGCCCTCCGCTCCTCAGCTACCCTGTGTTCCTCAGCCGACCTCCTATCTGTCTCTTTGCTTTCTACTTGATCCGCTTCGTCTTCATCCCCATCGCCGTCATTTGGATCCTCGTCTGCGGACGGTCCAACATGGTCGGCCCCAGAATCGACTTCCCTAGTGACCCCCGACTGCACACCTGGTTCTGCGGTCTCCCCATCGATCTCAGCGCCCTGCCTTTCCAGCTCGTTCTCCCTGGGCACCTCACTGACGCTGTTCCTCCTAGGGATTATGAAGAGATCACATGGACTGCCTCCTGCAAGGATAACTACACGGGTCCCCTGACTAGCCTGCCACATGAACCACCAAGGTCTTCTGCTCGTCGCTTCCGTAGACTCGCCTTGCTTTGGCGCCCTCTCCTCGTTCTGTGATGACATGCCATTGGAGAGTGATAACGCTGATGGTAATAGGCTGTGCTTTAGGACACCACGACACGCGCAGTATGTTGCCATATATGAGTGCTTGTGCTATCCAGATCGATGCTGAACCACAGATGCGACAGATCGATCACCAAGATATCTCAAACAATAGTCTCAACTTCAGTTATCAGCCGATCTACTATACGACGGCGCCACGAACGATCGAAATGCATTCCAGATGCACGAGACAATGCTCTCTTCCCGTGCCTCTTCCGAACCATAAGATACTTCGCTTTCTGAGCCGGAATAATGCTCGTCATCTGGGCCTTCCGCATCTTCTCGACATGGATGACTGCGAAAGTTCAATGCATCGTCGAATTGTTCCTTTCTCCTCGCTCCCAGCAGCTTTCTTCTTTCTTGCTTGAGCTCTCTGCTTGACTTTGCTTCTTGCAAATCACAGGAGGCTTCGCGCATGCTGCACATGCTGGGGCTGTCGTCGTTGGATCTCCCACTGCCGCTTACTGTGAAATGCCGGTCTTGGCTTAGCGTTGGCATATTTGGTGCAGGTTGTCAGATTCGGAAATGGCTGTTTCCTACGTGAAAGGAGCAGCCGCGCATCATCACCAGCAGGAGGTTATAGCTGAGATATGTGGCGGCGAGGCAAACACGCAGAGACAGATCGAACTAAGTTGCGTTCCAGATGGCCCGAAACAAGCAACTCAGGTCTTAGGGTACTTCTCCGATGAGACCATGTACTTACATACTGGGCTCGGCTCGTCCTTTGTGTACGACTATGGACCTGTCTTGGGGTACCAGGGTCCGCTGAGCGCACCCATCCCCGCTGAGATCAACCATGACCAATCCCCCTCAATTGACTCCTGGAGCTCCTCCGACACCAGTTCTCCGTTCAGGCACTCACATCCACACACTTCACATTCGCCCTGTCCATCGGCCAGCTCCTCTTTGGCACATTTCTTCTTCCCTCCGCAGTCCTTACCGCTTTGCTTCTTCTTGGAATCAGTGAATTTAGGCTCCTCCTTCGCTTGCTTCTTCAGCTCTTTATCTTTCTCCTTTATGCTCAGCTTCCGGTTGCCTCGTTTGGAGCGATACTCGGAGCAAACATCGTCGGCAGATTTTGCGTCCACTGGATTCCCGCAGATCTCAAAGTTGACGGACCTCTTCTTCATGCGCGAAGCTTTCTTGTCGTCCTCTGGCTTACATTTGGACGTCTGATCGGCTTTGCCGTTCTTCTTGCTGCCATCATCATCCTTGCCTTGCTTCTTTTTCTCGTCGTCGGATGTTTTCGGCCGCTGCACAATCGTGTTTCCCATGTTCCTGGGAGACAGGTACTGTGTGTTTCGCTCTGTGTCCAGCGTTCTTGTGCTAGAGCATCCTGCTTATGTATTGACCTGCTGCTCCCGAGCCTTTGAGATCCGTCTGGACACAATGGATTCGATCGGGCGGGACATCCGATGCCGGACTGGGAAGTATGCAATCACGATGCAGCTGCTTCCGGGTATCGTTGTTCGTCCAATATCGCGATGCGCATCTCATCCACTCTAGCGATCGGTCGTCGTGCACGTATACAACACTGCTTGTGCCTCAATCTGTACCCAACCCAGCATGTTTACGCCAAGCTCGACAAATATGATCTCGGTCATTACTGCCACACTTGGCTTCCTGACAGCAGCTGTCTGGTCCGCCACCACCGCGAAACACAGACAAGGCATCCAGAACGACATGCTTCGCCTTCAGCAAGAAGAGATCAGCCGGATGAAGTGGGCACTGCTGGAGCAGCAGGGCATCAAGTCACAGTGAGCACACCGGGGAAGGAGGGAGGGAGGAGCCTGGCCAACGAGCATTGGGATGCGGTTGTCCCATTCCCATCAGATGGACAAGAACCAAAGAGTAACGCGTCTGGTGCCCTAAAAGCCCTGCTTCTGATGAGGAGCACGGCAATGGAAGGAGGTATTGAGCTGAAAAGGGTGGACTTGAAAAGATAGGGAGCGTGTATTAGGCAAGTAGCGTACATATTGATTCGCCAACAGAGCCATCGTGTATCATAAGCGCTCTGCCACCCATGCCATCGCCTCTATCACCATCTTCGCTCAACACCAGCCGTCCTTTAACATTATCGACCCATCACACCTCCACCTCAATCATCCTCAAGCACAAGACCAAACCCCACTAGCACTCTCCCAAGTCGGATCCAACACCCCAACATCCACGCAAATCGTCCCACCACCCGCCGGAATGGGATAGCTCGTTTTCTCACTCGCACCACTCCCACAAGTCGTCGAGCCACTGTACACAGTAAAGCTACAGCTGTTATTAGGTGCCTGTGCGATGCTGATACTGGACCAGAGGAGGTCGGTACAATAGTCGGCTTGAAGAGTGTTGCTGCCGACGTCCATCATGCAGGTGCCGTCGCCTTGGAAGAAGGTCGCTTGAACGGTTGTTGGGAAGGGTGGAAGAGGGCCGCCGGTCGTGGGAGTTTGGGGAATGGCGAGGGAGAAGGCAGTGGTTGCCATGGTGGCCATGAGTGGTAGAGTGAGCATTTTTAGGTTCTTCGTTGGTGGTTTTGGTTCAAGTGGTTCGCTTGTAGGGTCCGCGAAGAGCGGTCTTGAACGATAAGGCCTGACTGCTAAATGCGATGCTGATGTTGGCAGAGCAGCAGTAGACGAAGCCTCTTATCAACCCCTGGGCTACCTTCAGCGTTTGCTGTTCCTGCTTGCCGTCGTATTGATGATGTCGCAGTTGAAGGCGGTGCAGCTTGGCAAAGCGTACAGTATCAATGAGTCCGCGGCCAATGCTCAGCACTAACTGATCGTCCGGCCTCAGCGGCTTTGTTGGTTAATGGCAAACAATCTCCAAGCGTGCAACGGCGTGCAGAATAGGTCAAAGAGACGGAACGAAGGCCATCAAGCTCTTTTGACAGTTGGGAGATGGAACGTAAGACATAAAAGATACGAGCTGGTGATGTAATTTGTGTAGGGAAGCTTGGACAGATGCAGTGGCAAAGTATGGGACGTCGTCGATTCTTTGGCTACCGTGTCGGAAGAGCGCATGCTAATGCAGGTGTAGTGGTTGTAAGACCGGTTGCGGATAGGACGGGTGAGCTGACTTACCTCATGCTATGCAGGTATCCGCTGCGTGGGAACCATATGGGTTCAATTTGCAGCCTTTTCCTGTTTCCCTTGTCTGGCGGTGTAGCGTTGCTCCAAGCTCAACCAAGAATGGAGATGTCCTGCAGTAGACACGAAGCTGCGTGCTGAAGGTGTCGCGAGTGTGGTTGCACAAGCACGAGAATAGCTCCGTTGGGCGAAAACGGAGGTCTTCTACTGAGCTTCTGTCGCACCATTAGCTGAACAGACGAGAGGTGCACTAGCCAAGGATCGTCTCTGCTCGACACTACGCTTCAGTCGGATGGCTATGTTAGCAGCCTTCGAGGCTCCTTTGCTTGCTTGTCGAGCAAGTGTGGAAGTCTAAGCATTCTGCGGGCCACCGGGTGTGTCTCAAGAACCTAACAGACGTCCTGTCGCTGGAAGATCGATGTGCCGGACGCGAGTCATCCCCTACTCTGCTCCGTATACCCAGCCGTAGCGTGCGGACCTGCTTGTAGGAGACGGTGTAGAGATGAGGTTGAAGACTTCACACGTGATCGGATGTTGAAGCCGTTATTCTGGCCGAGGGAGAAGGCCCGATTGCAACCCCATTGGTGTGTCAAAATCGTAGCGCCCCTCCTCCACACGCGGAGACCCTCATGCGGGTGTCTGGAGAGAGCTTGACGTCGAATTCGAGGAGGTTGTTTGCTGCTGTATACCAGCGTTGGCAACCCCCTGCGCTGCGGTGTGAGGTGCGCGTGCGGTGGAGGACAGGCACCGTCCTCTCCCGGGATTTCGTTGCGTCGACACGTCTCACCCGTCAGATAGTAGAAAAAGTATAGCTCAACAGTGGGAGATGTTTCAATAGTCACACGGCTCAATGGTTCAAAAGCGTGTAAGCGTACCGTGAAGCGGGTGGGGCTCAACGTCATATTTGCTGGGCACAACGAGAGCTTTGGCTTCATCTCCAAAAAGCTCTGGCCTCGTGATGGGACCGCCAGCCATCTTCGGCTGTGATCTTACCAACTTCCTTCGCTCTTCCAGGAGACAATTACTTCGTCCTACAGTCACCCAAGCTCCTAGCATCTTTTACGACCTCTCCGGAAGCAGTTGCAGGGTAGAAGGTACGTGAACGATCTATACAGCTCGGCTATCTGTCCAAGCACGTGGAGCTTCACGAGCTTCCAGCACTTTGGCAAGAGCTAGTCTTTGTTGACTTTTGAGACAGGCTGCAAGCTTCCGGGACCCCTATACATACATCCGATACTGTAGTAGCATTGGCGTCTCCCAAGAAACCCAGCAGACAACCGCTCACCATGTCCGACACCCCCCGGCGGGACGTCCGCAACCACGTCCTCTTCGAGGTAGCGACGGAGGTTGCAAACAGGGTTGGTGGCATCTACTCAGTGCTCAAGTCGAAGGCGCAGGTCACGACAGCGGAATATGGCTCTATGTACACCCTGCTGGGGCCGCTCAACCGCGCATCTGCCGCCGTCGAGGTGGAAGAGATCGCACCGAAGGACCCAGCTCTTATAGCCACGATCAAGAGCATGAATGACCGAGGCATCAAGACACTATACGGCAGATGGCTCATCGACGGCGCACCGCGAGTCCTACTCTTCGACACTGGCACCGGCTACTACAAGCTCGATGAGTGGAAGGGCGATCTGTGGTCTACTGCAGGCATACCGAGTCCCCCGGACGACCATGAGACAAACGAGGCTATCGTCTTCGGTTATCTGATTGCATGGTTCCTGGGCGAGTATGTCTACCACGAGAAAGAGCGCGCGGTCATTGCTCAGTTCCACGAGTGGTTGGCTGGTGTTGCTCTACCTCTCTGCAAGAAGCGGAAGATCGACGTGACCACCATCTTCACTACACACGCTACGCTGCTCGGCCGGTACCTCTGCGCCGGTTCGGTCGACTTCTACAACAACCTGCAATACTTCGACGTGGACGCTGAAGCTGGCAAGCGCGGCATCTACCACCGGTACTGCATAGAGCGCGGCGCGGCGCACGCTGCAGATGTGTTCACCACTGTCAGTCATATTACGGCTTACGAGAGCGAGCATCTGCTAAAGCGCAAGCCGGACGGTGTCCTGCCGAACGGTCTCAACGTCAAGAAGTTCAGCGCGACGCACGAGTTCCAGAACCTGCATCAGACGAATAAGGAGCGCATTAACGATTTCGTCCGCGGTCACTTCTACGGACACAATGACTTCGACCCGGAAAAGACGCTGTACTTCTTCACCGCAGGACGCTACGAGTACCGGAATAAGGGTGTGGATATGTTCATCGAATCTCTGGCTCGGCTCAACCACCGCATGAAGGCCGCAGGGTCGGACATGACTGTCGTCGCATTCATCATTATGCCTGCACAGACCACTTCGCTCGCTGTGGAGGCATTGAAAGGTCAGGCTGTGATCAAGTCGCTTCGAGATACGCTCGGCCACATTGAGCGCAATATCGGCAAGAAGCTCTTTGACAAATCCCTGGCGTGGCACGAGGGTCAGGATGTGCCTGACGAGAAGGACCTGCTCACTGCACAGGACAAGATCATGCTGCGACGTCGGTTATTCGCCATGAAGCGTCACTCGCTTCCGCCTATTGTCACGCATAACATGGTGAACGACTCCGAAGACCCAGTGCTCAACCAGCTTAGGAGATGTCAGCTGTTCAACCACCCCTCCGATCGCGTCAAGGTTGTCTTCCACCCAGAGTTCTTGAGCTCCGGCAACCCAGTACTACCCATGGACTACGACGACTTCGTGCGCGGCACGCATATGGGTGTCTTCAGCTCTTACTACGAACCGTGGGGTTACACGCCGGCGGAGTGCACGGTCATGGGTGTGCCATCCATCACCACCAACCTCTCCGGCTTCGGCTGCTACATGGAAGAGCTCATCGAGAACGCATCAGACTACGGCATCTACATCGTCGACCGCAGGATGAAGGCCATCGACGAATCCGTCAACCAGCTCAGTGAGTTCATGTTCGACTTTACGCAGAAATCGAAGCGTCAACGTATCAATCAGCGCAATCGCACGGAGCGACTATCTGATCTGTTAGACTGGAAGCGCATGGGTATGGAGTACGTCAAGGCAAGGCAGCTCGCTTTGCGAAGAGCGTACCCGGACAGCTTCGCAGAGGGCGACGATGAACCTGGCTTCTTTGACAGCGCGGAAGCGAAGATCACGCGACCGCTGTCTGCGCCGGGTAGTCCGCGTGAGAGGAGTGGTATGATGACGCCTGGTGACTTTGCGTCGCTGCAGGAGGGTAGGGAGGGTCTGTCGACTGAGGACTACATCGCATGGAAGTTGCCAGAAGAGGTACGTACAGCCACGGATGCACACTTACTTGATCTATTGCTAACAACATCACAGGAGGAAGAGGAGTCCTACCCATTCCCGCTTACGCTCAAACAAAAGACCAAGGCCGGCGCAGACGGCGGCAGTGGCGCAGTGACGCCAACCTTGCCCGTCAACGGCAACAGCACGGCTTAGTGAGTCGCGTCTTGTTGCCACAGGTATGGAAAGGTCACGGTCTGGTTCGAGCAGTATGCATACGAGCGAGTGGGTTTGCTGAGCTTTACCAGCGTCTGTACATGTCCAAGCTTGTTTAGCACTCGATACCTACTTGTATCCTATTTGCAACGCCACGCTTTCAGCATCTCGGTCAGTCTCCGACCGATCTCAGCTCGGAGGTCAAGAATCCATTGCACTGACAGCTGCAAAGTAGTACAGCGGTATCTGGCGGATATCTGCAGATTCCTCTCAATGTTTCCGCTTTGTGTTACGGCTTAAAAGGGAACCAGTGTACCTTTGCGCCGGCGATCAGGACCAGACTTCCTTCAGTACTGTCCACTCGTGTCACCACTCAAAAAGCAAGACAGTATACCACCGCACCAGCGGCCACAGCGAAATATCAACTTGCAGCTCCAATCACACATGTAACTATTCAGCCACGACGGCAGATTATCCTTGACCAGGACGGCGCACAAGCCCCGCTCGATTAAACGCGTCTCCTCATCCTTCGATACCTCCCGCCTGCGCAAAACCCTTGTGCCCCAGCGCGAAATCTCGCCCTCTGTCAGGTCCAGCTTCTTCCACAGCCGCCCGCGAGCACAGTCCACAATCTCCCACAGATCGATGTACACGGGCACCACACCCATCAGCACAACAAAATGCAGCGCGACGGTCCAGATCAAGGCCTCCTCTTGGAACCCTCCGAGTGCGCATGCGATCCATGATGGCACTATAGTGCAACAGCCCAAGGAGGCGAGACAGGTAATGACGAACAGTGGGTTTCTGTGAGCTGGATCTTTCGGGTCATGCGATACGTAGGCTGCCGCGGCGGATAGCGCTGTGAGAATGCAGGCCAGGACGATGATGGGGAGCCAGAAAGCTGCTGGGCGGCCGATGGACTGCTCGAGGGGTTGTGGGATGCCCATGGCTATGTGTGTTGTCCGACAGGTGGCCGATTGAGAGGTTGGTGCTGACGTGGCGACAGGTAAGACCAAAGTGATGAAGATGCGGGAATACTTAAATCCCCACATGTGCAGATGCTGACAAGGTGACCCGGGGCGCTGGGTCGCTATTCCGCTTGCAGCTTCTCGTGATGAGGACTTGCGGTCATCACCAATCCAATACTTGTTATTGGCCGCGTTTTTCGCATGCGAGAGCAGGCAGCAAGGCGCCTCCGGTCGAACGCACCTTCACCACTCGACTACCCATAACGCAGGCTCGTGCCTTACCTGCTTCCGCCACCAGAGTTCCCTATGCTCGATCGTTGGATTCCCGCCGGTCACACCATACATGATCTCGCACTTCCTTCGCCCAAAGAAAGGGCGATGCACAAGGACCGTTTCCAGAGCTGTCGGAGTCTCGACCATCCTGCGTTTGGTAAGGCCGACATGCGGACTCGCTAGGATGAAGCATGCCAGACCAGGAGCAACCAGACTGAGTGCTAGAGCGGGAGCGGCCTTCGTATAGCCTAGAGCGAGGCAGACGAAGCCAGGTGTCAGGCACAAAAGCAAAGTGGCGGTTACCACCAGGGTCGAGAAAGGATACGTATAAAGCGTCTGGGCCTGCGGGTGCGGGTTGAGTGTGTTGTACGCATTCTCCTCGATCAGCAAGTTGTTGTAGCGGTCCTGGCGGGATGTACGTGGCATTTCAATGATGGCGGTTGGTTTCACAGTTCTTGACTCAGTCGATGGGGAGTTGCGTGGTATTCGAGAGCAACAGTGCTGAGGTTCGCTTTTGAAACATTGGCTGCCTCAGGCGATCATGCGCAAGGGTCTTGGCATATTGCGCACCTGCCACATGCGAACCTCAGCGACAGTAACCCGAATAATACCCATCACCTACTTTTCGGCCGAAACAACACACTTCAAGAGGCAAATCACTATTGCTGGACGATGGCAGGGGTTCTACATTCCTTCGTGTGAAGTCGGTGGGATGGTTTAACGGACATACCGTCGCGCACGACATCAAGCATCGTGCGATCGATCACTTCCCGAAAGGACTGCTAGGCCTGCCGTTCCTCCAAGAAGCCATCTCAGGCTTTTCAAGCATCAGATTACAAGCCATGGAAGACTCAGGCGCATCGGATCGAATGCGACGCATAGGCCTGCTGTTGAGAATGCCCTTGGGACTCGCAGCCTGCATGATGGATGAGTACTATGTCAAAGGGCTGATATGGACCCTAGTAGGTCCCAGCAAGGTACAAGCAGCTGCATTCAGTCTTGCGACTAGACGGCCGTACTACATCACTAGCTTCTGCAGTAGTGGCAGGATTCCTGGATTCCTTCGCGCTCTGATAGTGGAGTAAACCCGCCTCGACATTGCTCAGAGGATGACTTGGCTAAGCAACGCAACGCATGCTGGCTACATCCGACGACCACTACGAAGTATTTCCGTAGCCTTCACGGCCACTCTTGCCTTCATGATTGGTATTAGGTTGCGAGCCTGTGACCCATACCAACAAAATAAACTGTGGGCCGGAGGGAAGGGTAGG
>Ga0068618_1000286_pt1 | contig 13331 bp, 9 predicted proteins | sample InSIn2SAF170_2_FD_77423 | JGI IMG/M metagenome (GOLD analysis project Ga0068618, IMG submission 77423) | Clean room microbial communities from NASA Spacecraft Assembly Facility at Jet Propulsion Laboratory, Pasadena, California, USA -... ...
CTCAAGTTTATGTCCTGTTTCTGGTCCTACTTGGTGCTCGGCCTTGACTCCAGCTTTGTCTTCCTCCTGATGTGTAGGTTCATGTGTGACTTCGAGTTTAGCTTTTTCTTCATGTTGAAGGTGGTCGTGTGTTAGAGAGCTTTCAACGGTATCTAAATCGGCGGAACGAAGATCAGAAACGCGAGGAGCGAGAATTAGCGCAGTCAGATCTTGACGATGACCAGCGACGCAAGAAGAGAGCGCTTGGCAGACTACGTGATCTGAGTGAAATGTTCGACCTAGAAGAGTCAGCTATCGTTCGTGAAACAAGTCGAGCAAACTCAGTGTCAAGAGATAACGATGATAACAGGAGTTTTGCAGGCAATGATCGGCACAGAACTAGACTTGTATTGGGCGATTCTGATGTTTCAGAAGATGAAGAGGACCTTCAAGAGCAAGACAACACGAATCAAGCTGACTGGAAGTTGGGCACTTCGGGCGAAAGCGGATTATCTGGAAAGCTGCCCGGCATTTATGACTCTTTCATGCTTTTCCGCCCATATCCATCTCTGCGAATAGTGTTCGTCTCTCCAAAACTACAGAAGCTGGGCAATGTCCTCCAGACACCTTTGCTTTCTCATGTGGCGGCCCCTGGTGCAGTACTCAATGGATTGACGGAAAGTCTCAAGGCTGGTGTTCCAGTGTCTGCGAAGCTCCATTTTACGCCTGAACGAGGCGCTGAACGGGGCGGTACAAAGCTGCGGAATGGCACGAAGCACGAAGATGGTAAGAACGGAAAAGCAATTTGGGTCTCATGTACACCTTTGCTTGGCACAGATGAGCATATCGGTGTTTGGATGTGCGTTGTCGTGGAGAAATCAAAAGTCGGAGCTTCTAGAAATTGGCGACCCCCATTTGTACAACAAGCTGACGAGCCTATTAAATCAATTGAACGACCCTCCAAAGAAAACACGTTGGTTGAAGAGGGTGCAGGCCAATCACAAAACACTGAGATGTCCGAGCGCAATACCGAACCTCAAAGCAAGGCGCGGGATGAAACAGCCTCTGAGAAAGAGAGCATCCCAATCAAACCAGGACGTGTAAATAGTCAAACGGGGGTCAAGCCGGTTGTTGAGATGGCGAGCCAGCTGTCTGCAGAAAGAAACCAAGACACTAGTACTGGACATGATGAGGAGGCAACTGAGTCGAAACAGGAACCCGAGGACAATTCTGCCTCATCCAAAGCATCGACAGCTATGCCAGAAGCACAGTCGAAAGATAACGATGATGTGAGCGCCTTCCGAAGTGGTCTCATTGATGCTGACCATAAAGCGGTGATACCACCAGTCGAAGAATACCACGAACCCACCCACAATGCGGAGACCGAAGGTGAAACTTCCAGCTATTACCTAGCGGATACTGAAGGCCAAGACCTTACAGCTGATGAGTATGTCACTACTCGGTCGCCAACACTGCCCTCGACGCCGAACGGCAGGGTTTTGATTGAAGAGGAGGATGAACCACCCATAGATGACATCACACGACAAGTAGAACAAAGTAGGACAATTGACTCGTCCTCCCCATCTCCAATCTGGTCGCCTGCCAGCGAGATGCCACCTTCTATACCCTCCGATGCCCAATCAGCAGATGAAGATGATGAAGTTCCGGTAGCAAGCTCTACACAGAGTAGGCACTCCACCCGCTCGCCTGACAGGAAGCCTCCTTTGGACGAGGAAGGACCTAGTTCAAGCCTCGAAGAGTCAATGCATCACACAGCTGTTGAAACAGAATCGAAACCATCCTTGCCAGTACCTGCTACACAAGAAAAGCACCTACAGCTTCCTAACGAAGATGAAGACAGAGATGGACATGGAAAGGAAACGAAAGCCGAACCAGAAGTAGAACCAGAACCCGAACCGAGAACAGAAAACAAGGACACGAACGAACCTGCAGACGAACATGAAGAAAAAGCTAAACTCGAAGTCACACATGAACCTACACATCAGGAGGAAGACAAAGCTGGAGTCAAGGCCGAGCACCAAGTAGGACCAGAAACAGGACATAAACTTGAGGACGAAGCTACACACGAAGACGAAGACAAAGCTGCACATGAGCCTGGACACGCAGACCAAGAAAAACCCGAAGCCGAACCTGCACACGAACCTACACTCCAAGAGAAAGTCGACTCTGAACTCGGGACCGAGCATCAAATAGTACCAGAAGAACCAAAAGCAGGACTTAAAGTTGAGGACGAAGCTGAGCAACAAGCGGAACACGAAGATAAAGACAAAGCTGTATACGAATCTGGATACGAATCCGCACACCACGATGAGGACAAGATTCTCGAGCACCAAGCAGCACCCGAAGCAGGACATACTATTAAGGATGATGCCAACCAGCAAGCTGAAGACGAAGGTCAAGAAAAAGTCGTACACGAACCTGCACATGAGCCCATACCTAAAGGTAAAGACGAAGCTCAAAACGAACCCAGGCACTCAATGGGACAAGAAGCAGAACATAAAATTGAGCATCAGACTGAAGACGAATCTGCACATCATTCTGCACGCGAAGATGAAAATAAAGCTGACCCCAAGGTGGAGAATCAAGCCGAGCACCAAGCTAAACACGAACCTACACATGAAGATAGAGACAAAGCTGAACTCGAAGCTGAGCACCAAATGGGACAAGAAGCTGAACATAAAATCGAGCACAAAACTGAGGACGAAATTGTACACCAATCTGCACATAAAGAAGAAGATATAGCTGGGCTTAAGATCGAGAACCAGGCCGAGAACCAAGCAGAGGACGAAGAAGTCAAAACACCAATCAACCACACAGACACAGATACCTACGCCGACGACCAATCCATCACAACAACCGAAAACCCTTACTCCCCAAGTCTGCACATGGACTACCTACGCGCCAACACGGAACGATGGCAACAAGGACATAATCCGCGCCGAAGAGTTGACTTGACGAAGATGAATTTGAGTATTTTGGATGGTGTTACGGATGATGATGATGATGAGGGCGAGGATTGTGCTGAGAGTCCTTATAGTGTTGATTGACTAATGTTTTGAAAGAGGGGGATGGATTGGTTATGTTTGTCCAAGTACTGTAGCATGGATTTTGAGCGGAGGTATATCTACCTACGGGATATTTTGTTATATCTCATGTTATGTTTTGTTTTTGATGTTGTTTGATTCTAGATACCCTTACTCTCACGGCCTGATGAGACTACTGCAGATAGGTATCAGAAGTTGTCTTCGTTGAACAATCTCACCACCATTTCTTTGGAAAGCATTTATTAAGCTGAATACCTACTCACTTCTACATGTCGTTAATAGGAGGGACGAACCACTATAAGTACCTAGATACCTTGACCTCATTACCTTGAACTGTGCTTGCTTCGCGATGGCCAGTGTTCCATCAATACTTACGATTTTGGAGTTCAAAAGAGAATGTGGTGGTACGGTGAGTTTCCAAACTCGTATTGGTTAGCGATCATAGGGGCGTACTGGGGTAGGGAAGGTATACAGAGAAGTAAGTAGGTGGGTAGACAACTGAACATGGCACACAGCTTGAACAGACTTGTGATGTTTATATGGGCACAGAGGGGGTATACTATACTATTCTATTCTGTATCATGTCCTTATCCTCCTCCTGCATAACGCTTGAGAGACATATCCTACCATGACAAAGAAAGCGAATCAAGTCATAAATCATAGTATTCATTCCGTCGTTCGCTTTGCTAATGCATACAGTAACCACCAGGGCAAATGCGATACATCACTATCCAATAAAATGCAGCACAGCATAGAGCAGATAGGCTCCTTCTACCGCCCACAGGCCTTCTCAACATCAATAACAATAACCACGCTCTCAACATCTTTCCTCTCCCGACTTGTCCTTCTCCCTCCAAAATCAACCTCCTCAACATCACCATGACCATCACAACTGCTATTTCTCTCATATTTCGCGCGTCGGCGGAAAGAACTCATCTTCCCACCAATACTTGAACTCGACTTCTGAACTCGAATGCCAACCCAGCCAACTAAATACGCAGCATAGATAATGTAGACAAGCACAACGACCCATCCCATCGCCGCGCGCGCAACACTTAGTCCGCTAACGCCCCTCATCCTGTGGCCCCGGATTTGGACCGGACATACACCCTCTCCATTTGCTGCTTTGGGCCCGAGAAAGGGCGTGATTTCGCAGTTCATCCAGAAGAGTTGCGTTATTATCCATCCCGTTGCTAGGAGGGAACTGGTTATGAAGGAGAGGAGTGTTGTTATTTTCTGCTGATGCGAGGAGCGGAGGATATTGCCTAGCGCTGTGGATTGCGTGGTCTGTGGACGGACGAGGGAGGTTAAGAGTTCGGTTGTTGTGTGTGTTATTGTTAGGAGGGGGAGGGTTGCGGTGTAGAATGTTAGCGAGGTTAAGGCTTTGTGGGTTGTGAAGGTTGGATCTGAGCTTGTGTTGGATGTTGTGGTTGAGAGGTTGGGGTTTGGTGGGTCGATGGTGTCGGAGTGGGGGAGGGCGGCGCAGTAAGCGAAGAGGATGCCTAGGATTAGGATTGTGAAGGAGAGGAGGAGTTGGGCTAGGAGGATGAATTGTCTTGTGCGTTTTATTGTGTGGGCTTTTGATTTTGGGTTTGGTTTTGACTGTGGTTGTTTGAGGATTGGTTTTGGCTGCGTTTGGCTCTTTTGGAGAGATGAGGTTGTGGATGTTGAAGTTGAGGAGTCGGACGTGCCTGGTCGGGTCTTGAAGTTAAGTTTGAATGATTTGGATTTCTTCGAATCTGCAGTGTTTGCCATAGTGGGTGGAGGTGGGAAGAAGATTGGTGGTTCTGTTGTGTTCGGTCCTGCCATCGCGTTGATGATTAGGTATCTCGTAATAAGATTGTTTTTTTGGCTGTGCTTCGTGTGGAAGAATCAGGTGTGAGCTCCAGGCTCGTATAGCAACAATAGAAGCAAGCAGAAACGAGTTCAAACGCCTGTTTTTAATGCAATCTATCGACCACAATCAATGTGGTAAGGCAGACGATGACGATGGAAAGAGCAATGAACAAGAAGGGATAGTTGAGCAACGACAAGACAGAGGAATCAGGTATATACCAACACCTTGTGGAACAAGACCTGCTTTGCTATGGCGACCGGTTTGAGGTCTGGCGCATACAGTAGCATCGCGTTGCAGGTTGTGGCACTGCTCGCGGCTATGAACTTGTTCAAACCTTAGCCGTAGTCTGTGAAATATCAAACTTCACATGTCTGGCCGTTAAGACGGCCGTTGTTATTCTTGAACAGTAGGAGCGTTAGATGCATCAGGTTCCAAACAATGCATGCCAATCAAGAGCATGGGAGCTGGTGGAGGACAAGACAGTAAGCGCTTCACGTCACGTTAGGAATGGTTGGCGAGTGCGTCTGTTTCTCGCGCCGAAGCTGAAACGAGCAGAAGTGTCAGAATCACCCAAAACACATAACATGCTAGTGCACGTGCGTCTCATCGCTCAAAGTGAATCAGCGTTGTATTTGCCTGGTACACTCGCCAGTGCGATCTTGACCACACACGCACAAGACTTCTCGAACACTATTTACCATGTCGGAAGAAACCATGCAAGGCAGATCGATGCTGCTCACTTAGACCATATCTCAGCGCTGACTGCGCCCGCTCCATATGCTGTCAGTATCATAATTGATCAGCAGCAGATAAAGCAATTCTCCTCTTCCATATGACCGCGCAGTAAGGTGAATAGACTATCAAGGTGAGGCCTGAATGACGGCAGCAGAGACACCTGGGCCTACCTGTGCTGCTCCCTCGAGTGAAGAAAGCCCTCTCGGGCTTATCATCCAACAGAGACAGCCTGTAGATCAATATCTATGCTTTGGCAGCTTTGGTTTCCTTCTTATCGCCAGGCTGAATCCGTGCCATCATCTCTTCACGTTGCATGAGATGACCAACCCGCTCAAGTAACTGCAAAAGTCCCTTCATGCTGCTTGACCAATCATCAAGAACCTCATCTGGACCTCTCTTAACTTCAAAATTGACTACTCGAGCTGGTCGGTCAATTCGTGCATATACTGTCTTCTTGGTGACCAAATCGCTGATATATTTCTCCGTTTCCTCCTCCGACAGATCAAGTAACTCACAGAGTCGAGTGAATGTGACGCGGGTGTAGTATTTGGCCACCACGCGTACGTTGTGCTCGATAACTCGCTGCCGTAGAGCTTGCCATCTTGTGTCGGATTTCTCGTCTTTCGAGTTGCTCGTCTTGGAGAAAATGTCGGTGCTGCACAAATGTTTTCCGAATCGTTCTTCTACCATAGGCCACCTCATCAACTCATGTATCGTGAATTGTTTCAACAGTGCTTGGTCTTTGGGCACCTCACTGTTTCGAGCATCCTGGTTGATTCGATGTAGTAGGTCTGACTGTTCGTTGTCATAGGGTGCTAAAAGGACGAAGTAGATAACTCTCTGAAGCACAGCGCGTAGCTGCTCGGGATTGTTCTCAACAGACTCGGTGTCCAGAACTTGTCGATAGTGTTTACATACCTCCAGGTATTGGTCTTCATGCTTGGCAAGCGTGATTTGCTGCTCATAATATCGCAGTTTGAGGTCAGTTACATCGTCTTCTTTCTCTACTGGAGGGTCGTCCGCGCTGCGCTTTTTCTCCGCCTCTTCGCGTTCTTTGCTCTCCTTTTCCAACTGTTCTGCCGTCTTCTTTGGCTTTCTTGCAAAATATTTTGTTCCTATCTTCCTGCTAAGGATGCCTGCTTGTGTCCAGTCTTCACTCTCTATACACAATGCAACTTGTTCGAGGATGAACTCGGTCTTCTCTCTTCTTGTCATTGATCCAAAGGTTTCAACTTGCAGTTCGCAAAGTGTGTCTCTCGCAGACTTCACGTCACCTTGAGATTTTTTGATGTCTGAAAGTATTCGCGTGACTCGTGCTCGTTCGACTTCGACAAAGATCTGACTGTCAGTTAGCAATCGTCTTGATAGACGTTCCTAGTTCCACCAACCTTTCCTTCCGTTACTGTTCGTAGTGTCTCAATGACCGAAAGCTTGGTGTCCGTTTCAGATATGTCTTCCAAGAAACCCATAACGACCTGGACCATCTTGGTGATGGCCTGCTTGAGTTGACCATGCTTCTTCGATAGCAGTAAGACTTGCTCGTTCATGTAGCTCCAATCTCCAGCATCCTTGCATATTGTGACAATGGCCACCAGGACTCTAGAAGTTGTTGCAAGATCAGAGGATTGTCGAGATTGTTTCTCGAGAGACGCGAGCTTGTCAACGGCCTTGGACAAATCCTTCTTTGCTAACGATTCGGCTTCAGGAATGATCTTGTCTGCTTCTTTCGAGAAATCCTTGTCAGGCTTGACAATTGCGCCGTCTGCCATGATGAATTGTTTGGAGGGTACCAGAGAGCAATCAATTGAAACAAGTTGTATCTGACCACGAAGATCGGACTGAGCTCGTGAAGAGTTAGGCGTCGGATCGAAGGGATGCACTAGATAGAACCTACTATCACAGCAGTATGCAAACAATGGCTAGTTGCGATCTATGGGTATGGCAACGAAATGCATTATACACATGCAATTTGTGGACACCGACCCTGTGGCCTCGCAGCCATACATCATCAGACGTACGCCTAACGCCACCATCCCAATAAGAGCCAGGTGTGGTTTTCAGGCGTGCTAGTACAGAACGCTGGCAATATAAAGCACTGTTACTACTGTATCACTTTAATCGTCAACGAGGTACACTGTAGTCGTTACATGTATCTTTTGCATTCCAGTCGTTCAAACCCCATTGATCATCTAGAGCTTTTTGCTTATGATCTTCCCAACCTGTATCTATCCAATCTATCTGACTGCGAGGATCTAGTCTATTTATCTAAGCCAGATATGTACCAAACACAATAACTTCTAGGTAGCAGCTTCCAGGAAACCTTGCGACTCCAGCATGAGAATGATTTCATGCACAATGCTTCGCACAGTTTGCTTCTCAGCATCGACAACGAGATCGGCATCGGCCGGTGTTTCGTACGGGCCATCAACACCTGTGAAGTTCTTGATTTCGCCTGCCCTCGCCTTTTTGTAGATGCCTCGCTTGTCAGTTTGCTCCGCATATTCCAAGCTCGTAGCAACATGAATGAGGAAGAAGCTGCCATACTTCTCGACGGTCTGTCTGGCGTCTTTTCGGGCGGCGTCAAAAGGCGCGATGGGTGCTGCGATTACTGCAGCACCAGATTTGGTTAGCTCTCCTGCCACAAATGCAATTCTGGCAACGTTCTTATCACGGTCTTCTCTTGTGAAACCGAGCTCTGCTGACAATTCTGACCGCACAGTTTCTCCAAGGAGTAGAGACACTGATCTGCCACCTTGTTGGTTGAGAGTTACCTGCAAAGCGCGAGCAACAGCGTCTTTGCCAGAATTCCATAATCCCGTCAGGAATATGGTAAAGCCTTGCTTGTATCGAGGTGGATTTGATTCTCGCAGCACCTTGACCACTTCTGGATATGAGAACCACTCTGGGATGGGTGCGCCCACCTTCAAACGTCTTCGAAGCTCAGTTCCGGAAATGTCGAGCGTCTTGACACCTTCCTTCACAGTATCCTTAGGTTGATATTCGTCCGCGTCTGGGAGGTATGTCATCTGCTGAAACTCGACAACCTCAATTCCAAGTTCAGATCTGTATTTCTCAATAGCCTCTTGAGCCTCGTATGGGCCATAGAAATCAACACCTTTGCTGTTTTTTCCTGGACCCGCATGATCACGCCCGACAATGAAATGTGTAGCACCGTGGTTCTTTCTGATGATTGCATGCCAGATGGCTTCACGCGGGCCTCCCATTCGCATTGCAAGACCTAAGAGACCAAGGACAGCCATGCCGTTGGGGTAGCGAGGCATCAAAGCCTCGTATACTCGCACTCTTGTAAAATGGTCGATATCGCCAGGCTTGGTCAAACCAACGACGGGATGAATCAAGACATTGGCTTGTCGGTCTCTTGCTGCTCTGACTGTCAATTCTCGATGTGCTCGATGCATGGGGTTTCGAGTTTGGAACGCCACGACCTTGGACCAGCCAAGCTTGTCGAAGTGAGTTCTTAGTTCTGCGGGAGTATATCTAAGAGCAACATAGTCATAGTGGTTGAGGCGATTGATCGCCTGAATCTTTCCACCAACGTACAACTCCTGCGTTTGATTCATGAGGAACCTAATGGCGGGGTGTTCTGGATCACCTCCAAACACTTTTTGTGCTTCCTTCTCTTTGTCCGGCTTGTAGATGTCGTCGATCGTGAGGATGGCAAGATTTCGATCGTCTCGGAAATCTCGTAGGGTGACTCGACCACCTGCCTTCAAACCAAGAGCCTGCACAGTCTCGGGGGAGATATCGAGGCAAATAGGCATGGAGAACAAAGCTCCGTTCTTAAGCCGCAGATCTTCGACAACACCATTGTAGTCTGCCTCGTTCATGAAGCCTTCCAAAGGGGAAAAGCCACCATTAAGGATGAGCTCAAGATCACAAAGCTGTCGCTCCGTCAACACAATGGCGGGTAAGGTCTCGGACTCTTTCTCGAGTTCGTCATGTTTAGGAGCATCTCTCGCGAGAAGGTCCTTGAGAACACCTCCGTGAGGGGGGTTAGCCATTGCTGCAAACTGCTTTCCAAGACTTTAAGCCTGCAATAGTCAGTTGTAAATTGCTAAGGACGAGCTGGTGGTGACAATGCTGGACAAGAAAACGTCCGAGTAACAAACAGACGAATGTTCACTTTCAACAAGACCGTCAGCCAAGCACGAACGAATTCGAGCGGATATGCGCAATCCAAAATGTACGAGCAGAAAAAAAATATCTGGACCACGAATGGCGCAATCATGTTAGACAACCATTGAACGTCAGAGCAACAGTTGCAAGGTTTCAGTTGGCATCTCCACTTTCCGGCCCATTACGAACAGTACCTCGCAGGTAGGGTCTACCGAAAGAGATGTCAGTCGTGATCTGAGCTATTTGCAGTGGTGATCAAAGTGTAAGAAACATGGGAGTCTATGAACACAAGGTCGGCATCTCAACAAGGATAACGCCGAGAGGGACAACTTGAACGTAACGTTGTCAACACCCCTCAATGCCAAGCTTGAATGAATCGATTATCGAGCAGCAAGGTAACACCAGCGTCGTCAGTTCTATCAACCGCGTGTCGTCAACAAAGCAGAGGCCTATAATGTTTGAATATATCGTGATTGTCCCTGTCTATATCATGTCGTACTCGCAACTCTATCTCGAGCTTTCCCTGGGCATCTCCAGTACCGCTTTGCGAGGTCAGACGGACATCAATGTCCATCACCCGTCCGGATAACAGTGCATCACCTTTTTCTCATGTACTCCGTCAAGATTCATTTCATCGTCGACGCGTCGACAGCGATCGGCCTCCACAAAAAAAAACAAACTCCATCGCTATGTTCGAAACAGATTGAACAGACCGGTTCCTTCACGAAGAGATTGCTGGAGCGGCCGGCTCAGTGAGTGATGCTTTTCGGAGAGCCTCTTCCAGCGCTTCCTTCTCTCTTAGTTTTTCCTGCTCCATCAAAAATTGTGCATACTTAGAGCGAGGGTTATGAATACCACACTCTGTCTTCTCCTGACCCTTCCAACGACCTGCGCGTTCATCTTCGCCCTCTTTGACGGGTTGAGTTGAATGCCAGTCGCCGACGCTCTTGTAGCCTCTGTCAAGGAGTGCGTTGTATGGGACGTCGTTCTCTGTGATGTATTGTTTAACTTGTTGGAATGACCAATTGGCCAAAGGATTGATTTTGATTAAACCAGCCTCATCGATCTCGATGATTGGTAAGTCGCCTCGCTTTCCACCTTGACTCCTTCTCCGACCAGTTAAGACGGCGTGAACGTCGAGTTCTCGGTAAGCACGTTGGGCAGGTTCCACCTTGATGAGATAATCATATCTATTCTCATCCGTCTCCCACAATTTATCACCATATTTCTGAGCAAATTCATCTGCTGTGGTCACACCTGCAGGCTTGGCCACGTGCAGGTTCACCAAAGGATAGCGCTCCCGAATACGGTCCACCAGATCCAGAGTCTCCTGGAAATGATGCAGTGTATCGATGAAAATGAGGTCAACCATTTGTGGACGAGGAATTTTTAACTTCGACAGCATGTCAAGTGTGACGAGACCTGTCAGACCAAAAGCCGTTGTCTGAAAAAGGTGAGGTAAGGAAGTAATGCACCATCTCAAAACCTCTTGTGGCTCCAGAAACTGTAATTGACGGTTCAGAAATTGGAGGTGCTTCGAGGTAAACATGACTTCTTGGCCCTCGGTATCACTGCTGTTGGCAGAGGCATAACCTGAGTCTGACGAGCGTCGGAGGGCAGCACTGCCAGGGGAGGATGATCGAGACATGTTAGCAAGGCAAGCCAGATGGGTCAGACGGTCGTGAATGCTAAGGATCGTAGGTATGGCTTCGCGTATATACAGACAGGAACAACAGCAAGAGAACGGGGAAGAAGAGGTTACCTACTGTACAGAGCACATTGACGGAGTTTACAAATCAACATCACCACGGACAAGAATTGCGTGCTCAACAGCTCCAGATGGTGTCAGCCAGTCACTTGTGTGGCCGAGAAGCGCTGGAGCAGCAACATGAACAGCTCTAGTCTATGTGCGAAGGCTGTTTCTCTTTGCCATTTTGCAAGCACTTCTCAAATTGCGTGATTGACACTAACCTGATTGGGTATACAAAATGAAAAGTGATATATCGGACTCATCGGGAAGTCACAACCACGGGGCATGGACTCCGGCTACGTCATTACTCCTCCCCCTGCGTCGTTGGTGCAGAGAGTGCTGCCAGCAATATTGCTTAGGCGGTTTTCGATTTACGGTAGCAAATGGCATGCCAAGACGTATATGCACTGTACAGAAGATGATGCTCTATTTCAAGTGATGTCCTTCCCATGCACCTACAGTGTACCCGAGCAACGATACGATAGTTGTCTTCAGTTCCTTGCAGCTCTTCCTTTCGGTATATGTGGAATTTTGGTTTGTATTTCGATGTGACGAAAAAGTTCTCCGGGCAGAAATTGCAAAAGGCAAGAGGACGACATGGATGCCTGAGGCATATTATATTCGAGCCATTTCTTCCATTTATTAATCACTGCGCACAGTCAAACCCTGTGTCTCAAGTTCACGAGAGTTCTTCGGGCTAGTGTGAATCAGGTAGCAATTCCATTGAGGAGAGTTGGTACTATCTTGATTCGAATTGAACGATTACAGGTACACTTCTCAATAGGGGTACATATGGGTTAAAAATGGATATTTTATTCAGTCGACAGCAAGTCCTTGACATGAGGTCTGTCTTTGTGCCATCTGTACAACTTTTACTCAGTGGTTGACAAATGTAATGTCCCCATTGCTCCGCATTCTGCTCACCTACTGTACTTGGCTACGGAGGCTGACTACATTATTCTCATATTGTTTGTATATCTATGAGGAGGAGAAGCATCTGATAACGTACCTGCAGCAATGACGTGAGCGAGCGGTAGTGCTCCGCGTGCAGTACCATGCCGAAAAATCCATGTCCGTTTTGAAGTTACGCTCAAAACTGAGCACCCATGTCCTACCACTTCTCAGCAAATCAGAAACGCGGCAGTGAGAAGTATACTCCGTAGCATCATTCAATTGGCTGTGTGCCTGTAACTTCGTCGGTTCTTCAATATCTAGTGGCTCCGTGTGGAAACTGCGGTAGAGCACAAGGTAAAACAGACAGCCTTATTCAATTACTGACACAGCATTTGGGACGGATCTGAAGTACAACAGGACGAGCCTTAACTCAACCATGGCGACCCCGCCTACTACAAAGAGCCAGCGGCCAAGTTTTGCGAAGGGCACACTTGGTCGTAGTTCCTCCTACTTGGATGATCACCTGGAATACCGCAGTCACCAGACAGGCCCTGCGACAAGCATTGATGGAATCATGGAACAACCAGCAGCTTTGAGCAGTAATGCTGTCTCAAACCTGTCGTTTGGCTCAAGCAGATCCATTGGCGCCATTGCTCCCTCCCCCACGCGAGATATCGAGTCCGTCCACACTCTTTCCCATACGAACTGCATACAAGACAAAGATGCTGCTGGACGTCTAGTAGCAACAATATACTATAACATCAATCAGCCGAGCCACCCTCATGCACACTCAGATCATATGCCACACGCCAATCCAACACCGTCTGATACCCTTCCCCCACCTTCCATAGCTGAAGGCTCCGCTCCAACAGACAACATCTCGGACTATCCTCTCGAACCACCTGGACCGGAACCTGAACCTCTGGACCATATA
>Ga0068618_1000291_pt1 | contig 13290 bp, 8 predicted proteins | sample InSIn2SAF170_2_FD_77423 | JGI IMG/M metagenome (GOLD analysis project Ga0068618, IMG submission 77423) | Clean room microbial communities from NASA Spacecraft Assembly Facility at Jet Propulsion Laboratory, Pasadena, California, USA -... ...
CCCCCACTCCACGACCGGATTGGCCTGCACTTACACCTCCATCTCCACGTTTTGGACGTCCAGGTGTTGTCGTGAGTGGCAGCGAGCGCAGGAACGAAACGTACTTCGCACTCAATGATGAGGTAAAGAGCCGCGGTATAGTCAGGATCTGAGCAGGTAGCAATGACGAACACTCGAGATCAGAGGCCGGAGATAGAGGTGTAAGTGCAGGCCAATCCGGTCGTGGAGTGGGGGCTTGTTTCGCTACAGGCACAGCAGGAGTTTTGGCGACCTTTGCTTTTGATTTTGGTGGCATTTTTGATAGGTTTGGTGACAATTGTTCGAAGTTGTTGGTGATTGGTTTCGTGGATCTGTCCAGAGTGCTGCGGCCCCACAATACTCGAGTATAGCGGGAGAGCCTCGGCTTGTGGATGTCTGGGGATTGACCCTGACCTGAGCATCGACGAGACATGGAACACTTACAAGGCCTCGAGATTATACGAACTGGAGATGTGACGGATACTGGACGCGTGACGATTTGATTGCAAGTTTCAGGGCGGTCTTTGAACATCGCAATTGATCATGGTCAGAGTGACCCACATTCTGCAGAATCCCATGCCCTCTCCGCTTCAAACCTTGAGCACCTTCCGAGATGCATTGAGAGCAATCGGCAGCGACTCACTCATACTAGGACAGGAATTGGCCGAAGCCATGGAGACCATGAGCTTCCAGATACACCAGGCCAACTCCAGTCTGAATTCTGCACTGAAAACATAAACTCGCTATCTAGAAGCACCTTCATGGCAAAAGATTCTAATAGGAATGACACGGAGCCAATCGGAAAGATCTCAAGATAGGCCGATCTTGTCTTGGCGTTGAGTTCATTCGTCTTCGGGCTTAATCAAGCAAATCATGCATTCTGACAGACCTGGGATGTACAAGGATGTAGATGCACTTGAAGCAAAGGACTTAGTTATCTACAACAGATTCGAACATATATTCACGTAGAAAAGTAAGAACAAAGAAGTGGCAGAGAGACAGGGCATAAGATAGAGATGTCATGGTTTCAAAAGCGGGAGGAACAAATTAGCGTCGGGAGCGGGCCATGATTCTTCACCGCCCGGCGCAAAGACGCCTTGGCCCGCGGGTTGACAGAGGCAGACGCTTGACTGCGTGTTCCAGACGGTTCAGAGTTTGGATCGCGAAAGAAAAGTCGCTCTTATACAAAGAATACTCGACCGGAATCTTTTGCGCATCATAGACGCATGCGCCGGCGTCAGTGACAGTGAATGCGCTCCGTCACCAAGCCCTAGAGACATGTTATCACGCCGCCGACCGACATGGAAGTGGAAGCAACGAGTCTCGGGCATGCTGCCTTTGCGCCTCTCGATTACGAAACCCCTCAAGCACCGTCGCCCTCTCCCTTGAATTCGCCATGGCCCGAGCTAGAGACACATCTGGACCAGCCGGAGGAAGGAGCGCCCCAAGTCGAACAACATACAAGTCTAGCGTCGCAAAGCCGTCAGAATGGCAATCAAGAGGGCGAGGAAGTCGCGCAACAGAGTCAAACACACGACGCACAGAATGCAGTGCCACCTGCCCCAGACAATCAAACCATCGCCCGAAACACACATCCAGAGACACTATCGCATCCATTGCCCGAGCCTGCCAAGATTTCGCCCAAACCTCCGACGAAGCCTATGTCCCTAGCACAGTCGCTGTTCCCCGAAGACTTTGAAGACGAAGGAGAAGACGAGACCGAGCTTCCAGCAACGGCTGGTCAGGCAGAGCCAGTCCAGTCTGAAGCCTTCCCGCAGACACAGACGCAGCCAGAGCAGCAAACACTCTCTCCGACACAAGACCAGCAGCCGAAGTCGCTCGAACTCTCTGTGCTTGACAATCAAGACCTACCACTCTCGATCGCCCCGCATGAATCCATTGACCCTCTGGATCAGTCCGTCGACCCCCTAGACCAATCGCATCCTTTCCAACCACAAACCCCTACCAAAGACTACTCCGAACTTGCAAATGCCGTAGCCGACTTGAATCTACCCACGAACTCTCTCTTCCCTGCAGACCTCGCTCTTGCCTCGTACGAGGCAGAAGAAGCTGCTCCTGTTCAGCACATTGCGCAGAACGATCCCATGCAAGCCTTCGCGAAGTTGCAGTTTCCCGATGGCGACTTCTACGTCAACACATATGCTGTGGAGCTAGGACGTGATCTGAATGCTGCAAAGTTCGAGCGAAAGGCAGGTCGTAAACAGCACAAGATGAAGTTGAACCGCGACGTTCAGATGGAGCAAGACGCCGAGTTGAACCTAGACGAAGACGGACACAGCGTAGCACCGCGTAGCAACGTCAGTGAAACCGGTGGCATTGTTGGTGTCAACATCGACTACGACAGCGAGGAGGCGGCCGAAGAGGCGAAGCGACGCAAGCGCAAGCAGTTCCGCTCCACAAACTCGTCTCACTCTGTGGACCCCACCTCCCTCCTCACCAATCCTTACGACCTCTTGCTTGACTCGCAGCCACAACAGGACAAGCCCTTCGAGTACGAGTGTCCCTTTATTCCCATCCACCCTCAAGCCGGTCAATCCTTCAAGAACATTTCTCGAAAACACATCCGTATCGAGTACAATCTGCAAAAGGCTTACTGGGAGATGCTTGTCAAGGGCAGAAATGGTGTCTTTCATGACGACACTCACGTCGACAAAGACTCTCTGATTAAACTACATCATGGGAGCGAGATCCTAATTCAAGGCATCACCATCATCTTCAAGCTGCCTGACAACGCCCGTAATGAGGACGAGGAGGAAGAGCCCGTTCACATTCTTTCCGACACGGACAGTTCCCTGTCTGACTTGGACAGTGTCGACAGTGTCGCTTTTGCACATGACGACGAAGATGTAGACTTGTCATCTGAAGACGAGCCACTACGCCTCAAACGGCCTGTTCAGAAGAAGGAACCTCCTCGTAGTAAGATAGTCAAGCTCAAGTTCACGCTCAAGAAGAACTTCCCTGCTGTTGCTGGTTTGCCCGTCGAGAAGGAAGACAAGAAGGAGAAGGAGAAGGAGAAGGAGAAGGAGAAAGAGAAAGAAAAGGAGAAGAAGAAAGATAAGGAGAAGATCAAGGAAAAGATCAAGGAGAAAGAGAAAGAGCCTGAGAAGGAAAAGATGCCCGAGAAAGTCAAGGTCAAGGAAAAGGAAAAGGAAAAGGACATCGAAAAAGAGAAAGAGAGACGGCATTCCAAGTCTGGCAAACAGTCCATCAAGACCGACAAACCTGCGAGAGTCGAAAAGGCAGAGAAGATGCCTAGAACTCCCAAGGTGGACAAGGTCGAGAAGCCTGTGCACAAACTTGACCTTCCCAACAAGGCAGAGGCAATCGAAAAGATCGAAACGCCAAAGCAAGTCGAAAAGGCCGCCGAGAAGACAATCGTGACGCCGCAGCAGCAACCCGAAATCGTTGAGCAGATGTTCGAAGATCGAAGGGAATCTGCCATATCCACTACCGAGATGCCACCTCCCTCTCAGCCGGCCGACATCAAGCAGTCTGTTGAGCCCGATTCGTACGAAGCTCTCCAAGCACTACAAGTCACTCCATCTCAGACCCCTCCTGCTGTTCCTGCAGATCTACCTCCAGGTTCGATCCTTGCTGGCTTGGCTCCAGAAGAGATACCCCAGAAGCGCAAAGGACCTGGAAGACCTCCAAAGAACGGTGTCATGTCGAAGCGTGACGAGGCAATCATCAAGAGAAAGACCAAAGAGTTGCAGAAGATGGGCAAGATTGTTCCTCCACTTGCTGAACTTTTAGCTCTTGCCAGGGCCGAGGGCGGAAGCACTACCAAGAAGGACTCCAAGCCCGAGGATGGCCGCGAAGGAGAGGGCTTGAGTCAGTCGGTTGAGATCGACCCTGCACTCATGGCCATTCAAGAGCACAACGCCGCCACACCTTCGGCCGAAGTCAAGACTGAAGGAGGTATGCCCGCTGCCCAGCCGACTCCGGACAAGGATGCGAACAAGCCCAAACGAATTGTCAAGTCTCCGTCCCCGCAAAAGCCGGAATCGGAATACACCGAAGAGGAGCTTAAGAAGCCAACTCAGACGTATGTTGTTCTAATACACGAGGCTCTATCAAAAGCTCCGAATGGTGTTATGGATTTGCAGCAGATCTACGACGCCATGCAGAAGATGTATCCTCATTTCAAGTACAGGAGTACCACTCACGGCTGGCAAAGTAGTGTCCGTCACAATCTAATCAGCAGTGAGGCCTTCGAGGAAGCAGGCAAGATCGGCAAAGGCAGACTTTGGAAGATTAACCCGAACGTTTCGATTGACAAAGAGAAGAAACGCAAGGCTCCAACGCCTCCCCCGGATAACAGGCAGCAACAGCAGCAACAGTATCCGTACTATCCGAACAACCAGTACCCGTACGGCCATCCCGGAGCTCCTGCTTATGGAGCGTATGCTAGACCAAGCCCCTACGGCACACCGTATGGTCCGCCAACTGTGCAGAACGTGGCGCGACCACCCGTGCCGACGCCACAGCAGAAGCCTGGCACCTACTATTCTCCTTACGCGTCGACCACACCAGGTGCTGCCGCTGCCGGCTCGCCGTATGGCCCACCGAGTAGAGCACCTTACGCGCCTTACCCGCAACCTCCTCGGCCGCCTGGCAACGCGTATGGACAACCACCGCAGCCACCTCAACCACAGCCTGGTCAACCCCCAGTTCCAGCTCAGCAAGGCCAAGCGACACCTGGTCAAGCCCCCCCACCACCGCCGGGCCAATTACAGCAATCTCCGGCACAACCTGGTCAACCTCCCCGTCCGCCATATGGGCAACCCAATCAACCGATGGGAAATCAAGCCCCTGGACAACAAAACGGTCAGCCGCCATACGTCCCCCAAGGCCAGCAACCACCACGACCTGTGATGGCTCCAGGACCAGTACCTGGCCAAGCCCCGCCTCTGCCACCACAGAACCAGAGCGGCATAACTTCGGAAAAGATGATCGACAATATCATGGACTACCATAAGAGGTATCTTAGTAACTTCCAGGGCCCAGAGCAGGAAAAACACAGAGCGATTTTCCGAAGGGCAACCAACAGACACATTCATCGTGGCCAAGACCATGGTCCGTTCGAGTCAGAGGAAGAAGAAAAGCTTTATAAAGCTATTCACGACATCATCACCACTACTCAAGCCGAGACCGCTTCCGCAACTCCTTCACAACCTCAGATGAATGGTATGCAAAATGGTCAGCCTCAGGGCCAGGCACAGCCAGGTGCTGCACAGAGCATATCCGGTCCCAATACACAGCCACAGGGGCCTCCTGGCCCATATCCTCCCCCTCCGGTGGGACAGGGACCGCCGCCTGCTCCTCAACAGCAGACGCCAAATGGTCAAGGTCCACAGGCAGTGGGACCACAAGCTGCTAGCGGGCCTCATCCTGTTCAACAAACGACGGGATCCAGCTCTGAACAAGCATTGGCCGAAGCGCTCAAGACTGCTATGCCTAGTGCACAAGCCTTCAGACAAGGTGCGCCCATTGCACCCTACTATCCGGGTCAAGCCCACCAGGGCATTGCACCAAGACCCAGTCCCTATGCGCAGCCACAAGCGCCGCAACAGCAAAGGATGCAGCCACCACCAGGACAGCAGCAAGTGCCTCAAGCCCGTGCCTACAACGTTTCAGCTCCCCCTCCTCAACCGCAAGCACCGAGGCCGACGTTTACTGCACCACCGCAGCCTCAATCTGCTGCCGCAACGCCGGCACCTCAGACCCAGGCTACGACACCTGTCGCCCCAAGACCGGTCGCTCCTGCTCCAAGCCAACCCGTCCAACAATCGCCTGCGCCGGGACCAGCCGTTCAACCCGCGTCTGGAACCGCTTTCCAAGTCAAACCTGCTATCCAGCCAGCCCCAGCACCTACATCGGCACATACACCGGCGCCTGCCATTCAACCAGCTACGGGACCTGCAACACTGCAGACATCAACGCCTTCATCACAGGCTCAGCAACAAGTTCCTAATTCTAGCCCTGCGACTGCTACATCTGCTCCTCAGGCTCAACAACAAGCTCTGGCACCCGGACCTGCCGTCGTCGCGCCTGCTCCACAAGCCACTCCGACCCCGACAGCACCGACACCTTCACCATCTGTTGCTCAAGCCGCCACGCCCACGCCAGCACCTGTGGCACCGACCCCTCCTGCAGATCCCGACGCACATGGCGGCCTGAAGCGCCCTATAGAGATTGATGATGATGGCGACCACGAAGCCAAGAAGCAAAAGACAGATGACCAAGCCTAGACGTCTTGGTTCACCTGGAAGTGGTAATGAAGTTTAGCGGTACGAAGTTCACGAGGCGTTGTCATTGAGCATTTTTCTTCTTCGTTGTTGATTTTTAACTCTTGCTTTTATCGTTTTCCTATCGGAGTTGTACATCATGGGCACACGCATGTCACATGGGAGGTGTTTTCATTCATGTTTCAAGCGACGGAGCGGATGGATCGGGGCGTGTTGCATGAACAAAAATAAAGGGTGGGTTGATATCCTTCGAGCAACGGCGTTTTTCATTGTAGCAGCGGCGCAGTGCTATATTACTCTTACTTCCAAGAATCAGATGTTCGCGATTGAAAGTTACCTTTACATTCAAGATTGAGACCCTAAAAGAGCACCACATCAAAGCCTCTGCGCTCGAGAAAGACATCCCATCGTTCGCCATTGCCCTCATTCCAGTATACCCGTAAAGCGCCCATGGCAGCATCTGCATTACCCCAACCGTAGTTTCGGATACGATTCATGCATGTCTCGATATAGTTTCTCAGATCCAGATCTTCGGCCTCGCATCCTGCTGTGAACAGAGGCCAGAGAATGAGAACGTTGGCGGGCGACTCTGGTCTCAGCTTTCCGAGAAGTTCAAGCATTGAGGCTAAAGCTACTGCTGGCTTGGGATCCAGTTCGGGTAGCTCTTGTACACGTCGATACAGATGGAGCAGAGCAGCATGTACGAACATCTGGTGTACGTATACAGCTTCATCCACGAGCACAGGATCTTGTGTATGTAATAACGAAGGCGAAGAGGCGCGGGTAAACAGAAGCGAAAGTTGTTGCTCGGTAAGCAGAATATTGTCTGCTAGCAGCATATCCAGATCGTCGGCCATCTCAGCATAGCCAGAGTCCAGTGAAGGCCCTAAAATCTTACGACGGCGCTGTAAACGCGCCATACGACCTATACGAGCGAGCACGGGCATCAACTCGAGGGAGAAGCCAACAAACTCGTCGATGTACTGTGGTGAAGAGCCGGCGTTCGGAGCTCCAATCGACCAAAATTGGCCATCGGATGAAGAGGTCTTGTCAAGACTCATGATACTAGCAAAGATGTCCATGACAGCAAACCAGCGGATCAAGAACAACTTCTTGTCGTCTAGATGTGCGACAGGTTCATGCCTATTCTTGCCCAACGCCAAGGATAGTAGATGCTCTGCGCCTCGTAGATGTGTACGCATGGCCACAGTGTTGCCAGCCATGACTTCGTTAGTGCCGAGGAAAAGTGCTGTACAGATGGTCGAGAAGTTGGGAGCCTCAGAGGGATCGGCCATGGCTTTCCGTAAGCCAGTAAGTGCCTTTCGTAAGAAAAAGGATGCTCGATTTTGTAATTCAATAGAGTCGTTGCCTCGTAGACGCCGTACCTGGTCACAAGACAAGGCCAATGCCGCAGACAGAAGATGTGGGGTCTGAGCTGCGACTGTCAGGACCTCTTGATGGATTGCAGGCGCCATGAGTGGGAAGAGTGTAAGCGAGGTATGGGTGATATAATGATGGAGAAAAAAGTAGGCATTAGGAGACTCGGATGGACACAGCAGAGGATATTGGCTCAGTGATGGTGGCAAAGCTTGTACGGGTCAGTACGTGTTCTGCAAAGAACAAGCAAATGGACTTACTGGGAGGAGAGTAGTGTTGATATGGAACAAGGGAAATGTCACGTTCGATCGTTTCATCAGCAGGCTCAAAATTGATATCAGCTGTCCCAGAAAACAGATCCGCAGTTATTAGTGCATTATCCTCTGAAAGCAGATATGAGTCCTGGTAGTCGTCGAATCCAGTAGTGTCATCAAAAGCTTCTAACACTGTGGAGGAATGAGAAATGATGCAGTGATAGAGGATGTTTCTGAGGGCGTGACTTACCGTTAGAGTTTCCAATGTCAAGACCTTGTGTAACATCATTGTCCGCGACCTGCAGTGATTGCGACTCGTCGAAAGTAGTTGGCACGACATGATCAATGGTTTCTGGCTCGTTTTGAGGTACTGGTACAGACCGAGGCGGGTCGGATTTGGAAGTCGCAGCTTCTCCATCAAGGTTGGTAAGCCAGGGCTCTTTCGTCCTGGATTTCTTGAAAGGTCGTCCTTGCGTCCAGGATAACTTCAATTCATAGGAACATCGCTCGGGATATCTCTTGCACCTTCCGCAACTGGGCTTGCCCTCATCGCATTTCACACGTTTTCGCTTGCACTCTGAGCATCCCGTCCGCGACTTTGATCCGCCGCCGGTCGCTTTGAGATCGGACATGTTGATTGCAAATCCATCTGTATGGTCATGATAGATTGAGAAAGCTGGATGACACACCGGCGGGATGACTGGCGATAGTTGTTGATCGGCTGGAGTTGCTCTGTTGGCGGCCCGCACCGACGTCGGCGAATGGGCGTTGGCGGCTTCGATGTAACGAACTTTCCTTTGCGATAATTGCCAGCGGCGACATGGTGGATTGATCTGGACTGATAGTAGAGTGCGAACAATAGCAACGAGTTTGAGTGCCTTGCGGATGCGATCATCGCAGATTCGCTGGAGATGTGGCCTGCACAAGATCTCTGAGCATGAAGCCTTATCAAACCTCTGGCTTCGCGGATTGGATCAACGTAACGCGGCTTACTGATTCTGCTCAGATCCATGTCAAGTTTACTTTTTCTCCAGGTAGCACTTGTAGATAAATCGACATCTCAGACAGGCAATTCAATACGTTCATCGTCATCGGACATGCAACTATGTAAGAACGGTCTGAGAACCTGCTGCTTGCATGATCCAACCTCTGCTCTTTCCTCCAAATCCAACGTCCTGAAAACACAATGTTCTTCTTCTCACTATTCACTCATGTCTTCTGTTTTCTTATCTTCTTCATCACAAAGAGAGCTATTGCAGTGGAGCCGAGTCACCCGAGTAGCAGAATTGCTTTGAGAGGTTGGTAGCAAAGGAACGATAAAGATGCGAACAGTACTAACATCGTCCGTAGACATTGGCACGAATCTGCAATCCAACGCTTGATCCTCTTGGAGTCACAGACGACGTCGGAGGGCAAAAATCATGCTTGGAGGCCAGCAGGATGCTACTCCCGAAGCAAATCCACATGTTGCTCTGCCTACACTTGACTGCACAACGTTGAATGCGCATTCCACACATAGACGGACCATGCACACCCGCTATCCAGACCCGCTGCGTTGATACAAGCGAACACAGTCGTAGACCAAGCGCTTGAGGACAGAAGTGGTTGCGAAAGCCTGTTTTCCCGTGCAAGGAACTCGGGACTAGCTGTCAGAATATCAGGTTGGACATATACCTTGAACATGAATATGTTGAGAATGGCATGTATGGATTCAACTCTAGAGAACTCATTAGGAGTAACAACAGAATGAAAAAGTTGTTAAATCGAATTGTAGTCGCGAAAAGTGCTATGTCAGCCGGTGCAAACCCATATCAGAGAGAAAATCGCAGTGGTGGCACCAGAACGCCCGTCCCAGAAAAACGACAAAACAGAACCAGGGTATGCCTCGAAGTTGTATGGTCTTTGCAGCTGAACATGTAGTAGGAAGAAAGGGATGAATGACAGGAGATTACATGGCCATTTCGGCTTGTAGTCTCCGAAGCTCTTCTTCCTCGTCGTCTTCCTCTGCTTGAGCGGGAGCCTTTCCTCTCGCTGTAGATTGTCAGCATCGCGAATTTGCGAATATAGTGGGCCCATGTACTTACGTTCGGTGTTGGCAACACTGGGCATGCGATGGACTTGGTCGTGTACAGGCATAGTACCAGTCTTGAGCATAGTGTTGTCCAGCTCTTCCTGTTGCAAATCGGCGAGCTCTGATTCGAGCTCGTCGTCGTCGACAGCATTTGCGGTAGAGCCTTGAGTAAGAGCGCTAGCAATCTCTTTGCTGATAGCGTGTTGCTCCTCAAGATCTTCCATGGTAGCATCAACCTTGTCGATCGTCAAGCCACCGTGGATGGTCTTCATGGCCTTGGAAGCGTTGCCGAGAGCGTCGAGAGTCTCCTTGTTGATGTTTGCCGTCTCTATGCTGGCGATTTGACCTTCGAGATTCATGATCTGGGCCGACGTCTGTTCCAGAGTTGTCTCGAGCTGCTTCTTCTTTCGCAGGGCGTTCTTGGCGGCTGTAAGACGGTTAGAAAGCAGTTCGAGTCGCTACGGCTAAGACGGGCGTACCGGTCTTGTTTGTGTTGATGAACTTCCTGGCCTTCTGGTCCTCCTCATCCATCTGGTTCTGCAGATGCTTCTCACGCTTGTTCAGCATTTCGAGAGTGCTTCTCAGCTGCAGAATGGCCTTCTTGGGGGCATCTTTCTTCGCGGCCGAGTTGCCGCCAAACCAACCACCCAACCCCCAGCCAGACATGGTGTAAGATGGTACGTGTGGTGACGCTCCGAGGTGTTTAAGATTGCGAAGCTGTTGCTACAGACGCGGGCTATAGCGATCGTCGGGCGAGAAGGTGGGGGACGTATGCTCGTGTGATGGCGGGGTAGTAAGGGGATGCGAGAGGGCGCGACGGGACCGGAGATAGCGCGAGGAGTCCTAGGTGATGGGCGGTATGCAACAGCAGTCGGTAGCGGCAGTCGTGTAAGGCGGTCGAGATTGTGTGGTGGAGAAGTGTTTGTCTTGCTGGCTGCCTCCACCGCCCACTCGCTCATGACGCACCCATCCGCCAAGCCCTGGAGATTGTTCAACCGCCCAATCACGCGCCACCAATCGAGGATCCAATCAACCAAGGAAACAACGAACTCGGCCTTCAAGAACCTTCTTTATTCGAGCACTCATCACCCACTTGCTACGTGCAGTGCCATATCACACCGCATCATCGAAATGGCCAGCTCATCACCATTGCCGAGTCACTTGTGTTCCATCAGTCAGCTCTCAACATACCGTCCAAGTGACAAAGTGCGTTTTTTGGGGTGGTAGGCATTTGCAACACCTGCTTTCTGAATATCATGATTCTGAACAAAAAAGTGTTAACCAATACCATGAGTCCACTGCTCTGCTCTCCCTTTTTCACAACTTCCCATCTCCCCAAGATCGTCACATCGCTCAAGTCGACATAAGTCAACTACTAGACACCATCGATCACCAAAACCTCCAAGTCGGTGCCTGGCTCAATATCATTGGCTATGTCGGCCCTTCTCCGTCCAGAAATCGAACGAAGATACAAGCCATCATGTTATGGTCCGCTGGAGCTGTCAATCTGCAGCAGTACGAGACCGCTCTTGTCTCCAGGCAGACGACTTGACCTGATTATGCTTTGGAAATTTGGAAGCCTTTTCTGGTCTGGCTTCGGCACTTTCTGGTACCCGGTCTGGAGGGATGTATTGGAACTTCTCTCTTTTTCCTTGCAAGGCTTCAATCAAGGCGATCAAAAGGCAAAATGGTTTTGGGAATGGCTACTAGTTCGTCGAAAGACAAGAATTAGCCTGCAACAATCGCCCCGCAGCCATATCTCATCTGCCGCGCAGAGCTTCTAGCATGCTTGTCAAAATGCAGAATAAACTCTATGACCGTTTACACGTTCAAAGAGAGCACACAGCAGTGTGCCAACGGATATGGATCTAATCGACAAGATTATCGTACCTTTTTATGGCCATCCACTGGACATCCCGGCAGTTTGGTAACGCCCAGCGTTGTCTCTAAAATTCACGTTTAGACTAGAATGCCACTCCTGGATGTTCTCTAGCTGGAGTTTTTGGAAATTCTGATTGATTGCCAGCACAATTCCCTTATCTAAAGCCAAATCATAGGAGGGATGCTCAACAATATTATCCAAATCACCGGTTCATCAACGCTGCCGTTCCTAGGTCCTTGGTCATGGCTTATATCTTGAAATTTTCGGTCAGCGTGCATGTATGTACCTGGAGGGGCTCTCACGTACCTGCTCGAACTTCCCAACACTGTTATCAAAACGCACGATGTAATCTGATCATCAGTAAATGTCCAGTGAGAGCGCACCGGAGTGCGACTCTCACTGGACATTCACCGAATCCTCAAAGATATCGTGCCTTCTTGGCGACAGGGCCCTCAGCAGGCTGGGGTTCGTCAATGTGTTCTGACTCAATAGGTATCTGGATTCGTTCAGCTTTACAATTTGCTCCAGGGAAGAAATGTCACGAACCTTCTGGAAAATTGATGTTCTGTTAAAGACGTGTTGGTCGAGATTTGCGATTCGAGAGACCAAGGGAAACGCTGTCTCCGCATGCGTCTCCGACAATCTTTTGAACGCCGCTTCCATTTCGTCCAATCTCTTGCTGAACGTTGCTCGGTTTGACAGGGCGCAGTCTTTGTGGTATTGTTCGGCGGCTGTTCTGTCGCGGTCAAGCCCTCCGAATTTTTCAGAGATGCAGTTGGTGATCATGACCTGGGGACAAAGGGAGCGGCCATCCTCATCATTCCTCAAGATATATCTCCACATCGATGGCTCGATGTGAATGGCATACAAAAATGTGTCTTCGTCGATGATGTCTGTAGCGTCCGGAGGTCCCATAACGAAATTCACGCCAGTATCATGTTTCCGCTCAATCTTCGTCAACAGATATTCCGTTCGGGTGTCGAACTTTGGATCCTGAAAGCATCTTTTTATGGGTTTAAATGGTGCGCTGTCTAATTTGTCAGATTCCCGCTTTTGCTTGTCGTCAATTGCTCGGCAAATATACGCAAAGGCAGCGTACTGATGAGTCCAGATTCCTTCCACACCCTTGATCTTATGTATGAAAATTCCAAGAGCAAGACAAACAGCCCTTTTGATTCCTGTGGTTTTGCTCACAAGAATCTTGACTTCGCTTCGGAAGTCTTCCCATACATCTAGCTCCTCCATGTCTTCCAGTATGTTATCGATAGCTTGGGAGGCGTCGAGCAACTGCTTTTGATGGCCGGCGATATAGACGTCATAAAACTCGTTTTCATGATTGTCGTGGACATCCTTCCACACGCGTTGGTTGACAGTTCGGCCAATGTGGTTTTCAAGATCTTCCTTGGATATTTGAGGACC
>Ga0068618_1000293_pt1 | contig 13177 bp, 9 predicted proteins | sample InSIn2SAF170_2_FD_77423 | JGI IMG/M metagenome (GOLD analysis project Ga0068618, IMG submission 77423) | Clean room microbial communities from NASA Spacecraft Assembly Facility at Jet Propulsion Laboratory, Pasadena, California, USA -... ...
AACTCTATCAAGAAGGGAGATTAAATCATGCAATGCATAGCTTACTTACTATAAATACAGAGACACATTACTCTCTACACTCTTCAATATATCTTCAACTCATATAGATCCAAATCCTCAAAAATACCCTTTCAAGGTATTATAGCCTTTATTCAATCATCAATCACACCGAACATAAAATTGACCCATCAATACATAAGTTTCTACAAGATAGAATTATCCACATTTATGTCAACTATACATGATAGGTAGATGCCTGCAAAGTTTTTGATTTTATGATTGAACGAGATATATTCTCATGTAATATGATAATTTTAGGTTACCAAAGATATATATTTCATCGATAAGAGTTATCACTCTTTCACCAAATGCAACAAACAATAGAAGTAGTCTAACCAAATCAATTCACCTTTCCCATGATCCTCAAAAACATGTACAAGATTGGGGGTTTTACAAAAGGATTTATACATAGAAGAGATTATGAAAAGTGTAGAGAGTAATGTGTCTCTGTATTTATAGTAAGTAAGCTATGCATTGCATGATTTAATCTCCCTTCTTGATAGAGTTATGTGAGAGTGATATTAATATCATTTTCATAGGTAATTTATAAGATTGTATGGATATTAAAATTCAAGAAACAAAATACTATCAGATTCAAAAGTGAAGGAGGTGGAGATGGTTTCATAACCATCTATTTCTACCTTTGTTAATATATGATTTAAATGCAAAGAGTGAAGAGGATTTCTTTCATAAAAATAATGAAGTAAGGATTTTAAGATGAGTTTTAATAAGAATCATGATAATAGTAGAGGTAGAAACATATTCTACACAACCAATAAGGTCAACAAATCCTCATCCTAGGTATAGTGCAATAAGATTCACTCATGTTATTAAAGTATTTATAACCCTCATCCAATAGACTTACATGGTTGTAAACAAGTAGAACACATACAAAGATTTTATTTTTATGGTTGGTTCCCATGTGGTTTAATCAAATCAAAGATTTTAAAGGCATATTTTTGTAGTCATGAATTTCATAGCCTTCAATCATTGTATTCAATGAATTTACATTTATATCATACATCATATTAAATAATTTTTAACTTTATTTATTATTCCACATTTTGCATACATGGCTATTAGAACACTCATAGTCATAATATTAGATGAATAACATTTTTCAACTATTATTTAATGGATTTACATACCTTATTATATACCTCCCATGGTCACACATAATCGAATAATATTGATAAAGATTATAGAGTTTGGCTTTACACTTGATAAATGCATCTACTTAAAAGCCTCTAGATCCTTTTTAGAAAACTCTATTTTACACATATCTTATGATCATTGTAATCAATGAAACTATGTTTGCATTATGCATCAAAGAAATTCTTATTTAAGGTGGATCAAAATGAATCCTTATAACCCATAAAAATCCCCCATGATTGCATAAATTATTCATATCTATATCAATCTTTCCCATTTGTGTTCTTTGTATTTATTTTTTTACTTTTCTAAGGGTGATTTTTTTAATGACAATTTTCAAATTTCATCTTAGGGTTTTTTAAAGGGTTATTTCAAACCATTAAAAAAAATTATTAGCTTAAAGATTTTTAAAGGTAGTTTTGAGCTATTAGAAAAAAATTACTGTGAATCGATTATCATTAAAACATGTTTTTGATGTAGTGACTTCCCATTAATTTGATATTTTGGGTAATAAAAGATCCTTTATGAATTCATGTCATGGTGATATTGGTGAGGTTATCCTAAATCCTCAAGGTAAATATCCTTTCCTCCTAGTTATTCAATTTGGTTTGTGCTTACTATGATGATTCATGATTAGTTCTATTTCATGATCATATATATGATACACATTTCTTCAAGTTATTCCTATGCTTCAATTTTCTATATTATATACAATTATTTTCACTTTCATGTATAACCTAGTTCTTCATGAATTTCATGTTCATCATGAATTTTTTATAATATTTGCTAACTAATAGATGTGACTAATCAATATCAATATTTTGCACCCCTATGCATTAGTCTATAAATGTATTGAATATCAAAGGGAGGCAGATGGGATGTATTACTGGAAGAGATGTGATGCATATGAGGTGGTGAATGGAGGACACAAGCAAGGTATTTTCATCACCTTACAATCAATGTAGGAGTCACTTGGTAATCAGGAGAAGGCATGGGAAATCATTTTCTAAGATCTTTCACATGAAGGAGGACATACTTGTGTTGGATGAAAGGCCAATTAATGAAGCATGCCTGAGTGTAGATTGGATTGAATGATAGTGGGAAGAATGATTTAGTATTTTAATATCTCTTGATAGTTAGTTGGCATCAATATTCATAGAAGGGAAGTTCCTAGTTAGTGAGGATGTTAAGATGGTACTAATGAGTGCGGGTTATCTAATTTTTTGGAACTATTTTATGGATACAATGTGAACGTAGCCCACTAGATGCTGAATATTTATGTGGAGGGATTAATTTTGATGGGCTCTTTCATGTTTGAAATCACCACAAGAGTGCTGGCAGAGATAACTAGTTTACTTGATGACGAGTTGAAGATCTAGAGGGGAAAATATCCCTAGCAAAAAAAATTGGATTTCTTTTCATGAATGATAAGATTAGATAGGATGGGAAGTATATTTTGAGAGAGGGCCTCCCAAAACCATGGTTGAAGGTTATTGACATGGTCATGAACTATATTACTTTGGATACACAACTGACTTGGTTTAGGGGCTACCGCTTGAAAATCTTGAACCAAATGTGTTGGAGGAAGCGTGTGAATATGTCATATTTTATTTTCAAGGAATTGGATAAGGCAGTGGGAGATTTATAGAAAGGACACAAAAATTAACAATTCAAAAATTACACTAGAAGTTTTGCATCCCTTTTTATGTCAAATTACACTAACAATTTAAAAATAAAAAAGGGGGGCTTCCTATCACTTTCCTTAGAACCATTTCTTGGTCAAAGGGGATATAAATTTGATTTTCTAGTAGGAAAGCACTAAGTAAGTGACCTTCTATCTCATTTCACTCAAATCTAAGTTGATTTATACCTCATTTCACTTGATTTTAACCTTCTTCTTTTTTACATGTTTACTCATAAGGTTTTGCCTTTTGTGGGAGGAGAAAGTGTTTCTTGCAATTTCCTCTCTATTATTCCTAATTTTCACAAGGTATGTAAGTTTTTACTTGCATGTTTCAATTCCCCATGAATTTACACTATAGATGCCAGGGTTTTTCAAATTCTCCATGAATTTTTATTGGAAATGATCAATAATGCACCCTAAAATCAAAAATTAAATCCATATGCTAGGGTTTTTTGAATTCCCCATTAATTTTTACTTGAATTTGTCAACAATGCATCATGAAATCAAAAACTAAAACCATTCCTTTTCAACAATCCACCAAAAAATTGAAATTAAATCCATTCCTTCTCAATAATACACCATAAAATAAAAAATGCACTAAGAAATTAAGATAAATTATTTATATTGCACCATAAAATGAAATGCCAACAAAAATTGGGACATACCTATGAAATTTTCAACTCTGTAACTCTTTCTTGTTCTCCAAAAACTTGTTTTTTTCTCCTAATTTTTGAAACTCTTCTTATGCTCCAAAATGTTGCTTCTTAAACTCACAATTTCACAAGCCTTGCTTCATATACTAAATTATATAAAACAAAATTTAGTAAATTTGACATTAATTTAGTAAATTTAGTAAATGTAAATTTAGTAAAATTAGTAAATTTAATATAATTTTTTATATTAATTTTTATATAGTTTTTTTATATAAATGTAGACTCAGTTTCATCTACCACATGTACAAAATAAGGCAAACTATAAACACCTAAATTTGATTTAAATAAAAATAGGAACACTGTCACTCCTATCATGGAAAGATAAGATTAATTCTCCTCCTAGTTTTAGGAATTTTTGAAGAATTTCGATCCTTAAAAAGCGTAAGTAGGAAATTTTGAAGAATATAAATCACCATCCCCTGACACTCCTACTTAAAAAAATGTTATAAAATTCAAAGAAATATCATAATATCTATATCTCATTAAAATAAAAAATTTAAGAAGATATATATCTAACCTTTGGTTTTTCAAACTATCTTAGAATCTAAATCATCCCTCGCTAATATTATTTTGGCACACATAAAAGATAATAAAATAATAGTTAAGAAAGGTCAATATTTCACTATCATTCAATTTAGAATTTTGGACATCTAGTCTTTGGTATCCTACTTAGTTTTAACTCCTATGATTTTGATATTGAACTAATATGTTACAAGATATCATCTTCCATTAAATATTCTTTTGATTTTGCTCTTAACTTTATGAAGTTTGATTGCCATTGAGGAGATTGACTAGTCTTTAGTATGACTAGATGGTTATGTAAATTGATCCTATATTACTTAACATTGAAATATTTTTATTATATAAAGAAAATATAAATTTGCAAAAAGGAATTCTATATTAAAACTATAAATTAAACTCATTTAAGAAGAAGAATGGAAATTGCTTGGAAGTAGAAGACTAGGCTAGGAAAGTAGGAATGTGTTGAGAAGAAACTAGCTAAGAAAATAACAAATATTAATACTTGAAATGAAACTCTATCTAGAAAACATAAAAGAATGGAACTAGCAACTTGGAATCATATGAAATAAACCACAATTTGATGGTTTAAATAGATCTTATAATTGTAACTATGATAATATTTTCAAATGAGATTCTAACTTGGTGAATGACCACTCTATTGATGTTATGACTTTCTAATTGATTAATTTAATTTTTACATATATTATATATTATTAGAAGGCTCCCCATTGTAATTTATTTTGCAAATTATAAATTACTTTTTCTTTAATTTTTATTGAAGTTTAGTTTTTATTAAATTGTAATGATCCAACAAACTCTACTAACTTAAGCTTGGTTAGATCCTTACTTTCTTCAATGGCAATTGCCAATATTAAATTATATTTAAGAATGAGAGATTTTAAAATTAATTCACTCTTTACTCTACCATAGCTTTCCCTTAGAGCTCACATAATTCACTATATTTTGAATTCTTATGAACTATTCTAAAATAAATATTAACTCTTTTATTTTTTAAGTTTCATAATCTCTTTGAAGGGTTTGAACCCATACCAATCTTACTAAATACCATTGAATAAAAAATATAACTTTATTCTCTTTCTTGCTATTCTCTTTGAGTTGATTATTTTAATTTTCTATCAATATGTTTGAATATAATTTTTTTAGCTTAATGGGATATAATCCTAATACATTTTGAACATGCACACAACAAGGTAATCCATTTTTATATAAGCTATTTTAGGTCTACCTTGGTTTTCAACCATTGGGTCAATGAAAGTTACCCCCTGTGTATTCCTTCTCCCACCACAAATCAACTTCAAAAGGAGAAATATAAGACTTAAGTGTATATTCAACATTTGTAAACTCTTCATTTCAAAGTTATGTCCATTTTCTAGTGAACTTAAGAGAAATAAAAATTACAAATAGATAAGTTCCATGTTTCTCATAATTTTTTAGTGTACTTTAATCTACATATAAATATCCAAGTGAAACTTAGACATAAAATTGACAAGGTATTCAAACCATTTTCTCTTGACCAATAAGAAAGAGGTACATGCATTGTAAAGTGGTATGGATTACCCACCATGTTGTATAGACAACAACCTATTTTCCATTGAATTATAATGGTTGGTCTCTCCTATATAAAGTAGTTAGTTATACATTTGTAATTAGAATATTATTTGCTTTCTATGGTTTTTTTTATACATTTTCAAGGGTGTTAGAGGTGAGCTTAGGTGGAGGTAAACTACCTTAGATATTATGGAAAAAAACCATTTTGAAGGGAGAAATACAATACCTTATTCTTAGCAAAGAGAATTAGATTGAGTATAATGATATTTAAATGAAAGAATTATTTTTTTGTGGAGATGATACATGCATTAATTAAGGAAATTTTGTTGAATTCCTAGATATTTTGGAGTCCTTGATCAGCTTAATTATTGATTATCATGAATGAAAATTTAGGTAGTTCATCCAGTAAGGAAATTTTATTGTATTCCTAAAATTTGTTGCTTTTGTATGCATATGAAGTAGTTCATTCATTGATGTTATGAATATATTTTTGTGAATTATAGTAGAATGCAAATTAGATATGTGTTTTTTATTCTATAATATTAATATCACTAAACTTTTGTTTACTTTCTTCTAGTGACACCATTGAACACATATGGGACATGGAAAGAAGGGTGAAAAACATAAAGATAAGATAAATAAATTAAAAGAAAAGGATGTAGAAAAAGAGAAAGATGAAATTGCAAAAAACAAAATCACTTGTAAGCATCCATATGTATTATGTAATATCAATGTAGTTTCCAATTATACTATATATATTTTATTAAGTAGTACATGTAATCACTTATTTATTTAATTTCTTGAATAGAAAAATAAGGTAAAAGGGGTTTTCAAATTTTTTAAACATATGTTTAGCCATGATGATTTGATGACAATGTTTGGGGGTGATGAGGCTAGAGGAGCAGGTAGTGTTACTATACCCCAAAGACAAGGTGCCACTCCTTTAGGTAATTCTTTATAATTAGTTAATTTATTAATATGTAATGAAAGATATTCTAATTTATATTTTGAATCATATTGTGATGTTATCCATGAAATATATGCATGTGTAGAGTCAGTGAATCAACAATCTAGGTTGACAATGACTCAAGGCTCCATAAATCTTCAAATTTTTGTGAGGCCGAATGGAGAGGTCTTGAAAGATAAAAATGGTAATAGTTTATGTTTGAAAAATTTACATATTTATTAGAAGTATATTGATATACTAACATGATTTCAACTATTTTTTAGGTTCACTATTTTACAAATCTCTCAAGAATGCTGTAGTAGTAGAATTTGCAGAAACCCTTAACAAGCCATGGAAGAAATAAGATGATTTTGGTATGTATTTATTTTCATTATTTGTATCATTTTTTGGTATGTATATTTCACTTTAGTTTATTTAATATTTCAAGATACTAAAACTAATTTGTGTTTTTACAGCAAAAAAGAGATTAACAACAAACTTTAAACATGGATTTGGTGAAGGGTGGTGATGTGAATTCAGCTGCAAGAGACCAAAAAAATGGAATCTAATCACATAAATGTATTATAATGGAAGAAACCTATAAAAAATTCTCTTCTCATTCTTGAATTCACAATACTTCTCAAAGAGAATACAATCCTTCATATAGTAACCTGCTAAAAATAGAAACTTGTAAAAAATAGAAATGAGTCAGATTATGCCACCAAAATTGGCATGCACATCCCCCTTACAATAATTAGCCTTAATTTAAAATATTTGAACTTAAATGAAAGTAAAAAAAAATATATTAAAGTTCTAACATGCAAAAAAGCCTAAAAATATGGAGAACATAAAGTAAAAGCTAACTTTGGGATGCTGGATGGCGGAGTTAGGTCTTGAAAATATGATTTTTAAAGGGTTTGGTGTAACAAAGTTAAGCTAGATGCAGAACATGCACATGGAACCATGTTTTAAATTTCAAGAAAAATAAACATCATGGTCAAATGTTATGGCTATGGAAAGGTTCATTAGGTGGAGTGAGAAGAAAGCGCTCCAATAGGAAGGCTTGAATATGAAAAGGGTTAGAGATCATGTGAGATAAAAAGTGATGAAACTTCCCCAAAGGCAAAGAAAATTAGTACAAAAATTAATTGAAATCTATAAGAAGGTATGTAAGATTATCATTGATATTTAATATTTGAACCTAATTAATTGATTTATTTTTAACATAATACTAATTAATTATTTCATAAAAAGGTTTGGAAGATGCTACTGAAGAAAGTATCCAAAGTGGATAAAAGGAAAACAAAAGGCTTGGAGATGCTGCAAGTAAAAGTGGTGAAGTCCTGAATTGCCAAATTGGGATGTAGTATTATGCATCGTGTGGGAAGTGGAGGGGAAAATTATGTGGATATCTACTTCATAAGTATATTTACTACATGTTATTTTCAATGATATTTAATTTTTGAAAATGAATAGATAAATTATTTTTAATATAGTACTAATTATTTTTTTTGTAGTTGAGAGATTTCTATCGATTTCCTAATGATAATGAACAACAATATGGCATCACATATGGTTACCAGGCCCTGAGGGATAGGTTGAATACTAGTGTAAGTAATTTTAATTATTTAATTAATAAAGGCATATGAATTTCTTATAGGTGATGCATATTTTTTGTAAGTGTGATTGTATGTACACTAACATTTATTTTCTTATCATTTGTAGGTAAGTACTACATCATAGGGGGTGAATAGCAGGGGGCGCATATTAGGATCAGGTGCATCATAGGAGGGTGATTCATCATATACTTGGGATGTGAGATTCAATGATTTCTTTGATGATGAGCTCAAACATACTTATAGGGCAATGCCTAATCATCATAGTGGCTCAGGTAATGAGTAAGGTGGTGAGTCAAGTCATGATCATAACTCAAGTGGTGCACCCTCAGGTGATGTGTTAGGTGCTAGCTCAGGTAGTGAGTTTGCATCTAGTAAGGAGGTTAATATCAAGCATTAGTAGTAATATCATGTACTCATGATATGGATACTAACATTGTATCATTTTTCTTATATTATATGATGTGGATGTATTGATACAAATGGGTATATCATTTTGACATATTTTGATGTGGATACTATCATTATTTTCTCGATCCATATTTTGGCATATATATTTTAGCATATTTTGGCTCATTTTTGACATTTATTTTTTGTGTATTATTGGCATATTATTTTAGCATACGATTGGTGTATTATTTTTGCATACGATTGGCATATTATTTTGGCGTACGATTGGTGTATTAATGGAAATAAAAAAATTATATAAAATGTTAAAAATTATATTTTTTTTAATAATTTTTCAACAAAATTGATGTAGTTTTGGACTCAAAAAATGATGTAACACCAAGCATGAAGGGGGCTAAAATGCTCAAAAAGGGATGCAAAAAAGATTCCATCGAAAGTAGTTTTTGACGTAAAAATTGATGCAATCTAATGCAACTTGAAGATGCAAAAAGTGGTACAAATGATGCAAAAACCAACCCAAAAAGGATGCAAAAATTGACACAACTTCAATTATGTTATTTACATCAAAATTTTGAGAAAAAATAAAAAAAAATAACAAAGGATTCTGATGCAAAATAAGGACACAAATTAGGATATATTTAGTAGTGAAATATGCCTTGAACTAGGGAGTATTCTTGGTCATGGCTAAACACATGGAAAAAAAACATGGGTGACTAGGTGACCCTAATGATTATATACCAAGAATGGAGATGGAGGAGAATATTGGAGAGTAGCTAGGGGTGTCTGGAGGTAAATGAAAGAGGAAGAGGGTTAAGGAGATGAAAGGAATATGTTGCAACTCCTACAAAATGGGAAGGCAAGGGAGAGAGAGGAGTTAGATGAGTTATCATATTTTAGCCCCCCTAGTTTTCCAACTGATGTGGAATGAGGAGAAATATGAAGAAGTTATGAGCATGAAGAGGATTGCTGCTCATGGAGATTGGTTTGTTGCAAGGAGCGCTACTGGTGGGGCTACACAACATCATTTAGCTCTAGGAGATTATTTACGAGGAGTTGGATGTGTATAAATTCATATGAATACTAATTGGAGGATAATAAGGTTTTATAGAGTAGGTATATGTTAATTTTTGATACAATTTGGAGGTCTACATGGAGTAGAAATATAGTTGGTAGGCATAGTAAGTAGTAATATAATATTACTACTAGGTTTAATTTTTGGGCCATTAAGAAAATTTGAATATCAAGACATAATATTTTGTACAATGGGTTATAGTTTCCCAACAAAAACCACCATCAATATATATACAAAAAATCAATATCAAGATTTTCTAATATCCTCCACACCATCCATGAGAGGTGCAAACCCCTATGAACATATGAACCCCTTGTAGGACCCTATTTCTTTTTATTTTTTGCAAGTTTATTTTTTTATCCCTTATTTCTTACAAAATTCATAAGTAATTCAAAGAGAAAAGGGACATGACTAAAGGTTAAAATACAAATATAAATCTCATGACATTCATCAAGATCATCATTTATTTTAAGGAAGTATCTCTAAAAGTTGTAAAATCTTTTTCTTTTATTAATTTAGAAATGTAGTCTTAGTTATCGCAATTACATATTTAAATGGGAAAAAATATAGATACTTAATTTCAATTTTTTATTTATTAAAAATACAATTTAGATATTTAAAATGAGTTAATTCATAATTTCAAGATAAGACTAGCTAATGTTTTATTATTTTATAAGGTATAAAAGGAGGTTACAATAAAAATTCAAAGAATCAATTCTCTTTATAAGTAAGTATTATCTTTGAAAAGATTCAAGATCTTCCAATTTTTCATTATTTTGAATATTTTAATATCATCATTACAAAGCTAAGATATCAAGAAATTCATTGTTAATATTTCTAGCAAACTAGAGAGCTTCTTGAGCTAAAAATATAATAATTTCTAAGCTAAATCAAAGTGATTGAACTACAAGGTAAGGATATTGAACTAACTAGCTTAATCTTACAACTTTTAGTTCTTCAAAATAACCCTAGAATAAGGTTGAGCATGACCCTATTTCAACCAACAAGGTTGACCATGTTCTTATTATTGAAAGCATTTTAATTCTTGAAAGTTATCAAAATTATTATTTTTAGTATCTTAGAATACTATGGCCTTGACTGTTTCAGTAAAAGTATCGTGCATGATTTAAGCTCTTCTTTTATTTCAATTTAAATTTTGATTTCTAACAAATAGGGAGGAGCTTAATCATTATTAATGTTGATCCTAACCTTTGTAAACTCTAGGAAAAATATCAATCCCCTTGAGATCATTGAGATTTTAGGTATTTTTTGGAAAGGATTTTTTGGCTAAGTTCAAAGGGTTAAAAATCATAAAAGGTACATAAATTATTATTATCTTTGTTAAATTTGATATATTCTAGATCTAGTATTGTGATGATTAGTTATTAGATCTTGCATGCATTAGTTTGTTAAGAACTATCATATCGATAATATATATATAAAATAAACCTTATAGCTCTTATCTACAAAAAAAATAATAATAAATTGAGGAAACTAGAAACATAAATATAATAAAAAAGTTACAAAATTTAATAACATAAAATGTAGCACATAATAAGAGAATTGTAGTAATAGTAATACATTAAATTATCTTGGGACATTAAGTTTTTCATTTGATAAACATAGTGAGAAAAAGAAAACACATAATGATAAAAAAGAAACTTAGTACCTCGATACAAAATGTAATGACTTATGACAATTACCAAAATCAGCTTTAGGTGTTTTAGAATTTGGATTCATTGCAACAATAAAGGTTCTCTGAAATTCCTTCACTCTCTCCTTAGATTAAGAATTCCACTCATTGAATTGGCTAAAGGGATTCACTCCTATTTATTTTGGGTTATTTTAATGATGTATTATATGATATTAAGGATATACTTAATAGATCTTACAAGTTAGGGAAAACTAATAACTTGAAGCCTCAATTCTATTAGATGTTTCCATGTAGTTAGAAAGTGGGTTATTTTCTCCCTCATTGTTCTATTCATTCCCATAAATATTAGGTCCGTATTGATAATAATAATGTAACCTAAAGGTTTGGTTTGGTATATTTCTCCATTATTTGATGATAATAGGGTTCTTGAATGACCAAAAAGTGGTGGGAAAATGCGCTCGTAGGGTTTTTTGCTCAATATTCGGGTTATATGCTAGTTCCTATCTATGAAGAAGGTTAAAAGTTATAATAAAAATATAAAAGAGGTCAAGAGTAATTTGAAAGATATCAAAACCTAAAATACTAAACAAGGAAAGCAAATAACATGAAAGTAAACTAAACTAGTCAGCCCAGGCATCATTGCATAGTCAGTAATCCATGGACAAGACTAAAAATAGATCAACTACCTCACTCTTGGGGTCTTGCAATCGCAATACACAACCACAATATCAGATAATACTTCATACACAATAATTACAAAGTAAAATAACAACCAAAAAATGCAGAGGGAAAAATATCATAACTTTGCATTATCATATATGAAAACACTTCTTACAATGGGCAACTTTGCTCAAATGTATGACCTTTTGGATTTCTAACAATACATTGTTTATAATGTTCTATTTAAAATGGGTGGTTTTCCACCATTAAAAACTACAACTACCTCTTTGAATAAGAATAATATAAAATTAAATATTTACAATACGTACAAGATAATCTACAACTGTAACTGATTATACGACATGGTCCTAACTCAACATCAATGCTTGGGAATTTGCAAACTGTCACTTTTTGTACCAATCCAGCTATAATCCATCACTTGTATCTTTGAACATGGTGAATATGTAACGATTCCTACATTTTTGAGGAATGGTCCACCATTTTGATAAGTACAATCAATCTATCTTCACAGTCAATGACCACCTAACTCTCTACAACCATTAAATATTTATGCTTTGTAGCTTTGGGTTGCAATCATTGTAAGGGTGAAGGAAGATGTACCATTCTAACTTGAAAGTGAACTACTACTACCTTGTGGAAATGAGTTGCACTTGACACATTGGTAGAGTCCTCGAGGGTCACATAGTCTTGATTAAGTGGACTCAAGTGTTCACCTCCTCTTACAGTATTTATTTATCCTTGGCAATTCTTGTTACACCTCGATGGGGTTTGTTGAATACATGTGGAACTTATCACCCACTTATTTCTCCTAAAAAGTGTGATGTCATTGCCCAAAATTGGTGATATTTGATGAATATAGAGTTATGAACATCTCCTACCTTGAAGAACTATCAAGACCACCTGTTGACTAAGCCATCTTGAGCTTGTTGATTTTCATTGAAAAGTATGATCTCACCTTTGGCTTTTCATGGTTCCTACTTCACTTGACTATGCAATGATGCCTGGGCTGACTAGTTTAGTTTACTTTCATGTTATTTGCTTTCCTTGTTTAGTATTTTAGGTTTTGATATCTTTCAAATTACTCTTGACCTCTTTTATAT
>Ga0068618_1000294_pt1 | contig 13174 bp, 8 predicted proteins | sample InSIn2SAF170_2_FD_77423 | JGI IMG/M metagenome (GOLD analysis project Ga0068618, IMG submission 77423) | Clean room microbial communities from NASA Spacecraft Assembly Facility at Jet Propulsion Laboratory, Pasadena, California, USA -... ...
TCTGGAATGGACGCGAGATCGACTTCAACCTTGGCCATAGCAAGCACATCGGCGGAGGCGGACATGTTGACCAAAAAGTCTGTAATAAGCTTGAGTTAGCTTGTCGCATCTTCAACTTCACCCTTGTAAATCATGGGCCTGCCATCTTTCCTATGATTTCGCTCCGCAGCTAGGGCTTCTCAGTGGTAATCGTACCTTGTACAGTAGCTTTGGCACCAGCCGCAGCCAGAACACCCATAGATCCAACCATGAAGTATTGCACCACGCGATTCGCTGGTTCACTGCGTCTGCTCATGTACTTTCCGAAACTCGGCACTTTGTTCATATCGGTCGCGGTCCGGTCTTGGCCAAAGGGTGCGTCGAAGCTCGAAGGTGCATGAGTACTAGATTGCGTCCCTGTGCTGACCAGCCGTCTCTGCGATTCTGGGGAAGCTGTGACAATCCTGGAGGCGGAGGATGGCTTAGGGAGTGCGTGCCGGGTCCATTGCCGTGCGGCAGAAGACGCTGCTTGGGCGACTGGACGCATCTTGAGGGTTGTGAGAGGAGAGTGATGGTTGTGGTTGCTGTAGAAGCTGTAACGTTGAGCTTCGAGGTGTTGTCAAAGGTCTCAACGACCTGCAATCATCGCCTTTACAATTTTCCTTGGCGAGCTGCAACATGATCACCTCAAACGCCATTGGCTACAGTGCTACTTTGATTCGACCCGTCTTTACGGGAAGCTTTGCCGACTGCCACCACCGTACTGTAAAGCCAGAGAACACCTAGTACGAGCTGGCATGGCGCATGATTTCACGTGAAGGATCCCAAGGTCATGGACGCAGCTACAGCACGAGATGTTCGAGAAGGTGAGGTATCTACGTCTTTACTAGATCTATCCTATCGGTTTATCCCCAAGTACCTCCACCACCACCCCTGCCCTGCCTCTTTTGAGCAGACAACCGCCAATCATCCTCGCCAGCAAACTTGTTGTGCAGCGGTTGTATCCTCTCAGCCTTCTTCCTTTTGCTTAGCTTGTCCGTCCCTGCCACCTTAAAAAAGGTAGGTGCAGCCTCCACAAGCCACTTTGGCTCTATAACCGTGGTTTGATGCATGTACTCCTTGGTGGTGAGCACTAAAGTGTGATAAATAACATGCTCGGCAGGCTTTCCAAATAGACTCGAGGACGGATGCAGGTAGACTGGCGTTCCCTCCACTAAAGTTTTGTAACCTTCTTGTGGGTCCTTCCTAGCACTGTTACGGAAGAAGCCACTGCACAGCGCCCTTCTGACCTTATCAGTGTGTCGACCACACGACACGATCTGGTGGCGGTATCGACCCATGACTTCCACAAGCTGCTTTCTGATGTCCCGAGCTCGCGACATTGATCGTTTTTGAATGAAGTTCTCGAAGCACCAAGGGTCGCTGAACCTAGAATTCTTCCAACCATTGTAGACGTTCAGAAGTGTTAGATGATCTCCATGCGGGTCATGAAACTTGGACTTTTTCTGATCGGCTTGCTGTTGCTTCTCTTTTGGCCGGTAGAAGATAGGCTGGATAGACAACATCGCCACTATACTCAAGATCTCCTCTGAGCAGCCTATTTCGACCGACATCAGCAGAGTCTTCGCGAGCGAGGGCTCGACCGGCATGTCAGCCATCTTACGTCCCAGGCGGGTAAGTAAGCCTTCGTCGTCTAGCGCTGATAGAGCATAAAGTTCCTCAAGTGCGGTAAGCATAGTATTTGTTGGTGGTGGGTCCATAAAGTCAAAATGCAATAGATCGTTGATGCCCATTGCTTTCAACATCAGAATGGTCTGCGCCAAGTTTTGTCGCTGTATCTCGGGAATCGTGGTTGGTAGCATCTCAGACTGGTACGCAGCCTCTGTGTACAGTCTGAAGCATTTTCCGGGTCCCGTCCGACCCGCACGGCCAGCTCGTTGTTTAGCCTGTGCCTGCGAAATTGGTGTCACAACCAAAGAGTCCATACCTAGTTTCGGGTCATAAGCATTTTGTTTGACAAAACCAGGATCAATCACGTAATAGATCTGGTCAATTGTGATTGAGGTTTCAGCAATATTGGTTGCGATAACCACTTTTCGACCCCCCGGTGGAGCAGGTTCGAAGATCCTACTTTGCATCTCACTTGGTAGAGCAGAATATACTGGTAAGACTACAAGCTCAGGCACAGCAGGTCCTAAGGCTTTCATGCGTTCATGCAAAATCTCACAGCTTGTGTCGATCTCTTCTGAACCTGTTAGAAAAACCAGAATATCTCCTGCGGGTTCTGTCAAATGTATCTGCATGACTGTGGTAAGTGCAGCATCGAGGTAATCCTCTTCTGGCTCCCGAGAATACAAGATCTCAACGGGGAATGTCCTTCCAGGTATTGAGAAGATCGGACACTGATTGAAGAATTCAGAGAACTTGTCTGCATCGAGCGTCGCCGAGGTTACGATTACCCTTAGGTCAGGTCGCCTTTTCAACGTCTTCTTGAGTAGGCCAAACAAGACATCTGTTGCAATTGTTCTCTCATGAGCCTCATCAAGCATGATGACAGTGTATCGCTTCAGATCCGGGTCGATCAGGATTTCTCGCTGAAGCATACCGTCAGTCATGTATTTGATGCGTGTCTGAGGAGAGGTTCTATCCTCGAATCGAATAGTATACCCAACCTCTTGTCCAAGCTCGCATCCGACCTCTTCAGCTACACGTTTAGCAACTGACATGGCAGCCACACGACGAGGTTGTGTGCACCCAATCATGCCGTTCTGGGCGTATCCCCCCTCGGCCAGATACTGGGTCATTTGAGTGGTTTTTCCGGAACCGGTGTCTCCGACCACAATCAATAATTGGTTCTGTTCAACTGCTTCCAGCAGCTGTTTCCTAAACTTGAACACAGGCAAGCTTTCTCGTTGTTGCTTGATAGTCATGTTCGTTCTTCTGCCTAATAACTGATTAGGCCCTTGTGTAAGTCGTTTCCACTCTGGCACCGCGTCCGTGGCGTTAGAGTCGTCTTGCTGTTTCTGTTTCAGGTCTGCTGCAAACTTCCTGTCCTCCGCTGCTACCATCGGATCCTGCCACTGGTCATTCAAGTTGACCTTTGCCGCTTCCTCGGCAGCGCGGTCTTTCGCTTCTTGCTCCTTCAAGTCTCGTCTCTCTTTAGCAAGTGTCGTGCCTGCCTGGGCAGCACGGTTAAGAGATCCCTCAGGAGCTTTGACAACACGAATCGGTGATAACTCAAGAGACTGCTTTGTCTGCCCAGCGAGAAATGGTGGTTCCTCTTCCCGCACCTCGATGTCGACATCTTCTTCAAGCTCCTGGCCAGCATCGCCGTTCGTCCCATCGTCGTAGTCTTTGTCGATGTCAGGATAATCTTTTGCAGAAATAGCACCTGAAGCGATTAGCTGCTTGATCTCCCACCTTTCAGGTGAGGTCATCCTTTTGCGACTCCGTGATTTGCCGGCATAATCGTCTTCAATGACTGGCACAGAACTAGTGAATGGTTCGTCTGTACCATTGAGTCGCTCCATGTTTGCACCGGAAGCTATTCTTCTGGAAGGGACGAGATCCCTACCAGTAACTTGATCCACCTCTTTCATGGAAAGCCCAATTCTATTGCCCTCAATCTTGACAACTTTGACCTTCACCTGCTGTCCCCTTGATAGTAAGTCAGATGGATGATTGACCCGCGCGCCTTCTTGTACTGCAGAGACATGAACCAGACCATCGACTTTACCGCGCACGCCTTGAATGTTGACAAAGGCACCAAAATCCTTGATTCCTGTTACACATCCATCGTAGACTTTGTAAAGCACTGGGGAGTCATCTAGAACTTGGTGGGATCTCTTCCGGTCTCCATTCCTCTCGTCATGGTGCCTGCGCCTGTGAGATCGTTCTTTGTAATCATCTCCTGTGTAATCACTGTCTCTTCTGCGCCTTAATCGAGGTGGACTTTCAGGAGTTGGAGAGCGCCTCTTCCGTGAACGTCGACCATAATCTTCTGGACTTCGACTGCGTTTCTTACTCCCGTTCGTGGTGCCATTCTTTTTGCCTGGTGCTAGTCCTTCGAGCAACACAAAGGTATCGTCTGCAGAGCCATCACTGTCCTCCCAGGTCTGCTCCTTGTCCGCGACTGCAAGGCCCTTGAAGACCCTAGCTTTGCGCCCAACCTCGTCAAACCTGTCGGTGTCATTGTGTGTCGAGGTGGACGATGTCACTTGCTTCTTCAGTTTAGGGTGCATCGTAAGGACAAGACGGTCGATGGATTCAACTAGCGAATTCGGGAAATCGGCATCCATGTCCACCAACGCCTTCTTGAAGGCTGCAAGATCCTTTCCTCCATGCTGAGCTATCACAAATTCTGCGAGATCTTTGTCGGCCAGTCCAAGATGATTCTGTAACTCGGTAGTCACCTTCGACACCAGGGAAAGCAGCTCAAGACTTTCAAAGTCGTCCATTGTATATGATAAGTTTCCCACACTATCCTGTCACATACCCAGAATGTTGGTCATTCGGCCAGCCGTCGCAAGTGATCCACGAACCTTGTGGTAGGCAGCGAGTACCATGCTGCATAACTTTTGTGTTTGGCAGGTTTGAGAAACTTCGTGTTTTCGCGCCACGCGGCTGGTGGTATCGTTAGTGGAGAGAGGCGCACCACCAACGCGGGTCTAAACCCTTTTCATCGTTATCCCCTGTGCTTGCTGTGCTTGACGTGCTTGGGCACACGACCCCCACCTCACAGCCCATATATACGTCACAGCCTCAATGTGGACATGTTTGAGCTCTGGTTCACCGTTTCGTGTTCCGGCCAACGATCAACAGCGTTCCTGGTCCAGATTCGCGGCAATTCACCGCCGGTTCTGATCTAGTGGCATGATTGGCAAGAACGCCCGAATCTAGGCGTTAGGCAGGCACGGCCATACTGTATTGTATGCTGGCCCAGCCCATCATCAGCTTCCCCCGCCTCGGGAGTAGCTTCTTTGTTTGCTTAGAGAGATTATTTCAAGTACGTTTGTACTCAGCTCCCACAAACCTTTCTTCCTTCAACAACATCCCTTACTTACCATTAACGACTACGCAACTACTACCCCAATTTCAATCAATTTTTCGTAAAGATACTCAATCACAACCGCCACGATGCCTGGACCAATTGAGAACATCAGAGCTAAGATGATGAAGAGACGTGTCTCTCACAAGGATCCCAACCGTAAGCAACTCTAAACACTGCCCCATCCATCCTTTTGGATGAAAAACAATGCTGTTGGGAGACGAACTATGCGGCAAGCATCTGGTACAGATCGTTGCACCAGACAGCCATGGAATGAATCTCAATATCTTTGGCACCGCAAAAACATTTGCCACTACCCCTCCATTCGCTGTCCATGGTTACAGTCCTTAGGGCAAGTCTCTCGAAAAACGACAGCTTGACATTCAGCTTCACAGTAGCTCTGTCACAGACGTCAGGAGGGTGCCTCGAGAACATTGCTGATAACCCTTCCGTTGCCGCTCCTCACGTGTTAACCCCGCATTTGCTCACAATCACAACTCGACGTTAAAAGCTAAGCACTAACATCTGATCCTCAACAGCAAACTTCGATGACGATGAGGTTTCCGCTGATGAGGAGACTTCTTCCCATGTCAACAAAGAACTCGAGGATGCCGAAAAAGAAGGCGAGAAGTACCCCTTAGGCCGACCAAACTCCTTCCTCAACCGCATGATCTCCCACGGCAACAAGAAGACCGAAGATGAAATCGCCAGGGAGATGGCTCTTGCTAAGGAGCGTGAGGCTGCAGCAAAACGAGACCCTGTTGCCGCCAGTCAAGTTTATGGCACTGGTTCCAAATCGTCTTGATCGAACCCTGGACTTAAGCAGCGAAATTTTGCAACAGACACCGTTGATTTGTGACATGGTCAGTTGCTGTTGTCCTTGAATGCGACGAATAGAGAGGCTCTCGGTATCTTGGTTTGGTTGTGGTGAGACTCAAAATATAGCTTAGAACGGTGGAGCATGGCAATGCGCTAGAGCAAGCAGTATCCTGAGTTGGAGGCAGGAAACAAGCATCGACTACCTCCTGTACCTATGACAATGCACTATCACTTATCTTAGAATTCCTAAAATCGATCATTCCTACAGTGTGAACCATTCCTATTCTACCATTGCTTATTTCTTCAAATGGTCCGAAACTCCTGCAGAATTGGTCCTGTCTGAAGACAAAATGCTGACAAAAACCAGCTCTCATCTACAGAGTAACCAAAACACAAATTATCGGCAATAAATAATCAACACTAAGCCGGAAGCATTTCCTCGTTATACAATACTGAGTAGATCCAATGCCTTCACTACACACAGTACATTTTGTACCTCCCTCCCATGCACTAGTCCAACTTACTCACAACCCCACCCTCGCCTCCTCCCAACCCATCCCATCCCACGGTTGTATGGTCTGTAAATGGCTATTAACTCAAGGTCGGATGTATGCCTTTCGAAGCTCGAGGTGAAATCCTAATGGACGGTGTTTTACTCTTCGGAACAGCTGAATGGACAGGTATGCATACTGGGATTCTAATTAATTGACGAAGTCTCATGATTAATTTGAGTTACTATACATTCTATCTATGTACATGCATACACTTTCCGGTGCAAAGCCCAATCATCATCCCGCCGAAGCGGCTCGCGGTTGTTCAGCCTCGTTAGCATCAACATCCGATGAAGGAGTGATAGGCTGAACAGGTTGACCACCAAGTTGCTCGTCTATCTCTTTTCCTTCCCCAGCTGTTATGAATGTTTCGTCGTTAGGTCGCTCGTCCCACTCGTGCTCAGCGGGGATATTATCATCCGCTTGTTGCTGCCATCGACTCTCGTCGATCATGGTGTCGTTTCCCTGGCCTTCGTTGTACTGATTCACAGTACCATCGGGCACAGCAGCAGTAGGATCATCGCTTATTTGCGACATTTCTGACCTACCATCACTCGGCATGGCAGGTCCAAGTTTTTCTGCAACCATCTCCTGCTCCTTCTTCCTCCAGTTCATCATTCTCTGTCTCAGCTTTGGATTTGCACTAAACGCCTTCAATGTCCAATTGATTCTCTTCTCCGTCAGCTCTTTCGCGTGAATCGCCATTGGCTGATCCTTGAAGAACGTGATAAACCTGTAGCTCAACCACAAGAACATTGTCAAGCACTGGTGTAATGCTTCTAACGATTGTAAGTAAGCTCTGTCGGCAGAAGGAGTCATGGCCAGGATCTCAAGTGGCAATTCGGGAATGTCTGCCACGTTCACGGCGCGACGGTCGGAAATTATCTTTGCAAGGGCTTTGAGGCACTTGGTAAGTCGACCGTCACGGCCAGCGAGAGGACAGGCGCAGATCTGAGCGTGTTGTTCAATGCTAAGATTGGGGACTTCATCTGTAATTCGAGCGATTTTGAGCTTGTCACGGATATTGCTGATTGCGAAGCGAGGGTGTGCGTAGGCTGTTTGACACACGCGGGACAAAAGGTACTCGAACGGAATGCCTGGAGGTAGGCGAAGGGAATATTCTTCAAGATATTCGGCAGGGGGAAGAATCATGGCTTTGCGAAGTGGTGGAGCCTCGGCTTTGAGTGCTGCTTGAATTATGGGCAGATCTTGTTCTTCGAGAGAGGTTACAAATCCTGGTTCGTTTTTCTGACTTGTTGGACTTTTGGTTTTGTCTTGGTGCGCCGAGCGGTAGCGGCCAGCACGGCCAGCGATTTGTTTGATCTGAGGAATAGTGAGGCGTTCGGACTGAACTCCATTGAATTTGGTTGTGGTTTCAAAGATGATGCGACGAACACTGAGATTCAAACCCATTCCAATGGCATCACTGGCCACGAGAAAATCGTAATCGTTATTGGGATCATTGAAAAGGTCGGCTTGTGCAGCTCTGGTTTCTGGCGGTAAGCTACCGTAGACGATTGCAGCTCTGCGTCCGGTTTCAACCTCGATTTGCTGTTTAAGTGCATGAATACCCATGATGGAGAAGCAGACCACGCAGTCGCCTTTTTGTAGACGTTTGAGGTTACCTCGAAGACTTCGTGTTTCGGCTTCGAGAGGATTAAGTCGCTCATAATGATGCACTTGTAGTGAATCGCCCATTGATGCTGCCAACTCCCGGATCAATGGTACAACCCGTGTTTCACCGCACAGGTGAACCTCCTTTGCGTTTGCACCTAGAAAGGCACGGGTCCAAGCCCAGCCTCTGTCGTCGTTGCCCATCATCTGTATCTCGTCAATCACCGCGACTTCGACCTCCTTTGAAGTATTGACCATTTCCACCGTAGAGGCGTACACTTCTGCCTCGCCACTCTCATCGTAGCGAATATCATCACCTGTAATCAAATCGCAAGGTATGCCATTTGCTCGGAACCTCGAATATACTTCGTGTGCCAGAAGTCTGAGGGGACCGGCGTAAAACCCACTTTCCGCCTCTTGTAGTCTTTTCAAAGCATTGTATGTCTTTCCCGAATTGGTTGGCCCAACATGTAGGTGTATGGTTCTTTGACTAGTTCTCGCCTTTGCGTACCACTCGGTAGGATACCGTAGATCGAACGCCGACACTGGGGCTTGCTTCCACTGAGAGCTGAGGCAACTGTCAAGAAATTCGAAATAAACTTGATTGGATAGGTCGGTGGGAGAGGATTCGAACGCCCTGAAGAGTCTACTAACTAGCGCCTTCTCATCTTCTGACTGGATTTTCTCTGGCTTCCTCACTGCATCGTTAACTGACCTCTGAAAAGCAGGCCAGCGTTGGCGTTTAGGGTCCAATGTGTCCAACTGCGACGCCTTTTCGTCTTGCCTCGGACTCGTACCCAGCAAGCGAGACTCTAGGTTCTGAAGGCTCGATGTGACATTGTTCCTGAAAAGCTCACGATGAATCTTCTCTCCACCCCGATTGCTAACAGGCCTCCCTTTATCAAACACAATGTCTCCGGGACGCCTTCCTTGCTGCTGTAACAATTTTGAAAGGTAAATTTGGCCCTGCCCTGGTTCTGTCTGGAGTTTGCTGCCTCGAGGTGCCTGACGACTCTTTCGGTTCGCGTCCTGAAGCTTTATGTGTCTCGTTCCACGGCTCTTTTCGGCAACATCACCGTATGTGCGACTTTGTTGAAGTGATCGACCAGCGCGCTGACCCTGGCGAAACGTGCAAAAGATGCATTTTGGAGGTCGCAAGCTCCATCCTTGCATACTCCAAGTTCAATGTTACACAAATATATGATGGCTCGTCGAGATCAAGAGCGTAGGTGGCGGATGTGCATAATTGTAAGAGTGTCAGAGAAATGTTGCACATCACCATCACTACTCGTAGCCACATGGCGTAGAGAAATTTAGAGTTCAAGATGTGGTCGTGCACTTGGCCGTTTCAGGCTCCATGATCGATTGGAATGCGGTGCCCGCCCGCGTTTGATGTCTGCACCATTCAAGGACGATTACACCAATCAATCCAGGCTACAACTTTGGCATCTTTGACAGGCACAGGTAAGATACCCGGTCGCCTAGCGATGGTGTATATTTGTGTTGAAAATCCGAACTTGTTCACTCGTGCAGGCAGGCAACATGGGTACATCGATCATTGAAGAGCAAAGGATAGTTTTCCTCCGAACATTAAAAGAAACCAGCGGCAATGATTGGAAGGTGTTGGTCGTGGACGAGGACAGCAGCAAATTGCTGTATAACGCCGTGAAAGAAGATGACATCCTCAACTGCAACATCATTGGCATAGAGCGACTGGAAGAGCGTCGGCCAGAACAACCCGGGACTGATGCCATATACTTGCTCTCACCCTTACCGCACATTGTTGAAGCCCTCAAAGCAGATCTTAGCCGACGCAGATATCGCCGGGGCTTCCTTGTCTGGACGTCGACCCTCCCACAACCGCTAGGCGCAGACCTGTTCAGTTCGGAGCCACGACGGCAGCTCATAGCGAACACCAAAGACTTGAATATTGATTTCTTCCCACGAGAATCACATGTGATTACCTTCAAGGCTGACTGGAGCTTTCATATCCTTTACAATCCACAATGCGACCAGCTGATCAAGTCACATTTGAATACTCTGACCCAGAAAATCGTCTCGATCTGTGTTTCCCTCGGTGAACACCCAGTGGTGAGGTATTACAGACCACGAGTTTCCAGCTACAGCGCCAGTGTTCTGTGTTCGCACTTGGCTTCGTTCGTACAAGATGCCTTGGACAATTACGCGGTTGACCCACGCAATAACTTTCCTCCTGAGTCCAGTCGACCCCGAGCTGTACTGGTCATCACTGATCGTACCATGGACTTGATGGCACCTTTCGTTCACGAACTGACCTACCAAGCTATGGCAATGGACTTACTACCTATGGGCGACGATGGGGACAAGATTACATATCGCAATGTTGTCCGAAGAGGCCAGCCTGACCAGGAGGAGAAGGATGTTGAGATTAACGACAACGATAAGCTCTGGGTATCAAACAGACACAAACAAATGAAAGACCTGCTGGTAGAATTGAGCAACGACTTCAAAGCATTTCAGGCAAAGAACTCGCAATTTGCAGATAACAACGGCCAGCCTGTGTCAGTGAACACGATCAAGGATATGATGGCTGGCCTACCAGAGTTCCAAGAAGGCAAAGAAGTTTTTTCGCTGCACATTGATATGGCAGAGAAATGTGCTAAGCTGTTTCAAGAAAGAAAACTACTCGACATTACTTCGACTGAACAATGTCTAGCGACAGGGATCGATGAGGACGGCAAAAGGCCGAGAAACTTAGCAGACCAAGTTGTACGCTTATTGGATGACGATAGTGTTGTTCATGATGATCGAGTACGACTGTTTGCCATGTACATTTTGTATAAGCACGGTATCCTTCGAGGCGATATAGAGAAATTGAGATGCCACGGTGAGCTTTCACCAATCGACGGAGAAATGATATACAACCTCGATCTCCTCGGTGCGCGAGCGGAGAGGCCACTCAGGGACAACATGCCCACATTGGCACCTTTGTTTCCCGCAAGAGTACCGCAGAATATGCCAGATGACGAGATAAGCTTGTCACGATTTGAGCCAGCTCTACGGTATCTGCTCGAAGGTTTGTGCAATAATACGCTAGATCCCAATGTCTTCCCTCCAGTGAAGCCTCACCTTGAACACACAATTTCGGCACAATCGCAAACGTCGTTGCGGAAAGCAGGACAACCGACCTGGGCCGCCCAACGTACACCATCAAACAAGCCAAGACAGCGGCTTATCATGTGCATGGCTGGAGGTGCCACGTATTCTGAAGCCCGAGCATGTTACGAGATTTCACGAGAATTCGGACGTGAAGTTTATCTAGCCACGACGCACATGATCACTCCCAAATTTTTCACACGTCAAGTTAGCCTTTTGAGTCGATCACGGAGAGATCTCGGTCTTCCAATGGATCGTGGACCACCGAAGCTACCAGTATGGATGTCAGATCCTCCTCCACAAGCATTGCAGCCCAAGCAGGAGCCCCAAAAGCTCTCCAATGGAAGACCTCTGGACCAACCCAAGGCACCAGTTCCAGCCATGCAAAAGCTGAATTTAACCAGCTCGAGCCCTTCTCCATCAAGCAGCAACAAACCTGACAAGCAGGATAAGCCTTCCAGACCAGATCCACCGAAGAGCACTTTCAAAAGTCCACAGGAGCTAGCTAAAGAGAAGGAGAAGGACAAGAAGGAGAAGAAACATCACTTGAACATCTTCAAGAAGCATTAGTAATGCATTGATGTTGATTTTAGTGTCGAATCTAGCGTGGCGTCGGGCGCGCTGCCCTCTCTTTTCTTCTGGCACGAGATTTGCAAGGATTAAAGTCAAATATATATTTTGAGTTGGCTAAGATCTTGAATTCTATAAGCGTCTTAGCTGGCTCGGCGAGCATGTACACAACGTTACCCATCTGAACCAAGATACGACGAAAAGTCGTCGCCATAAAACGATTGACGCAGCCTTTCGGCGCGTTTCTTCTTCTCACGGTCCATCTTAATCACAGCTTTTGCATCCAGCCTTACAATCTCTTCCTCTGCTGGCTTTTGTATCTTTCGCTGTTTCACCTTGACCTCTTCATCGTCATCTCTCGGTTGAACGCCGATACCTAATGTATTGTTCTTGCGCTTCGCCTTGATTGGTACACGTATCCCTTCTTGTTGCGCACCTAAACCTTTCCTTGCATCTGGATCCCAGCCATAGTCCTGCAGATACTTGAGACCACTCCGCGATCTATCGAGATGAGAAGGAGGATGCGAGTGTTCGAGACAGACCTGATGCGCTATTGAGGTAGCATGGCTGCCGTCACCTTCTTCCACGTCCGATATTGGTTGACCGCATATCGGACAATTGGACAAATTCGACTCGTTAGCGGAAACAGGTGTGGGGATCATGTCCTTGATGTGGTCTGGACCATCTGCAGTCTTGTTCAGCACAATTGAGAGATACCTGTCTCCTGCGCTTCGCGCTTCACCAATTGTCCTGGGTAACGAGCTCACATTGTTCGAGGCAGGAACGAAAGCAACTCGTTTGCGCTTGATGCCTGCTCCAAATACGCGTTGGTCTACTAGAGGAACAAAATAGTCGTCGTCGTAGTCATCTGCCATGGAATGCACAGATGATCTTCGAGCTGGCTAATTGTATCGTCTGTGGGACAAATGGTATGTTGCAGATTCTTGCAGTGCAGAGTGGAAGTACCAGCCTGCCACGTTCGGCAGTCATTTGCGGCGTCGTCACTCAAAAAGTTGATGCTCGGAACGGGCCGACGGGCGTAGCGCTTATGCCTTACACATTAGGCCAACAATTAATCCTGAAACTGGGCCTCAATTGAATTGTGATATTGGTAGGTAGCGTAGCTTACAGTACATCATTTCCATCGCAAGCATGGTGGTACCTCTGCTGGCAGAGGTCGCGAGACGAGGCATCACGAGCATACCTAATCTTTGGACTGCCGCCAAAGTCGTTGCTGCAATTGCGCTGATATACTATCTCAAGACCTGGTTTGGCGGAGCACGATGTCGATCCGAGCGAGTGATGCACGGAAAGGTGGTGATGGTAACAGTATGTGCAGTCTAGGCGATATCAACACATCATCTGACTCTTATAGGGTGGAACTTCAGGCATCGGCGCAGCCATCGTTAGGGAATTAGCAACTCGAGGTGCACAACTTGTCCTTCTTACACACCATGAA
>Ga0068618_1000295_pt1 | contig 13173 bp, 6 predicted proteins | sample InSIn2SAF170_2_FD_77423 | JGI IMG/M metagenome (GOLD analysis project Ga0068618, IMG submission 77423) | Clean room microbial communities from NASA Spacecraft Assembly Facility at Jet Propulsion Laboratory, Pasadena, California, USA -... ...
CTTGGCCTAAGCAAAAATCTTCACCTCTCCTAAACCTGCTTGACCATTCACTTGAATCACCAAGTTCCTTGCAACCATGAACTAGCCCTTGATCCACTTGTATGTGAAACCAACTTCCTTCACCTGCAAGTATCTGCTTCCACTGTGATCAACTATCAAGTGCATCCACACCTGCACATTCTCACGAGAAACCTTTCTTTGATACCACCTATCATGAAATGCAGCTGTGTATCAGCGTCAATTCTTCAACACCAGCACCAGCTCCCAAACACTAGCTATTGTACCAACTATCGCGCCCCCATGCCTACGGCCGTTTTTCAACCATACTTGGTCTAGTGTGGCACCATCAAACACTTCCTTTTCACCAATACTTATGTTCATGGACTACGCCTAATCACTTGTCCTACTTAGTTTGTGTTTCTCAACCAAGTAATTATTATGGCTCATTTATACTAATGAACATCAATACACATTCATTATCATCAACAATTATACATGAAGAACACAATTGCACAGCATAAAGAGAGGAGTAACTCCCTGAACAATGAGTCTACCCGAATACAATATATTATTAAACTTTACAATGTTTACAATGCTTTACAAGTATACTTGGAAACACAAAGTTTCATACTTAGCCAATTTTACAACATGTGACACCTTCATGTGCCAACCAAATTTCCTTGCCCGAGTTAGGAGGGCGCGCCCTCACATGAGTTTCCAACTGCACTCCTCAATCGAACTTTGTTTACCACTGCATGATGGGCAGACGACCTCACCCGAGTCACTTGTTCACCTTTGTTTCATTCGGCAGTGACCTCGTCCAAGTCTCCACCACATTCACTTGCATGACAGGCGAGTGACCTACCAAAGTCACCTGAGACACCCTTCATTTCTTCTTAAACGATGGGCAGGCGACCTCACCCGAGTCACCACCCACATTCTTCATCGAACATCGGGCACCTACCTACCCACGCCATGGTCTGAAAAACGAGCGCCTTCACCTGTACCCTCGCCTTACAACCAAGTCCCATGCACTATCTCCATGTGGTGCTACCCAAGGATGGAAACATTAGAACTACACCTTCCTTTCTATGGCTAACACCTCCTTTAGCACTTTTCTTGATCACTAAAACTTGCTCGAATGCGTGATGTCCAAATTCTTCACCATCGCACATAATATATATGATTTTTTGAGTGGTCATGCCACTCCCTAGTCGACCTGTGTTTCTTCTCCAACCGACGCCTTTGTTGCCTATTTTTTGCCTCTCCCAACCTTTGCTTGAATTACAGTCTTCTACCGTCGGCTTTGTTTCATGAACGCCCTCGCTCATTCTTTTATAAATACATGACTTCGCTCCTTCACTTTTCTCACACATGCTCTAAGTGACTGCTCTACCATTCGTACAACCATGTGCTCGTTTTCCTTTGCTAACTCGTTGCACATCTCGTGTTGGTCATGCCTCAGATTGCAAGCCGTTACATTGAGGGTCTCAAGAGAGTTCAAATTTCGATGGGCACTCCACAATTAGTAGATCCATGATCAACTGAGTCACAACACACTGAGAGATCCACCACTGCTGTAGATCCACTCACCACACCACATGGGAGCTCCTCCACTCGACCTCCTAGTAGCCTCCACGCTCATCGATTGACCACAATATCCACCCTAGTATATATCTACATGCCACTACACATAGGTCAACTCCCACAACTGCACCTCCACACAACGCACCAACAAATTACACCTTTTCAAAACCACACAACAGTTAAATTTCACTTCCTCCTGGATGGTGAAGCGCTCCAGCGAAGAGGGTGTTGACCTTGAATCAACTAGAACCTAGTAGATCCACCTTGTTGCAACCTCCTACAAGTGTAGGAGAGACAATTCCTCCACGGTCAACACAATGAGCTCCACTCGATGCTCAACAAGGGTTCACGAGCTTTTCGATGCCTATTCAGCCTTAATGTAGCACTCTTTGCCTCCTGATCAATAAACGTGATAGTAAGCAGGTTTGGTCAACCTCACTTTTCAACTTCAGTGCCCCTTCGACAGTAAAATCCACACTGATACCCCGTGCTAATCAAAACCATTCTAAGGAAATGGATAACAATGTGTTTTCCTTCCTTGATCACGCGTTCATCAACGGTGTTCTTCCTCTAGGAGGAGCGATGATATGAATAATCTCACAAAAAAAAAATAATTAATGTGCTCCCCCTCCTCACCACATGAGGCCTCTCTTCTACCACCTAGATACTCACTCATCTATCAAAGCACACTGGATTTGACTCACTAGCCCTGGAGCTCTGATACCATGTTAAAAACTAGAAGAAAAATGATATTATTCATCAAACTAACCAACTCTCAGGTGAGTGATTCCTTTCAAAACTACCTCTGGCAAAACGCTCTACATGCTCATAATTACAAATCATGAATATATAGTTTACACACATATAAGGAAGTTAGAAAAACTACCTAAGAAGTAGGAACTAAATCCTAATTTGAGACATACACATAACCAATGAACCAATTCTCTTCTAAAATACATTTCTCCATTATCTTCAACATTTAATATCTTTTGTATTAACAAAATAATTTTGTTAAATTTATTATTTTGTCTCGAGTAAAAAATGAAATGATAAAATATATCATTTTATTATATTTATTTTATTGAGAATAATATATTAAATACTTTAAATTAATAAAACCATATCAACCTAATAAAATTTCCATTATATAAGTTGTTTTTTTTATAATTCCATTATATAAGTGTTTTTTTTTAATAACTAACTATAAATTGAAATTCATATGAGATAAAGTATGTATATTTATGTAGATTTTAGTAGTTGCACAAAAATAGATGTCTATGAAATTTTATACATCAATTTATTTTCTAACTTAAATATAAATTTAAAATTAAATGATTATACCTCAAACAAAACAAAACACTTTCATATAAATTAAGCAGGTTAAAAATACCATTAATTAAAATCATATGAAAACTAAATCATAAACAAAAGACATTCCACCAATAAACTTTATTAGTTTATATATTTATGTAGATTTAATCTTGGAAAATTAGACATCTTGACTGACCCAAAAAAGGCACAGGCATGAAATCAACGTAATAGTGAATGAGCCACATGAGACCACGTACGCTCCACTAATAGACTCTATTGGCTATGAGTAGAGCTAATTTCTTTTCCTCTCAATTACTTTAACTTAATTTATAAATAACTAAATCGTTTATTAATTATTATAATATAGATTGATCGAAGATTAATAATATTATTTTTTTATTATTTTCAAATTTAATAATTTATTTAAAATGGTTTATATAGTTTTGGATAGATGTTAATCGAGTGTTTAGTTAAGGCACTCTTTAATGTGAAGTTATTGGTTCAATTCCCAATTCCAATTGAGATGATATATTGTCCATCCAAACTTACAAAAAAAAATATCTATTCAAAACTATGAATAATAATATAAATTATATTTATTTTATAAATTAAAAATAATTTATATACTTTTATTTAAGAGTAAAATTAAACTAAAAAAGCATTTATAAATATATCACTAATAAGAGAATGCAGTGTGATATATTTTCTCTCCTACACAAGTCATTCACTGATTGGTTCATTACTCAAAACAAATTACAATTTAAATGGAATAATTAGATGTAACAACTTCCTAAAATCAAGGACAAGATGAATTAATTGTTCTAACCCTAGATATTCACTATACTCTAGAATGATTGGTTTTATTTTCCTTATTATTTCATATTTCTTATTATTCTTAAAACTAGGTTTGATTTTCCTAATTATTTCATATTTTCTATTATTCTTAAAACTCCATTTTAATTGTCAAATAAATTTTCTCCAACACATAACTTATTTCTACAAATTTTAAAGTTATCCCTTTCAACAAGCTTCATAAATATGTTGATCACATTTTCATTCGTACTATAAAATTTCAAGTCCAATTATTTTGAGGGTATATTTTCACTTACAAATTGTTGTTTCTCCTCAAGAAACATTGGATTATTTGCCAATTTCATTGAACTTTGGATACCACAATTGATAATTATAGGTACCTACTACTCTTCTCCAACATCATCAATTATTCTCCGTACCCATACTACCTTGCAATTAGAACGGCATAATTATTTTCACTCAAGTTGGAGATATGGTATTGAACTAGTTGGTTGTTTCTTATTATTCCATGATATAGCTTTAGATTGTATACTACACACATATCTAGAAATGAACCTCATGTCACCCCGATTTCCATCCATATTAGAATCAATATGACTTGTCAACTCAATATTAAAAGTCTTAGTATTTTCAATGCCAAAATTAATAGTTCCTTTCAAATATCAACTAATAATATTTACAACATTTCAATGTCTATTATGAATCTTACCCATGAATTTACTAAGCACATTAACTAAGTAATATGGTGCCTAATTTTGGTGAGACAATTAAAAATGCCCACTAAATGTCAATGCAATTTACCATGAATTTCTTTTTTTCTAGTTTTGATATTTTGTTCCAATGGAGCAAGAATTTCCTTAAACTTTATCCATATTAAAGAACTTGACTAACTCCTTTGCATATTTACTTTTAAACTCACTCACAAAAATAGACAAAAATTAGGATAAACTTGAGATGTGTATTACTAAGGGAATATACATATTAATCAACATTTTCTCGATCCTTGGTTTCATATTCCAAGAGGCCTTTTGGACTTCTCATAATTGTTGTATTTCTCTTGGGGCTTTTCATCTTGCACTAAAGTGACTACAATGAATTTACATAACGCAAAGGATTATTCTTCCTAAGGAGTCTATGTAGGTCCACAAAAGGCACTGAAATACAAAAGTGTATGGTAGCCGATGGCTAGTTTTTCTCTTTGAAATGGTGATTTAAAGAACAATGCAAACCCAATGAGGTAGTAAAAGCTAAAGTCTTCCATTGGTGGTGTCTTAATGATAAACACCAACTCTAGAACTAGGATCAAATAAGCTCATAAAACAATTTGAATCCAACTAGAAGTTGAAGTATTCTATGCAGTTGAATTTCTCCTTGGTGATTATATGAAGATGACCAAAAATTAATGAAACGAGTAGTATAAGCCTAAGTATTATTTCAATAGTTGTTTAATTCTAGCCATGAACCAAATCGTGGTCATGGAACTTGATTCTATCTCTAGCTACAACTCTATATTTTCCTATGACGTAGTCTAGCTCTAGATTGTGGCTATGTGAGCTAGTTCAAGTTGTGGCTCAGGTTGTGGTTTAGGATGTGTGTCAAGCATCCTTGATATAAATTCAAAACTAGTATTTGACGAAAACTTCCTCCTCTATGAGGGAAAATGTTATAATATGAAGATATCTACACTGGAAGGTGTGTTAATAGTCAAGAATGAACTCTGAGGTATGTCAAATATATCTTCTTGTCTTTTGAAGAACATTTCCAAGAAGTGATCCATCCAAAGTGACATTAGCTTTTGCAAGATTCTTTTGTCTAAAATATCTATCTAAATGATGAGTATGTTTTTTTTAATGTTGACAGTCAAAACATACGTCTTAAACATGACTAAACCAACCACAATGTTGGCATCTACAAATATGAAGTGGATGTGGAGAAGGTAAAAATGAAGTGGCTTAAAGAAACACAACAATCAAAATTTTGATGAGTTTAGCATAGTTCGGATTGTGAAAGGACACTTCCTTTTCGTATCTAATATTGGTTCGATGGCTATTATTGATGACCTCTTCCTAAATTATGATGATGGGCTGAGGAAGCCCATGCTAAACTTCTACATCTTCATGTCAATTTTCTCATAAAGTTACTTCACATATCCGATCAAGTGTTAATTATTGATGGAATCAACCTCAAACAATTTTTTTTTTTTTTAAATAACCAATTTAGAATGGTGATTGCTTGTTGTAGTTAATCTTGTTTGAGATATGATTCAAGTTGTGAAAATCAATTTTGTCTTGTGCATTTTGGAAACATGTTTGAATATTTGTGAGAATGGCCTTGCTGATTTGAATTTATTATGAATAAGAGAGTATTATAGTGTTTAGTAACTCTAATAATCCATAAATAATAGCCACGTACTTAGTCTAGACAAATAAATGGTTTCAGCTTCAACAAAAAATGTAACCATTTACAATGTAAATTAAACAACTATGTAATGCACTATTTAACCTTATCCTGCAAATTTTACTAAGTGTTTAAATTTCCTTAAAATGTGGACTTATAATTATCAATAAATATTGGTACATACCTACATTGGTGAAACTGTAAATTTGGTACTGATAATTTTTTTATTTATTTACCTTGCCAATTTTTTAAATTTTGAGAAGACATAGTTCTCTCCAATTCATTACCAAATTATATATATATATTCATACCTCATTCCCAAAATGTCCTCTCAGATTTACTTGGGAGAAGACATGGTCCTCTCCAATTAATTACCAATTTATATATTCATCTCTCATCCCCAAAATGTCCTCTCACATTTACTTGGGAGAAGACATGGTCCTCTCCAATTTATTACCAAATTATATATATATTCATACCTCATTCCGAAAATGTCCTCTCAGATTTACTTGGGATAAGACATGGTCCTCTCTAATTAATTACCAATTTATATATTCATATATCATCCCCAAAATGTCCTCTCACATTTACTTTGGAGAAGACATGGTCCTCTCCAATTAATTACACAATTTTATATTCATATCACATTTCCAAAATGTCCTCTTAGATTTACTTGGGAGAAGAGATGGTCCTCTCTAATTAATTACCAATTTATATATTCTTCTCTCCTCCCCAAAATGTCCTCTGGCATTTACTAGGGGGAAGACATGGTTCTCTTGAATTAATTACCTATATACATATATATATATATATATATATATATATATATATATATATATTCATCTCCCATCCCCAAAATATTTACTTGGGAGCAGACATGGTCTTCTCAAATTAATTACCCAATTTTATATTATATCACATTCCCAAATGTCCTCTCATGTTTACTTCGGAGAAGAGAAGTCAAATGTAATTATGAGGGAGAAGTTAGGACATTACTGAGAGGTGGTTGAGGTGGAGAAGAGAAGGGGGCATAGAAGGGGAAGGATGAGGGGAGGAATGGGATGGTTGGTCTTGCTTTTGGTTTTGATTTTGTTGTAGTTTTGGAGGAATTCCTTGAGAGAGAGCGAGGGAGTATTATTCATCTTGAACACACTACATTTGGTTGGAATTGGGCTCGGAGGGCTAGGGAACCTATGTAGGTTTCCTGGGATAGGAATTACTTCCTATTTGGATGAGAGGTAAATCCAGTTGGTAGTCAAGAGTAGTTTTCTGGTAAGAGTAGCAGCTTAAGGGCATCTCCACCGGACTATCAACACAGGTATTCCTCTATGAATAGATTACTTAGGTAAGTAATTGAAATGAAATTTTCACTATTTAAGTTGTAGGAATTAGATTTTAAATGGTAAATTATCATTTACTAAATATCTTCTCAGAAAATAAATTATTTTCCTTTTATCGCATTTAAAATTAGAGAATATAGATCTGGTAGAGGACCCTAGGAGGGGATCTTACACATGGTATCAAATCAGGGTCAAAATTTGGACCCAACACCCACTAGACATGAATCTCCACTAAATTTAAAAAAAATAAAAAATTATGTGGAACTGATTTCTCCACCTTACTCTGAATAAGTCATTGTTTCAATATATTCAGTGCGTTGGCTTGTCATGGTTTGCTATCCTTAATTAACAATTCAAACAAAACCAATTATTTATAAAAGACTCGTTCCATTTTAAATGCAAATAGTTACAATGTTGACTACCTAAAACATTCAAATCTAGATATTCAACTAGCACATATGGCATACAAGCCCTGCAAAATATGAAGCATTAGTAATTACACCAGAAAAATAAATATAAATCTAGAAAACTTGCAAAACTGCTTCTTACAGAAAGATAGCTTCTGAAACTTACTATTATAGTGCAATTTATCTTTAAGTTTTCAATGTGTGCTTTTCAGTAACATAAGTGCCCCTAAGTTGTTTTTCTCAATCTTGAACTATACATTTTTTCCATCCCATCAACCATGCTATTTGAAGGTTCGTCCATATCAGTAAATGTGGGTGCAAAAATTTTCTGGCTAGAATCAATTTTTGTGACTAGAATATTTCTTTAAGAATCGGCTTGATGCTCCAAGGGCCTTGAGGAACTATATCTTTGTGCACCAGCTTCATCTCTCCTTAAATTCACTCTCTTTGACCTTCCAATGGTTATTGCATCCATAAAACTGCCGATTATTTATAAAACCCTAGTTGCTCTGATCCTTTAGTTTCCACAGTAAGATGAAGCAACTATTGAGTAATATCTCATTGGTTGAAGGGCTATGATTTCCATGGTGTGTTTAAATTCCTTCCTTGTGGGAGAATTATCAAACCAATATTTTATGCTACCTCTACTTTTCGTCAATGACATTGTCAATTTGGTTTTATGCAATGGAAGGAGGTCTGTTGGGTGGCCTTCAAAACTATATTCATCTGTAGAACTCAACAGATAGACCTTGTAGTAGCTATAAAATTTTGGAAGTCTTCGGAGAAGTTAAAGACTGGAAATTGTCTTCTATAACCTAACTTGTAATCTTTGATATTTCTGGTGAGAGATGAAATTCTTCTAAAGTTGCTTCTCCAAATGACACATGGGAGCTACAGGGGTATCTTTTACTTACTGAGATCCTTGGTCTAGCACAATTGTTGATAATTATTTGGAAGCATGGATTAGTTGCAACTGGTAATATGTCTCTTTCCATTGGTAGACTTTCCATAAGTGTACTATTTCCTCAGATTGGTCAAGGTCATACCGAACCCAAAACCTACACTTACAAGCCCTAGCACCAGGTCGTTTTCTTTCGACATTGAAGACATGGGCATCAAAGTGCAATGATTTCTCTTTACCTTATCAAAAACAAAGTATGAGATCTCCTAAAAGAATTGCTACACATTCAGAAGCTTCACAAGGAAGTGAACACTATCTCACACATTCTTCAAACCTTACTCGAACTTCCACACCCCAGCTCTTGAGTATTTTTCCTCAAACTCCATTTCTGAAGCATATTGGTCCATTCTTCCTGAAGAAGCAGCGAAAAAATTTGTCACAACTCTCTTTTCTCTTGAATCATCACGATGTGAATACATTTTCTTCCTGGAACCTTCGTACCCTTTTCTTTTGTGCATACTTCTTATTTTGAAACGAAGTCCATACCTGCTCCCATTGCACAAGAGTTCTCTAGCTATTTTTGGTGCTGCACTGAACTTCTCTGCAAGTGATGACAGTCATCCATGAAATACCATATACTTTATGCATTTCCCAAAATAGCCTTAAGGCTTAACCAATATAGTCATTATGTGCATACAGTGTAATCATTGCAGTCATTGCAATGACACTTCATTCAGGAAATTTTTCAAACACATTGTGTGCATCCTCTTCTCTTTGATTTCACATACATATCAACAAGCACACATCCAATGAAAAAATTAGTCTCACATCCATATACAAAATCTCCCATCAAAATAACCTTGCACAAAGAATTATTTGTGATGCTAAAAACTTCAGACATTAAAGTTTTCAAGAATCGATTGGCCTTATAACTGCTTCAAGAATGTGCCATGCATGATCACTTCTTGTGTCTATGGACACCCATTATCATGTAAATTTGCAGATTCTGCATCACTCAAACTCATTTATCATTCATGTACAAGATTTGGAAGATCTAAAATCTTTGAATTGGACTGGATTGATGTGAACTGGCTCTACCCACAAATCATGCCATTATCAGTAAATTTCTTCATGGTTGGAATCTTCAAACCTCTACGTCGAAACTGCTATGCTGAGTAATCAATGGGAAGTTCTTAAATTGTAATGGTGAGGTGAGAAACAATGCAACCATGGTGGGTAGAACCTGAGGGTGAGAATGTATGGAGTGGACTCATCTCTATCATGCAACATCGATAACCATCGGTTAGAAAGTAAGGTTGAAATAGGTTCCACATTCTTTAAGTTTGTCCAAACAATTCCCTCATGGTGTCATTTCCCATCCTTGAGATACTCCCTGGATAGAAGTTGAGGGAAATTCCAAAGCTTTAGCAACTTTTAGATGATGACAAATGGAGAGAAAAAAAAATAAGGGATTGATATAGTATATATTTTGGAATCGAGTAATGTTCCAGTGAGTCATTATTCCTCTTTCTTGGTTAGTGTAGTGCAAACGGTGGGAGAAAATAATATCATTTGAACTACAATTGTCTATGCAAAAAATGTTAAAAATGGAGAGGATAGTTGATGGGCCTTAAACTTACACCTCATTTCGTAGAACACCCTCTACTGACCACCACCCTGTCGCTTCAAATTATTGATATTACGATGCTATGAAAGATATTGAAATATGATTTATCTAATTTAGTTATTTGAAACAACTCTATTGGTTTCTACTTTACATTTGTATCGAAGAGAATGAAGCAAAAGTGCTTCGAAATAAAACAATTTGATTATGATATCATAGAAACCATCTTCCATATTCTATCTTACTTTACTATGTAACCTCGGCATACACCTTCTTCAATAGCTTTCAAGACTATTTGATACAAATCTAAAATTGATTTGCAGTAGAACTTTACCTACCATTTTCATAAATTTTAGCTTTAAATTTTTGTAAACTTTCCTATCACTCGCCTTCAATATAATTGCATCATCTTCTTTAGTGTTTTTCGACTTTCCTACTTTTATAATTTTGCAAATAGTTCCAGTGCCTCCTCACCATGGCAACGTGATTTAATGAAATTTGTTCTTTAAAAAAAAAAAAAATCTAAATCTAAATCTATCGAAATTAAATCACAAATATTCACCTAAAAGCTTCCCTAAATTCCATTAGTTTGATGAGAAGTTATGAAAATTATATGTTAAATACATTTTGAAATTGAGATTTATGTGTTTTTCAAGTATATAAGTGATATTAATTTTTTATTATCTATTCTATTAATATCACAAAGTGGCATTCTTTCATCCCACAATATTTTAGATTTGGTCTATGAAGCTCGTAAGAAGTCACATTTATTTTGGCAATGTAATTTTTCTTCTTTAAACTAATTATAGAAAATAGGTATATGTGTGTGTGTTCATGGATAATTTCTTAGGAACCTTTCTTCAAGGACATAGCCTCTTCAATAGGTGAGACTAAATGTTTATATGTATTATACTGGGGTCCCAAGATTCATAAAATGGACATAAAGGATTTAAAAAAACATAATATAAAAGGGTGGGAGGGAACAACTAATGGCCATAGAAGGAAGACATGATATTATTCACATTAGTATCTGACTTAATTATTTGAATATATTAAACCAAGTTATTAATTAGCTCAATATTAAATTATAGCTCTCGTACTAAAGAAAAAAAATTGTGTTAGAGCATGACTTACAAGTACATTGCATGAATACCCTAGCAAGTCTGAAGAGAAAATTTGTAAGTTATGTAGAGCTCACACATAAGAAGATTTGGTAGATCCTTGGGAACATTCTTAGTACTAATAATTCTTGTTTATGAGCATAGTAGAAGGAAAACTTATGACTATCATTATACACATGTATGTGATTCATCTAAGAGGGACAAGTCCTAAGAGGGATTAATGAGGCTTGTGCATCATGCATATATTTGAAGAATTCAAAATGGTGAGGACATGAGGAATTCAAGGCCGCAAAGAGTCATCAAAAGGACCTCCTACAAATAACCCATTACCTTCACCAGAGATGACTCTCATCTTACATGAACCCTAGAATCAATTAATGATAACTTAAAAGGGTGCCAAACAAATGAAGTGGAAGTGGAGCACCCTCCATCGGGCTTAGGGAATCGTGAGGGATCAAGAGACTCTGATAGAGGACCTCCAATCGAATATATTACTAGGGAGATCCAAAAGATTAAGCTCCTAGATTTCGCAGGAGGTCGTGCCAGCAAATGTGCAGAAACCTGGTTAGAAGGAATGAGAAGGTGCTTCACACTAAGGGATTATATTTCCAATTAAAAAGCTAAAATAGAAGTATTACAACTTAGAGATAGTTATCTAAATTATTGGGGTAACTTAGAGCATCAACTACATTTCTCTCTAGACACAATTACTTGGGAGTTATTTGAGGAGAGATTTAGGAAAAAGTACCTACTAGAATATTATGAAGAACAAGAGGTAGGAGCCTTCCAGGCCCTGGTACAAGGAAAGTGCATGGTAGAAGAATATTAAATTAGATTAATGGAATTGGTAAAGTATGACTCCTACATGGATACTGACCAACGCCAAGTAGATCGTTTTATTTATGGATTGAACCCTAAGATTAGGGAAATGGTGCAGATGGGAAACCATCCTTAGTTGCAGAATCTATGGAATAGTCTAGTTATTTTGAAGAACACGTAGACTTAAAAGGTGGAGAAAAAACCATTTTTCCATGTCAACCAAGGTTTATGAGGAAAGTCGCTCATACCTTCCCCAGGGGAGGAAGATTGAGGCCATCACCATATGGAAACAAGGTTGTACTGAGAGCACCAATAGTGGGTATTTCAATGGTTAATAGTGCAGCTTCACCCTTAGCTTCAAGGGTGCATAAAAATCAAAGTCATACGTAAGGAGCAACAAGTGGGGGTAGGGGTCCTAAGGGAAGGAACTCTTTCCAAAGAACTCTACAACATCAGTTCAAGGTCTACCATGCATCACTTGTTGGGGATGTAGTGGACCTCATTACGAGCGAGACTGCCCTGAGTTACAAGCTCATAACAACCGTAGAGAAGGAAAATCACTAGTGGGGGGGGGCAAGTGGCCACCATTAAATATATGCAACAGTTTCTAACTAGCAAGTTGAACACCGATATGCCTTGGTAGAAACCTCAAGTATGATAAACAATTCAAAAGTTAAAATTTTGTTTGATTCTAGTGTTGTAGATAGTTTCATTTCACTAGTTGCATTAGAAAAATGTGGGTTGGTAGCCTGTGATTACGATGACTTTAAACAAGTTGAGATGGCTTCTAGGATAAAACAAGTAGTAGGACCTAGTGTTGACCAATTTCAGGTAAAGCTCAGGGTGTATATGA
>Ga0068618_1000297_pt1 | contig 13147 bp, 10 predicted proteins | sample InSIn2SAF170_2_FD_77423 | JGI IMG/M metagenome (GOLD analysis project Ga0068618, IMG submission 77423) | Clean room microbial communities from NASA Spacecraft Assembly Facility at Jet Propulsion Laboratory, Pasadena, California, USA -... ...
AGGAGAAGCAAAGAAGACGGGCGCGATGGCTGGTTCTCTGGAAAGATTACATGGGTAGTCTACACCCTGACACTCGTCGAGCTGGTCGTCTTCATTGCGGAGATCATCAATAATGCGGTCTTTGATACTGCCTCCGACGTGCGGATTCGGCACGCCATTGAAGCCGCAAAGCTCGGATAGCGAGCATGACACGCTGTCACCTGTCGTCTTGGTAGCGTTCGGACACGGCCAGGATATTTGTAGTGTTGAGTTCTGGACATTCGGCATGTTGTGCATGCAAGGCTGATATCGCGCGCCCATGTTGATCATGACATAGGGTGAAGGTCCGATCATGGGGTTGAAGGAAGGGTGTATCTCGATAGGTGACTTCGTCAAGACCGCATTATTGATGATCTCCGCAATGAAGACGACCAGCTCGACGAGTGTCAGGGTGTAGACTACCCATGTAATCTTTCCAGAGAACCAGCCATCGCGCCCGTCTTCTTTGCTTCTCCTTCGCCGCTTTTTGCGCGGATCTGCATCGCGGACGAAGGGGTCGTCTTGTTGATGTGGTAATATGGGTGATATCGTCGTCGCGGACTCGTGCTTGGGCCGCCGCCCACTCATAGGTATGGCATTCTCGTCTTCAAAGGGATCCGCCTCATCATGTATTCGCCCCTGTGACCCGCCATATGATTGTGAAGGGGTTCGATGTGAGTACGGGTATGTTCGGTCGTCGAAGGGCGAATTCGCCGGTAGTGGTGGTAGTGGTGCATTACTTCGGTCGTCGTAGCCGTAGTTCGGTTCGTGGTATGGGTCGGAGTTGTGGTATGAGGTGTTGTAATAGCCGTTGGCAGCCATCTTCGGCTGGTTGGTATTGCTGGTCTCCAGGCGTAGAAGCTTCGCTTTCGCAATGCGGATGATGCTGTGTCCCTTATCCTCCTGCCTCCGTAGATATACGCGCGTAAGTCTGGTATATTACGATTATCACTTCGTATTATTGTCCCACAAACACAAGCGAGTGGTGACGTTCCTGTCGGTCCTTTCGCGCTTGCTGTTTCATATAACAGGCTTGGCACAACACCGATTGCCGATCTGCTTGCTGTACAAGAAGCGAATGTCTCTTCGGCCGTGAACGTTCCTGAGCTCGCCGTACAGCGGGAAAACAAGAGTAGGAGACGCGAATAGGAATAAATGTGGCTATGGAGCTGCTTACGCATGTGCAAGATGCAGCGCCCTTGCTAGCGCGGAAGATCAGCCGCTGCGCCGGATGGGAGATCGACAAGCCACATCATCGTCGTCAACCTCCTGCTTTCTTTGCACTTCGAACACGATGATACTACGTTCGTGGAGGACCCTGGACGAGCGGACGATGATATGGCTGCGATGGTCTTCGAGAACTGCGCTTTGCACGTAGAACAAGGAAATATATCTCAAACGGCATCGCCCGCCTCACGCCACCCTCCACCTACGCAGCCTTATGCACCTTCGCAGAATGGGCTCCGGAGTGTTTGGGCCATTCACATTGCACCGCAGAAGGAGTATGACGATGAGCGGACAATCCGTCCATACACCTGCGACTATCCAATCCGAGCAACGCATGGTCTCTTAGCCTGTTTCGACAGCGTAATAACATACCTGTGCACGGCGACGTGTTGAGACGGTACCACTTCTTCACCACTCATGGTGGTACTCTGGCCATGAGATTGTCAACTTCTGCTGCACAATGCTTCGTGCTTGTGCCCTTGCTCTCAGGCCAAAGCCAGCAGTCCTTTGTTCAGACAGCTTGGGACAAAGCGAACAAGCCGCAGGCAATGCCACTGTAAATGCTACCTCGATGCGATCATACTGGTAAGGTATATGCTTCCCCCTCCCTTCGTCTGCGTCACTCTCATCGGGCGCGCCTCTGTCCCTTTCTTGAGGTTTATTTGCTATCTCTGGAAGATCAGCAATTCATACCTCTGGCAAAGCATCTGAGACATCGAACAAATCATCAGCAAGCTCAAGATGACCAGCAGCAGCCCACACTCACCCACGACGAGTCATTCCAGCATGCGTGCGATCAGCGCCTCCATTCCTGCCTCACCATCTAAGGGTTTCGCAAGGGTAGATGATATGATGGCACAAGCGCGCGCAACGTACGCTGCCAACCCCCAACTAGTCGCGGACATCAGGGCGCGTGCCGTGGCGAAGCTGCCAAAGCCGCTACCGCCTACTCCAGAAGACCTGGACTTCAACGAGCGTCTTGATCGTGCTATCGCCAAGTCGTCTGGGCTGATAGAGGAGGCTCGGGCACAGCTTGCTGCTCCTGTTTCTGCTTTCTTGCCTGCCGAGCTTATCCCTGATGAGCTTGCAGAGAATCAGGCAGCAGAGGAGTGGGCGCGAGGATGTGAACTTGCTGACCAGACTACTACTCGTACGCTTCAGAACAACCAGAAGCTGTTCGAGGATGTGATGGGGTTATTGATGAGTTTGAAGAGGCAGGTATACCGATCCCCGACGACATTGTCGTGCCATCGCCACCACCAACTTCGACGCTTGCGCAGCTGAATGTACCGGAAGAGGTCAAGGACTGGATCAAGAAGTCGAAGGCGCCTCTCCAGAAGCCAGACGCGCTGGTCAACGATATGGGCAGCGAGAGCTCGTCTTCAGCTAAAGATACGGCGTTGGGAGACCAACTCGCTAACATTTCTGCCAACCTTGCTTCGATGCGCAACAGTGCAAAGTTGGTCAAGCGCGGCAAAGCCAAAGTTTCCGAACCCGTCGTCCAGAACGAGCATACTGGCGCTGCCCGCGGTCCAGCACAAACAGAGGATGAGTCTCCCATCGCTTGCTACGAGAGCTTCCCACCCTTTCGCAGACAAGAGAAGAAGGGCGCAGCGAAGACTATGGACCTCGTTGGTAAGTCACTTCCCTACATCTTCAGCCTAGGGCGCTAAGCTGACGGATGGTAGGCACTGCTCCTGTCCGCCTTAGCACACATACGAAGAGAAGAGCAGCCGGTCTGTCAAAGAAGCCAAGCAAGGCGCAACGGCAAACCAAATGGCAAACTGTATGGGCGTTCGGGTTTGAATATTCTTGGTAGGGTGAGCGCTGGCGCTCCTGGTGGCGTCCGGAGTTAGTAGGTACTTAACAATGTCATTCTTACAGAACAAGGTCAGGTTGCCTTTGCGATCGATAAGTTATGAAACCATTTTGCACTGTTCAGTCACAAGGGCAGATATGCATATCTCTCGCTCACACCGCCAGTGACTACTAGCCGTACCGTAGAGTGTTTGGTGTGCGCTGCAAGCCTGACAAATGATTAAGCATTTCATGGAAGACACATGGGACTGTATGGAGAGCATCTCATGAACGTTCATACCGTATATTAAGACTATTTATCATCCATGCATCGTCGTGCCTCTGAACGCCATACTCCGCATATCACGCAATGCATCAAAGGCGACCGAAGAAATCGTCCACGCCCTAGAACCTGCTTCGCCGCAACTTTCGGGACGATGATGGCGAAGCTGTAGCATTGTAGTAGTACAAATTCAACCTGTTCCCAGCACCGCAAAGCTCCGTAAAATTTCCTGGACAAGCCATATTGCACGAGCTGGCTGTCTGGTTCTGGGAATTATTGGATAGAGTGTTGCCGCAGTAGCACCTACCATGGCACTGTCAGCTTCTACACTTCAATGCGAACAATCTTAATGCTGTTACGACTTACTCTTGACCATACTCGACGCCAAAGTACGCGTACTTCGAGCAGTAAGTAGCACATTTGTCCAGTGTCATGTTGTTGCTGTTTGAGCCGTATAATCCTGCAGACGTGAGAACGCGGGTGGCAACGGAGTCGTTAAAGCAGCCTTGGTAGGTGTAGTTCCCTGCGCAGGTGGCAAATGTCAGCGTCATGTTTTCAAATAAGGTAGTTGCCAGTCGGAGGCTCTGTGGAAGTTCTGGCATACCTATCATGGGTGGTGCTGTAGGGACGATCGAAGTACTTGACGATGTCACGGGGGACGAAGTGCTTGAGCTCTTGCTTTGCGTTGAAATCGTGAGTGTGGAGCCGGTGCTCACAGTGGCGGTGGAGGAGCTCTTCTGCGTTGAGCTTGAAACTAGAGAAGTAGTCCCCGATGCTGTGTTGGATGAGGAACTGCTCCGCGCCGAGGTTGCCGTGGTAGTCAGGGACGATGTCCTGCTTGAGGGCAGAGAGGCGGTCGAGCTGCTACCGTTAAAGGCAGGCGTACCGAAGACACCAGGTGTGCTTGTTGTCGAGGTAGACGTCATGCTCGAGGCGATGCTGGAAGAGCGGGCGCTAGAACTCAGCGGTAATGACGAAAAGCTCGCTGACGGCGTCTTTGATGCAAGCGACGAGCTGGAGTTGCCGCTCGATGATGCTGTTACGGATGTAGTGCTCGGTCGTGATGGGCTGGACGAGCTTGACGACACAGAACTGCTTGAGGAAGCACTGGGTAGCAGCTTCGCTCCCAGAATGCCGTTTGCATTGAGAGCTGCTCCTAGACTCTTCTTTAGGTAGCAAGCCTGCGATTGTTAGCGCGAATCACGTATAAAGGGTGTTCAAAAACAACTCACCCCTCCAGACAAAGATACGTCGACACAGCCTGCCGTAGTCGCACAAGCTTCAATGCAGGCTTGGAAAGCGTTCGCTCCGTTGACTTGCACAGCAGCCACGTCGCCGCCTTGGTGATCGATCGAGCACTCTATCAAGAAGCTAGAGCCTGTCGACGCTGTGTAAGTTGTTGCGTTGCTCGTCGGACATGCCGGAGGTGTCTGCGTGGCCGAGGCGGAAAAAGTGGACGATGAGAGAGTCCTGCTGCTGCTCAACAGTGACGAGGAGGAGGAGGTGATGCTTGCGCTTATGCTGGTCGTCGACGTGGTATTGGCCGTAGGAAATCTGGCCGTCGATGGCGTACTGGAGGAAGACGTCGACTTCGGCAGTAATTTTGCCCCCAGTATACCGTTCGCCTGCACTGCTGCGCCCAGCGTCCCTTTCATGTAGCATCCGACGCCGCTTAAAGAGACGTCAACGCATCCAGTCTGGCTGTCACAGGCGGATATACAAACCTCAAGGCTCTGTGCCTGAGTAGAAGCCATGTCTCCGCCCTGGTGGTCTGTAGCATCTGGTCAGTAACCGATTACACGAGGTGAAAGCCACTGGTGACTATGCATACCGATTGAGCACTCGATCAGATACGAATTGCTGTTCGTTCGATATACAGTGTTGTTGCTGGCCGGACAGCTGAGTGGTGTCTGGCTCGGAGTGGATGTACTGGATGTAGAGGAAGACAGCACTGTCATTATCGTTGGGGCCCCAGTCCCTGTCGTAGAAGAGGATGTGGTCGTCGATATCGGCCCGTGAAGCTGATACATATTCAGACGATTGGGTCCGCCACAGTATTCCGAAGAGTTCCCGCCGCACACCATATTGCATCCAGCTTGGACCGAGTCTCCGGTTTGCAGCGTCGAGCCCGTACCGATCTGATTACCGCAATAGCATTCGTTGGAATACTCGACGCCAAAATATTGGAAGTTTCCGGCAGCACACTGGCTTTCACAGTACTCGACAGAGCCACCTGCGTCTGGAGCACCAACAGCTTGATCTGAGAGGGCTCTTCCATTGGATCCTTCGCTGTAACAACCAATATAGTTGTAAGGTCCGGTAGTGTTGACCGTCCATAGGCCTCCAACATTGCTGCCGCCGGTGCTGTTGTACGTTGTGTCGTCCACGGTGTACTTCGACGAGTCGTAGTAGATGGACATGTAGCTGCCATCACCTCCACATGCTTCACTGGAATCGCCAGGGCATGCAAAGGTGCAGCGTCCAATGCTTTCTGGGTAGTACCACTGGCTGGACGGTAAGTTGTTGCCGCACCAACATTCTTGTTGATACTCCGTGCCAGCGAAGACGTAGCCCTTTGCCTTACATGCAGTCTGGCATTCTTCGTTGGTGTTGTTTGCAATGTCGACATAGGGCTCGTTTGGCAGAAGACGAGTGCCTGCACCATTGTCCATGTAGCAACCAAGGTACAAGTACTGGGCAGAGCCATTTGCGTAGGTAGGCCCAACGATGCGGTCATGGACGGTACCGGTCATGTTGACAACATGAACACCGAAATCTGTGTCATCAACATTCAGAGTCCAGGAAGCAGTTTCAGTGTAGTCAGGGACGTTAGGCGGTTCAGGAGCCGGATTAAATACCACGGTACCGTAGGCACATTCATTGACCGCAACCTGTTGGCTCTCGTGAAGATCGATACCGTAATTTTGCGCGCGGATGTCGCCAAGTGGTGGTTTGGACTTCGTTATGGTCAGGACGCTTCCGCCTTCGTTGCAGATCCGTATTTGCCGAGTGACTGTCTCGCCAGGCATGGTTGTACCAAAGTCCATCAGCAAGTCTGTGCCTGGTAGCCAGCCTCCTTCACCGTTGGAGATGCTGAAATTCGCGATGGGCTTTGTAGATGCCGATCCTTCCAAGATAATCTGAGCGTGACCGCCTTCGCTCCAGACATTGAAGTACGAGAGGTATTCGCCAACGCCATCGACCGCGTCGAACGTTGCTTGTACACTGACTTGTTGCCCGGCGGCCAATATATCATTTATGTTAGGTAGATATGGCGCGCTGAAGCCATCACCAAGATCCCAGGTTTGGTTAGCTCCACTATATGTTGCATTGGTGTATTCCACGTCGTCGTCGTCGTCGTCGCCTCCAGAGGTATATGCGTAGCCCAAGAGCTTCATCGCAGTCTGGCCGAGATTCGAGATCGTGAAGCTCAAGGAGCTGGTCGGGTCTTCACCACCAAGGCCTAACACAAGACCTCCGAAGTCGACCGTCTGTGGCGTGACGGAGAGGAAGGCGGCATTGGACACCTCAGTGCCTGTGAGTGATAGAGGGAATGAATTTGTGTACCCACCTGCAGTAAAGTGGGACGTCAGCTCAGTCACGTGTATTGGCCATTTCTATGCGCATGCAACTCACCAATCCCGTTCGTTGTCACAATAGTCAGAGCGGTCGATTTCACGCCGGGAGTAGTGTTTCCGTAGCTCGCGTTCACAGCAGGCTTGACCGTGACGTTTGTTAGATCCCAATTCACGTTGAAGCTGAACGTGGCGCCCTTAGCGATGGCGCCCTTTGGTACCGTCGACGTGTCAACGATGAAGTTGAGATCACCTGTGGTAATGCTGTCGACAGAAATGATAGGAATAAGAGCGGTGCAGTTGAGCGTCTCGACCTTATGGCTCCCGAGTGGGACACTGCCAAAGTCGACTGGGCTCGTGCACTGTAGTGGTAAGTTCACGGGTGCACCTAGACAATACAAAACGCCGTTGGCATCTGTTGTGTACACCTTCCCATCGCCAAAAGCTGGACGTTGGAACTTGTTAAGGCCACCGATCTGTGGCAGGTTGATCCGCGTCATGGTCTCGTCGGGGTTCGGTACTGCGTACCATGCTCTCAAGCCTGCATCGGGGTCTGTGGACCACATGATGGCAGTGCCAGGACGCCCTTTGTAGGTAGTGATGACCGGCACACCTGGACCGACTCTACCAGCGGAGTTCTCGGTCGTTTTGCCTGATAGCGAGAAAACAGGCACGCCACTGCTGCTGAAGCCGAGCTTGTAGACGGAGGTAGGCTCGCCCTAAAGCCAGACGGTCAATATCACCTTGACACAGTGTGCAGGAGAACCCAAGATTGACTTACAACAGGCGTGCTGTACACATACCCTCCTTCGAGAGGGTACGAGCCGATTCCGCCGAACACTGCTTGATTTGTGACGATCGTTTGAACTATCAGATCGGTCTGTCCTGGCCCTTGTTTGTACCCTCCAAGACTGTCGGCATTCATGAAGTAGATCTTCCCATTCTTGCCGGTTGTGATGGCTATGCGTGCGACTCCCTGGCATATCGTCAGTGACAAAGTACTTCCGAGAACAGACTTCTAATGCTTACGGTGCCGTTAAAGGTCGCCGGGTCAAGCAGCGCAACGCCACCCGAGCCGAAGTCTTGATCGCCTCCATCCATGTTGACATAGTCGTACGGCTGGAAGTAGTCGACGAGGCTAAGTTTTCCAGTAGTTGTGTCGATGCCCAAGTTGATCACCGCTTCTCCGAGGGTGCGGCATCCGCTCTGGCCAGAGGCAGGTATTCCTTGATTCTCGCCGCCTACACCGTTCCCAGTAGCAAAGAACAAGCGGTTGCCGTCACTGGCTAAAGCCATGCCAGCTTGCCATACGCCGCCCTGACCGCCGCCGGCGTTCACGGTCCAGTCTAGTGTGAACTTTGAGTTGGGACCACTTTCCACCGCCCAGTTGGTGACTAATTCCTTCTTGTTGATGTCGACGCCTAGGATAGTGCCAGTGTAGTTGTACAGATCGCAATGACCGCCAAAGCCTGCATAGATCATAGAGCCCACCTGAAGTAGCGACGGCCTTTGAAGGATGGTACCACCGATGAAGTATTTGCGGGCGTCGTTGTCCGCTGGCGAGCCTTCGACCAGAATAGGGTAGCCATCGACATCGGAAAGATCGCTGACATGGACCGCGTAGAAGTAGTAGATGCCGTTGATGACTCCCGTATTGCCAGCTGCGCGGTAGTTGGGAATGTATGTCTTGGCGTAAAAGTATGCGATCTCGGTGGCAGGGTCGATGACTGGCGTCCCAATGATGCCGATTGTGTCCGGTATGTCGGTACATGGAATATCCGACTGCAGGAAAGGCGTTTGAACCTGGCGAGAGCTGATCAGGTTGCCAGTGACAGCGTCCAAGGTCCGGATGTAGTTCTGCGAAGATGCTAGGAAGATGAGCTGCTTGCCTCCGTCGGGCGTGAAGAGGAGAGGCTTGGCGTAGACTAGTAGGCTTTCATGTTAGGCTGTGTATGGTCGTAAGCTCTAGGAGCTACGTACACTTCTCCTTGTTATTGAACGGAATTTTCCACAACAACCCGAATTGCGAGCTATCGACGACTGCCGGATCGATGTTGTGGTTATCTAAGTAGGAACTCTGGCGGGCATCGGCGTCGATGTACTCGTCTTCGGATCGTTAGCCCAGGACGCTTGATAAAGACTTTTGCCGTGCTTACCAGTGTCTGCCACGCAGTGCACAAGAGTCATGAGTCCAACCCATAGAGCCAATGTGAGGAGGAGTGAACGTGCCATTGCTGTTACGAAAACGACAGTGATGCGCAGACAGCGCGGTGAAGATCCTACGATGAAGAGCAAAGATAGGGAAGACTATGAGAGCGGCGCACTACTTACATACTGCTCATTATTGCAACCTACCTCTCACTCTGATGCTGCAGCGTCAGCGCCTTTTTCGGTGTCTAGACTGTGCTCTAAACGCCAAATACTGTTCTGGCGTATTGATAACGGCTCGCGATATTGAGGCGCTGCTGCAGAGATCATGTCTTCTGGGCTGAACACCAGTTTGGCCGGAGGCGGAAGTTCTCTGGGAACCATCTTTTGGGAGGGGTGAGCAAGGGAGACTGCATGCGATTCGAGCGGCGTAGGAACGGTCAACGCCACACACCGTGGCAACGGTTCTCGCCTTTCTCGAGGACCGTGCCGTGGTTGTCGACTGCACTTGGGCGCAAGTAAGGCGTAACGCACTGATCGGAAAGTTGCGTCCTTCGTGGTATGCTTTAGTCGCCCCAGAGAGGGCAGAGCGGGAGCAGAACTATTTCGGTAACACGAAGGGCGCGTATTCTCGGCTTGTGAGGTGTGGTACCGATCACGGCGAACAGAGGTTACAGAGCAGAGGGTCAGGAGGCCATACCACAATCGTGAAGCCGAAGGCCTGGCCGTTTAGCCGGATGCGCGCTCTAGGGGCTCTCTTTTGCTCCTCATATGGTAGTATTGCCTTTCGCCCAATTTGTGGTGATGAGCCGACTAGCGCGGGTAAGACAATATATGCGATCTTGGCGGCGGCTGCGCGAATCAGCGCAATACTCATAGGATGTGTATGTGCGAACTGCCATGCAAGACATGACAGAGGCACGACACTAACGCCCTCGTTGTCGCCCGAACTCTTTCAAGCGCTGAATTGTCCGGCTGATGAGCTCGCGGAGACCGTTGGGTTGAGGCTGGTGAAAGAGAAGAGGAAAAGGGAGATCGAAGGAACCTTTAGCGAGGTACTTGGTCCGAGCTCCATCACCGGCCGTAGACTCCAGCTCCCTTCTGGCAGCCACATCACACACCTCACTCTGGACTTCTGACTCCCGTGGATTTCGCATCAAGATCAGTGCAGAGCTTGGTTATATGCTGGAGAATGCCCACAACCAAATATCATGATTTGCGATCGTGCTGCGAGAGCATCCTAGTAGGATGTCGGCCTCGACGAGGCTTGAAGAGACCGGGCATAAAGGCCGGAGAGGGATACGCTAGGACACAGGGCACAGCGCAAGCAGCACTTTCCGATCATGAGTAGCGGAAGACCGGGGTGGATAAAGTCCCTGTGCCCACACTGGATGGACGTGATGTTTGTAATACAAGGCGATGCGAAGACGGCCATTCCATCGTAGCTGCACTCAAACGGTACCTAGGGAGGTCCAGCCTCCAAGATATGAGCTGCGCGAGACAGCATGCGACCATCGACGACGATAATGCCAAATGTCGAAGTGTGACCAAGGCTATAGGTTTAGTCGAGAAGGTCGGGTCGCAGATGATTGAGCAAGAGGCATGTATCTCGTATGTGGTTACGCAGGCAAGCAGGATCCATGTATGGACCCAAGCAGGACAAAGCCAAAATTGATACAACCACCCATCTCAACTGCACTCACGGTGCTGTCGCAAGAGAGACCTGGAGATAGCGGTGGGAACCTCGGTGAGTGGTACGTGTCGCATAGCAATACCAGTGCGTTTCTGGGATCCTCATGTTGGCATTCCTGCGTTTGTGAACCTCACCACATCCTTTCGAGCTTGTGTTTCGTCATGAACCATTCGTCGGCCTCAACAATCGCAACTACCTCCTAATAGGTACACTGTACACCTCATTCGATATTACGGATGGCAAGCGGAGCTACGACAGAGTATCTTCTTTCGGGCCCAAACTGGAGGACCTCATGATTACGTTCCATACTAAGACAAGAGGTGAGCTCAGCTTGCGAGTGACTGACTGCCATCTGACACTCATCTAATCTACATTCTGCTGACCTCCGAAATTAGCGCCACACTCGTGGACAACTCACACTCTGCAAACCTCTCGCCAGAGCTACGTAACCGCATCTACAAACTCAGCTTCGGCCTACTGACCCAAATCGCTCTCGATGACGACCCACGAAGCTCAAGCTGGCAGCATCCGCTCACAAGAGTTTGCCGTCAAATATGCGCGGAGAGCTTAGCAATGTACTATGCCAACACTGATTTCCAAATACTCTACGACAAAAGCTGGGACTCTGCGCACCTTGGAAACTTCGCTACCTGGCTACAAACCATTGGCCCTGCGCCTTGCGCTGCCGTTCGTGGCCCGAGACCGGACTTCGGCAGTGTGGGCGGTTCGAGGCGTTGGTGTGTGAGGCGGCTATGAGTGATTCCCCGGCAACGGTCACCGAACAAGTCGATGTGATGTATGGCGGACCGATGCGGCCGTGGTAGGTCAAAGCTGTAGCGAATGCGCTCTAGGAAAACTGGTCGATACCCGGATCGCTCATCTGCCGAACAGGGATGGGACCAGAATGGTATCATGGAATGTTGTACTTGGCGACGTCGATGAGCGTTCACTGGACTGAAGCCTGTAATAGGCTGTCTGGTCGGTTACGGTCCCTGGAGACATGGGTCAGTCGGTGGGCGGAGACGGTGGGCGGTCTTTTCCGATGACTGCGTACAGTAGGTATCTTTGGTCGAAGCACGGTACACACCTAAGAAAGCCTCTGAAGATATGTGTGTGTACCTCGGCTCAGTCCGTCCTTGTCGACTCCTTGAGGTTGCACTGGGTCGTGCCTTCCGCTTTCACATGCGTTACATGCGTCTGAACGGCTCATGCTTTCGCTAGTGGCGTTTGACCAGCGAAGCCGTACGTTTCCTGACACACAAGGTGTTTCGATCCGCATTCTGAGGATCTCGCCTCTTCTCCGACCATCTTGCTTTTGTAGTAGCGCCAGCTTGCACTACAAAAGATGCTATCAACCACGACAGATAGATATTCGTTAGGAAACAAACCACCTGTAAGCCTTTTCACATTGGAACAAACTCACTACAGCTCGCCTGATGTGTACTCAGGAGACTCATCCTCGCCATGGACAACTCGCCGTTCGGCCGCCTCTCGCCGGAGCTACGCAACAGGATCTACGAGATGGTACTCGATCCACTTCGCTGTGTTACCATGGACTTGACGAACGCCACAACCATTCATGACATCCGCCATCCGCTCATCGTAACGTGCCGCCAGATCAAAGCGGAGGCGAAAGCGATGAGCTACTCGAGAACTGCAATCGACTTCGAGCTTACCCTCACCTGGAGCCCCGATTGGTTGGTTGCGCGTCAGAAAAGGGGCCGAAATATGATACGATGGCTGCAAATCGTGGGCTTAGAATCGTGTCGGGTACTCTGCTCCATCGACATCTTCATCAGTCTGGAGGGGTTCCGGAGATGGAAAAAGGGGCAGGAGGATCTGGAAAGATGGGTAGAGGTATATGACAACGTGCTTGATACTGGCCCCATTGAAGGGGGCACGGAGTGGACGAAGCGGGTTGGAGATACGCTGTGTAACATGGGTGTCGAGCTGTGCTTTGCTGAGTCTCAGCCTCCGGGCGACTGGGGCACAGCGTTCTTTGTGGTGGCTTCGGCGTCGGCGGCTAGAGAAGGCGGCATGACAGCGGAAGAACACTACGAAAAGACTGGGCGTGTAGAGGAAGCGAGGAGAATGGACTGAAGCCGGTGAGTAGGTGACGGGGCGTTCGCAAGAGCGTCTACTGCGACGGCGGGCTACATGTGCTGGCTATTGCTCACTAGATTGTGATCTTGGCCCACTTTTCGACGTTCCCAATGGCATCGCCCTTGGCATATTTGACATGCTCTCACGTATCCGTTCCTGCTCGTAGCATCGTGCCTTCCTTGTCTGCCTCAAGCCGACAGCAAGCATGTGGACACCCTAGCAGCGGTCGAAAGATACCTCAAGGTTCGCTGAACCTTACCACACGAGCGTAGCTGCGTCGTCTCAATCAATTTTCGAATCTTC
>Ga0068618_1000301_pt1 | contig 13117 bp, 15 predicted proteins | sample InSIn2SAF170_2_FD_77423 | JGI IMG/M metagenome (GOLD analysis project Ga0068618, IMG submission 77423) | Clean room microbial communities from NASA Spacecraft Assembly Facility at Jet Propulsion Laboratory, Pasadena, California, USA -... ...
CACTCGGCCGGCGTTGGGTGCGGGTAGTCCGGGTACGGCGACGTGCCTGGGGTGAGGCCGTAAGGGTTTGCTTTCTTGGCGGGGTCCTTGGCGGGCGCGGATGACGGCTTCTCGTCGCTCAAGGTGATTACCACCGGCTTCATTCCGGCGCGTTGTTTGGCGCGCGGCCCCGTTGGCTTTGCGTGGCGCTTGGCGGGCGGTGGCGTTGGTGTTGCAGACTCGGACTCGTCGTCGGCGGATTCGGGCGGCTCGCTGAGTTCCGAGTCCGAGGAAGACATGCCTGCTTCCTTCTTGACGGGTGCGCTTCGCTTGCGCTTTTGCACGGCGGACGGGGTCGCTGCTGCCGCCGTTGTGGCACCTGGAGGTGCAGCACGGCCATATATGCGTGGTCTCCCCATGGCTAAGGCGTTGTGTGTAGATGCGCGACAAAGATGGCTGTATAGGTGTCGCTCTAAAACCTTGGACAGGGTAGTCAACAGTGTAGGGCTATAAAGAGATGAGGAGACTGGTTTTAACGTCTTTAACAGACTACTATGGAAATTCTTCAAAGTAGGCGCAAGCATGTAGTCAAATAAACGTATGGCAGTCGAGAAGGACGTTCAAAGTCAAGATGCAGTCATGACGTATGATGTGTCGCATTGGCTTTTCGGCGTCTTCTCCGATCTGATATATTCTAATCTGATCTGATGTGGATGTCTAATGTAGATGGATCATCTACTTATACTGTGTTGTGTATGTCCTTCAGATCCCAACCAAGTCAAAGCGCCCATCAACACGCCACCACAATTTCCTTATGAATCTGTTGTCTAGTCCGTCATACATCAGGCTCTCATGTCATTATATCGTATAACCCCGCCGCCCTTTCCTCCTCACCTCTTCAATCCTTCCATCTTGCCAAAAACCTCGCCATGTCGTCCTGTGGAGTCGACGCAGGAGCCTATCCAAGTGTCAGCCAAATCCTTGTCCTTTCCCCTCTTCAGCCAGAACCAACGACCTACCGCGTTCTCCCTACTCCCAGTACTGAACGTCTGCTTCTGAGTCTTCGTCGTGACGGCGTTCCCCTTGGATATAAACGTCGTTGCCAAGCGCGCAGAGCTCGTCGGGTACAGCATTTTCATTTCCGTCGCGGTGATCTTCGTGCCCGGCCGCGGCTGCATAGGCGCGTAGCGCGTGGGCCCGACCTGTAAGCTGAACGGGGTGTCCCAAGGGCCTGTAAGTGCAGCGCCCTTGCCGATTCCGTCGCTGGTTGGGGGGCCGTTGGTACTGGTGCCGATGGCGGCGATGCCTGCGAGGACTCCAGGGGTGAAGGTGCCCGTCATGCCGGTGAGGGAGAAGCGAGTGCCGTAGTTTGTCACTTGAGTGCCGCCTGCGCCAATGGAGACGATTTGGAGGAAGCTGTATAAAGGGGTTGTTAGTCTATGAGCATCTCGAAGGGCGGCGATGCTAATGGTGAGATCATACTATCCATTGACCGCATTGGCTCCGACGCCTGCTGGAATAGTAGCCGTTGCGCTGTTATCCGTCGAGAACACACCACCGGCCACCAAGGTTGAAAGGGTGCAGAGGAAGGAGCCGGCAGTATTGCCGCCGGCACAGAGATTGATGACATAGTTTGTGAGATCTGCGAGTGACGGTGCGACGCCCGAGTCCTGCCATGTCATGCTGATCGTAGAGCCGGCCTGCAAGGATGCAGCAGCAGCAGGGGCTGTGAATTGAACATCTGCCAGAACGCAGGAAGCCAAGGCCAGGAGCAGGGAGAAGAGTCGGATTGTCATTGTAAGCATTGCACGCAACCAGCTCGTTCACCTGGGGCTAAAGTTGAGGAATTGGATCAAGAAGCTCAACGGCAATCATGGTCGATCAGGGGTCCCCTTCAGCCCCTTTTATTATATGTATGCCGGGGGATTGTGCTCAGATGGTCGGGGATTTCGACCCGGTGTAGACACAGTATTGGTTGAAATGGCATACTCTACCACCGCCAGACAATGTAGCCAAACTACATCCATTTCACTCAAACTGAATGCATTCCGTCTTGTTACTACCAACCAGACAGCTTCATCATCACACAACCCGTGGTACGGTCGAGTCGCCAGCCGAAATAGTACTCCTACGCCGCCTCAAACTCTGCAACCCCAGCCGGAACCTAGCCGGCGTCTTAGTCGCGAGCTGCAACAACGACTTTGTGTTCTCCTCGAGCATCTTATTGTCTACCTTGAGGTCGAAGTTTGTCAGGTAGCAGATGCTAATCTCGAGCTTTGCCAACTCCTTTTCACTAACACCGCCTACGCCGGAGAAGCGGGCGTGAGGGTAACTCAGATCTTCAAGGGCTTTCATGGCTACCCGCAAGCTTCCCAGGAGCAGTCGGTGCACGGTGCGAATCGTCACGGGCACCGACTTGTCCTCGATGGCGATCCTAGATATGTACACGCCAGCCGCGAGGTAGACTGCCGTAGACATTGGGCAGTACCGATGGAGCCGGAGTAGGTAGTCATTGATAGATATAGGCGGCGGCTTCTTCGAGTAGAACTTCCTCGCAACGGCATCCTGTTGTGCTGCCTGCGAGGATGCCACGCGTGCCGATACCAGCATGGCTTCCGTCGTCATGGATTCGCCGGTTGTAGTCTCGGGAGTTCCAATCACCTTATCTTTAAGTGCCAATCCTCTGAGGTCCTCCGATGAAACAAATGACGGGGGAGTTCCGGGTCTTGAAAGTCGCGCGCCTGTCCTGGACATGTCCTCGCGCAATGATCTCAGTGACGGACTCTCGGGCCGACTGACTGGAGGTGTAGGAGGGATGTTGCCTGTAAGATCACACAACGCCTGTATAGCATGAGAAAGCATCTTCAGCGCCTTGAGGGAATCGAGCGTGGCGACGTCGAAGTCGGCATCAGGCGGCGTCAGGCTGCCATCGTTTGGGGCGGATGAATCGATCTGAGGAACTACACCGGGATCTTGTGAGGGGTTTGGTTTCGGCGGCTGCTCCATGGTGAGACTCTGCTTTCTCTCGCCATCACCCTGGTCCATAACCTGGACTTTTCGACGTGGTAATTAGGGGTATGCCGATGTGCGGGCGAGTCGCCATGCAACGTGGGCGCCTGAAGGCGTCCGGTGCGGTGGGAGAGTGAGAACAAAGTCGGTGTGGTCTGTCTTGTTGTCGACACGAACGCCACTTATTGCGGTCACGGACGGGTGCGAGAGAAGAGCGGGGTAGTGATGTGAGGCTCCTCGAGTGTCTGTCTGTCGGTCTGTCTGTTTGTCTGTCGGTCGTGCGCTTTCGGTTTTTGAGGGTGGTGAAGCAGGCGTCAAGTGTGGCGAAAGAGAACAGAGAAAGGCACGAAAAGAAGTCTGCCACCCGTTGAGAATGGATGGAGGAGGATAGAGTGTAGGAAGAGAGAAAGAGTAAAGGCGACGTTGGTAAGGTGGTGGGGGCTGCTCTGCTCTGCTCGACTATGAGACGACGGACAACGCACCGACCCGGGGCGGGGTGGAGAGGTGGCGTGGCGCGGCGCGGCGCGGAGCTCTTTTCCCCTCAGGGCTCATATCATTGTAGAACACGTGAGACCCGTCTAATCATCGCCGTCAATTGCTTCTCGGTGCTATTTTGGTGTCCTTCTAGACTATAACACAAGGCCAGATACAAGCAGCAACGCTTTCCACCAACCAGCAATCTCACCCTTGTCGAGATCCGCCGTCTTTGACAGCAAGTCGTTGTCTCGTCGACCTCTGCAACTAACAGCACGGTAACATGAAAGGAAAAGAAATCAGCAAATGGGTATGGGCGCACATAAGAGCAACAGTACGTAAATCGTCATCATCAAGGGATCCCGCTCGCTCAGTAGAAGTTGCCCTTGGGGACTGCCAAGAACACGGCTGTCAGCACCGCCGATCCAAGCAACGCTCCGAGGAGTGATTGAATGAAGATCGTGTCTTGGATCTGGCGAAGTGCGGGCTCCTCGATCCATAGCTCGCGGTCGAAGATCTTGCGGATGAAGTTGCGCTTTTCGTACTTTGGAATCCATGGCTCGTCCTCGTAGCTGTTGCTTGAAACCTGGGAATCCAACGACTCCCAAGAATCGTTCTTGAGTTCCACCGTCTCGTCGTCGGCATCCTGGAACAGCTCCCAAGGTCGAAGATGGCGGTGATGCATGCCGTGCAGCACGACGCACATGCCCTTCCAAGCGGCGATGAGTGTCGAAATGCCAAGCATGAAGAGGGGGAAGGTGAAGACACGCCAACCACGTCCTGCATGAGAAAGCACCAGAAGTATGCCGACAATGATACCCGCAACGATCCCACCAACGCCCAAGCCACGAGCGAAGATGACACGAGCCTCGTTGCCGTTGCAGATGGTCCAACGGACAAAGTTGGGGTGTGCTTGGAAGCGGAGTGAGTATTCGACGGTCGTCAAGATGTTGCGGAACGCAGATGGGTGGGTTGTGTTCTCAAGTGCATGAAGAAGTGCTGCACGCTCCTTGGACGAGAGGTTGAGCTGGCGTGCACCTCCATCGGCAATGTAGATGCTGATAATCCTGGATACCTCATCACGGAATGGCTGAATGGTGACTGTAAGGGTATTAGATAAGTCGCAGAGAGGTGTGAATGTCAAGCTTACAAGGCTGCCACTTCAGACCAGCGTCGTCATAAGCACCCTCCACCCTCTTCTGCATGGACGAGTTTTCAGTCGACTCCCATCCCATAGACTTGCTCTCAGTGCCGCTGAACATTGACGTAGCATCCTGTCGTTTGCTTTCGCCAGATGGGGTCCTGGGTGGGGTGAAGAAGGGGTTGGCCTTTTCACTCTCGGAAATGACGGGTGTGGAGTCCAGACCAGTGCCCTTGAGAGCGGCGGCGGTGTCTGCGCTGATCTTCATCTGGCGAGAGAGGTGCTGGTTGGCAAGAGCCTCGGATTCGGCCTTGGTCAAGGTCCATTCGGGGGAGAGCAACCTTTCGCTTGCGGGAAGCGCATCAAACTTCTTGGTGTAGGCACGGTGCCAAAGGAAGAACTGCAAGTTCTCGGCAGCGTGTTCGATGTATTTGAGATAGTTCATGAAGTCGCGAAGGGTCAGAGGCTATGTCGGGGCCAAAGTCAGATATCATGCATGTTTGCCGATTGCGATGAAGAAGAAAAGGCAGTCAACTTACAGGGCAGGTTCCACCATTGATAATCTTGTCGAAGCCCAAAGCCTCGGGGATACCGTTGCACATGCTGCATGAGCTGGTTGTTTTGATTGAGTCATTGATGGATTGTTGCTTCTCCTCGCCATTCAGAGAGTTGCGCGAGGAGCTCTGGGAAGGCGGACGACGATAGGTAAGGCTGTACACCATGGTTGCGGAGTAGAGGCCTTAGGGCGTAGGTAGGGTAGGAGAGAGTTGGAAAGAATGTAGGTGCGTGAGAGAGAGAGAGAGAGAGAGAGAGAGAGGAGGAGGAGAAGGAAAAGGAGGAAGAAGAAGAGAAGAAGGGAAAAGAGGAGGAGGAGGAGGAGGAGGAGCAGTAGAGGGCGGCGGAAGGCAGAGAGCGGCAGTGGAACAAAGTGGGAAAGATGACAGGAGAAAGCCCGGAGAGCCAGAAGGAAGTAGCGTGGCGGAAAGGTGGAAAGTCCAAGTCCCCCCCACTTGGGCCGCTTGCTTTTAAGCGAGAGCGAAAGACTCCGACAAGTGACAAGTGACAAGAAGCGCGAGCGAATGATATAGCAGTAGTCCACGCCTCAGTGATGCGACACACCGAGCGGCGGGTGGGCTGAGTGATGTGTTATATACACCACACAAGATGCTTGAAACAGGACCTGACACGACCTACTACTTCTCCACGACACAGACTGAGACAGCTGGCTGGCTATTACTGCTTGACACAGAGGCATAACCCAAAAGCCCATGCCCGTGGTCACTCAGCACTACTGCCTCCGGGGGGTGCGTGGCCGGCCTGTCAGAATATCGCATTTGCCGTGTGGTGTGTCCATGGAAGGGGGGACCCATTTGGCTGATAACCATCCTGCAGGTTCAACCCTCCCGATCGCTCTCGTCCCTCCCTCCATCGGCCCAGCCTGTAGTGTAGGGTACTGAGGCCCTCGTTCGACAAGCGCTTGCTCAACGTAAGCAGTACTGCAGCGTATGAACACACCGACTTTCCACCCGAGCGTGGCCTTAGGTTGAACGGTTCAACGTCGCTGCCATCTTGCGTCTCGATTGGAATGGTACAGCATACATAGCAGGAGCCTGTCCGACCTACGATTGGTTCGCTGCCCAGCCGCCAAACTCTACTTGTGTGTGGTCTGCTGAGGGTGGCCTCTGTGGCGTGAGAGACAGCGGTACTGTCTATACTGCTCGTCGTGCTCGACCATCGAAGACAATCCAAAGCGCTCAATCCGAAGGGCTTCAAAGTCAATTGACCTGGTGTCATTGGGCTGGGACGAAGACATGCGGTGTGATGGATGTGTCAAACCTGTCAGACTCCCTGCTAGAACAACAACAACAATAATAATGTACGACATGTCATGCACGGACGCCCGTATTATTATGGTTGACAAATCGTGGTGCGCGGGAGGTTCCAGGTCCACGTTTCTCGCCCGCTTTCTTAACCCGAAGGAAGAACCCACCCAGATCCAGGCGTCGGCACTCCCTTCAGCGCTGTCAATAATAATAACATTAATGCAACAGCAATCAACAACCAACTTATGCTGTGTCACCTAAGCGCTTCGGTCAATCTAAGCTAATCGTTGATGCGCCCCATCTCGGTAGCGTTTTGTAAACGTTACATTCGCGTTAACACCTCTCTTCTGGTAACTACGTGGAGAAGAGCCTTTGCTTCTGCCGGACTGAGCGGCCGCCCGACTCAGCGGCACGGAGGATATGCCATACGATGTGCCGTGGAGCGGAAGTGTTCAGGAACTACACGAGGGTTCTTCCAAAGTCTCAATACTAAAATACACATGGTTATCCTCCGTCCTTCTCCGTCGTGTCTTTGCTTCCCCAGGTTATGTGTACTCCAGCAATAGCGGATTTTAAAGACACTTCCGCGCAAACGTCAGCTTTCAAGGCTCAGGCACGAGAAGGCCCTCTGGTAATAACGTGCTATGACGTTCCATTCTGGTCTGTTCCCGCGTACGATCTGAACACAAACCCTTCTTCGCTGCATAGAGTTCCAACAGCCTGAAACAAAAGAAAGACACAATTATGGCATGAATACCACAACCCTCCATCCTTCCTAGTTGGATTGAAGCTTGTTGAGTGCAAAATCGTCAACTTATTGGGAACTCGATTCCGCGGACGGATATAAGAGACGCATGATTGCGTAGGAGTGTACCGGATGTTCATGGAAAGAATATACCAGCGTCTCCCAGGGGCGCTCGCCGCTGGGCAGACCCGAACATGTTCACAGAAGGTTGGCGGCCCCAGACAGTGCCCCGCAATGTCCAAGGGAGTGCCAGGAGTTGGTGTTGTTTCACAGAGTTGAGGCGCTGCTCATCTTGACACTCCCCATGCACTACTTCGTGTTCCTTCTTCTTTTAGTTCGCAGAAGTTCGTTCTCGAACCTCTTCCCGTCGTCCTCAAGATCCTCCATTGACGTCAGTCGTCCTCCATCGGTATCAAGCGGCCTCCATCGGGCATCCGTCATCCTCCATCGGCAGCCATCGTCCTGCGTCATCCTCTCCGTAATTTCGTAAAAATCATCCAATTCGCCCCATTGGCTGCTTCCTCTTCTTGAATCCTGCTGGACGTCCCGCGCGGTTCGTCGCCCCCACAACTTACACTCCACCATCGCTCTTTTGCTGCAACGCTCTCGTCTCCTTCCTCGCTCTCAGTTCTGCAATCTTCTTCTCCAGCCCTGCCTTGGTCGTCTCCAACCGCTCCCTAGCCATCTGCAATCGTTCCGTTTTCTTCGCGAGCGACTCCGCAGCCCGCGTCTCTTCACGTTTGGCCGTCTGGGCTTCCTGCTTCAGCCCCGCGCCGTACATTGTGCCCATGATTGTGACGGCGGCGACGGAGACGGCGATTACAAAGGGTCGGGCTTTGTTCGTCGTGGGTATACCCTGAGCACGGCGGATGGGTGTTGATGACGTGCGGCTGGCGTATGGCAGACGACTGCTTGATGGAGCAGGCATAGCGAGACGGAAGGTGAATGCGAGGACTGATTCTTTGAGAGTCGTGATGTTAGTTCGTGCAGACTCTCTTGCCGGGCATCGTTTGGCGGAAATAACGAGTCTCGGCGTTTATGAGCAGAACAGACGTATTTGACCAATTTTTGACAATCATCTCAGGTCCGCGTTACTCGTTTTCGGTCGTCCATTTGAACAAGACATCACCCTTAGAGATACGTACTGTAGCAGAGATTCACCAAGTAAAAATGTACCTGGACCAGGTATAAAGCTCACAACTTCAGCCACGCAATCAAACGGACTTCAGTCGGCAAAAAATCCTCTCAAACCGCCAACTCGAAGGAGAAGATGGCCACAAATACGACGGAGTCTGTTCCGGCAAATACTTGTACTATCACGACGGCTTGGAGTTGGACCTGCAGCCGGCCCGCTACTTGTTAACCTGCCCATATAGTAGCTTCGGCTCTTGGCGCTTCGCCGAGCAGACAAAATGGTATTACAGACTCCGTCTCGAGGTTGCTAAGTTACTGGCTCATGACTCACTGGCTCATCGAGATGTTTATGTCTAGTTGTTCTCAGACGACAATCTAGTCGACTGCTTGTCTCGTTTGTAGTTCAACATCAAGTAGCTGTAGAAACGTTGAAGCATCACTCCATGCTCGAACTGTGTGATTGTGCACGATTTCCCCCGACGCTACTTGTAAACACTTCAGCTCATGACAGGCCAACCCTGGTGAGAACATCCACTGAGGGCCGTCCATCATAACAGTGGGGAGCTTCCGCTCATGCATGCTGTGTTGTTACGACCCCACGGTGACAACTTTATCAACGATTGTTCATTTGTGTTGTTTTTGCTTGCGAGCTACACATCTTTCCTAATCCTGAGTAAAGTCATGGTCTGAGATGCCCCTGGGATACTCTTGTAATCACAAAAGAATCACGACGCAAACTCACTGGCCGTGGCGATCGCACCGGCTTTCAGCGCTTGGGGCGTGCTGATAGCATATCGTATTATTACATGCCTGTTTATGGGTTGTTGTTTTCACTCGCGGAAAAACATGGTCAACTGTGCTTGGTGCCACGCGAGCGGGAAGAAGCGGGAATATTATTATTAAGAAGAAGAAATGCCCCTGAATAATGTACAGAACAGCCGTTTAATGCATCACCACCGCTACGTGGTCATCCATGTACTGGCTGATGTCTCCAACAAAGCACGCGCAGATGAAGCTGACAACTCCAAATGCTATCGACACGTAGTAAACCCACGCGTAAGCTTCGGCCATGGCCCAGTGTGTGGCCTCCAAGATGATGTCGTAGGCGTGGGGGTTCGCGAAGGTGCTGGTAAGGTTACGGAGCTGTGCATACTGCGAGTTGGTGGCAAAGACGACGGCTTCCGTGATGATCTTCGGGTCGAAGATGTGCACCTGTGCGAACACGGCGCGAAGCCCGATGATCTCAGTGGCTTTGGGTACCAGCTTGTTGTAAAAGACGTTGTAGTAAATGGAGTAGCCAATGGCACCTCCAAGCACACGGATCGAGAGGGTGATGGCTGTGATAGTCGCAATCAGGTCGTCCGGGCAGATGATGGTGGTGATGATGGAGCATGGAACCTTGAAAAAACGTTAGTGAATGGTTGGATGGTACAGCAACCAGTTTACACTTACGACAATGCCGCCGATTCCAATGCCTGCGAGAATGACGAGTCCCCACATCGTGTACAGGTTGTTTGGGAGCGCAACAGCCATGGATCCGACACCTTTGACGAAACGTTAGTTACATCTCCCTGGAACTGGACTCGAACGGACTAACCTGCGGTCATGACGGCAGAGAAGAAGATAAGCAACAACCGGATGCGGCCTTTGGTAACACCAATCAGGACAAGACAAACGATGGCGCCGAGCAGGATGGAGAAGCCAATGGGCAATCCTCTGAGACCAATGCCAACCGGGTCGGTGCCGTAGACGTTGAAAGCCTCCGTCGGCCAAAAGAACAGAATGGCAAAGAAGTTCGCACCACTGACGAAGGTAATGATCAAGACAAGTGTCAAGACCCTACCGTCCTTCAGAAGACGCTTCGGGAACAGGGGATATTTGGCGAACTTGCCCTCCCAGATGACGAATACAATCAGAAGCACCGCGCCAAGAATTAGCGGGACCAGGACGTGTACTGAAGACCACTTGTACTGGTAGCCTCCCCATTGGATACCCATCAGGAAGAGTACGACTCCGCCAATACTGAGTAGACCACCAACGTAGTCAATCCGGGCGAGGATCTTCCTCCTTGAGTATCCCTCGCTGTTGACTCTGTCCGGCGGGTTGTAGAAGAGAACGACAAGGACCAGTCCGACGAAGGCCCAGACGGCGCACACCAACCCAACGTAGCGCCATCCGGCGGCTCTGTTGATGAGCTGTGCGTAGAGAACCGATGGGCACCATGGAAGGATGGTGAAGATCATACCGCCGACATAGGCGCCTCGCTTAGCAGTGGGCACCAACTCGGCGGTTCCAGCGAGGGCAGTCAGCTCGTTGATTCCAGCTCCGGCACCTGCGATTACCATGCCGCCTGCGAAAGAAGTCAGTCCGTGTTGCGTGGCGCGATCCTGGGGAAACACCCTACCTATTACAATGTTCATTGAGTGTGCGGTGGACACGACAATCATGCCGATGATGATAAGAACGGATCCACTGATGGCGACATAGCGGCGACCGATCAAGTCTGAAAGACTTCCAACAAAGGGACAAATAGCAGCGAGTGCGAGGAGGTTGCCAACGATCATCCATACCCAGCGGTCAACTCCACCAATATCACCTGGCTGGATATTAGCATGGCCGTCATGAGATCACCCATCACCAAAGCTGGTTCTTACCATAGATATCAAAGGGAATGCCTCCTAGAAGGTAGACAGGAATCTGCGAGCCCGTCCAGCAGAAGGAAAGAGCAAGGAGAGCCAGCCAGGATTTAGCACCCAGCTTCTCAATGTGGTGCTCCTGGCCGTCGCCTTCAGTCCTGAGGCCGTCCTTCTCATAGTAGTTCTTGTGGGTGCCGACTCTCTCGATTGTTCTGATGTTCTCGAGCTGTGCCGCGTCGTAATCCTTCTCGCTCAGGGTGTCGCTTCCGGATGTGTTGGTCTCACGCTTCGAGTGATATGCGTCATTCTCGTAGGTCGGTGCGACTTCAGCGGCCTCAACGCTTCGTCTTACTGGGGACGATGACGAGTCATGTGCAATGTTGGAATGGTGAGCATCATCCTTGAGATGGGCTACTACTGGCAAATGTGGTGGTTGTTCATATGAAGACACAGGAGCATGGCTGGCTTCCAAGTCGGCAGGCTCGTTTGGTCGAAAATACTTGATAAAAGACATTGTTTGCGTATATCAGACGAGAAGAGCAGAGGCAGAGAAGGCGAGGGAATGGGAGGTGCAGCTCACCGGACTATATCTATATACTCGACCTCGTAAACAGGGCGCCATGCCTTCTGGACTGGAAAAATGAAGCCCAGAGGCCGTGATTGGTGAGAAGAAGGCCTACTTGGCGTGAACGCGGGGGATTAGTTGAAACCGTGGATCCACATGACTTAGACTCTCGAACCTTGCCGCTGACGCAGGTGCCGCACGCCTCCCTCTGCTCGGAGCTGCGATATCTGCCCATCCCATCCTATTCCCGGCACGTGTGTAGGCTGGCTACGTACGTTGCACGAGGCCGGGTTGGATGGGGGCGACTCGACGGACTTGCTGGTTGCTGGACAACACTGCAGTAACGGCGGAGTGTTTTCTAGGAGATCTAGAGACTTTCAGCACGACACTACTCTCTCGCTGTACGGTCTTGGATGTTCGTCTCTGAAGTCCGAGGTATGTCATTAGCACGGCCTGTACAGTATGTACTGCTCGCTGTCTGATCTACGGTTCGGCTGCTCTGAATGTAATGAGGTAGAGGCGGAGTCTGGTGAAGATACACCTCGGCTTGACACAGCATCCAAATGGACTTGGCAATCCACTACTGTTTGTAGAGATACATCTTTCTGCTAACAATTTCATCTCAATCAAAGCGCAAAAAACCCCGCGCGATGCGGGCTTAGTGTAGGTGGGTATGGGGTCCCAAACTCGAGCAAAGCCAAGCTATAGGATGCCTCGGTATATCCTCTCGTCGTCCAATCCGGTCGTCGGTTATGCATGCACGGTCCCGCATTCAAACTCTTCCATTCTGCACCCCACCCACCTAAACGTGCAAAGTCGCGGGGAAACCCCCCATCAAAGCCACGAGAATCATGCCGACCCCATGGAGAACGCCTGTTCGGACAGCTGTTGTTTGCTTCGTATCCTGGCGCATGGGTATCGCTTCCTCTTAGTGTGAAAACTTAGCGCTTGCTACTACTTATGCCCGACGACCAAGACAGACAGACGATAACAGCAGCCCCGGCGCTCCGGTAATAAGAGCATGTCATATGACAAAGGGGCAAAAATGAAATAGGCACGGCTGCGCTTTCCATCAATGGTTGGTCTAGTACATCAACCAAAGGGGCTCTGTCATCGTCGTCGTCGTCACTGCATAAGAAACCCAGTGACATGTTAAGCGGATTCTGCCACACAGCACCTCACAATCATAACAGAGGCTGAATGGCCATAGAGGAAATTGAGAATAAATACAATTAACATGGTTTCTTCTCGCACGCAATGTTTGTTCACGAGCAAAAGATCGAGCTTGACAACTAAGCAAAGACGGCGATACGCAATATTGGTACTGGGGCGCGGCCGGAACGAGAGAAAGAGCTTCAATCATGAAAGAACCACGACCGCTGGCGAAGTGACGGGTTTGCAGAAGCGATGACAATTGAAACAGAGAAGAATGAAACGAACTCGAGGGAGTGCCGCACCTGTTTCCCTCACCACGACGTGACCAAGTTTGATATGCTGCGCGTGAAATGCGCGTCTTCAGGAAGAGCATTGACATGCAAGCAGCTTGTCTTTCTTTGAATGCTCAGGACATGTTGCTACGCGTAGCAAACAAGGCGGACTTCAATGTCTTCG
>Ga0068618_1000302_pt1 | contig 13114 bp, 16 predicted proteins | sample InSIn2SAF170_2_FD_77423 | JGI IMG/M metagenome (GOLD analysis project Ga0068618, IMG submission 77423) | Clean room microbial communities from NASA Spacecraft Assembly Facility at Jet Propulsion Laboratory, Pasadena, California, USA -... ...
CGCGTGTACTTGCAAGTGGATTGTTCTTGTTCTTGCTGTGGATGATGAGAGCACAGACGATCGTTGACACTTTCCGGCCTGTCTAACGATGGAGAGATACAAATGTGTGGATCAGATATACTGTTGGAAGAAACTAGCGCTCTGATACTGTACATAGCCGGCGTCGGTAGTTCAGCCTCGGATGGTTCAAGAAGAATTGGATATGTACTCTATCTGTTGCTGACCCTTCCTTCTACTTCAAACACGTCTTTCCAATACACAAATTACGTACTTCATGCCAAGCAGATGCCAAATATAGGCCGATGGACCTGCCTACGCTGGTCGCTCGCTCGCAGATTTGTCACGTGATGAAAACATTCACTCATCAGCTCACAAACCACCGAACCTTCACTCCCATCCTCTTTCACAACAAAAAAGACGATGCCAAAACCACGAGATTCAAGCCATGTCCACGAGTTACTGCCCCATTTTTCCGTTTGATCTGATCCAGCCACTCTTCACCACAGCGTATTTAAACCCATCCACCTCCCACCACTTCCTTTTCTCTCTCCCCATACCACACCACTGCCCATATTCCTTTCCATCCTACCATCACACATACTATCCACAATCAAAACTCCCCCTCGCTCCCGCGCAGAACATCGTATCACTTGCACCACTCGAGGCCGCGGTATCGCAATTGCATTACAACCTCCACATGCGAGGTTCGTAGTCGCTTCTTTGCCCATACTACTCACGCCGATGACTACGATGGGTGTTCTGAGCCAGTACCGAGAACTGAGGGCCTCGTTCTCCGAGCAGGGATTTGTGGGTACTTGGGGGCTTTTTAGCACCTGTTGGTTTACCGCTTTTTTTTGGTGCCATGTATGGTTGCGCTTCTTCGGAAGGAATGAGGAGTTTTTGCGAGAACTTCTTCTGCTGTTGGGTCTGAGTTTTGACAACTTGGCTTAATTTTTGGAAACCTTTTTTCTTGTTGACACTCTCATCTCATTCGATGAGGTGCTTTGTGTCACGCTTTATTTTTTTCATCATTGGACTTGCTTGACGCGAGACTTTGGGGAAGGAGAATTTGCTGTGGCTGCTAGTGTATGTGGTTATGGAACTTACGAGGGGAGGGTTGACTGCAGTGTCAAGCTTGAGAATGAAAGTTCTGCCTGGTTTTGCGCTGACCGCTGACATAAAGGGATCCTCTTTCCCGAACTCGACCGGCTATGAAGAAGATGCAGTAGTTGGCTCCTCTCGTCTGAACAGCTGATACATCCCGACGAGGCGGATTGCCAGGACAAAAGGTCGTCGAGAGACGCAGGAACATGATATCTCTTAGCAGGCAAGTTCACCGAGATTGGCTATGTCTGCCGCGGCAAACCTGCCTTTCTAGGAGTCCTTTGCCGAGGCTCCAACTCTCCTGGTTGTTGATGGCCGGTTATTCATCAATCCATCTCACCTACTATCATACTCTGTCAAGTTCGACGCCCAACGTGAGCTCGCCAAGGATCTACATCCCAGGTGGACAACATGAAGGCACACTCCTTCTTCAGACAGTCAACACAAGCAGCCAATGCCATACCGCTTTATCGAGCTAGGAAATGCCGAGCCCTGAGCTCGACATGCCGTTGGCACCAGCGATTGACACCAAGAACTTCCGCATCAGGCGTATCACTGAGCTGTAGACTAGGATTCGGCTCAACTACAAGGAGACATGCATCGACAGACACGACAAAAGGACACGTCGGAGGTCAAACCAAGCAGACATCTGCTCAAGACATTGCCAGCAATGCTACTGATAGTGTTGCCAATGATTCAAACAACGATGCCACCCACGAAGCATCTAGCAGTCAGCCTCATGTAGATACGGATGGTGTACTACGAAGTTTCGAGGGTGAAGAAACACCTTCGCCTAACGATTTGCTACTCCTGGAACAAGTCAACGAGTCTGATGCTGTTCAGACCACAACACTTGACCATTCAATGGGCACACCTATTTCAAAGACTCTTGATACGGCGATAGACGCAACCAATGAGGATGCGAGTCAAGCTTCAAGTACAGGGGGTGGATCTCTGCCAGCAGAAACTGTATTGACCGTTGAAAATGTGGAAAAGCAGTTTCAAGACTACTTGCAGCATATGCCTGCACGTCACAACGTGCGTCACCGTAATTCTGTTGAAATTGGCCAAGGGATTTCTATTCAGAATGCAACAAGAGTCGGCAAGGACTTCTCGGTAAGAGTCAAATTTGACAGGAAGGAAAAAGGCAACTCCCTGAGCACGAAAATGATGACTGATCTGACCGTTGTGTTTCAAGCTCTTGCGAGATTTGAGACGCTGGCATGTGTCATTTTGTCAAGTGCCAACAACCAAGCGCCAAGGAAAGCAGTCTTCTGTGGTGGTGCCGATGTAAAGACAATGGCGAGTCTCAATACACCCGACGAAGCCGAAGCTTTCATCAGAACCATATCCAGATTGTGTACTGCAATTCGAGATCTGCCGGCTCCAGTCATCGCTGAGATTGATGGACCATGTATTGGCGCAGGACTTGAAATGGCAGCTGCTTGCGATATACGTATAGCATCCACCCCGTCATCTTTTAGTATGCCTGAGGTGAAGCTCGGTATTCCCAGTGTGGTTGAAGCCCGTCTCTTGTGCGACATTGTCGGCTGGGGACGTGCTCGACATCTCATGCTAACTGGAGAGGCTTGGACAGCCGAAGAAGCTCTGCAGGCGGGTCTCATTACAAAGCTCACTCCTTCGAAACGGGCTCTGGAAGTTGTACGTGAGCAGTATATGGCGGACATGTCAATCAACGCCTCGACATACAGAGCGCAGAAGTCGCTCATGCGGTACTGGGAAAATCGCAGCATCGAAGATGGAATTGAGGCCGGTGTAAGAGCTTTTGCTGATGTTTGGCGGAACGAGGACACCAAGAAACTTACGAAGGACTTAATGAATAAGCCAAAAGTTAAAGCCGCCGCTGCTCCTCATCAAAATCGAACAAAGCAGCCCAAGAAGGTACAAAAGAACGGAGACGTGGTCAACGGCACTTCAAGCAATACTGGAACAACTCCAGAAGAATCTGAGCAAGAGAACTTTACAATACGAAGAGGAGGAGCATCAACATTCAAATTTGGGAACAACCAGGAAACTCAAGATTCTTGATGTGCAAGCCTACGCCTCAAGTCCTTCGCCACACATATGCAAGGTAGTCAAGTTCTGGTCAGACATCGAGTGGCAGTTGAATGGCAGTACCTTCTCGATATTAGCTCAAGCATTTGGCAAGCTCAGTCCCTCATGCTTTGAGACTCTATCGGTTCAGATAGACCATCAAATCCGGATCTCTACGGATATCTTCACCAAAACATTACGCTCAACCACACATTGCACCAACCCCGATCAACGAGAAGAACGAACAAAGCATCTCATGCACCGTAAACAACTCACACAACATACAAGAGAAGCCGAAAAGAGCTCGACATAAACCACGACCATAAATCCATATGCACGTTCGCGTCCGAAACTACGAATCGAAACGTATTGGATTCCGGAGTACTACGGTCTACGTACAAGGTGTGCGGAGGTGCAGAGTTACATACGTTTCAACACGGATAGGATAGGATAGTGAAGAGAAGGAGGTCAAGTACCTACCTACCTACCTAAACAGACATACGTACCGTGTGAAGCTGTGTATGTATATGTATGGAGTTGGACAGTACGGGAATGCAGCAAGAGATTTCTACGTACGTACGGAGCGAGAACAAAGGAAGCGGTATACTAAGTAGCAAGATGAGATGAGATGAGACGAGAAGCGGAAAGTTAGGTACTTATTAACATTTCCAGTGGAGAATCTCTCCATGTCTTCTTGATGCAGAAATTCGTGACGATAATTGGTGCTAGAACAAGTACATATCCTACATACATATGTATCTTTCTTTGCTCAACCAAGCGTTCGAATCCACCAACCAAACTCCGCAAGAATGCAGAGTACATACACACATACGTATGAACGCGGGAGTGAAGTACATATTCCGAACACTCGTCTTTTATCTTCCATCATTCTTTTTCTCCGCCATGATGGCAAAGATCTAGATCGAGGCTGCTTTCTATGCTTGTTCTATGATGTCTACTGTATTCACCTTTTGCTTTTGCTGGGGGAGAAGAAATTGCTGGATATGGATTGTTGATACAAGGAAGGCTGCACTACTTTGGACCGGGCCGGGCTGTGGAGATGGTGCCAAGAGATGCGGTATTTTCCCGTGTTCCGAACTTTGTGTCCCACGGTGGAGGAAGGAGTATGCAAGACGATAACTTGCGGAGTTTCGTTGCATTGGTGAGAGGCGTGGACTGGAGTGTCGCATTGAGTGCTGCAGCAACCAGGTAGTTTTGTGGATTGTGAGGGTTCTTGAGTGAATGCTGAAGACGAATGATGTCTTAGTTGACTGTTCGTACCACATCGTCAATGGCATGCGCAACACGACCGACATTAGCGTTGTTCACTATTATGCGTTATTAGCAATCGGGAAGTGTAAATACTGGTGCACAAACTTACAGCCGGAGATGGATATTCTGCCGGACCCGAGCATGTATATATGATGTTTATGTCGGATCGCCATGACTTGTGCTTTTGTTAGGCCTGTGTATGAGAACATGCCAATCTGGAGTATTGTGCGTCAGTTTCGATATTGACAGGGGCAAGATAGGATATGGTGCTTACCTGTGATGTGACATGCTCCCATGTACCTGGTGTACCTAATTGGACGAGTTCACTGTACAGTGCTTGCCTCATGCTCTTCATCCTATTGGCCATTTTCTTTAGATCGAGAAGCCAGTTCTGACGTAGCTGTGAATCGGACAGGACTTCTTTGACTAGATCAGTTCCTCCTCGTGGAGCCATTGAGAATTCTCCTCGGATTAGGTGGCACATATTCGAGATGACAACCGCTCTAAGGTGGGTGGATCGCTCGCTAAGAACCATGTGAAGGGCGCCAGCTCGTTGACCGTAGAGACCAAAGTTCTTGGAGAATGATTGAGCCACGCAGAACTCGGAGACTGAAGTCTCGTTGAAGAAGTATCGGATAGCCCATGCATCTTCGTCTAGGTTACCGGATGCAAAGCCTTGGTAGGCAAGGTCGAAGAATGGATAGAGGCTTTTCCGCTCGCATAAACGCGCGATAGCTTTCCATTGGTCTTTGGTGGGATCAGCACCGGTTGGATTGTGCGCACATGCATGAAGGAGAAGCACATCTCCTGGCCGGGCATTCGCTTCTAGACATTCCATGGTGCCATCGAAGTTGAAGGTTTTGTTGGTTGCATCAAAGTAGGGGTATGTCATGACTTCGGCGCCGACTAAATCCCAGATTGTGAAATGGTTGCCCCATGTTGGGTCGGATACCCAGACTCGTCGTGCGTTGCCGTATTTGCTCAGGAATAGGGCACCAAGATGGTTCGCGCCGGTGCCGGAAACTGTTTGTAAGGATGCTATCCTTGCCTGGTCGGTAGATTCGTCGTTTGACTCTTTTCCGCAGTTGCCAAAGATTAGTGGACGGGCTTGATCAAGGAAGGCAGGATCGCCCCGGATTTGAAGGTAGTCGTGTCGAGACAGTAGTCCACCATCTGCCAACCTTTTCTCGGCAGCTGCAACTGATGAAAGCGGCCATGGGTCTCCTTGATCAGTACGGTAGACACCAATTCCCAGATTCACTCTCGAAGGGTCCGAGTCAGCCAGATATTCGGCGTTAAGGGCGAACACCTCATCAATTGGTGCAAGCTCTAGATGAGAGAATTTGGATTTCGAGTTGGTCATGGTGCAGAGGGTGCTCTGTTTGTGTGAATATCAAGTCGAATGGTCTTCCTGGTTTTCCGGGTATTGTGATTTGATGGTGATAGTATTGTGAAATTATCGACCTCGGTTAGTACCGGATATTGTCGGTGATGTCGCTGGAAAACAGTCTTTTCGTTGCTGTCCATTTCCGTCTCATGTAAACTCTGGCGATGCCATGCTTTATACTTGGGTTCATCGTCTCTTCGAATCCATCGGGACATGCATACAAATGGAGTGGTTGTGGGCACGGTCGATTGGAGGATCACGCTCCGTCTGGCTTAGAAATTTTCCAACGTTGATATGAGTGTATATATTGATAAGGCGAGCCTAAGCATAAAACCCGGAACACGGACCGGCATTGTGCTTACGAGAGCAGGACGCAGATGTTGTCTAACCAGGAGGCGTATAATCGTTTGCTGGTAAGAGTACAGGATAGTGGCAGAGCATTACACATGGTGGTTGAAAAAGTTCAACGTACGTATGTTCAGGTAGAATGGATGGCATCCGTCCTCCAATATGCACGAGGAGTTGTTGTTCTTGCCTTATCACGGGGACTTGTATGCATTGGATGGAGAAGTTCGTGTTGCTTGCTGCACATTTTACAAGGACGGAACAGATCATGAATATCTTGTCTATTGCCGAACACACTGAACACCAAGTATATGACTGCATACACGATTGTCGCTAGATCCTTGTACTCGCATCCCATTGATACCTTCCGTGTACAACATGAATGATAGTGTGGTCGAGCAGTGCGATACCTGGCTACCAAGTATGTTATGGGATGGTTCCGAGGAGTACCCCACTTCCACATCGGCGACACTTCGCTTATTTAGACACCTGAAAAGGACAAATCGAAGTACTTCCTTCAATCTTTCACAAAGCAAGACCATGCCTTCAGTCTTTCAGACAACGAGCCTTGGTCAATCCTAGCCTCGGTATCGTCATACTGATGTTGGTCATCGCCGCCGCAGCTGTTGGCCTCAACATCTTCTAGCACAGAATGAGCGATGAAGGACGACCTCGAGCCCGCCAAGCTTGTGAACCATGCAGGTGAGCTGAAGACGAACCTATTTTCGCGAGCAAATCTGATGCGCTTGCAGGAGGAAGAAGTCCAAGTGTCCTGGCGAACGGCCCGTCTGTTCGTTCTGCAGCCGACTAAACCAGCCTTGTACATACGTCAAACCTTCAGATGACTATCGAATACAGAAAGCCAGTAATGCTGACAGCTCTCTCGTACGGCTTCCTCTTTCTCCTGCTTGGTCCCATCGACCAACATCTGACCCGGATCACTACAGTATGCACACCGCGACCAGGTCGATGTCTTGGCATCGCGCATGGGTCGGATCGAGGAACTTGTGAGGTCAGTTCAAAACCGACGCCTCGTTGCAACACACCTAATCCGACCTATAGCCTCTTTTCGGCCACTCAGCCAGCTGCCCGTTCTTCGACTAGAAATATGTCATTGTCAACATCCATATTCGCCGAACCTACATCGGAGCTTTCTAGTGGCATGGCAGATCATGAACACTCAAGCCCAGAACAATCCACATTTCATCCTCTCCACAGGTAAGCGGCCTACCTGCATCAAGCTCTCCCACTCACCATTCCACAAGACCTATACCTCCCAGAGATGTGCTTGCCGCGCTGGCTGATGTCTTCACTCAGAATTTCTGCACCGTTGGTTGTCTTGTGTTCGAAGAGAATCGACTTCGTTCACAGATGTTAGCCTTCCCTCGAGCCCTTTTATGGGTCTTTCTTGGTTTAGCTGTCAGACTTTCAGACCATCCTTTCTTTCATGGCACCCGAGACAGTGCAGCTTCTTTCTACACCAACGCGGCGCGCCGCTCGCTACTCGCAGAGATATCTTCACCTGTCAGGTCGGTTGAAATGCTACAGGCCTTGTGTCTGAATTGCTACGCTGATATCCTGGGTCAGTACAATTCACTTGATAGCATCTATCCTCTCTGACAATGTCTTCGCAGATGGAAGAGCAGCATCTGCTCTGATGTCAATTGGTGTTGCTGCACGGTATGCTCTCTGCACCAACATCTTAACCATGAACTCAAAAACCAGTGGCTCGTTGAGGCAAGATGAGGTTGCTAGATGTCTCTGGTCCTTATTCTATCTGGATCGTACATATGGCAGTAGTTTCAACATGGTGCGAGCTATGCCAGAAGCCACAATATTACCAGACATTCCGACACACATGTCAAACTTTGTCATGCCGTCATCGCTTGCTAGAGAGCGATATGACAAGGACGATGACCCACTTCATCATATACACGATCCTGGTATTGGCTCGCATGTCTTAAAATTGGTGTCCATTTGGGGTGACCTGATGGCATATCTCCAACAGATTCGTTTGGAAACTCGCGAGAAAGCCTGGCAATCACAATCAGCATATCTACAGATTAAGTCGCAAATCTTCGAATTTGAGTGTCATCTTCCGCAAAAGCATCGGTTCGACTTTGTAAGGTTTGATGAGCGATCAAGGACAGACATCGCTCAAAGCAAGCACTACTGGGAGCACTGGATCTTGTCGCAGATGTTGTACCATGGTATTCAAGCTGTTCTTAACCATCCCTTCCTTCACTTCTTCCGAAAGAATGACCAACAAAGTGTACGACCACCATCCTTCCAGCAAAATGTTATTGACCAAGCCATTCTTCACTCAAGATGGATTGTTCGAATTGTCGAGCTTTGCCAAGAGAAGGAATGGCACCCATCCGACCCATTTGTTGCCCATCTTGTTTCGGTCATAGCAACAGTGAATTTCTTCCTCAGTTTCTCTAAAGACGAAAACCTTGCCGCCAAAGCAATCGAAAACTTCGACAAATGTGAAAGTTTCGTAGGACAGCTGGCAGCAAGGTGGAATCACCTCAATCATACGGTATGATCTGTACCTCAATCTTCAGCTTGTCAATCTAATCCCTTCACAGAAAAGCAAACTTACAAAACTTGCCGAAATCCTACCCAGATCTCTGGACACCCGTCACGGCACCAGAAGACCCAAAGTCAACGGATGGCTTGTCTGGAGCCTGCTAGATTATGCAGCGTCCTCATCACCCGAGGAGGAATCACCCGAAGTCTCTGAAGTCGTTGAGGTAGATGTGAATACTCAACATCTATCTCCACTAGAGCAAATGAGCCTCAATAAAGCCCAAACATCATACGGAGTTCTTCCACCCGGAAACACGAGTGACTGGATAGACGACACGTTTTCTGCTGATATGCTCGACATACCCGATATGCCGGGATTCTCAGTACCTTTTGAATACTGGACTGGTGGACAGCTGTGATCGAGATGCCCACAAGGTGTTGGTGGCAGGTACTTGCCGTTTACCAGAAGAAATTTTGCTCATACATCAAATCTGGTTGACGACCACATATTGCGTGCCATGCTTGATCCCAATCTACAGGTCGTGACATCACCCTCCTCAAAGACGTGGCAATGTCGTCACTCTTCAACTTCACCAGCATCCTCATCACCCACCAACGTTCACGTCCCCTCAACGAACGGACTCAAACCCACCTCCTGTCCTCATGCTCGTTCAACAACTTTCATCTGTCGCTTCAAGCTTTCGACCCAACCCAACCCAACCCGACCTAACGCATCTCTCGATATCAACACAACACACCATCCCAGAAGACAATACCAAACACTCCGCATCCGCAAAACCAACACCATAAGCAACACGAGACATACTGCTCGTTGATTGATGAATTCGTCTAGCCACATTGGCAGCAAGGCAGGACAGTCATGTTCTACGGATAAAACAGTACTTCATCTAGGACTGAGAAAGAGGAAGCACTGCAGCAATGAATGGTGGGTGTTGTTGAATAGACGCAGATACGTATAGTACCGATAGAATGATAGCGCATAAATAAGATGAGTAGTTGCATATCACAAACCCACCTATCTAGGTTGAGTATGTCAGGAGGTGTGCGAGAGAAAAGGAACTACGTACTTATAGAGGGATACTGTGGGACTACAGTAGCCAGGAACGAGATCAGAAGAGAGCTTTTCGCATAGAGAATAGAAAATAGTCCATGCCGTGCTACCTACTACGTAAAGTAAGTCAACTGCTATGCCCAACACGACACCACAAGCCTTGACATTTACCCAAGTCGCTGACTGGAAAAGGAGCAAAAAGACATGCTATATGTTCTTTTCCTACTTCTCCTCTCCTCTTCTCTCCATGAATGAATGACTATCGTACGTTTTAGGCTTTGTAAAGATGGTATTAGCAGACCTTTGGTTCGGGCAGCACTCGCCATTTCCGCCACACCCCCTCTTTTCCTCTCCCCGCGTGCGGTGCACTCGTGAGCGCTGGCCGGGCTGACTGACTGGCTGGTGGAGGTCGACAGCTCTGCGTGCAGGAAAATAATCTTTCTTGTTTCTTGACCTGTGACCAACACGTTTGTTCATCCTCATACATCTCTCGTTGCTGCCGCTAACAACTCTTGCCGTTGATTCATCTTCTTTTCCAAATTCACGCACGGAAGCGTTCTGTCAGGCTCCGTACTTGGCTAGATAACTAAGACACACTTGCTCACACGTCGTGGCCAACCACAAGAGGATTGAAAGCTCGGATCTCATGAGATCTAGTGGATGGCTCAGCTTCAGCGTCGATGGATTCGCCAACAGCATGGTCCCTAGCGATGAATGTATGAGTAGTGAAATCATAATCATCAGCGGCGTGACAACTGGTAGGACTACTAGCGACTGGACGATCTTCGACGTCGTGATCAGCAGTACCTTGAGCATTCTCGCATGCAGCATTGTAGTATGTGATGAGATCGTAGGACAAGGCAGGTACGTTCGCCGCCATTTGTGCGAGAGCTGCGCAGAAATTGGGGTCCATGTGGTGATAATGGTTGGCAATTGTCAATACCTGCGAGACCAGATGCCGAAGTGGATGGTTGCTCGTGAGCTTCATATAGATCTCATAGACTTCGTCCAGATCCAAGATGAAGCCAGATTGGTATGCTCTGTAGAGTATGCCATTGATTCTGTTCACCATACCCATCTTCAAGAAACCAATACCAAGCTTCACCGCAATATGGTGAATTCGATCGTACCGTAGGAGACGAGCTTGGGAGATTCCTTGGATTCGTATAAGCTTTCCAGCAGCGATGATGTCTAGAATCCAACCTAAGACACACTTGTAGGCGTAGAGATCACCATATGGTAGATGAACTGAGGTGATACGAGCGTTTGTTGTCCGATTGTGTAGAACGATGGCATCGTGTAGGGCTGGGCTGACCACAGCTAGTGCCTTGAGTGGGATCTTCATGTGTTCAAAGATCTTTTGTGGTGGGTGATGGGGCTGGTAGATGAGGACATCGACAAGATTGCCTCTTCTCAGACTGGGCTGTGTTAGAACATCGTGTTTCCGGTGCATAGGGGCTTAGGACTTACTTCCTGATTTCCTGTTCTGTCATTATGTTAATTCGCATCGGCTTTGTTGGCGCATTGGGATCAGCGGGTAAAACTCGTAATGGAGCCATCTTCACGATATCGCTTTGGCGTGTGGATTGCGTGATTTCAGGATTGTCGATTTTGTTTTGGTCGTTGAGAGTGATCGCTGACGAGATCGGTCGGACTCAAAGTTGTGTGCGAATGATTGAGCTGTAGATGGGTAGGATTCCATCATGTATTTATGTAGCGAGAGCGTTTGTAGCTTGTGAAAGACAGAGGGATCGTGCTGGTGCTAAGAGTGAAGGTCGCGTTATTGTTATTCACTCCTGTTCCTGTAGTCTGTGAATGGAACTGTGTCCATCTTCCTGGAGTATTTGGATATCAACGTCTTTTGCAAAGAGAAGACGAGAAGAGCTTGGAGTTTGTCGAGCCTGGATATCATGAGTTTAGCACATACATCGATTGTGCTTACCCAAACAATCCAAGTGCCTCAATGATTGTGGTGTTTGCCGGATGATGCTATAGCACTTGCGGCGCCTTGCTTTACCTTCAGCACATGTGCTAATACTCCAAGCAAGCAGACAGATCCTACTGTGTTGCCCGGTCGTGTTGGCATATCGGTATTTTGAGCACGTAGGCCTAGCACTTCATCCCAAAGGAAGTATGTTGCATTCAATTAGTCAAGTTGGTAAGAAACAACCGTTCTTTCTCCTCACACGCAGAGCTTAGTCGTTATTGGAAGGCATAGCGGCGACTTTCTGGAAACAAAGACATGAGCCGAAGACTTGGGATAGGAAGAAAGCAAAGTCCAGACAGCGTTCGTTGTTTGTAGTCAGTAAGCTCGAAGGAGGAAGTTGCGCGATAAAGAGAAAAAGGGGTCAACTGTGGTACAGTATTGTACGGTCGAGTACACAGCGCAGGTGCGCATTGGTTCATGTATGTACTAGGTTACCGATCTACTTCGCTTTCTAGTCAAGGAGGCAGGGATTCGGTTGTGAACAATGGCGATCGCATCGTAGACTCAGGCATTGAGTAGAATGTTGTCACTTGGAGGGTCTGCCAAGCCTAGTCCATTGGTACAATGGTGAAGATAATCACCCCTGTTTACTGCTCAAAGTATTCTGTACTTCGAACTGCCTCGCTAATCACAAGTGCAAGTGTACCATACATTGGTGTTGACATTCCTGAAATTTCCACCTGCATGTACTGGGTCGATCGTCGATGTTTTAGATGCCTACCACAGACCGTCTGCATTTCCATACGCATGTCCACTGCTCAAACGCGCCGAGGTATTCAACCAGCAGTCCATTCCTTTGTTGCTACTTCAACTCTCTTCCGCCCAGAGTTCTTCCTTTCTGAAGTACAGATCTTCCGCAAATTCAGGAAACTGTTCCTCAGCTTCGTAGACCTTGCCTGCCATTCGGCCATAGAGCTGTCGCTCTGCAATACCACGCGCTGCCTTCTCGACAACCACCTTTCGAAGCTCATGACCAACAGGACAGAACCGATAAGCGGCGGTGATATCGTTATGGTCAATTACGCACTGCTTTCCTTGCGAACGATGCGAGAGGTCATCGAACGTTCGTTGCATCTGCTCGGCAGTGTGACTAATACCAAGCTGCGTCGCAACGTTGATGATATTGTAGTAGTGATAGAGTGGTGCTATGTACTATGTTTTGATCGTGTTCAGGGAGCCATGATCATAGGCGCTGTTGAGCCCGTTGAAAATGATCTTGTAGGCTTGAACGTTACCATTTGGTAGTACAATGCGATCTAGGCATTCGGAGTGGCCTTTGAAAGGACTTGACTCGATCGCTTCTCTGATCACTGGTGAGATCGCCATCAGAGCGTTGATGGGAACGTTGTGCTTGAGTAAC